>MTEU01003226.1_pt1 | contig 10349 bp, 9 predicted proteins | sample 1042701 | NCBI WGS metagenome assembly MTEU01 (sample SAMN06185813, study PRJNA358809) | soil metagenome | isolation source: naturally attenuated soil | place: India | collected 2015-05-23
GTCGGCCAGCTGCTCCTCGCGCTGGGCGCCGGCGTGCGCGGGCGGCGCGGTCAGCAACGCCAGCGCTGTCAGCAGCGCCGCGATGGCGGCGCATCGCGGCGTGGGCATGGCGTCAGTTGGCCAGCAGCTTGCGGACATGCCCGACGATGTCGGCCACCGCCACGCGGCTCGCCTCGGCATCGCGCCGGCCCTGATACTCGACCTGGCCTTCCTTCAGGCCGCGGTCGCCGACCACCACGCGATGCGGCACGCCGATCAATTCCCAGTCGGCGAACATCACGCCGGGGCGCTCGCCGCGGTCGTCCAGGATCGCATCGACGCCGGCCGCCAGCAGCTCGGCATGGATGCGATCGGCCTCGGCCTTGACCGCTTCCGAGCGGTCGTAGCCGACCGGGCACACCACCACCTCGAACGGCGCGATCGCGGCCGGCCAGATGATGCCGCGCTCGTCGTAGTTCTGCTCGATCGCCGCGCCGACGATGCGCGTCACGCCGATGCCGTAGCAGCCCATCTGCATCGGCTGGGTCTTGCCGTTCTCGTCGAGGAAGGTCGCGTTCATCGCCGCCGAATAGCGCGTGCCGAGCATGAACACGTGGCCGACCTCGATGCCGCGGCAGATCGCCAGCCGGCCCTTGCCGTCGGGCGAGGCATCGCCCTCGACCACGTTGCGCAGGTCCGCGACCACCGGCTCGGGCAGGTCGCGGCCCCAGTTGACGCCGGTCAGGTGATAGTCGCGCTCGTTGGCGCCGCAGACGAAGTCGCTCATGTTGGCGACGGTGCGGTCGGCCACCACGCGGATCGGCGCCTTGGCACCGATCGGGCCCAGATAGCCCGGGGGCGTACCGAAGGTGGCGACGATCTCCGCCTCGGTGGCGAAGCGGAACTCGCCCAGGCCCGGCACCTTCGACGCCTTGATCTCGTTCAGGTCGTGGTCGCCGCGCAGCAGCAGCAGCCAGATCTGCGCGGGCTCGCCGGCCGTGCCCTCGGTCGCCAGCACGATCGACTTGACGGTGCGCTCCAGCGGAATGCCCAGCAGTTCGGCGACGTCCTCGCACTTGGCCTTGCCCGGCGTCGGCGTGCGCGTCAGCGGCTCGCGCGCGGGCGCACGCTCGGCCAGCAGCGGCAGCGCCTCGGCGGCCTCCATGTTCGCGGCGTAATCCGACTCGGGGCAGTAGACGATCGCGTCCTCGCCGGTGTCCGCGATCACGTGGAATTCATGCGAGCCCGAGCCGCCGATCGCGCCGTTGTCGGCCGCCACCGCGCGGAACTCCAGCCCGAAGCGCTGGAAGATGCGGATATAGGCGTCGTACATCTGGCGGTACGACACCTTCATGCCGTCCTCGTCGCGGTCGAACGAATAGGCGTCCTTCATCGTGAACTCGCGCCCGCGCATGATGCCGAAGCGCGGCCGGCGCTCGTCGCGGAACTTGGTCTGGATCTGGTACAGGTTCAGCGGCAGCTGCTTGTAGCTGCGGATCTCGGTACGGACGATGTCGGTGACAACCTCTTCGGAAGTCGGCTGCAGCACGAAGTCGCGCTCATGGCGATCCTTCAGGCGCAGTAGCTCCGGGCCCATCTTGTCCCAGCGGCCGGTCTCCTGCCACAGCTCGGCCGGCTGCACGAACGGCATCAGCAGTTCGACGGCGCCGGCGCGGTTCATCTCCTCACGGACGATCTGCTCGATCTTGCGGATCACGCGCAGGCCGGTTGGCATATAGCTATAGATGCCGGCACCCAGCTTCTTGATCATGCCGGCGCGCATCATTAGCTTGTGCGAGACGATCTCCGCGTCGGCGGGGGCTTCCTTGAGAGTGGAAATGAAGAATTGCGAAGCTTTCATCCGTGGCTTTCGGTTGGGACAGCGGGTTGGGACAGCGCGCGCGGCGCGGATCGATGGGAAAAAGGGTAAGGGGTCCGACAGGGCAAGGACTGGGTAAAAAAATGCGGCCGGGCACACGGTCGCGACACGGTGTCTGGGCCGGCGAAAGGCGCCTGAAACGGCGCATTTCGTCGGGGAAAACCAGCACGCCGGACCGGCCCGGACGGACCCCGCGCTTCCTTTATAATCGACGTAATTCTAAAGGATTCGAGGTGCAGTCATGCTCGATCGTGAAGGCTTCCGCCCGAACGTCGGCATCATCCTCATCAACGCACGGAACGAGGTGTTCTGGGGCAAGCGAATCGGCGAACATTCTTGGCAGTTTCCCCAAGGCGGCATCAAATACGGCGAGACGCCGGAACAGGCGATGTACCGCGAACTGCATGAAGAGGTCGGACTGCTGCCCGAGCACGTCAGGATCGTCGGTCGCACGCGCGACTGGCTGCGTTACGAGGTGCCGGACAAGTTCATACGCCGCGAGATTCGCGGGCATTACAAGGGGCAGAAACAGATCTGGTTCCTGCTGCGGATGGCGGCGCGCGATTGCGATATCTGCCTGCGCGCCACCGACCACCCGGAATTCGATGCCTGGCGCTGGAGCCAGTACTGGGTGCCGCTCGACGCGGTGATCGAATTCAAGCGCGAGGTCTACCAGATGGCGCTGACGGAGCTGTCGCGCTTTCTGCATCGCGGCCAGCGGGCGCCGCTCAGTCCCTACGGCAACCACCATGCCGGGACCCATGGCAACGCCGGCCGCGCCGGCGGCCAGCGCGCGGGCCGGCAAGGTCCGGGCAATGCGCCGGCCGCCAGCCAGCCGTCCCCTACCCTGACGCAGCCGGAAGCGCCGGTCTGCGTGCAAACGCGGAGCACTGATGACTAAACCCGCCGGCTTCGGCCGACGCCGCACCGGCAGCGCAACCCCCACGGGTCTGGCTGCCGGACTTGCCACGCTGTTGGCACTCGCCCTGGTGAGCGCCTGCTCGACCAGCACCGAGACGCCCAAGCGCGCCGCCCAGCTCGAAGCGGAGGAGGCCGAGGAACCGGTCTTCCTGCTCGACCGGCTCGCCTCCAAGGGCTTTCAGGAGGCCGCGACCAAGCTGCCGCCGCCGCCGGCCGACGCCGATCTGCTGCCGTTTGACGTCAGCACGACCGGGCGCCTGTCGTTCGCAGTGGACGCCAAGTCGATCCTGGTCGGCGAGGACGGCGCGGTGCGCTACACCGCGGTGATCACCAGCCCGACCGGTGTGCGCAACATCAGCTACGAAGGGGTGCGCTGCGACGTGTTCCAGCGCAAGCTGTTCGCCACCATGCCGCCCGGCAGCAAGACGTGGATGCCGAACCAGAGCGCGGGCGCCGAGCAATGGCGGACGATGAGCACCAGCGTGCGCAACAGCTATGCGGCGACGCTGGCGTCCGAATATCTGTGCGACGGCCGCGCGGTGGCGGGCAAGACCGAGGACATCGTGCGCGCGATCCGCGACGGCGTGGCCCGGCAGGGCGCGTACCAGTAAGGGCTATCGACAGACTACGATGAAGGCCGGCGGCGGCGGATTGCCATCGCCGGCCTTTTTGCGTCCGCTCAGACGAGTACGAGGTTGTCCCGGTGGATCAGCTCGGGCTCGTTCAGATGGCCGAGCACCGCTTCGATTTCCGATGACGGCTTGCGGGCGATCAGCCGCGCCTCGGCGCTCGAGTAGTTGGTGAGGCCACGCGCCACCTCGCGCCCCTGCGCATCGACGCAGGCGATGACCTCGCCGCGCGCGAACTCGCCCTGCACTTCCACCACGCCGATCGGCAGCAGCGACTTGCCGCCCGCGGTCAGCTTGTCGACCGCGCCGGCATCAATGACGACGCGCCCGCGCAGCTGCAGATGGTCTGCCATCCACTGCTTGCGCGCGGTCAGCCGCCCGGTCGGCGCCAGCAGCTGCGTGCCGATCGCCTCGCCGCCGGCCAGACGCGCGAGCACGTCGGCCTCGCGTCCAGACGCGATCACGGTATGGGCGCCCGACTTGGCCGCGCGCTTGGCCGCCAGGATCTTGGTCAGCATGCCGCCGCGGCCGATCGCGGTGCCGGCACCGCCGGCCATCGCCTCGAGCTGTGGCGTGCCGGCCAGCGCCTCGTGCACGAACTCGGCGGCCGGATCCTTGCGCGGATCGGCGGTATAAAGGCCGCGCTGGTCGGTCAGGATCACCAGCGCATCGCCCTCGATCAGGTTGGTGACCAGCGCGCCCAGCGTATCGTTGTCGCCGAACTTGATTTCGTCGGTGACGACCGTGTCGTTCTCGTTGATGATCGGCACCACGCCCAGGCCGAGCAGCGTCAGCAGCGTCGAGCGCGCATTCAGGTAGCGCTCGCGGTCGGCCAGGTCGGCATGGGTCAGCAGCACCTGCGCGGTGCGGATGCCATAGCGGCCGAACTGGCTTTCGTAGACCTGGGCCAGCCCCATCTGCCCGACCGCGGCCGCGGCCTGCAGTTCATGGATCTCGCGCGGACGGCGCGCCCATCCCAGCCGCTGCATGCCCTCGGCGATCGCGCCCGAGCTGACCAGCACCACTTCCTTGCCGGCGGTGCGCAGCCTGGCGATCTGCGCCGCCCAGCGGGCGATGGCATCGTGGTCCAGCCCCTTGCCGTCGTTGGTGACGAGGCTCGATCCGACCTTGACGACGATGCGCCGGGCCTGCGCGATGACCGATTGGGTGGGCAACTGTGTCTCCTGAAGTGGGGTCGTGCCGGGCGATGTTCCGGCGCAGATTTCCGGCGCGGGATCAGCCTTGTCGCTCGTCGCGATTTTCGTCGCGATCGACGTTGTGCAGCCGCTCGTCCAGACGCACGTCCGGCTCGGCCAGCGCCGCGGCCTCCTCGGCCTTCAGCGCGGCCAGGTGGTCCTTGATCGCGTAGACCAGCTCACGGCAGCCCTCGCCGGTCAGCGCCGAGATGCGGAACACCGGCCCCTTCCACTTGTAGCGCTTGATGAAGTCCTTGACGCGCGCCTCACGCTCGTCCTCGGGAACCATGTCGAGCTTGTTCAGCACCAGCCAGCGCGGCTTCTCGTACAGCTCGGCGTCGTATTTCTTCAGCTCGTTGACGATGGCGCGCGCCTCGGCGACCGGATCGACCGATTCGTCGAACGGTGCCAGATCGACGATATGCAGCAGCAGCCCGGTGCGCTGCAGATGTCGCAGGAACTGGTGGCCCAGGCCCGCGCCCTCGGCGGCGCCCTCGATCAGCCCCGGGATATCGGCGATCACGAACGATTGCTCGTGGTCGACGCGCACCACGCCCAGGTTCGGATGCAGCGTGGTGAACGGATAGTCCGCCACCTTGGGCCGCGCGTTGGACACGTGCGAGATGAAGGTCGACTTGCCGGCATTGGGCATGCCCAGCAAGCCCACGTCGGCCAGCACCTTCAGCTCGAGCTTGAGCATGCGGCGCTCGCCCGGCTTGCCGTCGACCTGCTGGCGCGGCGCACGGTTGGTACTGGACTTGAAATGCAGATTGCCCCAGCCGCCGATGCCGCCCTCGGCCAGGCACACCTTCTGGCCGTGCTCGGTCAGATCGGCGATGACCTCGCCGCTGTCCATGTCGGTGATCAGCGTGCCGACCGGCATGCGCAGGGTCACGTCCTCGCCGGCCGCGCCGTAGCAGTCGGAGCCGCGGCCGTTCTCGCCGTTGCGGGCGACATGCTTCTTGGCGTAGCGGAAATCGATCAGCGTGTTGATGTTGCGATCGGCCACCGCGTAGACGCTGCCGCCACGGCCGCCATCGCCGCCGTCCGGCCCGCCGAACGGCACAAACTTCTCGCGCCGGAACGACGCGCTGCCATTGCCGCCGTTACCGGCAATGACTTCGATTCGGGCTTCGTCGATGAACTTCATGATGGTGATCCGTGCTGGAGCGTGCCGCGTCGAAAGACCTTGTCAGGCGCTGCCGGCGGCGGGCGACGTGTGACATTGTCGCCAGAAAAGAAAAAGCCCCGCAAGGGTTGCGGGGCCTTCGTGCTGCAAGGCAGTGGTCAGGCTGCCGGAACGACGCTGACCTGCTGCTTCTTGGCAGCGCCCTTGACGGCGAACTTCACGTGGCCGTCAACCAGGGCGAAGAGGGTGTGGTCCTTGCCCACGCCGACGTTCTCGCCGGCATGCACGCGGGTACCGCGCTGGCGGATGATGATGCCGCCGGCGTTGATGGCCTGGCCACCAAACACCTTCACGCCCAGACGCTTCGATTCGGAATCGCGGCCGTTCCGTGTGGAACCGCCGCCTTTTTTCTGTGCCATGACTTAACTCCTGTCGCTATACCTGATGTCGCTCGATTGCGTTGTCTCGTTGCGGTCTGTGGGGACTCAGGCAACGATCGCTTCGATGCGCAGTTCGGTGTAATTCTGGCGATGGCCTTGGCGCTTTTGGTAATGCTTGCGACGGCGCATCTTGAAGATCTTCACCTTGTCGTGACGACCCTGGGAGATAACGGTAGCTTTGACGGAAGCCCCGCTGACCAGCGGCGTACCAAACTTGATCTGGTCGCCAGCGCCCACTGCGAGCACTTGGTCGAGCGTGATTTCTGCGCCAATGTCTGCCGGTATCTGTTCTACTTTCAGTTTTTCGCCAGCAGCAACCTTGTATTGCTTGCCGCCGGTTTTTACGACCGCGTACATTGTCGAACCTCTCGATGTGAATAAACGCCCAAAAGCCAGCGCTGGCGCGGCTTCGCGGCTAGGCGAAGCGGCCATGCAACGCGCTTTCGGCCCGGTTATCTCCCGCCGGCACGGACGCAACAACAGCAGTTCAGCCGGAGGAAACTCGGCATTCTATACGAGCAGCGGGAAAAGTGCAAAGAAAACAAACACATAGACCCGCAGAGACGGGCAGCGCACTTACTGCGCGCTTGCCCGCGCCCTTGTGCTGACGGCCCTCAAGTCGCCTCGGCGAGCAGAAATCCGGCCAGCGCGGCGAACGCCACCCACCACGCAAGGCGGCGGGACGGACGGCGGCCATGGCCATCGGGAGCGGCGGGCTTGTTCATGGCGGCATTATAGGCGCCGGCCGGCCCGTCCTGCCCCCGGGTTCGGCGGCGAAGAGCGCGCCGCGCCACCGCGCGCAGCAGGTGCCATCCGGGCCATCTGGACACGGCCATCGCATATAATCGCTCGTTCTGCGTAACGGTGATCATCTTGTCCGAGTCTTCCGCTTCTGCCTTGCTCGCTCCGGTCGCTGCCGACATGCGCGCCGTCGATGCAGTCATCCGGCAGCGCCTGTCTTCCGAAGTGCCCCTGATCGAACAGATCGGCGAATACATCATCGGCGCGGGCGGCAAGCGCCTGCGCCCCGTGATCCTGCTGCTGTCCGCGCGCGCGCTGGGCTATGACGGACATCGCCATCACGAACTGGCCGCGGTGGTGGAATTCATCCACACCGCCACGCTGCTGCACGACGACGTGGTCGACGAATCCGAGCTGCGCCGCGGCCGCCAGACCGCCAACGCGGTGTTCGGCAATGCCGCCAGCGTGCTGGTCGGCGACTTCCTCTATTCGCGCGCGTTCCAGATGATGGTCGACGCCGGCAGCATGCGGATCATGCAGATCCTGTCGGACGCGACCAATGTGATCGCCGAGGGCGAGGTGCTGCAGCTGCTGAACATGCACGACCCCGACGTCACGGTGGAGCGCTATCTGCAGGTGATCCGCTACAAGACGGCCAAGCTGTTCGAGGCCTCGGCCCAGCTGGGCGCGGTGCTGGCGGGCGCCGACGCGGCGATGGAAGAGGCGGCCGCCGAGTACGGCCGCCGCATCGGCACCGCCTTCCAGCTGATCGACGACATGCTCGACTACACGGCCAGCGCCGAGCAGATGGGCAAGAACGCCGGCGACGATCTGCGCGAGGGCAAGCCGACGCTGCCGCTGCTGCATCTGATGGAGCATGGCACCGCCGAGCAACGCGCGCTGGCGCGCGAGGCGATCGTCGAAGGCGGCACCGAACACTTCGACGCGGTGTTCTCGGCCATCCATCAATGCGGGGCCCTGGATGCGACCTTCGAGGCCGCAAAACGCGAGGCCGATGCGGCCGAACGCGCGGCAATGCAATTTCCCTCTTCACAACTGAAGGAAACGCTGATAAAGTTATGTGCTTTCTCGCTGCAACGTCAGTCCTGACGCGGCGGGGAACAAAAAACGGGGTGTAGCTTAGCCTGGTAGAGCGCTACGTTCGGGACGTAGAGGCCGGAGGTTCGAATCCTCTCACCCCGACCAGTTTTTCCGAAAGGGCCGTGCAGCGATGCACGGCCCTTTTGTTTTGGTCGTTTTGGCTTTGGCCGGCGCTTCCCATTTGAGACTGGGCGCATTCCCCTCCCTGCCCGCGCATCGCACACTGGGCCACTCCTCCACTGCGCCCCGCCCGCCATGATCGCCGTGACCGCCCCGTCCGATGCGCCGTCCGATGCGCCGTCCGATGCGCCGTCCGATGCGCCGTCCGATGCGCCGTTCGATGCGCCGATCGAATACGACCCCGCCATGCCGTCGGCCGACGACGCGCCGGTCGTGCGCTTCGTCCACAGGCTGCTGACCGAGGCCTGCCTGCGCGGCGCCTCGGATCTGCACTTCGAACCGTACGAAGGCTTCTACCGCGTGCGCTTTCGCATCGATGGACGGCTGCACGAGGTCGCGCGTCCGCCGCTGGACATTCGCGATCGCATCGCGACGCGGATCAAGGTGCTGGCGCGGCTGGACATCGCCGAGAGGCGGATACCGCAGGATGGCCGCATGCGTTTCGTGGTGCCGCGGCGCGACGGCGAGGCGACGACTGACGGGGCCGCCGGCCGCGCGGTCGACCTGCGCGTATCGACGCTGCCGACGCTGTTCGGCGAGAAGATCGTGCTGCGCATGCTGGCCGCGTCCAGCGTGCGGCTCGATATGGACGGCCTCGGCCTCGAGCCGGCGCAGTTCGCCGCGCTGCGCGAGCGGCTGCGCCGCCCGCACGGCATGGTGCTGGTCACCGGTCCCACCGGCAGCGGCAAGACCGTCTCGCTGTACGCCTTCCTGAACCTGCTGAACCAGGAGGAGCGCAATATCTCGACGGCCGAGGATCCTGCCGAGATCCAGCTGGCCGGCATCAACCAGGTCAATATCCACGACAAGATCGGCCTGAACTTCCCGACCGTGCTGCGCGCGTTGCTGCGGCAGGACCCGGACGTGATCATGGTCGGCGAGATCCGCGATGCCGAGACCGCCGATGTCGCGGTCAAGGCGTCGCAGACCGGCCACCTGGTCCTGTCGACGCTGCATACCAACGACGCGCCGGGCACGCTGACGCGGCTCGCGCAGCTCGGCGTCGCGCCGTTTCACCTGGCCGCCAGCGTGCTGGTGATCACCGCGCAGCGGCTGGCCCGCGTGCTGTGCGCCTGCAAACGTCCCGGCCCGGTGCCGTTGTCGGTGCTGCGCGAGGCCGGTTTCGCGGACACGCTGCTCGACGGCGACTGGCAGCCCTGCCAGCCGGTCGGTTGCGCCGCCTGCCGCGGCAGCGGGTATCGCGGCCGCTGCGGCATCCATCAGGTGATGCCGGTCTCCGACGCGATGCAGGGCATCATCCTGTCGCGTGGCAGCGCCCGCGCGCTCGCGCAGCAGGCGCGCCGCGAGGGCGTGCTATCGTTGCGCGAGGCCGGGCTGCTCAAGGTCAGGGCGGGCACGACCTCGCTGGCCGAGGTGCTGGCGGCCACCAGTCCATAACGACAATCCACAACGACGATCGACCGAACGATCATGCCATCCGGGTCCACCATGGCGGCGCCGGCCCCGCGCGCCGCGCTCCGCCTTCCGGCCATGGCGCGCACCATCGCGCCACCCCGCTTCCGAGCCGAAGACATCGCGCGCTTCACGCGTCAGCTGTCGACGCTGCTGGGCGCCAGCGTGCCGCTGCTGCCTGCGCTCGACATCATCGCGCGCGGCCATGGCGACCCGGCGTGGCGCCGCCTGCTGGCCCAGCTGCGCGGCGACATCGAAGGCGGCAGCAGCCTGGCGCAGGCCATGCGCCGCCATCCCCGCGCGTTCGACGCGCTGTACTGCAGCCTGGTCGAAGCCGGCGAGCACAGCGGCGCGCTGGGCGGCATGCTCGACCGGCTGTGCGCCTATCAGCAACAAGCGATCGCGCTGCGCGGCCAGGTACGCGCCGCACTGCGCTATCCGCTGGTGGTGCTGGCGGTCGCCGCCGCCGTGACGACGATCCTGATGCTGTTCGTGATTCCCGCCTTCAAGCAGGTGTTTGTCGGCTTCGGCGCCGGCGCCGAACTTCCTGGGCCGACGCAATTCGTGATCGCGGTGTCGGATGGCCTGGTTGCAAACTGGCAACTGCTGCTGGCGCTGCCGGCGCTGGCGTGGCTGGGCCTGCGGCATGCGCTGCGGCGCTCGGCTGCGCTGCGCCATGCGCGCGATCGCGCGCTGCTGCGCTTGCCGCTGGCCGGTCCGCTGCTGCGCAAGGCGGCGGTG
>MTEU01000940.1_pt2 | contig 10344 bp, 12 predicted proteins | sample 1042701 | NCBI WGS metagenome assembly MTEU01 (sample SAMN06185813, study PRJNA358809) | soil metagenome | isolation source: naturally attenuated soil | place: India | collected 2015-05-23
GTTACTTCCCGGTAAGCCCTGGCCTTGGTTGCCAATCCCTCGTCTAGCCTGATGAGTGCAAGCTCGAAAGGGCAACGCGCAACGAAAGGAGGAAGGGCATGAAAAGGACAGCAATTGCCATTGCAGTAGGCGCCCTGAGCACCGGGCTCAGCCACGGCGTCCTTGCTCAGGACGTCCAGGACGAGGATCCTCAGCATCATTTGGGCGAACCGCAGCAGATGACCGATGAGGACGCCCAGAATCAGGAGCAGTTCGACGAAGAGCAGGCGGGCGAACCGGGCGAGACCGGCTTCGATCCACATGGCCAGGGCCAGCAGCCATACGCTGACGACAACGAATTCGAGAATGACGAGTTCGACAACGAAGAGTTCGAGGACGAGGAAGAAGAGATTGGCATTGCCGACGATGCCGATGATGACAACGGCCTGGATGGGGATACCCAGGTAGAGGCCAGTCCGGGCGAGACCGACGTTGAGGTCGACCAGGAGCCGGCCGAAATCGAGGTCGAGCAGGAGCCGCCTGAAGTCACCGTAGAGCAGCAATCGCCCGACGTGACCATCGAGCAGCCCGAGCCCGACGTCGAAGTCGATCAGGCCGAGCCGGATGTGACCGTCGAGCAAGAGGGCGAAGCGGACGTTCAGGTCGAGGAGGCCGAGGACGCCAGCGCCGAGATCCGCCAGCAGGACGACGAGGCCACCGACGAAGAGCGCGACCAGGACGGCATGTTCGATGACGGCCAGGATGGCCAGGATCAGGCCGCACAGGATCAGGTCGGCCAGCAGCAGATGGACATGCAGGTAAGCGATCTCGAAGGCCGCGACATCGTCACCCAGGACGGCGACGAAGTGGGTGACGTCGAGAGAGTGGTGCGCGATACCCAGACCGACCAGACCTACGTCATCGTCAGCGAGGGCGGCTTCCTCGGCTTCGGCGGCGACGAGGCGGCCTACCCGATCGACAACCTGGAGATTCGCTCCGAAGGCGAGATAATCCTGCAATCGCAGAGCGGTGAGCGCTCCGTCGATGATTTCGACCAGGACAACCTCGAGGAGTTGGACGGTGACGACAATCTGGGCGAAGGCGAGCAGAACCTGAACTGATCCGACCGCCCGGCATCAGCCACCAACAGCACATGAAAAAGGCGCGGCCCATGCCGCGCCTTCTTTACGTCGCCTATCAGCGGTCGCACTCATGCGGCCAGCTTGGCCGCCTCAATCTTACGCGGCCAGCTTGGCCGCTACCTGGGCAACGCTGCGCCCCTGCAGTCTGGCCAGCTCGAGCTCATGCTCGGTGGGCTGACGCGAACCGTCCGCCCCGGCCAGCGTCGAGGCGCCGTAGGGCGAGCCGCCCTGGACGCTGGAGATGTCGAACTGCGACTCGAGCCCATAGCCCACCGGAAGGATCAGCATGCCCTGGTGGGCCAGGGTGGTCCAGGACGTGAGGATGGTGGTTTCGTTGCCGCCGCCGGTGCCGGTCGAGGTGAACACGCTGCCCACCTTGCCGCGCAGCGCCCCCTTGGCCCACAGGCCACCGGTCTGATCGAGAAAGTTGCGCATCTGTCCGGTCATGTTGCCGAAGCGCGTCGGGGTACCGAAGATCACCGCATCGTAATCGGCCAGTTCCTGGGGCGAGGCTTCCGGCGTGTCGAAGGTCTTGCCGCCCGCCTTGGCAAAGGTTTCAGGGTCCATGGTTTCGGGTACGCGCTTGACGTCGACCTCCACGCCATCGACCTGCCTGGCTCCCTCGGCGACGGCTTGGGCCATGGTGTGGATATGGCCATACATCGAATGGTAGAGCACGAGCACCTTGGTCATCGTTCACCTCCTGTAGAAAAGACGACATCAGCACTGATGACACTCGTCAGCGTAGAAGGCAGGGCGGTGAAGAAAAGCAAAGCTTTTAGCACGTCTGGTTCGATTTCATCGACCGGTGCGCTGCCAGACGCCGGCCAGCACTTTGACTTTTCCGGTCGCCAGGTTGTCGCGCAGGTTGCGCCCCATCAGAGCAAAATCATCGCCGAAGATCAGCGCCGGCCCCGGCAGCGCCCGGGCCGCCTCCTGGCTGCCGCTTTCGCGTTTTGCCCGGGTCTCACGCCAGCTCAGGGCGGCCTCTGTCACGTCCTCGACGGCGAGCGGCTCGAAGCCCGCCAGGGCCAGGGCGCGCTCCAGCTGCTCGCGGCAGCGTAGATGGCTGTTGGCTGGGGTGCGCGCCCAGGGGACGGGCAGCGCCAGCGGCTCGGGATTGTCGCCGGCCACCACCTCGTGCAGCAGCACGCGACCGCCGGGCACGAGCAAGCGCCGCCACTCGGCCAGCACCCGCGGCACCTGGGGCATGTTCATCAGCGCATGCTGGCACCACACCGCCTCGATGCTGCTTGTCGCCAGCGGCACGCTGGCAGCATCGCCACACACGAAGCGGGTGCGCCCGGCCAGGCCGGTCGCCCTGCTCAGCCAGCGTGCCACCTCGACGAAGGCGGCAGTGATATCGATGCCCATCACATCGCAGTCGTACTCGGCGGCCAGCAGACGGCTGGCACCGCCGGTACCGCAGCCGACGTCGAGCACTCGCTCGCCCCCCGTCAGCCTGCCCATCTCCGCCAGCACGCGACTGGCGCTGCGCCCACCGAGATGCAGCTGGTCGATGCCGGCGATGTCGTCGACACTCAGGCTCTCCGGGTCCCGCCCAGCAGCCCGAAAAGCCTCGCGCAGGCGTACCTGCAGGGGGTGGCCTTGGCTTGCGCTGGCCGCATCGTAGTGATCGTCGAGACGGCCACCATGGCCGAGCGAAGCGTTACCCTGGGCAGTTGGCATGGCGGGCTCCTCGCCGTCAAAATGGTTCAGGCAGCTTAGTCGCTGCCCGCCCGCGCCCCCATTGGGCAAAGGTCGGCACGCAGGAGTCGTTTTCAATATCGCACCCGGGCTTTCACCAGCCCGACGCCCGCGCTTGAGATAATGCCCTGTCCGCAGGAAGGTGAGCGAGGACCCACAGCCCCCGGACGAAGCATGTTGTCGGAATGGATCGAACTCAGCCTCGAAGAGACCCGCCCCATCGCATCCAGCGGTCGCCTGCGCGGCGGTAGCTACCGGCTTCACGCCCCGGGCATTCTCGAGCTGACGCCTACCGAATGCCGCGCGACGGCGCGTGCCTGCGTGTTTTCGGTGGGCATCCACGGCAACGAGACGGCGCCCATCGAGCTGCTCGGCAACTGCCTGGCCCGCATCGAAGCCGGCCTGCTGCCACTGGGGGCTCCGGCGCTGATCATCCTGGGCAATCTCGAGGCCATCCGTCGCGCCGAACGCTACGTGAACACCAATCTCAATCGCCTGTTTCGTCGCGATCTGGACGAGACCGGCATGGAGCCGGATCGCGCCCGACAGCTGATGAGCGCCGTGGACGATTTCTACGCCCGTCATTCCGGCCGCGAGCGACTGCACTACGACCTGCACACGGCGATCCGCGACAGCCGCTTCCCACGCTTCGTGGTCGAACCCTTCGCCGCCACCCCGATCCGCCCCGAGCAGTGGCGCTGGCTGGCCGAGGCCGGCATCCAGGCGGTGCTGCACCAGCATCGACACAGTTGGACGTTTTCCCACTATTCCAAGCACTACCATCAGGCCCAGGCCTTCACCCTGGAGCTGGGGCGCGCCCTGCCCTTCGGCCACAACGACCTGACTGCCCTGGCCCCCATGACACGTCTTCTCGAAGCCCTGCTGGAAGGGCGCGAGCCGCGAGGGGCCGACCCGGCGCGTATGGCGTTCTTCCGCGTCGCCCACGAGCTGATGCGGCAATCACAGGACTTCCGCCTGTGCTTCCCCGACGACACGCCGAACTTCACTGAATTCGCTCCCGGCACGCGGCTCGCCGAAGACGCCAGCGTCGGCCCTTTCACCGTCCAGGACGAACCGCTGAGCGTGGTCTTTCCCAACGCGGCGGTGGAGCTCGGTGCCCGCGCCGCCCTGCTGGCCCGCCCCGTCACGCCGCCCGGCTAGCGACAGGGAAAAAGACCCGGAGCACCAGACGTTTCAGCAATATTTTTTGCGATACAACAATAACCAGGAGCCTTTTGATGCTTTTCTTGTCTCACTTCCTCGACCATCGTCGCATGACACGGGCTTTGCCTCCCTCTGCCCAAAGCCCTCAGGCCTGTTAGAATCGCCCCTTTTTCGTGCCTGCCCGATTGAACCGGCCCGTCGCCACAGGCGACCTGTCCCGACCTGGAGCCCGTCCCATGGCCGATACCCCGATTCCGCTCGAAGTGCGCAACATCAAGAAGCGCTTCGGCGATACCGAAGTTCTCAAGGGCCTCTCGCTCGAGGCCCGCAAGGGTGACGTCATCACCCTGATCGGAGCCTCCGGCTCCGGCAAGAGCACCTTCCTGCGCTGCATGAACCTGCTGGAGCAGCCCGACGAGGGCGACCTGATCGTCCATGGCGAGGAGATCCGCTTCAAGCAGACCAAGCACGGTCGCGAGCCGGCCGACTGGAAACAGGTCGTGCGCATGCGCGCCAAGCTGTCGATGGTGTTCCAGAGCTTCAATCTGTGGTCGCACATGACCCTGCTCGAGAACGTCATCGAAGCGCCGATCCACGTGCTCGGCAAGCCGAAAAAGGAGGCCATCGAACACGCCCGCGCCCTGCTCGAGCGGGTCGGCCTCACGGCACGCGCCGACGCCTATCCGGCGCAGATGTCCGGCGGCCAGCAGCAGCGCGGAGCGATTGCCCGGGCACTGGCCATGGACCCCGAGGTGATGCTGTTCGACGAGCCCACCTCGGCGCTCGACCCGGAGCTGGTCGGCGACGTGCTCAAGGTGATGCGCGACCTGGCCGAGGAAGGCCGCACGATGGTGGTGGTGACCCATGAGATGGGCTTCGCCCGCGACGTCTCCAGCCAGGTCATCTACCTGCACCAGGGCCTCGTCGAAGAAGCCGGCCCACCCCAGGAGGTACTGGTCAATCCCACCTCACCCCGGCTCAAGCAGTTCCTGGCGCCGAAGTATTGAGGGTTCCCGCATGATCGATCTACATGGCTACGGGCCGCGACTGCTGGAGGGTGCCGGCGTCACCCTCCAGCTCGCCGTGCTGTCGCTGATTCTCGCCTTGATCCTGGGGCTGCTCACGGCCAGCGCCAAGATGTCGCGCAACTGGCTGCTGCACAAGGTGGCCACGCTCTACACCACGGTGATTCGTGGCGTGCCCGACCTGGTGCTAATGCTGCTGCTGTTCTTCGGCGGCCAGATGGCGCTCAACGTCGCCACCGATGCCATCTACGACCGGTTCGGGGTGGACTGGTACATCAACCTCAACGCCTTCGCCGCCGGGGTGCTCACCATCGGCTTCATCTTCGGTGCCTACATGGGCGAGACCTTCCGCGGCGCCTTCATGGCCGTGGAGCACGGCCAGATCGAGGCCGGCAAGGCCTACGGCATGAGCCCTTGGCTGGTGTTCCGGCGCATCCGCTTTCCGCAGATGATGCGCCATGCCCTGCCGGGCATCTCCAACAACTGGATGGTATTGCTCAAGACCACCGCGCTGGTTTCGGTGATCGGGCTCTCGGACATGGTACGCGTGGCCGCCGAGGCGTCGCGCGCCACCCACGAGCCGTTCACCTTCCTGATACCCGTGGCCGTGGTCTACCTGCTGATCGCCAGCGTGTCGGAGTGGATGTTCGCCCGGCTGCAGAAGCGCTACAACGTCGGCTTCGGAGGGCACTGAGATGACAGAATTGACCTGGCTCAACGAGCTGCTCGCCGGCAACCGCATCTTCACCCCGCAGACCATCGGCTATTACTGGGACGGGCTGGTGCTCACCACCCAACTGGTATTCCTGTCGCTGGTCGCCGGCCTGGTGCTGGCGATACCGCTGGCCATCGGGCGCAGCTCGGGGCGTCGCTGGATCAGCCTGCCGATCTATGTCTACACCTACGTGTTCCGCGGCACGCCGCTGCTGATCCAGCTCTACATCATCTACTACGGCGTGGTGTTCTTCGACGGCATCCAGCAGACCTTCCTCTGGCCGATCCTGCGCGAGGCCTTCTACCCGGCGCTGATCGCCTTCACCCTCAACACGGCGGCTTACACCACCGAGATATTCCGCGGGGCGATCAAGGCCACACCGCGCGGCGAGATCGAGGCGGCAAGGGCCTACGGCATGTCGCAGGGGCTGATGATGCGGCGCATCGTGCTGCCCAGCGCCTTCCGCCGCGCCCTGCCGGCCTACGGCAACGAGGTGATCTTCATGCTGCATGCCAGCGCCATCGCCAGCGTGGTCACGCTGATGGACATCACCGGCGCGGCACGCTTCGTCTATGCGCGTTTCTATGCGCCGTTCGAGGCCTTCCTGTTCGCGGCGGCAATCTACCTCTGCCTGACCTTCGCCATTCTCTACTTCTTCCGCTACCTGGAGAAAAAGCTGCTGGCTCACCTCAAGCCCCAGAGCGGCAATTGAACAACGTCAAACAGGCGTTGGAAAAAGCTCGCGCCAGGGCTTTCGACCCCGGCGTGGCTGCGCTAAATTCAGGCGCGACGTCACCGAAACGGTGCCGAACGAAAACAAAGGGAAACGAAACATGAAAAAACTGCTGACAGTATCCCTGCTGGGCGTGGCTCTCGCGGCCGGTACCGCCCAGGCCCGCGACTACGATCACGTGCGCTTCGGCGTCGACGTTCCCTACGAGCCGATGGAATACCGCACGCCGGACGGTGAGCTGACCGGCTTCGACATCGACCTGGGCAACGCCCTGTGTGCCGAGATGGGCATCACCTGCGAGTGGATCGAGCAGGAGTGGGACGGCATCATCCCCGGCCTGCTGGCGCGCAACTACGACGCCATCATGTCCTCGATGACCATCAACGACGAGCGCCGCCAGACCCTGCTCTTCTCCGATCCCTACATCACTATTCCGGGTGCCTGGTTCGCCCCGGCCGGCAGCGATGTCGAAGAGATCAACGAAGAGACCCTGGCCGGCAAGAGCATCGGCGTGCAGCGCGGTACCACTTTCGACAGCTACGTCACCGACAACTACGGCCGCGTAGCCAACGTCAGCCGCTACTCTACCGCCGACGACATGGTGCTCGACCTCCAGGCCCAGCGTCTGGACCTGGTATTCCTCGAGTTCATCGTCGGCCAGGCCACCCTGCTCGACAATCACAGCGGTGAGTTCGAGGTGGTCGGCGAGATGGTCACCGAGCCGGAAGAGTACTTCGGCGAAGGCTTCGGCATCGCCTTCCGTCCGCGTGACGAGGCTCTGGCCCAGCGCTTCAACGAGGCCCTGGCCACGCTGAAGGAAGACGGCACCTACGACGAGATCTACCAGCGCTATTTCGGCGAAGAGTAAATCGGCATCCTGCTCACCCGGCCTGTGGCCGGGTGGGCTTGACAAGCGCACCACCTTTGCGGAAAGTCGAACTGCAAGTCACGCAACGTCTCATCGGACACCGTCCCATGATCGATCGCTTCCCACAAACCATCTCTGAGGTCTACTGCTGTTTCTTCGACAGCTTCTACCTCAGCGAGTGGTTCGACGAATAAGCCCCTTCCCGCGGCCTTCCCGGTCGCATCGGCACGCCCGTGCCATCGACACGTCCTTGCCTGAACGGCAACGCTCGTGTGCCTTGTCGCGCCTGAAGCGCGACGATCCTGCCGACTTCGGCAATTGAAACTCGTGAAAAACAACACCTTCCCAGGAGGAAGTCTCATGCGTGCTCTCAACATGATTCTGGCTGCCACTCTGGCGGCCGGCCTGACCGCCGGTACCGCTCAGGCCCGCGACTATTCCGAAATCCGTCTCGGCGTCGACATTCCCTACGAGCCCTTCATGTACCGTCAGCCGGACGGTGAACTGACCGGCTTCGAGATCGAGCTGGGCAACGCCGTATGCGAGTACCTGGAGGTCACCTGCACCTGGGTGGAGCAGGATTGGGACGGCATCATTCCCGGACTCATGGCCCGCAACTACGATGCCATCATGTCGTCCATGGCGATCACCGAGGAGCGTGCCGAGCGCGTGCTGTTCTCCGAGCCCTACTACACCACCCCGAGCGCCTGGATCACCACGCGTGACCGCGACATCGACATCGAGGACCGCGACAGCCTCGCGGGGCTGGTGGTCGGTGTACAACGCGCCACACTGCAGGACAACTACGTCAGCGAGCTCTACGGCGACCTGGTGGAGATCCGTCGTTACACCAGCGCCGACGACGTCGTGACCGACATGCGCGCCGGCCGTCTCGACCTCACCTTCATGGACTACCCGGTGGCCGAAAACACCATGGGTATCGACACCTCAGGCAGCCATTTCAAGCGCATCAGCGGCTTCATCAAGGAGCCCGAGCACATCTTCGGCAAGGGCGTGGGCGTGGCCTTCCGTCAGCGCGACGAGGCCTTGGCCGAGCGCTTCAACGAGGCGCTGGCCGCGCTCAAGGAAGACGGCACCTATGATGAGATCATGGAGCGCTACTTCAACTACGACATCAAGCTGTAACCCATAGCGTCATTCTCCGCGAACGCCGGCAGCAGCCAGCGTTCGCCTTCACGAGGAGCCGGAATGCTGACCCTGCTGAAGAATGCCCAGCTGCATGCGCCACGCCACCTGGGGCTGTGCCATCTGCTGATCGCCGACACCCGCATCGCCGCCGTGGTGCCGGCCGACCAGCCCCTGCCCGCTGCCGGCCCCGCCATCGATGAGATCGACCTCAAGGGTCGCCGGGTCATTCCCGGTCTGGTCGACCCGCTGGTGCATTTCATCGGTGGCGGCGGCGAGGGCGGCTTCGGTACGCGCACCGCCGAGCTGACCCTCGAGGACGCTCTGGCCTCGGGAGTCACCACCCTGATCGGCGCGCTGGGCACCGACGCCCTGACGCGCACGCCGGCCAACCTGCTGGGCAAGGCCCGCGAGCTGGCCGCCGGCGGTCTCACCACCTACTGCTATACCGGCTCCTATCAGTTGCCGCCGGTAACGCTGACCGGCTCGGTAGGCAGCGACATCCTGTTCATTCCCGAATTCATCGGCGTGGGCGAAGTGGCGATAAGCGATCACCGCGGCTCACAGCCCACCGCCTTCGAGCTGGCGCGCCTGGCCTCCGAAGCCCGTACCGCCGGCATGCTGGCGGGCAAGTCGGGCATCGTCTTCATCCATACCGGCGATGCCCCCACTCATCTGGAGCCGCTACGCGAGGCAGCCCGGGGCAGCGCCATTCCGCTCGCGCAGTTCCTGCCCACCCACATCAACCGCACCCCGGCGCTGTTCGAGGACGGCCTGCGCTTCGCCCGTGAGGGCGGCCGCGTCGACTTCACCACCAGCACCACCGCGGAGCTGCTGGCCGGTGGCGAAGTGCCCGCCGCCGAGGCCGTGGCCCGCGCTCTGGAGGCCCGCGTCGAGCCATCACGCATCACGCTCTCCTCCGATGCCAATGCCTCGCTGCCACGCTTCGACGCCGAACGCCGCTTCGTCGGGCTCGAACCCGGCCGCCTCGCCAGCCTGTTCGAGGTCGTCGGCGAGTGCATCGAGAAGCACGGCGTCCCGCTGGAACATGCCGTCGGCGTCGCCAGCACCCACGCCGCCGATGCCCTCAAGCTCACTGCCAAGGGGCGCCTCGAGCCCGGCCGTGACGCCGATCTGCTGGTACTGAGCGATGGTGAATGGGCCATCGACGAGGTATGGGCCCTGGGCCGGCGGGTGTATCGGCGGGGCTAGGCTGACTTCAATGGCCCTTGTGAGGGCCCGGCACGTGGCTTTGCTCCCGCGGCTCCACGAGCTGTTCCGCCACCGGCTGGGCCAGTTCCTGGAGAATACCGCAGTGACTGGAGTCGGTCTCGCCGTTGCAGCGCGAGCGCAGGGTGACGAGGGCCTGGCGCAGTGCCTGAAGCTGCTCGATACGCGCCTCGACGTGGGCCAGATGCTCGTCGATCAAACCGTTCACCGCGTTGCAGGGCTGACGCGGCCGGTCGTGGTAATCGAGCAGGGTACGGATCTCCTCCAGCGTCATGTCCAGCGTGCGGCAGTGACGGATGAAGCGCAGCCGCTCGGCATGGGGCTCCGCATAGAGGCGATAGTTGCCGCTGGAGCGGGCAGGCTCGGGCAGCAGCCCCTCGCGTTCGTAGTAGCGGATGGTTTCCACCGCGCAGCCGGTGCGGGTGGCCAGCTCACCGATTTTCATGTGGGGCCTCGTCAATCGCTTGACCCTGTAGCAACTATAGGGTGTGTCATGAGATTAGCCCATGACATGGAGACTTACCATGACCGAACGCACCTGCTGCTCGAGCTGCACCGCGCCTGCCGCGCCCGCCGCGCCCGCCGCACGGAAGCGCGACCGGCTGCCGCCCGGCACGCAGTCGCTGCGCCTGCAT
>MTEU01003959.1_pt2 | contig 10342 bp, 8 predicted proteins | sample 1042701 | NCBI WGS metagenome assembly MTEU01 (sample SAMN06185813, study PRJNA358809) | soil metagenome | isolation source: naturally attenuated soil | place: India | collected 2015-05-23
AGGCCGGCGAGCACGCGTGCCCCATCGGTGTACGGATCGAACTTGCCGCTGCGGGCGCCGTCGGTGAACTGGTCAACGCTGCGGGCGCCGTCGGTGTACTGGTCGACGCTGCGGGCCGGGCTGGCCGACACGCCGGTGCGATCCAGGCCGGCGACGATACGCGCGCCATCGGTGTAGGGATCCGCCTTGCCGCTGCGGGCGCCGTCGACAAAGGTGTTGCGATCGCCGCTGCGGGCGCCATCAACGAAGGTATTGCGCTCGCCGCTGCGTGCACCGTCGACATAGGTGCTGCGCGCGCCGGCGCGGAATTCGTAGCCGTACTTGTCGGCGGGAACGGTGGCAGCCTGAGCGGTACCGGCGACGAAAGCGGCGGCAAGGGTGGCGGCGGTCAACAGGGACTTGGCGAAGGTACGGTTGGTCATGATCAGCTCCTTTCGGGGATCCGCGCCTGGCGGATCGAATTGGTCAGTGTGGAATCCGGCTGTCGAATCTACGAACCACATCTACTAGTAGATAGATAACCTGACTCGAAAAAAACCCGGATTCCCGGGGTTGTTGCGTGGACTTGAGTGCCGCTTCACGTCTTCTTCGGTGCGGCGCCGCGTCCATGTGTCGTACTTTATCTACTACTAGGTAGATAGTCAAGGAGTTTTTTCGAGCGCTTCCGTCAAGGTCGCGGGCGCCCATAATGCTTCGATACTGGACGGCCCTTTGCGGGGCGCCGGAAAATGCACTTAGCGCTGTCCACTCCGAGTCCTTCAGAGCTGTACCGAGCGCATCGAGGCCGAAGCGGCCTCGGATCGGACCGGAGATTCCCTGCCTTCACGAGGAGACTTCCATGCAGATCCAACGCGGCCGCCTGATCGACCACCTCCACCTGAAAGTTCACGACCTCGCCGCCTCCCGCCGCTTCTACGGCGCGGTACTCGGCGTGCTTGGCATCGCCATCACCGACGGCGATGGCTACTTCTACGCCGACGAACTGTGGGTCGACGAAGGCACGCCAGGACAGATCACCCACGCCCACTTCGCCTTCCAGGCCAAGGACCGCGACACGGTCGAAGCCTTCTACAAGGCCGGCCTCGCCGCCGACGGCCGCGACAACGGCGGCCCTGGCGAGCGCACCTACCACCCCGGCTACTACGCCGCGTTCCTGCTGGATCCGGATGGGAACAACGTCGAGGCCGTCTACCACGGGCCACACCAGCGATCGTCGGAAGCGGTGGTGATCAGTTGGTGAGCCGGGCTGGGTAACAGCGCTCGCCTGCCACTACGTCTCTCCCACCCCCTTGGTCACGTCACGAAACTGTGGCTTCTGCAAGCCAGTCTGATATAATCGCGGGCTTCCGGAGAGATGGATGAGTGGTTTAAGTCGCACGCCTGGAAAGCGTGTATGGGTTAATAGCCCATCGGGGGTTCGAATCCCCCTCTCTCCGCCACGAATTCAAGCGAATCAAGCACTTGGCATAACGACGCGCCGATTATTACCGTCAGACACCATCGAATTCGGTGGGGAATCGGAACCAAATCGCAACATCGAAGCTACGAAAGTAAAACGCTGCGGCGCCCACTCGGGCGCCGTTTTGCGTTGGCACGTCATCTACCGTAGCAGTTGGTGCCATCCGTCTCCATCGCACCGATTCATGGGGCTGGAACAGCCCGGGCAGCCAAGCGCCTCGGTGATGGCGCTTGGCCGGCAAAATCCCTCCGACGAAAAGCTGCAGCGATTTCCGGCGATGCATCGCGACGCGCAAGCCCGAATCGAGGAGCGGAAGCGCGGTGGACACCGGTGTCAGCCTTGGCCAAGGCCGCGGAGTTGCCGTGCCGACTCTGTAGCCAATATCAAAGAGCTTTAGGTTCTATGCCCAAGCCGTCCGCTTGTACAGCCACGACGCTTGCAGCCCCCTGATCACCAAGCTAGACTCATCGAATAGTCGGGAGCGCTGAGACATCGGTGCGTTGGACGATTGTTCCACTCGGCTTACCCCATACCAAAAAGCGGATCGCAATGCGGTCCGTTTTTTTTCGCCCCTCGGAAGCATTCCCCCTCCTGCTCCCTCGGTGTTCCGTTCGCCTACACCGCCGAGACTTGCGCCGAGGCTGCCTGTCCCACGAACTCCGGCGGCGCCGTAACGATCGAGCGCAAGTCAGGCTCGGCCGGCTTGAGCCGATCCAGATCCGGCTTCGGACGCGACAAGCCGGGCATCGAAGCAAACGCCGATTCCATCGCCTGTGCGACGCCGAGCGTCAGCGCGTCGCCGCGGAACGGGCCGGTGATCTGCAGGCCGAACGGCATGCCGGCCTCGTCGGAACCGCACGGCAAGGCGATGCACGGATGGGTGGTCAGCGTCACTACATAGGTCAGCGCCAGCCAGCGGTAGTAGTTCTCCTGCTTCTCGCCGTCGACGACGTCCGCATAGAGCTGGGTCCACGGGAATGGCGAGACCGGCGTGGTCGGCGACAGGATCACGTCGTAGTCGCGGAATGCCTGCTGGAAGCGCTGCAGGATGCGGGTCTGCTCGGCCTGCGCCCATGCGCTGTCGACCAGCGACATGCGCGCGCCGATCTCGTAGTTGGCGCGCGTATTGGGACCGAGGCTGTCGGGATCGCGCTCGTAGGTGTCGCGCAGCGAGGCGACGAAGCTCTCGGCGCGCAGCACGTCGAAGCAGCGATGCACATCGCCCAGGTCGAACGCGACCTCGTCGCAGGACTTGAACAGGTGCCGCATCGCGGCGAGCCGTGCACGGAACACGCGGCGGATGTCGGGGTCGACGGCGCAGCTGCCGAAGTCCTCGGTCCAGCCGACCCGCAGTCCCGACAAGTCGACGCGCGCCGGCGTCAGCAACGCCAGCGGATCGACCGCATGGCTCAGCGGATCGCCCGCCGACTGGCCAGCCGATGCCGCGAGCTGCAGGCAGGCATCGGCGACCGTGCGGCCCATCGGGCCGACAACCGAGATCGGCGTCCATCCGAGCAGCTTGCGCGAGTTAGGCACCAGCCCAGGCGATGGGCGGAATCCCACCACGCCGCATTTGGCGGCGGGAATCCGCAGCGAGCCGCCGGTATCGGAGCCGGTGCAGACCGGCAGAAAGTCCGCCGCCAGCGCGGCAGCCGAGCCGCCCGACGAGCCGCCCGCGTTCAGGTTCGGATTGAACGGATTGCCGGTAGCCCCCCAGACGGCGTTGCGCGAATTCGCGCCGGCGCCCATCTCCGGAATATTGGTCTTGCCGACCACCACGGCCCCGGCCGCCCGCAGCCGCGCGACCAGCGTGTTGTCCTGCGCGGGCACATTGCCGCGGTACAGCGGCGAGCCGTAGGTCGTCAGCAGGCCGGCGGTCGCCTCCAGGTCCTTGACGCCGAGCGGCAGGCCATGCAGCAGGCCGAGCGAATCGCCGCGCATCACCGCCTGTTCGGCCGCCCTCGCCTCTTCGCGCGCGCGTTCGTAGCAGGTCGCGGTGATCGCGTTGATCAACGGGTTGTAGCGCTCGATCCGCGCGATGCAGGCGTCAAGCAACTCCACCGGCGAAATGTGGCGGGCGCCGATCAGGCGGCGCAGCTCGACGGCGGACAGCGAAGTCAGTGCGTTGTGGTCGGACATGGCGGATCAGTCGAGCTTGATGTTGGCGCGCTGCGCGATGGCCCGCATCTGCGGAATTTCCTTCTCGATCATCGCGCTGACCTGCTTGCCCGACGCGAACGACGGCTCGATGCCGTTGTCGGCGAGCTTCTTGCGCGTGTCGGGATCGGCGATCGTATCGGCCAACGCCTTCTCGAGCCTGGCGTGGACCTCCGGCGGCAAGCCGCGCGGCGCGACCAGCGCGATCCACGTGCTGGCGTCCATGCCGGGATAGCCGCCCTCCGCGACGGTCGGCACATTGGGCAGCAGCGTCGAGCGTTTCGCCGTCGTCACCGCAATGGCCTTGACCTTGCCGGCGCGCACCTGCGGCAGCGCCGCGGCCACGGTGTCGATGCTGAACGGAATCTGGCCGCCGATCAGGTCGGTCATCGCAGGCGCGCTGCCCTTGTAGGGCACGTGCAGCAGCCTGGCGCCGGTCAGATTGAGCAATTGCTCGCCGGCGAAATGCGCGGTGGTGCCAGCACCGAACGAACCGTACGAGTACTTGCCGGGATCGTTCTTCGCCGCGGCCACAAACTCCTTCAGGTTGTTCACCGGCACATCGCGATTGGCCAGCAGGATCAGGCCGGTCACGCCGATCAGGCCTATCGGCTCGAAGTTCTTCTGCGGGTCGTACGGCAGCTTCGGATAGACCGCGGGATTGACCGTGAACGTCGTGCCGGAACTGGCGAGCAGCGTGTAGCCGTCCGGCGCGGCCTTGGCGACGTAGCTGGCGCCGACGACGGTACCGGCGCCAGCCCGGTTCTCGACCACGACGGTCTTGCCTAGCCGTTCGCCGAGCTTCTGCGCGACGATGCGCCCCACCACATCGGTCGCGCCGCCGGGCGGGAATGGCAGCACCAGCTGGATCGGCTTGGTCGGGAAGCTGTCCTGTGCCGAGGCTGCCGACGGCGCCATCGCGACGAGCGCCAGGCCGGTGGCGGCAAACAGGAAACGGACGGGTGAGGCGGAAGGACGCATGGGATGCTCTCTCGTAAGAATCCAAGGCGATGCCGGCGCCAGTGCGTCGGCTCGATGTCATCCTAATGTCAAACTTCGCATAGAATCGTCGCAATGTTTCGAACACTCGATTGCCGAAATGGCAATCGTTGGCGCAAACCCGGAGCGGGTTTTCCCCGAGGCATCCCGTCCCATTCACGTCGATTCCCATGTCCTATCGGGCCCTGCAAGAGACCGCGGTGCGCTACTTCCTCGAAGTGGTTCGCACCGGATCGGTCAAGGATGCGGCGATCAAGCTGAACGTCGCGCCGTCGGCCGTCAGCCGGCAGATCGCCAAGCTCGAAAGCGAGCTGGACACGCTGCTGTTCGACCGGCGCGCACGCGGGCTCGTGCCGAACGCCGCGGGCGAACTGCTGGCCGCGTTTGCGAAGCGCTCGCAGCAGGACATCGAGCGCGTGGCGGGCGACATCCAGGCGTTGCGCGGCCTGCGCGTCGGGCGCGTGCGGCTCGCGGCGGTCGAGGGCATCGCCCATGAATTCCTGCCCAATCTCGCCGCCAGTTTTCGCGAGACCCATGCGGGCATTCACTTCGAACTCGAGGTCTGTCCGCAGGGAGAGATCGCACGCCGGATACGCGACGGGGAAGCCGATATCGGCATCACGCTGGCGTGGTTGCCCGAGCCGGAGATCCACGTGGAGCTGCGGCACCCGGCTCCGGTGCTTGCCGTGATGGCGCCGGACCATCCGCTGGCGCGCCATCGGCAGCTGTCGCTGGCGCAGGTCGCCACCTACCCGCTGGCGTTGCCGCCGAAGGACAGTTCCGTGCGGCAATTGCTCGACGCCGGCTGCAGCCGGCAGGGCCTGCGCTACCAGACGGTGTTCTCGAGCAACCAGCTCGATTCGCTGGTCAGCTTCGCGGCGGCCGGCGGCGGCGCGATCTGCTTCTACGGCGAGGTGTCGATCCGCGGCAGGCTGAAGGCGGGCACCATCGCCGCGGTGCCGCTGCGCGATCGCGAGATGAACGAGCGCCAGATCGAGGTGCAGACGCTGGCCAACCGCAAGCTGCCGCCTGCCGCGCGCGCCTTCGTCGAGCATCTGCGGCAGGGCCTGATCGAGCTTCCGCATTCGTGATTGCCGAAACCGCAATCGAGTATTCGGAATATTGCGCCGATCGCATGGCTTCAGCGAGGCGGTGCGCGGCGAAAATCCCGACCTGATCCACCCTTCTACGTTCCGCGCTAGTCGCTGCCCTCATGTCACAGGAAATCCTCGTTCTCGGCGCCGGCATGGTCGGCGTCAGCACCGCGCTGGCCCTGCGCCAGCGCGGGCACCCAGTCGTGCTCGTCGATCGCGCCGCCCCGGGCACCGAGACCTCCTATGGCAATGCGGGCTTCATCCAGCGCGAGGCGGTGCAACCGTATGCGTTTCCGCGCGACTGGAAGACGATCCTGCGCGTGATCGCCCGCCAGGGCAACGATGTGCACTACCACCCCGGCGCGATGCTGCGGCTGCTGCCCGTGCTCGCCCGGTACTGGCGCGAATCGGCCCCGGACCGCTACGCCGGCACGATCGCCGCCTATGCGGCGCTGGTCAGGCATTGCGTCAGCGAACACGAAAAGCTGATCGCGGCCGCGGGTGCGGAGGACCTGGCCAGCAAGGCGGGATGGCTCGAGGCCTACCGCAGCCCGCGCGCCTTCGATGACACGGTACGAACCGCGACGATGGTGGCGCGCGAGCACGGACTCGATTGCGCCGTTCTCGATGGTGCCGCGCTGCGGGCCGCCGAGCCCGCGCTGCATGGCGGCCTCGCGGGTGCGATCCATTGGCGCGACCCGTGGACCGTCAGCGATCCCGGCGAACTGGTGCAGCGCTACGCCGCGCTGTTCGAACGGCAAGGCGGCATCGTCCGCCGTGGCGACGCCACGACGCTGCAGCCCGACGGCAGCGGCTGGCGCGTGATGACCGAAGCCGGCCCGCTGTCGGCCGCGCAGGCCGTCATTGCATTGGGTCCATGGGCGTCGACGCTGACGCGGCCGCTCGGGTATCGCCTGCCGCTGTTCATCAAGCGGGGCTACCACCGCCACTACGCGAGCGCCCGCATGCCGTCGCTGCCGCTGCTCGATGCCGAACGCGGTTTCGTGCTGGCGCCGATGCGGCGCGGTCTTCGCGTGACCACGGGCGCCGAATTCGCTCACCACGATGCACCGCCGACGCCGGTGCAACTGGCGGCGGCCGAGCGCTACGCGCGCGAGCTGGTCGATCTCGGCGCGCCCGTCGAAGCCCAGCCGTGGATGGGCGCGCGGCCCTGCGTCGCCGATATGCGCCCCGTGGTCGGACGCGCGCCGCGCCACCGCGGGCTGTGGTTCCATTTCGGCCATGCGCATCAGGGCTTCACGCTCGGCCCGGCGACCGCGCGGCTGCTGGCCGAACTGATCGACGGCGAGACACCGTACGTCGACCCGCGGCCCTACGATCCGGTGCGATTCGAATAGTGCCCAGGGAAGGCTGGAACAAGGTTCGAGCCACGCCTGCAAAGGCGAGATGTTGGGATGCCCGGGCCAGCCACCGGCGGCCCGATGTCATGCAAAATCCGATGGCAGCCACGGCGAGCGACGCGTCGGCGACGCTCGCCCCAACCTGTCGGAGGTCGCATGCATCTCGAAGGCTCCTGCCACTGCGGCGCGGTCCACTTCAGCGTGGAATCGCCCTGGCCCTACCCCTATCTGCATTGCTACTGCTCGATTTGCCGCAAGACCGCGGGCGCCGGCGGCTATGCCGCCAATATCGGCGCATTGAACGACACCTTGCGCGTACGCGGCAGGCAGCACATCGCCATCTATCACGCCGTGATGCGCGAGCCCGGCAAACGGGCGAGACGTTCGCCGATGGAGCGGCACTTCTGCACGAAGTGCGGCAGCGCATTGTGGATACGCAACCCGGACGAGCCCGAGCGCGTCTATCCGTTTGCGTCGGCCGTCGACACGCCGCTGCCGCGCCCGCCGGAGATCGTCGAAGCGGAGCTCGACTCCGCGGCCTCCTGGGTCGACGTACCGAGCGGCAAGGGACACGTGCACTGCGCGCAGTGGCCCGAGGAAACACTGGCGCAATGGCATCGGCGGCACGGCCTGGAGCAGCGCTAAGCGGGCCCGGGACCGGTCCGGGATGGGGCTCCGCAGCGGGACGGCTCCCGCACCGCTGCTATTCTTGGCGCTCCGTCAATACCCGACACTATCCGGACACTATCCGGACACTATCCGGTCACTATCCGACACCGCGCCATCCCATGCACTGGATCTACCTGGCCATCGCCATCGTCGCCGAAGTCATCGCCACCACCGCACTGAAGGCCGCCGCCGGCTTTACCCGTCCGCTGCCGTCGCTGGTCGTCGTCACTGGCTATGCGATCGCCTTCTTCTGCCTGTCGCTGACGCTGCGCAGCGTGCCGATCGGTATCGCCTACGCGATCTGGTCGGGCGTCGGCATCGTGCTGGTGTCCGTGGCCGCGTGGCTGCTGTTCGGCCAGCGGCTCGACCTGCCGGCCCTGCTCGGCATCGCGCTGATCATGACGGGTGTGCTGGTGATCAACCTGTGGTCGAAGTCGGTCACGCATTGAGTCGGCGGCCCCCCGCGGCGCACCCTACCCCCACCCTACCGCCACCCCTACCAACTGCAAACAAATGTAAGCACTTTGAAAAGTGCATTGGGAGGGGCCACAATTTGAAAAAAATACAGTACGCTAATAACAATCGATTAAGACATTACTCAATATCGATATAAACAAAACTAAAGTCAGTAACTGGCAAACGAAAATTCGACGCAGCCGTTCATCGTTCCATTGGAACGGCAAACGATTGGATTCGGCGCCAATTTTTTGACCAAAGAATTCCGGGGGGGCATCCGGGCACAGCCCATGCCAATTGATGGATATTCCATTGCCATGGAATATCGAGGGTCATTGTCGCGGTCTGTCGTCATCGCCTGTTCAGCCAACCCGTTTTGCCGCGGTGTTTGCCGCGGCCCTTTGTGGGATCGCCTGTAGCGTTCGCCGGCCCGGCGTGCGCTCGTTTTTTCGCAGGACAGAACTGGCGTATGGCTCAAACCCGCATCGGAACGGACGCGATCGTCGCGTCCAGCGTCGCGCAGGCGCAGGATTGGCTCGCCCGCCACTATCCCGGCATCACGATCGAGGCCGATGGCGCCCAGCTCCGGCTCGAAATCCAGATCGACTATCTCGACGGCATGGCCGTGCATACGCTGGCCACCGACACCACGCTGTGCCTGCGGCTGCCTTGCCAGCACGACGGCTATCTGTTGTACACACAGGCCGAAGGCCAGCTCGCCCTCGCCACCGAGCAGGACGGGCTGCGGGCCTTGCCGGCCGGCACCACCGTCGCCGACGCCAGGCGGGTCACCGCCTGGGGCTTCGGCCCCGGCCGCTACGAAGCCATCCTGATCGATGCGGCGAGCCTGCACGGGCGGCTATCGCAGTCGATCGAACGGCCGGTGACGCAACGCGTGAAATTCGCCCCGCCGGAAGGCAACGTGCCGTCCGGCGTGCGCTTCGCGGGTGAGCTGGTGCGGGCGGCGCGGCGCTATTCGAACGCGGACGGCGGCCCGCACGCGATCGCCCCGGACATCGTGCAAAGCCTGCAGGACGCCGTGATCTTCGCCATGCTCAAGGAGATTCCGCACAATTATTCGGTCTACCTCGCGCGCCGCCATGCCGGCCCGTCGCCGCGGCATGTGCGCCGGGCCATCGAGTACATCCACGCCAACGCGACGGCGGCGCTCGGACTGGCCGACATCGCGATGGCTGCCCGCGTCAGCATCCGCACGCTGCAGGCCGGCTTCGCCAAGTTCAAGGGCTTCACGCCGATGGGCTATGTCAAGCGGGTGCGCCTGGAAGGCGCCCACGCGGACCTGCGTACCGCCAGCGCGGAACAGTCGATCGCCGACATCGCGCGGCGCTGGGGCTTCAGCCACCTCGGGCAATTCGCGCGGGACTACCGCATGGCCTTTGGCGAAACCCCGTCCGAGACGCGCCGCGGAGATTGACGGCAGCGCCGGCCGGAATTGTCGACAACAAAATAAATAGCGCTTAAAACAGATTTAATTGAATTTGTAATTTAATACCCCTGCGCCTACCGGCGTAGGGGTATTTTCTTTTATAAATCCGCGCCCGCATTAATGCCTTCTCCGCAATTCATTATCAAAAAAACGCAGACCATATCAATCGCACGCACTATATCGCTTGCCGCACAGACGAAGACATACCGCCACTTGGGAATCACTTATACGCTCCACTTCCAATAGTGAGCAGTAGTTCCGATCGACCCAAGGAGATAGGCATGGCTTCGTCAGCTGTTCTGCAAAACCACATCGATGTCGCGGTGCCCGCGGGGACCAGGACCGTCGCGGCGCCGGAGGGTGCCGCCAATTTCCTGGTCGCCGGCAACAAGGACAACGTCGCCAACTATGCGCGCGAAGGCAACGACCTGCTGATCGAGTTCAAGGATGGGCAAACGGTGCGCATCCAGGGCTTCTTCGCCAATGGCGTCAACTTCAACAACCTGGTGTTCGTCGAGGGCGAGTCGCGCTGGCTCGCGACCTTCGACCAGGCGCTGATGGCAGGCGGCGACAACGTCCTCGAATCGGCGGTGGTCTACGAGCCGATCGCCGATGGCAGCGCGGCGCTGCTGGGCATCCTTGGCCTGGCCGCCGGCGCCGGCGTGATCGCCGCGGCCGCGGGCGGCGGCGGCGGTGGTGG
>MTEU01001360.1_pt1 | contig 10324 bp, 7 predicted proteins | sample 1042701 | NCBI WGS metagenome assembly MTEU01 (sample SAMN06185813, study PRJNA358809) | soil metagenome | isolation source: naturally attenuated soil | place: India | collected 2015-05-23
TAGCACAACCTTGGAAATGTGTGCGGTCCCTGTGGGAGTGGGCGAGCCCGCGAAAGGGCCGGAGCAGGCAGGGCAAAACCCGCTTCCTGCATTTATCTGAAAGCTTCTGATCAAAAGTTGGTCAAATCCTGAGCAATTTCCGCTATAATTCGCGCCCCTCATTTTCGGCAGGCCCTGCGCGCGCTGTTAACCAATGAAACTTATCGTCAAAGTCTTCCCAGAAATCACCATCAAGAGCCGGCCGGTGCGCAAGCGCTTCATCCGCCAGCTCGGCAAGAACATCCGCAACGTGCTCAAGGACCTCGACCCTGAGCTCGTGGTCGATGGTGTCTGGGACAATCTCGAAGTGGTCACCCGCGTCGAAGACGAGAAAGTCCAGCGCGAAATGATCGAGCGCCTGACCTGCACCCCCGGTATCACCCACTTCCTGCAGGTAGAGGAATACCCGCTCGGCGACTTCGATGACATCGTCGCCAAGTGCAAGCAGCACTTCGGCCACCTGCTGGCCGGCAAGCATTTCGCCGTGCGCTGCAAGCGCGGCGGCCACCACGACTTCACCTCGATGGACGTCGACCGTTACGTCGGCAGCCAGCTGCGCCAGCAGTGCGGCGCCGCCGGCATCGAGCTGAAGAACCCGGAAGTGCTGGTGCGCATCGAAATTCGCGACCAGCGTCTGTACGTGATCCACAACCAGCACCAAGGCATCGGCGGCTACCCGCTGGGCGCCCTGGAGCAGACTCTGGTGCTGATGTCCGGCGGTTTCGACTCCACCGTGGCGGCCTACCAGATGATGCGCCGTGGCCTGATGACCCACTTCTGTTTCTTCAACCTCGGCGGCCGTGCCCACGAGCTGGGCGTTATGGAAGTAGCCCACTACTTGTGGAAGAAGTTCGGCAGCAGCCAGCGCGTGCTGTTCATCAGCGTGCCGTTCGAGGAAGTGGTCGGCGAGATCCTCAACAAGGTCGACAACAGCTACATGGGTGTGACCCTGAAGCGCATGATGCTGCGCGGTGCCGCGCACATGGCCGACCGCCTGGAGATCGACGCTCTGGTCACTGGCGAGGCGATTTCCCAAGTGTCCAGCCAGACCCTGCCGAACCTGTCGATCATCGACTCGGCCACCGACAAGCTGGTGCTGCGCCCGCTGCTGGCCAGCCACAAGCAGGACATCATCGATCAGGCCTACGCGATCGGCACTGCCGACTTCGCCAAGCACATGCCAGAATACTGCGGCGTGATCTCGGTAAATCCGACCACCCACGCCAAGCGCCACCGCATGGAGCATGAAGAGAAGCAGTTCGACATGGCCGTGCTGGAGCGCGCACTGGAACGCGCCCGGCTGATATCCATCGACCATGTGATCGATGAACTGGGCAAGGACATCGAAATCGAGGAAGTGACCGAGGCGCTGCCCGGCCAGATCGTCATCGACATTCGTCACCCCGATGCCCAGGAAGACGAACCTCTGGTGCTCGACGGTATCGAAGTCCAGGCCATGCCGTTCTATGCCATCAACAGCAAGTTCAAGCATTTGGATGCCAACCGTCAGTACTTGCTGTATTGCGACAAAGGTGTGATGAGCCGTCTGCACGCACACCACCTGCTCAGTGAGGGACATGCCAATGTGCGTGTTTATCGTCCGGCATAAGACGCCAGGGCTGTATGGCGGCAGCATCCGCCATCGCCCTCCCGACCATCGGGCCCGCTGAGCCTCAAACCGTACATATTCGCCGCCTACACTGGCGGCAACCGAATCCTCTGATCGAGATACAGTTGTGATCGAAAATCTGCGTAACATCGCCATCATCGCCCACGTTGACCATGGTAAAACCACCCTGGTAGACAAACTCCTGCGCCAGTCCGGCACCCTGGAGCGTAACGAGCTCAACGACGAGCGCGTGATGGACTCCAACGACCAGGAAAAAGAGCGCGGCATTACCATCCTGGCGAAAAACACCGCCATCAACTGGAACGGCTACCACATCAACATCGTCGACACCCCCGGCCACGCCGACTTCGGTGGCGAGGTTGAGCGTGTAATGTCGATGGTCGACTCCGTGCTGCTGCTGGTCGATGCCCAGGACGGCCCGATGCCGCAAACCCGCTTCGTGACCAAGAAGGCTTTCGAAGCTGGCCTGAAGCCAATCGTCGTGATCAACAAGGTTGACCGCCCTGGCGCGCGTCCTGACTGGGTTCTGGACCAGATCTTCGACCTGTTCGACAACCTCGGTGCCACCGATGATCAGCTGGACTTCCAGGTTGTCTACGCTTCGGCCCTGAACGGCATCGCCGGTCTGGACCACACCGACATGGCCGAAGACATGACCCCGCTGTACCAGTCGATCGTCGACAACGTACCTGCGCCGAACGTTGACGTCGATGGCCCGTTCCAGATGCAGATCTCCGCTCTGGACTACAACAGCTTCCTCGGTGTTATCGGCGTTGGCCGTATCGCCCGTGGCCGTATCAAGCCGAACACCCCGGTTGTTGCCATCGACACCGAAGGCAAGAAGCGTAACGGCCGTATCCTCAAGCTGATGGGCCACCACGGCCTGCACCGCGTCGACGTTGAGGAAGCCCAGGCTGGCGACATCGTCTGCATCAGCGGTTTCGACGAGCTGTTCATCTCCGACACCCTGTGCGACATGAACCACGTCGAGGCGATGAAGCCACTGACCGTTGACGAGCCGACCGTTTCGATGACCTTCCAGGTCAACGACTCGCCGTTCTGTGGCAAGGAAGGCAAGTTCGTCACCAGCCGCAACATCAAGGAACGTCTGGACAAAGAACTGCTGTACAACGTTGCACTGCGCGTTGAAGAAGGCGACTCGGCTGACAAGTTCAAGGTTTCCGGCCGTGGTGAGCTGCACCTGTCGGTTCTGATCGAAACCATGCGTCGTGAAGGCTTCGAGATGGCTGTAGGCCGCCCTGAAGTGATCATTCGCGAAGTCAACGGCGTGAAGCAGGAGCCGTTCGAGAACGTCACCATCGACATCCCTGAAGAATCTCAGGGCAAGGTCATGGAAGAAATGGGCTTGCGTAAGGGCGACCTGACCAACATGGCGCCGGATGGCAAGGGCCGTGTACGTCTGGAGTACAACGTGCCTGCTCGTGGCCTGATCGGTTTCCGTAACCAGTTCCTGACCCTGACCAACGGTGCCGGCATCCTGACCTCGATCTTCGATCGCTACGACACCATGAAAGCCGGCCAGATGTCCGGCCGCCTGAACGGTGTACTGGTTTCGATCGAGACCGGCAAGGCGCTGACCTACTCGCTGGAAACCCTGCAGGCTCGCGGCAAGCTGTTCATCGAGCACGGCCAGGACATCTACAACGGTCAGATCATCGGTCTGAACAGCCGTGACAACGACCTGGGCGTGAACCCGACCAAGGGCAAGAAGCTCGACAACATGCGTGCTTCGGGCAAAGACGAAGTCATCGCCCTGGTACCGCCGGTTCGCCACACCCTGGAACAGGCCCTGGAATTCATCCAGGACGACGAGCTGTGCGAAGTGACTCCGAAGTCGATCCGCCTGCGCAAGAAGATCCTGGACGAAGGCGAGCGTACCCGCGCTGCCAAGAAAGCCAAGGCTTGATCGTCTAGCTTGAGCTGAAACGAGAACGCCCCCGGTCGAAAGGTCGGGGGCGTTTTTGTTTATCGGGTTTTTGTAGGGGATATCTCAAGCGGATGTAGGTTGCATCTTTCACGGCCTTTTGCGACTTGTGTGCGCTTGTTGTGAGGCCTAGCGTGAAGTGCTTTCTTGAAGCAGGAAGCATGCACATGAATTATCGTTTAGCGTTGGCCATCCCTTGCCTGATGGCTGGCTTGCAGGCTTGTGCCGTGCAGGACTGTGCCAACCCGCGTCCGCAAGATGTCGTCCAGTGTCATATTGGCAAGGTGCGTCAGGCACCCTTGGAAGCCGTATTGCTAGAGCAAGCCTCCGAGCCTGGCTATGAGTTCCGTCGCTTGCAGATGGTCTCCCAGGTGTGGGAGCCAGCCCCGGTGGTTGAGCCGCACCGCTGGGAGCATGATGTCGAGCTGCATATCCCACACAATGCCGTGCCCGGCAAAGCCTTGCTGGTTGTGAACAACGGTGTGCGGTTCGGGCCGGCGCAAACTCCTGACTATACCCGCGAGGCATTACGCGAAGTCGCCCTCAAGGCACGGATGGCCGTGGTCATGATCAGCGATGTGCCCAATCAGTACGTGACCTTCAACGATAACGAGAAGCCCTTGCGTGAGGATGACGCCGTGGCCCATACCTGGGCGCATGCGCTACGCGGCGCCGCGCCGGAATTGCCACTGCACGTGCCGATGGCCGCGGCGGCAAGCCGGGCGATGGATCTGGCCGAGCAAGAGCTGGAAAAGCAAGGGCTCACTGTTGATCGCTTCATTATCACTGGCGCCTCCAAACGCGGCTGGAGCGCATGGCTCACGGCATTGGCCGATGAGCGGGTAATGGCCATCGTGCCCAGTGTGATCGACGTCGCGGATACTTCGGACATGCTGGCCGGATTGCGCAAGCGTTATGGTGGTCACTGGCCCTTGGCACTGGGTTCCTACCAGCAGGCCGGTGTCCTGCAACAGCTGGGAACGCCGGCATTCGAGCGGCTGATGGCGATGATGGACCCGATGCAGTACCTGAACGAAAAAGGGCAGCGTCTGGCCATTCCCAAGTACCTGGTGTCCGCCAGCGGTGACGATTTCTTCGCCCCTGACCCGGTCACTGACTATCAGCAGCGCTTGCCAGGCCAGACCAGCCTCAGGGTGCTACCCAATTCGGACCATGGTGGAGTGCGTCAGGCGGTTGTCAGCACCTTGGTGCCTGCGCTGACGCGCTTGCGCGATGGCACACCTTTGCCAAGCGTGCAGGTATCGGCGAGCGGCCATGCCGGGCAGATGAGCGTCGGCTTCTCTGAGCCGCCCGTGGCGGTGAAGCTGTGGACGGCGAGCAACAGCCATGACCGCGACTTCCGCTATGCCTGCGGTGTGCGCTACCAGTCCGAGACGCTCGCTCCCATGCAGAGCTTCACACTGCGGCACACCGCGCCGGCTGTAGGCTGGCAGGCGCAGTTCATCGAAGCGAAATTTGCTGACGGCTTCATCGCCACCAGCCCGGTCAGCGTGCTGCCGCAGACTTATCCTGAGCATCCGCCGATGGATCATGGCGGTGCGTGCAAGAGCTTCCCCGCTGGTGGGTAGTGGAAGGCTGGTCTAGCGCGAGGCCACCTTTGGCTTGTAAGCACAGTAACCTGGCCGCGGCCCGACCTTGGGGTGGTTGCGGCAGGTATCCGGCCGCTTGTCATAAATGGTGCACAGCCGGCTTTTACGATCCAGGTACAGGCAGTCATCATTGCTCATCCGGGTCAGGGTGAAGATTCCCGACTTCTGGTTGAAGCGTTCGATGATGCCGTCCTTCTGCAGGCGTTTGGCGATGTTCTTCGGCGGTTCGTCTTTCTCGAACTCGTCGACCACGCCGATACGGATCAGATCCTTGATCTTCACCTCCACCGGCAGGGTGCAGCAGGTCGAATGGCAGCCATGGCACATGTTGCTGGTGTAGCGCTGCCAGGTCTCCAGGCGGTCGACTTCGGCTGCGGCGATCAGGGTCGTTTTCATCGTTATGGTGGTGTATCACGGTCTTGGGGCGCGCGATCATACCGGAATTGTTCAATTTATGAACAACCTTTTGCCGGAATCGCAGAGTAGGCATGAAAACTGCGAACGGTAACTGTCACTCCCTGTCGAAGGGTCTAGGCTCAACAGTCTCCCTCCGTTTTCGTCAACTTGCCCGAGGATGCCGCATGTCCCAGGAACCCAAAGCTCGTGACGCCGAGGTGGCCGAATTTCGCGCCGCTGTACTGGACAAGCTGACCTACGCGGTCGGCAAGGACCCGGAGCACGCCTTCGACCACGACTGGTTCGAAGCCATCGCCCTGGCCGCGCGCGATCACATGGTCGATCACTGGATGGACCACACCCGCCAGGCTTATCGCCGCAGCCAGAAGCGGGTCTATTACCTTTCCCTCGAATTCCTCATCGGCCGCTTGCTGTACGACAGCCTGAGCAACCTGGGGCTGCTCGACATTGCCCGTGACGCACTGGAAGGGCTGGACGTGGACCTGGAGCGCATCCGCCTGCTCGAGCCCGATGCCGCGCTGGGCAACGGCGGCCTTGGCCGCCTGGCGGCGTGCTTCATGGAGAGCATGTCGACCTTGGGCATTGCCGCTCACGGCTATGGCATCCGCTACGAGCACGGGCTTTTCCGCCAGGCCATGGTCGATGGCTGGCAGCAGGAGCAGACCGAGAACTGGCTGGACTTCGGCAACCCCTGGGAGTTCGAGCGCGCCGAGGTGATCTACCCCATCAGCTTTGGCGGCAGCGTCGAAACGGTGCACGACACCCACGGCCAGCAGCGCCAGGTGTGGTGGCCGGGCGAGACCGTGCGGGCGGTGGCCTACGACACTCCGGTGGTCGGTTGGCGCGGGGCCAGCGTCAATACCCTGCGCCTGTGGCGTGCGCGGGCGCTGGAAGAGCTGCACCTGGAACGTTTCAATGCCGGTGACCACCTGGGGGCGGTGGCCGAGGTGGCACGGGCTGAAAGCATCTCGCGGGTGCTGTACCCGGCTGACAGCACCGAGGCGGGCCAGGAACTGCGCCTGCGCCAGGAGTACTTCTTCGTCTCGGCTTCGTTGCAGGACCTGCTGCGCCGCCACCTGAACATGCACGAGAACTTGCTCAACCTGCCGGACGCGGCGGCCATCCAGCTCAACGACACCCACCCGTCGATCGCCGTGGCCGAGCTGATGCGCCTGCTGGTCGACCAGCATGAAATCCCCTGGGATACCGCCTGGGAGCTGACCGTCGGCACCTTGGCCTACACCAACCACACCTTGCTGCCCGAAGCCCTGGAAACCTGGCCGGTGGCGCTGATGGAACGCATACTGCCGCGGCACATGCAGATCATCTACCTGATCAACGCCTACCACATCGACGCGCTGAGGGCGAAAGGCCTGCACGACTTCGACGTGTTGCGGGCCGTGTCGCTGATCGAAGAAGACAACGGTCGTCGGGTGCGCATGGGCAACCTGGCGTTCCTTGGTTCGCACAGCGTCAACGGTGTGTCGGCGCTGCACAGCAAGCTGATGAAGAGCACGGTGTTCGCCGAGCTGCACAAGCTCTACCCGCAACGGATCAACAACAAGACCAATGGCATTACCTTTCGCCGCTGGCTGTACCAGTCCAACCCGCAGCTGACCGCCATGCTGGTCGAGGCGCTGGGCCCTGAACTGCTGGACGACCCGGAAGGGCGCCTGGCCAATCTGGTGCCGTTTGCCGACAAGAGCGGCTTCCGCAAGCAGTTCGCCGCGCAGCGCCTGCACAGCAAGCGTGCCCTCGCCAGCATCATCCAGGACCGCCTTGGCGTTACGGTGAACCCCGAAGCGCTGTTCGATGTGCAGGTCAAGCGCATTCACGAATACAAGCGCCAGTTGCTCAACCTGCTGCACACCGTGGCGCTGTACCAGGCCATGCGCAACGACCCCGGTACCGACTGGGTGCCGCGGGTGAAAATCTTCGCCGGCAAGGCTGCGGCCAGCTATCACCAGGCCAAGCTGATCATCAAGCTGGCCAACGACATCGCCCGGGTGGTGAACAACGACCCGACCGTGCGCGGCCTGCTGAAAGTGGTGTTCCTGCCCAACTACAATGTCAGCCTGGCCGAGAGCATCATCCCGGCGGCGGACCTTTCCGAGCAGATTTCCACCGCCGGTTACGAAGCTTCCGGCACCAGCAACATGAAGTTCGGCCTGAATGGCGCGCTGACCATCGGCACCCTGGATGGTGCCAATGTCGAGATGAGCGAGCAGGTGGGTACCGAAAACATGTTCATCTTCGGCCTCACCGCGCAGCAGGTGGAGGCCAGGCGGCGTGACGGGGACTTTGGCGCCAGTGCGGCGATTGCTGCGTCCAGTCGCCTGAACGACGTGCTGCAGGCCATTCGCAGCGGGGTGTTTTCGTCGGACGACCCGTCGCGCTACAGCGCGCTGATCGACGGGCTGGTGGCTCATGACCGCTTCCTGGTGTGTGCCGATTTCGATGCCTACTGGGATGCGCAGCGAAGGGTAGAGGAGCTGTGGCACACGCCGCAGGAATGGTGGCGCATGGCGGTGCTGAATACCGCGCGGATGGGCTGGTTCTCGTCGGACCGGACCATTCGGGAGTATGCCAGCGAGATCTGGAAGGCGCTGGATTGAGGAAAAGGGGCCGCTGTGCGGCCCATCGCCGGCAAGCCAGCTCCTACCTCGACCGCGTCGACCTCGAGCCATGTGCAGTCCCTGTGGGAGCTGGCTTGCCGGCGATGGGCTGCACAGCAGCCCCAACCGACCATCGGCTTGGTGCTTGCTGAACTTCAGGGGCTGAAGTCGAGTCTCTTTGCTCGCTAGCCCGCAACTCTCCCTGTAAACTGCGGGGGTTTTCATCCCCCAATCCTTTCGGAGCCATACATGTCCCGCGTTACCCTGAGTCGCTATCTGATTGAGCAGACCCGCAGCAACAATACCCCTGCCGATCTGCGCTTCCTGATCGAAGTGGTGGCGCGTGCGTGCAAGGAAATCAGCCATCACGTGTCCAAAGGTGCCCTTGGTGGCGTGCTGGGCAGCATGGGCACTGAAAACGTGCAGGGCGAAGTCCAGAAGAAACTGGACGTGATTTCCAACGATATCCTGCTGGAAGCCAACGAGTGGGGCGGCCACCTGGCCGGCATGGCCTCCGAAGAAATGGACAACGCCTACCAGATCCCGGGCCGGTACCCGAAAGGCGCCTACCTGCTGGTCTTCGACCCGTTGGACGGCTCGTCCAACATCGACGTGAACGTTTCGGTCGGCACCATCTTCTCGGTACTGCGTTGCCCTAACGAATACCTGAGCCAGAACGAAACCCTGAACGAAAATGCCTTCCTGCAGCCAGGCACCCAGCAGGTCGCCGCCGGTTACGCCATCTACGGCCCGCAGACCATGCTGATCCTGACCCTGGGCAACGGCGTCAAGGGCTTCACCCTCGACCGCGAACTGGGCAGCTTCGTCCTTACTCACGAAAACATCCGTGTGCCGGAAAGCACCGCAGAGTTCGCCATCAACATGTCCAACCAGCGCCACTGGGAAGCCCCGGTTCAGCGCTACGTGGGCGAACTGCTGGCAGGCGAGACCGGCCCGTTGAAGAAGAACTACAACATGCGCTGGATCGCCTCGATGGTGGCCGACGTACATCGCATCCTGACCCGTGGCGGCCTGTTCATGTACCCACGTGACGCCCGCGAGCCGAGCAAACCGGGCAAGTTGCGCCTGATGTACGAAGCCAACCCGATGTCCTTCATCATCGAACAGGCCGGTGGCGCCTCCACCAACGGTTACGATCGCATCCTCGACATTCAGCCAGAAAGCCTGCACCAGCGTGTGTCGGTAATCCTCGGCTCGAAGGAAGAGGTCGAGCGCGTCACCGCCTACCACAAGGAGTAAGTCATGCTCGCACCTTGGCAGCCGTTGCTGGAGTGGTGGTTCGGTTGGGGCACCAGTCCCCAGGCCGTGGCTGACGAGAAGAGCACGCTATGGTTCGGCAAGCATCATGATGCCGAGGCCCATGCGCTGTTTGGCGAGCTGGTCGAGCACGCCCTGGCGGGTGGGCTCGACGAGTGGCAGCAAAGCCCGCAGGGCTGGTTGGGCCTGCTGATCCTGTTGGACCAGCTGCCACGCATGATCTACCGCGACACGCCGCGCGCCTTCGAGGGCGACCGGCGTGCCCAGGTGGTGGCGATGCAGGGTTTGCAGAAAAACTGGGATTACCAGTTGCTGCCGATCCAGCGAGTGTTCGTGCTGCTTGTGCTGGAGCATGCCGAGGTGCTGGACTGGCAGAACCTGTGCGTCGAGCGCTACCAGGTGCTGCTGGACGAGCAACCCGAAGCCAACCGCAGGTTGTTCGAAGGCTTCCTCGACTACGCCGAGCAGCACCAGCGGGTAATAGCCCGTTTCGGGCGCTTTCCGCACCGCAACCTGGTGCTGGAGCGGCCGAGTACCAGCGAAGAGATGGACTTTTTGCTGGAGCCTGGGTCCAGGTTCTGATTCCAGGGCTGGCGGGATCTTTGTAGGCGCAGCCTTGTGCTGCGAAGAGGCCCCTGCTGCCCTTGCATCCCTGTTGGCCTTACCGGCCCTTCCGCAGCACAAGGCTGCTCCTACAGTGTGTAGGGGCGGCCTTTTTTGTTTGAGCAGGATAATTCTTTGTGATTAATCGCACAGTAGTGGCCATCCGACCAATGGCGTAGGGGGAGAG
>MTEU01004580.1_pt2 | contig 10314 bp, 9 predicted proteins | sample 1042701 | NCBI WGS metagenome assembly MTEU01 (sample SAMN06185813, study PRJNA358809) | soil metagenome | isolation source: naturally attenuated soil | place: India | collected 2015-05-23
GACCCGCCAAGGGAAATGGCAGCGACCGTACCATCCGACCCCACCTGTTCAACCGCTCACTACCAGGAGCGCGCATGTCCAATTTCATCGTCAAGAAAGTCGCCGTGCTCGGTGCCGGCGTCATGGGCGCGCAGATCGCCGCCCACCTCGTCAATGCCCGCGTGCCGGTGGTGCTGTTCGACCTGCCCGCCAAGGAAGGCCCGAAGAACGGCATCGTGCTGCGGGCCATCGACAACCTGAAGAAGCTGTCCCCGGCGCCGCTGGGCCTGAAGGACGACGCCGGCCTGATCCGCGCCGCCAACTACGAGGACGACCTCGCGCTGCTGAAGGAATGCGACCTGGTGATCGAGGCGATCGCCGAGCGCATGGACTGGAAGCACGACCTGTACAGGAAGGTCGCGCCGCACCTGGGCGCCGACGCGATCTTCGCCACCAATACCTCGGGCCTGTCGATCACCGCGCTGTCCGACGGCTTCGATGCCGAGCTGAAGGCGCGCTTCTGCGGCGTGCACTTCTTCAATCCGCCGCGCTACATGCATCTGGTCGAGCTGATCCCGACCGAGGCCACGCAGCCGGCGATCCTGGATCGCCTCGAAGCCTTCCTGACCACCACGCTCGGCAAGGGCGTGGTGCGCGCCAAGGACACGCCGAACTTCATCGCCAACCGCGTCGGCATCTTCTCGATCCTGGCCGTGTTCGCCGAGGCCGAGAGATACGGCATTCCGTTCGACGTGGTCGACGACCTGACCGGCAGCAAGCTGGGCCGCGCCAAGTCCGCGACCTTCCGCACCGCCGACGTGGTGGGCCTGGACACGATGGCCCACGTGATCAAGACCATGCAGGACAACCTGCAGGACGATCCGTTCGCGCCGGTCTACCAGACGCCCGCGGTGCTCAAGTCGCTGGTCGATGCCGGCGCGCTGGGCCAGAAGACCGGCGCCGGCTTCTACAGGAAGGAAGGCAAGCAGATCAAGGTGCTCGACGCGAAGACCGGCCAGTATGTCGACGCCGGCGGCAAGGCCGACGAGATCGTCGCCCGCATGCTGAAGAAGGAACCGGCCGAGCGCATCAAGCTGCTGCGCGAATCGGGCAACCCGCAGGCGCAGTTCCTGTGGGCGATCTTCCGCGACGTGTTCCACTACATCGCCGTCTATCTGGAGCAGATTGCCGGTTCGGCCGCCGACGTCGACCTGGCGATCCGCTGGGGCTTCGGCTGGAACTCGGGCCCGTTCGAGGACTGGCAGGCCGCCGGCTGGCAGCAGGTCGCGCAATGGGTCAAGGAAGACATCGAGGCCGGCAAGGCGCTGTCGAAGGCGCCGCTGCCCGACTGGGTCTTCGCCGGCCCGGTCGCCGACAACCAGGGCGTGCATTCGGCGCAGGGCTCGTGGTCGCCGGCCACGCAGTCGTTCGCCGGCCGCAGCGCGCTGCCGGTCTATCGCCGCCAGGCCTTCCGCGCCGCCCTGAAGGGCAGTGACGCGGTCGATCCGCGCAAGGCCGGCCGCACCGTCGAGCAGAACGACGCGGTGCGGATCTGGGTCTGCGAGGGCCAGGACGACGTGCTGGTGATCTCGTTCAACAGCAAGATGAACACGATCGGACCGGACACGATCGACGGGCTGATCCGCGCGATCGATCTGGCCGAGAGCGCCTACAAGGGCCTGGTGGTGTGGCAGCCGACCTCGCTGCAGCTGGGCGCGCCGGGCGGTCCGTTCTCGGCGGGCGCGAACCTGGAGGCCGCGATGCCGGCCTTCATGATGGGCGGCGCCAAGGGCGTCGAGCCCTTCGTCAGGAAGTTCCAGGACGGCATGATGCGCGTCAAGTACGCCGCGGTGCCGGTGGTGTCGGCGGCGTCGGGCATCGCGCTGGGCGGCGGCTGCGAGCTGATGCTGCATTCGGCCCGGCGCGTGGCCGCGCTGGAGACCTATGTGGGCCTGGTCGAGGTCGGCGTGGGGCTGGTGCCGGCCGGCGGCGGCCTGAAGGAAGCCGCGCTGGCGGCCGCGCGCGCGGCGCAGGCGGCGGGCAGCACGAACTATCTGCAGTTCCTGACGCAGCGCTTCCAGAACGCGGCGATGGCCAAGGTCTCGGGCTCGGCGCTGGAGGCGCGGCAGATGGGCTATCTGCAGCTCACCGATCCGATCGTCTTCAACGTGCACGAGCTGCTGCACGTCGCCTGCAGCGAGGTGCGCGCGCTGCACGAGGCCGGCTACCGTCCGCCCGCGCAGGGCGAACTGGTACCGGTGGCGGGCCGCTCGGGCATCGCCACGATCAAGGCGTCGCTGGTCAACATGCGCGACGGCGGCTTCATCTCCGCGCACGACTTCCTGATCGCCTCGCGCATCGCCGAGGCGGTCTGCGGCGGCGACGTCGAGGCAGGGGCGCTGGTCAGCGAGGAATGGCTGCTGGCGCTGGAGCGCCGCGCCTTTATCGAACTGCTGGGCAACCCCAAGACGCAGGAACGCATCATGGGCATGCTGCAGACCGGCAAGCCGGTGCGCAACTAATCGGCACGCGAGGAAATCGATCATGAAACAACTGCAAGACGCCTATATCGTTGCCGCGACCCGCACGCCGATCGGCAAGGCGCCCAAGGGCGCGTTCAAGCACTACCGGCCCGACGATCTGCTGGCCACCACGCTGCGCGCCGCGCTGGCGCAGGTACCGAACCTGGACCCGGCGCTGATCGAGGACGCCATCGTAGGCTGTGCGATTCCCGAAGCGCAGCAGGGCCTGAACGTCGCGCGCATCGGCGCGCTGCTGTCGGGCCTGCCGACCTCGGTCGGCGGCATCACCGTGAACCGCTTCTGCGCGTCGGGCCTGAGCGCCGTCGCGATGGCGGCCGACCGGATCCGCGTCGGCGAGGCCGACGTGATGATCGCCGCCGGCGTCGAATCGATGAGCATGGTGCCGATGATGGGCAATACGCCATCGATGTCGCCGTCGATCTTCGCGCGCGACGAGAACGTCGGCATTGCCTACGGCATGGGTTTGACGGCCGAGCAGGTCGCGCGCCAATGGAAGGTCAGCCGCGAGGACCAGGACGCCTTCGCGCTGGCCTCGCACCAGAAGGCGCTGGCCGCGCAGCAGGCAGGCGAGTTCGCCGACGAGATCACGCCGGTCGAGATCGTCGAGAAGCTGCCGAACCTGGCCAGCGGCGAGGTCGAGCTCAAGACCCGCACGCTGTCGCTGGACGAGGGCCCGCGTCCCGATACCTCGCTCGAAGGGCTGGCGAAGCTGCGCCCGGTGTTCGCCAACAAGGGCAGCGTGACCGCCGGCAACAGCTCGCAGACGTCGGACGGCGCCGGCGCGCTGATCCTGGTCTCGGAGAAGATCCTGAAGGCCTGCAACCTGGTGCCGCTGGCGCGCTTCGTGTCGTTCGCGGTGCGCGGCGTGCCGCCGGAGATCATGGGCATCGGTCCGAAGGAAGCGATTCCCGCCGCGCTGAAGGCCGCCGGCATGACGCAGGACCAGCTCGACTGGATCGAGCTGAACGAGGCGTTCGCCGCGCAGGCGCTGGCGGTGATCCGCGACCTGGGGCTCGATCCGGGCAAGCTGAACCGGATGGGCGGCGCGATCGCGCTCGGCCACCCGCTCGGCGCGACCGGCGCGATCCGTTCGGCCACCGTGGTGCATGCGCTGCGCCGGCACAACCTGAAGTACGGCATGGTGACCATGTGCGTCGGCACGGGCATGGGCGCCGCCGGTATCTTCGAACGGGTTTGACGCGAATCGTTCTGCAAGCCGTCCCGTGGGCCGTCCTTCTGGCGGGCGGCTCCCGGGGGTCCCGGCGGTTCCGGCCGCCCGCCCCACCGACAAGAACACCGACCACCAAGGAGACACCATGAGCATCCTGACCCGCATCGAGCAAGGCGTGCTGACCATCGAGTTCGACCGCCTGGACAAGAAGAACGCGATCACCGCGGCGATGTACCAGCAGATGGCCGACGCGCTGCGGGCCGCCGCGAGCGACGACGCCGTGCGGGCGATCGTGATCCGCGGCAAGGAGGAGATCTTTACCGCCGGCAACGATCTGGAAGACTTCATGAAGCGGCCGCCGAGCAGCGAGGAGGATGCGGCCAAGGCGCCGGTGTTCCAGTTCCTGCACGAGATCAGCCATGCGGCCAAGCCGCTGGTGGCGGCGGTCAGCGGGCCGGCGGTCGGCATCGGCACCACGCTGCTGCTGCATTGCGACCTGGTCTATGCGGCCGAGGGCGCGCGCTTCTCGCTGCCGTTCGTGCAGCTGGGGTTGTGCCCGGAGGCCGCGTCGAGCCTGCTGCTGCCGCGCCTGGCCGGCTACCAGCGCGCCGCCGAGAAGCTGCTGCTGGGCGAGCCGTTCGGCGCGCAGGAGGCCCAGCAGATCGGCCTCGTCACGCGCGTGTTCGCGGCTGGCGAGCTGCACGACTTCGCGCTGGCGCAGGCGCGCAAGCTGGCGGCGCTGCCGGCGTCGTCGCTGCGGGAGACCAAGCGGCTGATGAAGGGGGTTGAAACCGCGCAGATGGAAACGCAGATGGCGCAGGAAGGCGCGGTGTTCCGCCGGCTGCTGCAGTCGCCGGAAGCGAAGGAGGCCTTCACGGCATTCTTCGAGAAACGCAAGCCGGATTTCTCGAAGTTCAATTGAACGGTTGGGGCGGGGGAAACCACCCCCTCTCCCCCTGAAGGGGAGAGCGAGAACCCGATTGGTAGAGCTTGACGCTGCGGTCGGTTTTCTCCCCTCTCCCGCTCGCCGGAGAGGGGCCGGGGGAGAGGGCAAGGGCGCCCGCTATGCCGCCGCGAGCGACACCCTCAAACCTTCGGCAGCACCCGCGGCTGCCGTTCCTCGTCGGTCGCGACATAGGTCAACGTGGCCTCGGTGACCTTGACGATCTCGTTGCTATGGCGCATCCGCTGCGCATAGACCTCGACCTCGACGGTGATCGAGGTCCGCCCCGTCTTGACGATGTCGGCATAGAAGCTGACCAGGTCGCCGACGAACACCGGATGCTTGAACAGGAAGGAATTGACCGCGACCGTGGCGACGCGGCCCTGCGCGCGCTCGACCGCGGGAATCGAACCGGCGATGTCGACCTGCGCCATGATCCAGCCGCCGAACACGTCGCCGTGCACGTTGGCATCGGCGGGCATCGGCACCACGCGCAGCGCGGGGTTCTTGCCGGGAGGCAGGGACGACAGGGTTTCGGTCAGATTCATGGTGCATCCGGTTAGCGGCGAGGCGGGGCGCAGGGGAGGGCGAAGCGGGGTAAAAACCCCCCGGGCCGAACTCTGCGACAATCGCATATTGGCCCGAATTCTAACGTATGCGACGCTATTCCACGACGGACGAGCCGGCCCCCACGGCCCCGTCTTCGCCGCTGTTCTCCGGCGCGCGCGGCCAGCGCAGCGACTGGCAGACCGTGCGCAATCTGCTTCCCTATCTGTGGCATTACAAGTGGCGCGTGATGCTGGCGCTCACCTGCCTGGTGGCCGCCAAGGCGGCCAACCTCGGCGTGCCGGTGCTGATGAAGCGGCTGATCGATGCGATGAACATCGCCCCAGGCGATCCGCGCGCGCTGCTGGCAGTGCCGGCCGGGCTGATCGTCGCCTACGGCCTGCTGCGGCTGTCGACCACGCTGTTTACCGAACTGCGCGAGATCCTGTTCTCCAAGGTCACGCAGAGCGCGGTGCGCGAGATTGCGCTGCAGGTGTTCCGCCATCTGCACAGCCTGTCGCTGCGCTTTCATCTGGACCGCCAGACCGGCGGCATGAGCCGCGACATCGAACGGGGCACGCGCGGCATCCAGTCGCTGATCTCGTATTCGCTGTACAGCATCCTGCCGACGCTGGTCGAGATGGCGCTGGTGATGGGCTTCTTCCTGCTGCACTACGACATCTGGTTCGCCGCGATCACCGGCGGCGCGCTGCTCGCCTATATCGTCTTCACGGTGGTGGTGACCGAATGGCGCACGCACTTCCGCCGCAAGATGAACGAGCTGGATTCGCGTGCCAACCAGAAGGCGATCGACTCGCTGCTGAACTTCGAGACCGTCAAGTACTTCGGCAACGAGGCCTACGAGGCCGCGCGCTACGACGAGAACCTGCGCACCTACCGGACCGCCGCGATCCGCTCGCAGAACTCGCTGTCGCTGCTGAACTTCGGCCAGCAGGCGATCATCGCGATCGGCCTGATCCTGATCCTGTGGCGCGCCACCGTCGGCGTGGCGCAGGGCGTGCTGACGCTGGGCGACCTGGTGCTGGTCAACACGCTGATGATCCAGCTGTATATCCCGCTCAATTTCCTGGGCGTGATCTATCGCGAGATCAAGCAGGCCACCACCGACATGGACCGGATGTTCGTGCTGCTCGGCACCAACCGCGAGGTCGCGGACGCGCCCGATGCCAGGCCGTTGGCCGTGCGCGGTGCCGAAGTACGCTTCAGCCATGTCGGCTTCGGCTACGACAGCAACCGGCGCATCCTCGACGATGTCGATTTCACGATCGCCGCGGGCACCACCACCGCGGTGGTCGGCCATAGCGGCTCGGGCAAATCGACGCTGGCGCGGCTGCTGTTCCGCTTCTACGACGTCGGCAGCGGCGCGGTGCTGGTCGACGGCCAGGACATCCGCACGGTGACGCAGGACAGCCTGCGGCGCGCGATCGGCATCGTGCCGCAGGACACGGTGCTGTTCAACGACAGCATCTACTACAACATCGCCTACGGCCGCCCGGGCGCGAGCCGCGAGGAGGTCATCGAGGCCGCGCGCGCCGCGCAGATCGACGCCTTCATCCGCGAACTGCCGCAGGGCTACGACACGCCGGTCGGCGAGCGCGGGCTGAAGCTGTCCGGCGGCGAGAAGCAGCGCGTGGCGATCGCGCGCACGCTGCTGAAGAACCCGCCGATCCTGATCTTCGACGAAGCGACCTCGGCGCTGGACTCGCGCACCGAGCAGGCGATCCAGGCGGAACTGATGCGGCTGGCGCAGAACCGCACCACGCTGCTGATCGCGCACCGGCTGTCCACCGTGGTGCATGCCGACCAGATCCTGGTGATGGACCGCGGCCGCATCGTCGAGCGCGGCACGCATGCCGAGCTGATGCGCGCCGACGGCCGCTATGCCGAGATGTGGCGCATCCAGGCCCGTAGCGCCGCGCAGGGCGCCGCGGCCCCGGACGGCGGCGAGCTGGCCGGCATCGAAGGCGCCGCGGCGGTCGCGGCCGATCTCGGCGACGCGACGCAGGACGCCTGAGGCCACCGAGGTCGCCTTCGCATTGTCGACAATGGCGGCGCGCAATCGCGCGCGGCCATGTCCGATGCACAAGTTTGGTTGGACAAGACGCCGCGGTCATGCCCCGCTTTGGGGCGGATTCGATGCGGTTTTGGCTGGCATATCGCTTGCAGACACTGTTCGCGCAAAACAGGCACGAACAGGAGAGCAAACATGCCGCAAGACAAGCCGCACCACGGGTCGCATCACCAGCATACGCAGCAGGACACGCATCGCCACGCGCAGGCGCGACAGACCTGCGCCGGCACGGCGCCATCGACGCTGCGCCGCCGGATGCTGCGGCTCGGCACGATGCTGGGCACCGCGATGGTGCTGTCGACACAATGGGCCGCGCCGGCCCATGCACAGGCCGCGACCAAGGTCCGCTTCCAGCTCGACTGGCGCTTCGAGGGTCCTTCGGCGCTGTTCCTGCTCGGCGAGCAGAAGGGCTACTACAAGGCCGAGAAGCTCGATGTGTCGATCGACGCGGGCAACGGCTCGGGCAATGTGGTCAACCGGGTGGCCTCCGGCACCTATGACATGGGCTTCGCCGATCTGGCCTCGGTGATGGAGTTCTACGGCAACAACCCGGACGCGAAGAACAAGCCGGTGGCCGTGATGATGGTCTACAACAATACGCCGGCCGCGGTGCTGGCGCTGAAGAAGTCGGGCATCAAGGCGCCGAAGGACCTGGCCGGCAAGAAGCTCGGCGCCCCGGTGTTCGACGCGGGCCGCCGCGCCTTCCCGATCTTCGCCAGGGCCAACGGCCTGCAGGCATCGAGCTTCAACTGGCAGGCGATGGACCCGACGCTGCGCGAGACCATGCTGACGCGCGGCGATCTCGATGCGATCACCGGTTTCTCGTTCACCTCGATCCTGAACCTCAATGCGCGCGGCGTGAAGGACGAGGACATCGTGGTGCTGCCGTACCCGCAATACGGCGTCAAGCTGTACGGCAATGCGGTGATCGCGTCCGAGGACTTCCTGAAGAAGAACCCCGAGGCGGTCAAGGCCTTCCTGCGCGCGTTCGCGAAGTCGGCACGCGACACCATCGCGAAGCCCGAGGAGGGCATCAAGGCGGTCAAGGCGCGCGACGGCATCATCGACGAGAAGCTGGAGGTCCGGCGCCTGAAGCTGGCGCTCGATAGCGTGGTCAGGTCGCCCGACGCGAAGGCCGACGGCTTCGGCCGCGTCAACAAGCCGCGGCTGTCGCTGATGGCGTCGCAGGTCGCCGATGCGTTCGGCACCAAGGGCCGGATCAATCCGGATGCGCTGTGGACCGACGCCTATCTGCCATCGGCGGCCGAACTGGACGTGCTGCGATGACGGTGGAAACTGCTCCGATCGCTGTTGCACCGGCCGCGCCGCCCGGCGCGGATGCCGAATCTCCCTTCGTCGACTTCAACCGCGTCTGGCTGGCCTACAACGACGAGCTCGCCCGCAAGGGCGAGTTCGCGGTCGAGGACATCTCGCTGCAGGTGCAGCCGGGCGAGTTCATCGCGATCGTCGGGCCGTCGGGCTGCGGCAAGTCGACCTTCATGAAGCTCGCCACCGGGCTGAAGCCGGCCACGCGCGGCGTGGTCAAGATCGCCGGCGAGAAGGTGACGGGCCCGCTGAAGATGGTCGGCATGGCCTTCCAGGCGCCGACGCTGCTGCCGTGGCGCACGACGCTGCAGAACGTGATGCTGCCGCTGGAGATCGTCGAGCCGTACCGCTCGACGCTGCGGGCCCGCCGCGACGAATACGTCGAGCGCGCCCGCACGCTGCTGCGCACCGTGGGCCTGGCCGGCTACGAGGACAAGTACCCGTGGCAGCTGTCGGGCGGCATGCAGCAGCGCGCGTCGATCTGCCGCGCGCTGATCCACGAGCCGCGCATGCTGCTGCTGGACGAACCGTTCGGCGCGCTCGACGCCTTCACGCGGGAAGAACTGTGGTGCGTGCTGCGCGACCTGTGGCAGGCCCAGCGCTTCAACGTGATCCTGGTCACCCACGATCTGCGCGAGGCGGTGTTCCTGGCCGACACGGTCTACGTGATGAGCCAGCGGCCGGGCCGCATCCTGATGCGCAAGCCGATCGCGCTGCCGCGTCCGCGCGATCTGGAACTGACCTATACCGAACCCTTCGCCGATCTGGTGCACACGCTGCGCGAGAAGATCGGCCATGTCCGCCAGCACTGAGATGACCACGTTGACCGATTCGACGCAACGGCGCGTGGAGCGCGTCGCGCCCTGGCTGCTGCTGGCCGCCTGCCTGCTGCTGTGGCAGGGCGCCTGCATGATCTTCGAGGTGTCCGACTTCATCCTGCCGAGCCCGGCGGCCATCGTGGTGTCGCTGGTCGACTACTGGGACGTGATCGCGGCCCATGCCTGGCGCACCTTCTGGACCACGATGGTGGGCTTCGGCATCGCGATCGCGGTCGGCGTGGTGCTGGGCCTGCTGATGGGCTCGTCGCGGCTCGCGTATGCGGCCGGCTATCCGTTGATGACGGCGTTCAACGCGCTGCCCAAGGCCGCCTTCGTGCCGATCCTGGTGGTGTGGTTCGGCCTCGGCGCCGGGCCGGCGATCCTGACCGCGTTCCTGATCTCGTTCTTTCCGGTGATGGTCAATATCGCCACCGGGCTGGCGACGCTCGAGCCCGAGCTGGAGGACGTGCTGCGCGTGCTCGGCGCCCGGCGTACCGACGTGCTGTTCAAGGTCGGGCTGCCGCGCGCGATGCCCTATTTCTTCGCGTCGCTGAAGGTCGCGATCACGCTGGCCTTCGTCGGCACCACGGTGTCGGAGATGAACGCGGCCAACGAGGGCATCGGCTATCTGCTGGTATCGGCCGGCTCGGCGATGAAGATGCCACTGGCCTTCGCCGGCCTGGTCGTGATCGCGGTGATGGCGATGGCGATGTACGAGCTGTTCGCGGTGCTGGAGAAGCGGATGACGGGGTGGGCGCACCGGGGGTGAGGCTGCGCACGCGATCGTTCGTTTATGCCCTCTGTTTTCTCCCCTCTCCCACTTGTGGGAGAGGGGCGGGGGAGAGGGCAAGGGCGTTCGGCAGGGGGCGCACTTTCGCATAGCGATCGCCGGGGGG
>MTEU01000567.1_pt1 | contig 10301 bp, 9 predicted proteins | sample 1042701 | NCBI WGS metagenome assembly MTEU01 (sample SAMN06185813, study PRJNA358809) | soil metagenome | isolation source: naturally attenuated soil | place: India | collected 2015-05-23
GTGATCGCCACCGCCATCGGCCCGTAGAACACACTGCGCGACAACGGGATCATCGCCAGCACCGCTGCCAGTGCGGTCAGCACGATCGGGCGGAAGCGCCGCACCGTGGCTTCGATGATAGCCTGCCAGCGCTCCAGCCCCGCCGCGATGTCCTGCTCGATCTGGTCCACCAGAATCACCGAGTTGCGCATGATCATCCCCGCCAGGGCAATGGTGCCAAGCATGGCGACAAAGCCGAACGGCTGGCGGAATACCAGCAAGAACAAGGTCACGCCAATCAGCCCCAGCGGCGCAGTGAGGAACACCATCACCGTGCGCGAGAAGCTGCGCAGCTGGATCATCAGCAAGCTCAGCACCACCACCACGAACAGCGGCATGCCGGCATTCACCGACTTCTGCCCACGCTCGGAGTCCTCGACCGTGCCGCCCACTTCCAGCAAATAACCATCCGGCAGCTTGGCACGAATGTCACGCAGGGTCGGTTCTATCTGTTTCACCAGCGTCGCCGGCTGCTCCTTGTCGTAGATATCGGCGCGCACGGTCACCGTCGGCAAACGGTTACGGTGCCAGATGATGCCTTCTTCGAAGCCGTACTCCAGGGTCGCAACCTGCGACAGCGCCACGCTCTGGCCATTGTCGGTCGGCAGCGCCAGGCTGCCGAGGTTGCCCAGCTCGCTGCGTTCCTGCCGGGTGCCGCGCAGCAGGATCTCGATCAGCTCGTTGTCCTCGCGGTACTGGCTGACCGTGGTGCCGGTCAGCGAGCTTTGCAGGAAGCTCGACAGGTGAGCGGTGCTCACGCCCAGGGCGCGGGCGCGGTCCTGATCGATCTCGAGGAACACCGCCTTGCTCGGCTCTTCCCAGTCCAGGTGCACGTTCACCACATGCGGGTTCTGGCGCACCTTGTCGGCCACTTCGCGCGCCAGCGCACGCGCCTTCTCGATGTGCTCGCCAGTCACCCGGAACTGCACCGGATAACCCACGGGCGGGCCGTTTTCCAGGCGGGTGACCCGGGCACGCAGGTCGGGGAACTGCTGGTCCACGGTGCTGATCAGCCAGCTGCGCAGGCGCTCGCGGTCTTCCATCGACTTGGCCAGTACCACGAACTGGGCGAAGCTGGCCGCCGGCAGCTGCTGGTCCAGCGGCAGGTAGAAACGCGGGGAACCGGTGCCCACGTAGGCCACGTAGTTGTCGATACCCTCCTGCTGCTTGAGCAACACCTCAAGTTGCTTGACCCGCTCGGCGGTGTTGGCCAGCGAGGCACCCTCGGCCAGTTTCAGGTCGACCATCAGTTCCGGGCGCCCGGAGGCCGGGAAAAACTGCTGGGGCACGAAGCGGAACAACAGGATACTGCCGACAAAGGCGGCAACGGTCAGCAGGATCACCGTCTTGCGCCGCCGCACGCACCATTCGACCACCCGCCGTACACGCTGGTAGAACGGTGTGGCGTAAGGGTCTGGCGCGTGGCCATCCTTGCCATGGCGCGCGCCATGCAGCTTGGCCAGGTCCGGCAGCAGGCGCTCACCCAGGTAAGGCACGAATACCACGGCAGCCACCCAGGAGGTCAGCAAGGCAATGGTCACTACCTGGAAGATCGAACGGGTGTATTCGCCCGTACTGGAGGCTGCTGTGGCAATGGGCAGGAAACCCGCCGCCGTGATCAGGGTGCCGGTGAGCATCGGGAAGGCGGTGCTGCTCCAGGCGTAGCTGGCCGCCTTGAGGCGGTCGTAGCCCTGCTCCATCTTGATCGCCATCATTTCCACGGCAATGATCGCGTCATCGACCAACAAGCCCAGGGCCAGCACCAGCGCGCCAAGGGAGATCTTGTGCAGGCCGATGCCGAAGTAGTGCATGGCGGCGAAGGTCATGGCCAGCACCAGCGGGATGGCCAGCGCCACCACCAGCCCCGTGCGCAGGCCCAGCGAGAAGAAGCTCACCAGCAGCACGATGACCAGCGCCTCGACCAGCACCTGGACAAACTCGCCCACACCAGCCTTGACCGCTGCCGGCTGGTCAGAGACCTTGCGCAGCTCCATGCCGGCTGGCAGGCTGCGCGCCAGGCGCTCGAACTCGCTTTCCAGTGCCTTGCCCAGCACCAGGATGTCGCCGCCATCCTTCATCGAAACCGCCAGGCCAATGGCATCCTCGCCCATGAAGCGCATGCGCGGTGCGGGCGGGTCGTTGAAGCCGCGGTGCACCTCGGCCACATCGCCGATACGGAAGGTGCGGTCACCCACGCGGATGGGGAACTGGCGAATCTGCTCGACGCTGTCGAAGCGCCCGCTCACCCGCAGTTGCAGGCGCTCGCTGGGCATTTCGAAGAAGCCAGCGGTGCTGACCGCATTCTGCTCCTGCAGGGCCTGCTGCACGGCCTCCAGCGGCACGCCGAGGGTGGCCAGCTTGAGGTTGGAGAGCTCGATCCAGATTTTCTCGTCCTGCAGGCCGATCAGCTCGACCTTGCCCACATCCTTGACCCGCTGCAACTGGATCTGGATACGGTCGGCATAGTCCTTGAGCACCGCGTAGTCGAAGCCCTCCCCCGTCAGCGCATAGATATTGCCGAAGGTGGTGCCGAACTCGTCATTGAAAAACGGGCCCTGGATCTCCGGCGGCAAGGTGTGGCGGATGTCGGCGACCTTCTTGCGGATCTGGTACCACAGCTCGGGAATGTCCTTGGAATGCAGCGAGTCGCGGGCCATGAAGGTGACCTGCGATTCGCCCGGGCGGGAGAACGAGACGATTCGCTCGTACTCGCCGGTTTCCATCAGCTTCTTTTCGATGCGCTCGGTGACCTGGCGGGACACTTCCTCAGCGGTGGCACCGGGCCACAGGGTACGGATGACCATGGCCTTGAAGGTGAACGGTGGGTCCTCGCTCTGGCCGAGCTTGGTGTAGGACATGGCGCCAATGGCCGCCAGCAGGATCATCAGGAACAGGACGATCTGGCGGTTGCGCAGCGCCCAGGCAGAAAGGTTGAAACCCATCGGGACTTACTCCTTGGCCGTCAGGTTCACTACGCGATTGGTACGGTCCACGGGGCGTATCTCCTGGCCCTCGCGCAATACATGGCCACCTGCGGCGACAACCCAGTCGTCGGGGGCGAGGCCTTCAAGCACGGGTACGCTGTCGGCGCCGTAGGGCCCCAGGCGCACTACGGCCCGCTCCAGGCGGCTTTCCTTGTTGACCCGCCAGACGTAGGCCTGGCCGTTTTCCGCAGTGACTGCCGACAGCGGCACCGCCAGCGGGATCTGCCCTTCGTGGGCGATGAACACCCGGGCGCTCTGGCCCAGCTCTGCCGGCGTGGCGGCCGTGGTAAAGGCGATGCGGGCAGCGAAGGTGCGCGAACGCGGGTCGGCGGCCGGTGACAACTCGCGGATGCGCCCCTGGAAGCGCTCTTGCGGGTGCGACCACAACTCGACGCTCACCGGCTGGCCCACGGCGAAGCGGGCGAACTGCTGCTCCGGCAGGCCGATAGCCACTTCCCGTTCGCCATCGGCGGCCAGGGTGAACACAGTCTGCCCCGCGGCGACCACCTGGCCCACTTCCACCTGGCGCTTGGCGATCACTCCGGCCTGGGGTGCGCGCAGCACAGCATATTCAGCCTGGTTGCCAGCCACGTCGAACTCGGCCTTGGCCTGTTTCAGCCGGGCCAGGCCGGCGCGGTAGAGGTTTTCGGCGTTATCGAACTGGGAATGGCTGACCATCTGCCGGTCCAGCAGCTTCTGGTAGCGATCGCGCTCGGCGCGCACCAGCGACAGGTTGGCCTCGGCGGCGGCCAGCTGGGCACGGTTGGCTTCCAGTTGCAGGCGCACATCCTGCGGGTCCAGCTCGGCCAGCGGCTGGTCGGCCTTGACCCGCTGCCCTTCCTCGACCAGGCGTTTGCTGACCTTGCCGCCAATGCGGAAAGCCAGTTCCGGCTCGAAGCGCGCCCGCACTTCGCCGGGGTAACTGTCGGCAGCGGCTTCGGCCGGCTGCGGCTGCACCACCAACGCCGGGCGCGGCGCAGCAGGTGGGGCGGCTTCCTGGCCGCACGCCGCCAGCAACAGCACGGCAGCGGCGGACAGAGCGATGGACAAGGCATGGCGCAACATGATGAATCCTTTCCCAGAGAGCACATCGAATATTTATACTGACAAGTATATTAAATGAGGCAGTGGGTGCCGGGAAGGGTATGTACCGTTTTTTGCAGAGCAGTGGTTGAGCGTTGTGGGAGCGGTTTCACCCGAATGGCGTCTGAGCCGGTAAGATGAGCGAATCTTCAACCAGATGCAGACCACGATGTCCAACGACGCCCCCATCGGCCCGGGCCGGCCCAAGGATCTGGCCAAGCGCGAGGCGATTCTCGAAGCAGCCAAGGCCCTGTTCCTCAGCCTTGGCTACGCCAACACCAGCATGGATGCGGTCGCTGCGGCGGCAGGTGTTTCAAAGCTCACCGTATACAGCCACTTCACCGACAAGCAGACGCTGTTCTGCTCGGCGGTCATGGCAACCTGCCAGATCCAGTTGCCCGACCTGCTGTTCGAGTACCCCGAAGGGGCACCGGTGGAAGAGGTGCTGCTGACCATTGCCCGTGGCTTCCAGGCGCTGATCAGCAGCGATGAAGCGGTCAAGCTCAGCCGCCTGATCATGGCCCAGGGCAGCCTCGACCCGAGCTTTGGCGAGTACTTCTACGAAGCCGGGCCCAAGCGCGTGCTGGCGGGAATGGAGGCATTGCTGCGCGGGGCGCATGAGCGCGGGCTGTTGCGCATCGACAACCCGCTGCGTGCGGCGGAGCACTTCTTCTGCCTGGTCAAGGGCGCACCGGATTACCGGTTGCTGCTGGGATGCGCGGGGCCGCTGGAGGGGGATGAGGCCGAGGCGCATGTGCGCGAGGTGGTAGGTGTGTTCCTGCGGGCGTTCCAGCCCTGAGACATCAGGCTGCCAGGACTGGCCCCATCGCCGGCAAGCCAGCGCCCACCTTGATCGCACTGTCCTCAGGGCTGTGCAGTACCTGTGGGAGCTGGCTTGCCGGCGATAGGGCCCTTACAGGCAACATAAGATAGTTGCTCCTACAGGATACCGAAGCTCTCAGCTCAGGCCTTGAGGGCCTTCTTCGGGTAAATGTCATACCGGCTCGACTTGCCCTCCAGGCTATGGCTCGGCTTCGGCCCGTCGATGATCGGCGCCTTGCGCGGCCGCTTCACCACCACCCGGTGGCTGGCCAGCGCCAGGGCAGCTTCGAGCAGGGCCGGGGCATCCAGGTCATCCCCCACCAAGGGCCGGAACACACGCATTTCCTTCTTCACCAGCGCACTCTTGTCCCGGTGCGGGAACATCGGATCGAGGTAGATCACCTGGGGTGCCTCGCCCTCCCAGGCGCGCATGCGCTCGATGGCGTTGCCGGCAAGCAGGCGCATGCGCCCGACGATCGGCCCCACCTCTTCATCCGACCGCGCCCGCGCCAGGCCATCCTCCAGCAGCGCGGCAATCAGCGGCTGGCGTTCGATCAGGGTCATCTGGCAGCCAAGGCTGGCCAGCACGAACGCGTCCTTGCCCAGCCCGGCAGTGGCATCCAGCACCTGCGGACGCACGCCTTGGGCAATGCCCACCGCCTTGGCGATCATCTGCCCGTTGCCACCACCGAACAGGCGCCGGTGCGCGGCCTGGCCTTCGACAAAGTCCACCCGCACCGGCCCCGGGGCCTGCGGGCCCAATTGCTGGATCTGCAAGCCATCAACACCAACCTGCACGGCAAACCCGGCAGCATCGTCCTGCAGCGGCAACCCCAGGCGCTGCGCCCACGCAGCGGCTTGCGCCTCGAATTCAGCCGACAGCGCCTCGACCCGGATACCTGTGCCCTGCTCTTCCATCATTCACACCTAGAAATTGAACCCAGCCGTTAATGTATCGGCTACTTCGGCCGATACAGGCAATATCCCGCTATTCTGCCAGAGCACAACGCGCGCGACTGCCATGTCAGATACTCTTCCCATCGGCTTGACCTACCTGTCGCCTGTCGGCAACTACAGTCAGCACAACACCCAGGCACTGGGGGGCGTCAGCCACCTTTGGCAGGATTTCTTTGCCCGGGCCATGGCCGAGCAGCAGGAAGAGCCCGTAGACAGCGTCAGCCAGTCGTTCGTGCAATACGACCAGAGCAGCGGCGAGCCGATCGGCGGCGCCCGTGCACTGGCCCTGATCGACGCCCAGCGTGCCTGCCCGGTACACGACACCGAGGTGGCACCGCCCGAGCCACTGTTTCTGCCCAAGGCAGAGCTCGAAGCCAATCTGCTGCCGCCTGCCCCCGAGCCGTTCAGCGCAGCCGAGCTGATCGAGCAGCAGCGTCAGCTCGATATCAGCAACAGCTGGCTACGCCCGGTGGTGATGAGCCAAGGTCACCCCATTGCCGAACCCGGCCCCGGCCCTATCCCGCGTTCGCTGTTCCTGCCGATCGCCGAGTTCGAGACCAATCTGCTGGACCCGGCCCCCGAGCCGTTCGATGACGCCACCCTGGCCAAGCAGCAGACCGATCTGGAGTTCGACATCCACTGGGCACGCCCGGTGGTGCTGAACAACGTGCGCGCCCACGCCTGAACGTGCCCACGCTCAGCGACAGATCTGCCAGCGGCCCATGTCCACATGAAAGTGGTTGTGGTGTGCAGCGTTGTAGTCCGGCCCCAGTACCGTGCTGAAGCTGTCACAGGCTGCCTGCTGCACCTGACGAAGGAATTCCGCTTTCTGCCCACCCGCCTGCCAGTCCCGCGCAAGGACAATGCGCTGGCCGTCTCGCAGGCGAAAGCCACTGATGTCCAAGGCATCGGCCGTGGCGTGCTGGCTCAGCCTGCCCTGCTTGCGGTGGTAGACATTGCGGCAGGCAAAACTGCCCAGATGGTCGACCTGTGCCACCGGCTGCCCAAACACCCGTTGCGCCGCAGGCTGCAGACCATGTTTTTCGAACAGTGCGTACGCCACCGCCAACGGACAACTGGCCAGAAAGCTGCCGCCGAGCCGCGCCTGACCACCTTCGATACGCCATACGTTCCGCAATGGGCAGTTGGCAGCAGCCGAGCTGTCGGCTTGTGCCCGGTAGCGCAGCTGGCTGGTTTGAAGCGCCAGGCGACAGAGTGCCGGGTCATCGCGAAGGCGGGACAGTTTGTAGGGAGTCAACAGGTTGGGTGGCTGACGCACATCCAGCGGCGCCCAAGGGCTCCATGCGGCGGGCAGACGCCAACCCAGGTGCCAGGCCAGCCCCGCAAACAACGACAGGCAGACCAGCAACGCCAGCACCGCCCTCATCGGCGGTGGAACAGCTCGTTGAGTTGGGCGAACGGCAGCGCCTGCTCACCGTAGCCGAAGGTGCCCTCATCGCGAATCTCCAGCGCAGCCCGGTGGAAGGCCCCCAACGCGGCACGGGCAAGCGATGAGCCGACGCTGATGCGACGTACACCCAGGTCCTGCAACTGGTTGACGCTCAGCGGCACGCCCGCCATGCCCATCAGCACATTCACCGGCCGTGGCGCGACGGCCTGCACCACCGCGCGGATTTCCTCGACAGTACGCAGCCCGGGAGCGTAGAGCACATCGGCACCGGCCTCGGCATAGGCCTGCAGACGCAGGATGGTGTCGTCCAGGTCCATGCGCCCGTGCAGCAGGTTCTCTGCCCGGGCGCAAAGGGTGAACGGGAACGGCAGGCTGCGTGCCGCCTGAACTGCTGCGCGCACACGCTCTACTGCCAGCCCGAAATCATAGATCGGCGTATCGCTGCGACCACTGGCATCCTCGATAGAGCCACCCACCAAGCCAACTTCGGCAGCCCGCAGAATGGTCTGGCCGCAATCCTCGGGCAGGTCGCCAAAGCCGTTCTCCAGGTCAGCGGCCACCGGCAACGGGGTGGCGTCGACGATCTCGCCAGCATTATCGAGGGTATCGTCCAGGCTCAAGGCGCCTTCGGCGTCCGGACGGCCCAGGCTGAAAGCCAAGCCGGCACTGGTGGTGGCCAGCGCCTCGAAGCCCAGGCTGGCCAGCAACTTGGCCGAGCCGGCATCCCACGGGTTGGGGATGACGAAAGCGCTGTCACGCTCGTGCAAGGCCTTGAAGGCTTCGGCTCGCAGGGTTTGCACATCCATGGTTCAACCTCCGGCAGTCAGGGAAAGGTCAGAGTAGCCCCAGTTGTTCGACCTCGGGGGTGCGCGGCAATTCCGGCAACGCGGCAAGGCCCGGCAGGCGCTGCATCAGGCGTTGGTGAAAGCGCTGGGCCAGTGCCGCGGCCAGGCGGTTGTCCGAGGTGTGCAGAAAGATGTAGGGGTTGCGGCCTTCCTCGATCCAGGCGGCGATCTTGTCCACCCAAGGGGCAAGAAAAGCCTCATTGGCCTCCAGCTGCGGGTGGCCGATGAAGCGCACCTGGGGGTGCTGGCTGAAGGCTGCCGGGCGTGGCGGTACCTTGGGCTTCTTCGCCTGCGCATGCAGCACGGCGGGGTCACGAGAGGTGCAGCTGAACAAGGCGCGCGGGTCGAGGCAGATACGTTCCACGCCTCGCTCATGCAGCAGGCGGTTGAGCAACCGTTCTTCTTCACCCTTGGCGAAGAAGGCCTGGTTGCGCACCTCCACGGCCACCGGCACTCCGACTTCGTCAAGGAAGTGGCAGAGTTCGCCCAGCCGTGCGGGGCTGAACTGGGCCGGCAACTGCAGCCAGTACGGCGCTACGCGCTGACCAAGCGGGGCCATCAGGCGGGTGAAGTCAAAGGCCGGTTCCAGCTGATCGCGCAGGTCGCCTTCATGACTGATGTCCCGGGGGAACTTGGCAGTGAAGCGAAAGTGTTCGGGCATGATCTGCGCCCAGCGCACAATGGTGCCGGGTGCAGGACGTGCATAGAAAGTGGTATTGCCCTCGACGGCGTTGAACACCTGGCTGTAATAGCCGAGCATTTCACTGCTGTTGGCATCGGCGGGATACAGGTAGTCGCGCCAGGCGTTTTCGCTCCATGACGGGCAACCGAGAAAATAAGGCAGTGGTGATGGACTCATCCACTAAATGTACAGGTCAAGCCCCAGTACTTCCATGTCCCAGTCGGTAAAACCGGCGGTGCTCAGGTAGCTGGCCAATGCGGTAGCCGTGCGCCGGTCACGTGCACGGGGGAAAATCATGTCCTGCTGGCGGGCTGGCAGGCCACCGCTGCGACGGCGGGCGGTGGCTTCCTGAGGGGCGGTATCGACCTCCTCGATCACCTCGGCATCATCGATGGTCTCGTCACGCACCGCTGCTCTGCGCGAACTGCGCTTGATCGGGTAGGACTGCGGTGAGAAACCGTCGATACGCATGGCATGAGCACTCAGAACCAATGATGGCAATTTAGCAGCATCAGGGTTCCATCGCTAATGCTCGAGTGATAACTGGACCACAGATCGCGCAAAAGGTTTTAGTGTCATCGGCGATAATCGACGAATAACACTCAGCGCTTCTTGGGTGTCGCTACATTATCGCGCAAGTAGACCGGTTGCGCCTGTTCGGCTGCGATCGCCTCGCCGCGCGCCCAGGCAAAGCTGGCCAGGCTGAGGATGTCCAGGGCGTTGGGCAAGGCACTGGCATTGCTGGCGGCCACTTGCACTGCCAGGCGCTCGGCATAACCCCAACCGGTACCGGCGCCGAACCACTCGCCAGCGCTGCCCGCCGGCAGCGCCACCTGCTCAGGCGGCAGCACAGCCTCCTGGCCGACCAGGCGCATTTGACCTTCGGTGGCCTGGTAGCAGCCCCAATACACTTCATCCATGCGCGCATCAATGGCGGCCGCCACTTGCTGCACACCCTGTTCGCGCAGCGCGCCCTGGGCCAGTGCGGCCAGGTTGGACACCGGCAAAACCGGGCGCTCCAGGGCAAAGGCCAAGCCCTGGACCACACCGATGGCAATACGCACGCCAGTGAACGCGCCCGGGCCACGGCCAAAGGCGATGGCATCCAGCGCATTCAGCGCCACACCGGACTCGGCCAGCAGCTGCTTGATCATCGGCAGCAGCTTCTGGGCATGCATGCGCGGGATCACCTCGTAATGGCTGGTTACCATGCCGTCATGCAGCAGTGCGACGGAACAGGCTTCGGTAGCGGTATCCAGGGCCAGCAGGGTGGTCATCGAACGGGTATCCAGGTACTAGGGGAAAAAGAGCGGCAGTATAGAACAGCAGCGGCGCTGTGTCCGCAAGGGGCCGCTGTGCGGCCCATCGCCGGCAAGCCAGCTCCCACAGGTACTGCACAGCCTTCAGAATCGGCGCGGTCCTGTGGGAGCCGGCTTGCCGGCGATGGGCTGCTTAAGCAGCCCCACAAACGATAACGG
>MTEU01003786.1_pt2 | contig 10295 bp, 8 predicted proteins | sample 1042701 | NCBI WGS metagenome assembly MTEU01 (sample SAMN06185813, study PRJNA358809) | soil metagenome | isolation source: naturally attenuated soil | place: India | collected 2015-05-23
ATGCCGCAGCCGAGACCTGGCTGAAATCCGTCATGCCGCAGGCCGCGGCCACCAGGCTGCCGGCAATCAGCCCCAGCAGCACGCTGAGGTTGCCGATGAACCCACGAAAACGGGCATGGATCACCAGCGTGATCGCTACCGTCGCCACACCGAGCAGCAGGTTGGCCGGCTTGCCGAAGTCCGCAGCGCCAGGCTGCCCTCCGCCAAGCCAGATGGCTGCGGCCGGCATCAGCGAAATGCCGATGACCGTGATCAGGCTGCCGATCACCACTGGCGGAAAGAACCGCAGCAACCGGCTGAACAGCGGTGCAATGGCAATCGTCAGCGCACCGGCGGCAATGACCGCGCCGAACACATGCGCCAGGCCGAACGCCTTGCCGATCATGATCATCGGCGCCAAAGCAATGAACGAACAGCCCTGGATCAGCGGCAGGCGCGCGCCGAAGCGCCACAGGCCGAGGGTCTGGAGCAAAGTGGCAATGCCGGAGGTCAGCAAGTTGGCATTGATCAGCGTGACCACCTGGGCCTGGCTCAGGCCCAGGGCACTGCCCAGAATCAACGGCACCGCGACGGCGCCGGCGTACATCACCAGAACATGCTGCAGACCGAAGGTGAACAGCTCCCGCGGGGGCAGGACCTGGTCCACGGGATGGATCTTGGATTGGCTCATGTCGTGACTCTCCTCAAATGCGGCTCTTTTTATTGTTGAAGGCGCCCGGAGTGACATGCAGCGCAGGAAAGCCTGGGCAGCTGACACCGATGTCGAGGTGAAGAATCCTGTGAAATCACCGATGGAGCAAATGATTAACCATCGTTACTATCGATGGATCGAGCGGTAGAAAGGATCGGACAATGCGCTTTTCCCTTGAGCAACTGCAGGTTTTCGTCGGTGCCGTTCAGGCCGGCTCGTTCTCTGCCGCAGCGCGGCGGCTGGGGCGCACCCAGTCGACGGTCAGTGCAGCGATCAGCAACCTGGAAACCGACCTGGGCGTGCAGCTGTTCGACCGCTCCAGCCGCATCCCCAAGCTGACTGCTGCCGGCCACAAGCTGTTGCTGCGGGCCGAGGGCATCCTCGAGCGCTGCTACGCGCTGGAGGGGAGCGCCGACAGCCTGGCCGGCCAGGTAGAAGCCACCCTGACCCTGGCGATCGAAGTACCGTATGGGCCGCTTATCCCACCATTCAAAGGCTTCGACCAGGCGTTTCCCTTTGTCGACCTGCTGATCCGCCACCCGGTGCACGGTGATGTCAGTGAAATGATCCTGGCTGGCGAGGCCGACCTGGGGGTGACCTTCGCCCAGCCCGACTACCCGCCGGAGCTGGCCTTCCAGCAACTGGGCAAGCTGATCATGACCCATGTGTGCAACCCCGGGTTCGCCCTGGCGCGCCAGTGCCCGGTGAGTTTCGCCGACCTCAACGCCCATCGACGGCTGGCTTTCGCCGCCCATGCCGACAAACTGCCCAGCAGCGAATACCTGCGTGCCGGGCAGCTATGGCAGGCGGAGAGTTACCTGGCGCTGGTAGAAATGGTCCGTGCCGGGCTTGGCTGGGCGACCCTGCCACGCCAGCTGGTGCAGCGCGAGCTGGAAAGCGGCCAACTGGTTGAGTTGCAGCTGGAGGCGTACCCCCACACCGACTGGCTGGTGGGTGTAGACCTGCTGTGGCACCGCAAGCGCCAGCCGGGCCCGGCGGCGCGCTACCTGCGGGAGAGCCTGCAGCGCAGCAAGGTGTTCGAGGTTGACCGGCTGGGGCGCTCGACCACCTTGTAAGCCAGGTCGATACCGGCGCCTGCTGGACGGTGCCTCTTGCTGGCTGCGTGCAGCCCTACAGAACAGGATGGTTCGGTGCCCTGCCCTCGAGTACCGCTGCCAGCTCGGCCGCCGCAGTACGCGCCATCAATGCACGCGCCTCGACGGTGGCCGAGCCGATGTGCGGCAGCGCCACCACCTGGGGCAACGCCAGCAACGGCGAGGCGGCCGGCAGCGGCTCTTGCTCGAACACGTCCAACCCGGCCGCGCCGAGCTGCCCCTCGACCAGCGCCTGCACCAGCGCGGCCTCATCGACCACAGCACCACGGGCGATGTTGACGAACACTGCATCGGCCCGCATGGCTGCGAACTGCTCGCGGCCGAACAAGTGATGCGTGGCCGGACTCAGCGGCACGCAGACGCAGACGAAGTGCGCCTCGCCCAACAATTGTTGCAGCGGCACCCTCCTTGCGGCGAACTGCGCTTCATACTCGGGCTTGTCACTATTGCCGCTGTACAGCACCTGCATGCCAAAACCGAAATGCCCGCGCCTGGCCACCGCCGCACCGATGCGGCCAAGCCCGACGATACCCAAGGTCTTGCCGTGCACATCGCGGCCGAAGCGCGTGGCGTCGATAGCGTGCGTCCACTCGCCATCACGCACCATCTGCGCCAGCTCGCCAGCGCGTCGGGCAGCCATCATCAGCAACATGAACCCGGTATCGGCGGTGGCTTCGGTCACCGCATCCGGGGTGTTGGTCAAGCGGATACCGCGCTTGCGCAAGTACGCCAGGTCATAGTTGTCAAAACCCGCAGACACGCTGGCAATGGCCTTTAATGCCGGCGCCCGGTCAAGCAGCTCCGCACCCAGCGGCAAGGTACTGCCGATCAGCCCGTCGGCAGTGGCCAGCGCCGCAAGAAAGCGTTCGCGGTCGGCCAGCGGCTGGTCGAAACGCTGAAAGTGGTAACGCCGGCCCAGGTCGGCCAGCACCTCGGCGCTGGAAATGGGGCCGAAGGAAACGACACGTTGCATGGAACCTCCTCAGTCGATGCGCGTTTCAGGTTGAGCCGCGTACAGCCGGCGCGGGACGCCCCAGATGATCAATATCACTGCCAGCAGGCTGACTGCAGTGAGCAACCACAGTGCCGGGGTTGGCGACCCGCTGACGTCGCGTACCCTGCCGACCAGATACGGGCCGACAATGCCGCCGAGCTGGCCGATGGAGTTGATCAGCGCAATACCCGCCGCCGCCGCCAGGCCGGCCAGGTACTTCGGCGGCAGGGTCCAGAAGATCGGCATCCAGGCGATGATCCCGGTCATGACCAGGCTCATGCCCAGCATCAGCAGCCACAGCTGGCCGCTGAAACCGGCGCACAGCGCATAGCCTGCGGTGGTCATGGCGGCACAGCTCGCCATGTGCCAGCGGCGCTCGCCGCGCAGGTCGGAGCTGCGGCCGATCAGCAGGTTGCCTACCACCGCCACCAGGTACGGGATCATGGTCAGCAAGCCGATGTCCATGGCATCGGCCACGCCAGCGTTGCGAATCAACTGTGGCATCCAGAACAGCAGCCCGGTCAGCGCCATCACCAGGCACAGGTAGATCGCCGACAACGCCACCGAGGCCGGCTCGCGCAGGATGGCGCGAACCGAGCTGCCCCCTTCGGGCCTGGGCTCGGCATCGAGACGCTCGCGCAGGTAGCGCTTTTCTTCGGCGTCGAGCCAGCGGGCATCCTCGATGCGATCACTGACCAGCCACAGCACCAGCAGGCCCAGCAGTACCGACGGCAGCCCCTCGAGCAGGAACAGCCACTGCCAGCCGGCCAGCCCGTTGACCCCGTCGAAATGGCTGAGGATGAACCCCGCCAACGGGCCACCGACGATGCCGCACAGGCAGATCGAACTCTTGAAATAGGCATTGATGCGCGCACGGCGGTCGCTGGGGTACCACTGGGTGAAGAAATACAACACCCCAGGCACGAAACCGGCTTCCATCACGCCGATGAGGAAACGCAGCACGTAGAACCAGGTTTCGCTGGTGACGAACATCATCGCCGCCGAGGCCAGGCCCCAGCTGATCATGATGCGGGCGATCCAGATGCGCGCGCCGATGCGGTGCAGCAACACATTGCTCGGCACCTCGAACAGGAAGTAGCCGACGAAGAACAGGCTCGCGCCCAGGCCGTAGACTGCGTCGCTGAAACCCAGCGCACTCTGCATCTGCAGCTTGGCAAAACTGATGTTGACGCGGTCCAGGTAGGCGAACAGGAAACACACGATGAACAGCGGCACGATGCGCCAGTTGATCTTGCGGAACAGGTGGTTATCCAGCGACTCCCGCGCGATCAGGTCGGCGGGCAAGGAACGACTGGGCATGGCTGCAACCTCTTGTTGTTGTTCTTGGGGTATAGGTCGAATGCCCGCCCTGGCCTTGGCCGGGCGGGGGGCAGCGATTCAACGTCGGAGCTCAAGGCGTCAGGCCAGCGCCTCGCGGCTGTGCTGGCCGTCGACCAGGCGTTGCAAGCCCAGCGGGTTGGCGTTTTTCAGGGCATCGGGCAATAGCGCGTCCGGGTAGTCCTGGTAGCACACCGGGCGCAGGAAGCGGTCGATGGCCAAGGTGCCGACCGAGGTCCCACGGGCATCGGACGTGGCCGGGTACGGCCCGCCATGCACCATGGCATCGCACACTTCAACGCCGGTCGGGTAACCATTGACCAGCAGGCGCCCGGCCTTGCGCTGCAGCACCGGCACCAGCGCGGCGAAGCGCTGGAAGTCCTCCGGCTCGGCAATCAGGGTTGCAGTCAGTTGCCCATGCAGGGCTTGCACGACGCGGCGCAGTTCGGCTTCGTCGGCTACTGCGACGGCCACCGTGGCAGGCCCGAAGACCTCTTCCTGAAGCAGTACGTCACCGTTCAGCAGCAAGCTCACATCGGCCTGGAACAGCTGTGCCTGGGCCTTGTCACCCGCCTGCTCGGCACCGGCCAGATGGCGCACGCCCGGGTGCTGGAGCAGGCGTTGCACACCTTGGCTATAGCTGCGCAAGGTGCCGGCATTGAGCATGGTCTGCCCGGCCTGGTCGGCCAGATGCGCGCCAAGGGCCGTGAGGAAGGTACTGAACGCTTCGCCGGCAATACCGATGACCAGCCCCGGGTTGGTGCAGAACTGCCCGCAGCCCAGCACCACCGAACCGGCCAGTTCCCTGGCCACCTGCTCGCCCCTGGCCTGCAAGGCCGCTGGCAAGACCAGCACCGGGTTGATGCTGCTCATTTCGGCGAACACCGGAATCGGCTGCGGGCGCGCCGCAGCCAGCTCGCACAGCGCGCGGCCGCCCTTGAGCGAACCGGTGAAGCCCACGGCCTGGATCGCCGGGTGGCGCACCAGCGCTTCGCCGACACCGGCGCCGTAGATCATGTTGAACACGCCCGCGGGCATGCCGGTGGCCACGACCGCCCGCTCGATGGCCTCGGCCACCCGTTCGGCAGTGGCCATGTGGCCGCTGTGCGCCTTGACCACGACCGGGCAGCCGGCAGCCAGCGCTGCGGCGGTATCCCCCCCTGCGGTGGAGAAGGCCAGCGGGAAGTTGCTGGCACCGAACACCGCTACCGGGCCGACGCCGGTACGGTACTGGCGCAGATCGGGGCGCGGCAGCGGCTGGCGCTGTGGCTGTGCACGGTCGATGCGAGCACCCAGATAGTCGCCACGGCGAAGCACCGTGGCGAACAGGCGCATCTGGTTGCTGGTACGCGCCCGCTCGCCCTGGATGCGCCCGGCCGGCAGTGCGGTTTCGCGGCACACGGTGGCGACAAAGGTGTCGTCCAGCGCATCAAGCTGGTCGGCAATGGCATCGAGGAACTGCGCACGGCGCTGCGGCGCCAAGGCGTTGTATTCGGCGAAGGCCGCTTCGGCAGCCTGCGCGGCGGCATCCACCTCTTCCGGGGTGGCCTGGGCAAAGGCCTGCGGCAAGGCTTCGCCGGTACGCGCATCGAGGCTTTGCAGGCGCACGCTGCCGGCGGCGCTGCGCTGGCCGCCAATGAAGTTGCTTCCGGTCATGGTTGACTCCTGTAATGAGAAAGAAGGTTCAGATGCTCGTGTCAGGCAGTTAGCGGAAAGGGGGCTGCTGCGCAGCCCATCGCAGGCAAGCCAGCTCCCACAAGGACCGCGCAGTTCTGGCAGCTTGCGCCGTATTTGTGGGAGCGGGCGAGCCCGCGAAGGGCCGCAAAGCGGCCCCGATTCATCAACCGGCTGGCAGCGAGCTCAAAGGCTTTTCACCACCCCGGGGCGAACCTGCCCGGGCGCTGCTGCAATGCCATTGCGCAGCGGCTGGCCGAAGGCGTCGAGGCTGACTTCGAAGGTGTCGCCCGGCCGCGCCTGGATGCCGTCGGCGAACGACAGCGTGGCGGTGCCGAAGTAATGCACGTGGATATCGCCAGGGCGCAGGAACTGGGTGTACTTGAAGTGGTGGAACTCGAGGTTCTCGAAGCTGTGGCACATGTTCTGCTCGCCCGACAGGAACGGCTTGCGCCACAGCTCCTGGCCGTTGCGCAAAATACGGCTGGTGCCTTCCAGGTGGGCCGGCAGCGCACCCAGGCGCAGCTCTGGGCCGAAGCTGCAGGCGCGCAGCTTGGAATGGGCCAGGTACAGGTAGTTGCGCCGTTCCATCACATGGTCGGAAAACTCGTTGCCCAATGCGTAGCCAAGGCGGTAGGGCGTGCCGTCGGCACCGATCAGGTACAGCCCGACCAGCTCCGGCTCCTCGCCGGCATCCTCGGCGAACGCCGGCAGCGGCAGGTCGGCGCCAGGGCGCACGACGATGCCACCGTCGCCCTTGTAGAACCACTCCGGCTGGGCGCCCTCCTCGCCTGCCGGCGGCCGACCGCCCTCGAGGCCCCACTGGAACATGCGCATGCTGTCGGTCACCGCGCCTTCGGCCTGCTGCTGATGCATCTTGTCGCGGGTAGCGGCGCTGCCCAGGTGGGTCAGCCCGGTGCCGGTGACCAGGCAGTGCGCCGGGTCCGGGTGGTCCAGTGGTGGCAACACGCGGCCTTCGGCCAGCAGGGCCAGGTAGTCGTGGCGCTCGCCCAGGCCGGCAGCCTGCACTTCAGCGGCCAGGTCACGGCCGGCGGCAATGGCTTGCAGGGCCAGCTGGCGGGTGCTGCCAGCGCCCTGCACCTGCAGGGCGTAATCGCCTTCCACCACGCCCACGCAGCGCTCGCCGGTGGCGGTTTCAAATTGGATCAATCGCATGTTTGTGCTCGCTTCTCGGTTGCGAAAATTAGCGGGAGGCTTCGGCTGCCCGCGTGGAAGCCAGGCGCTGGCGGCGCTCCAGGCGGTTGTAGACAACCCCGGTGAGCAACAGCCCGAACAGCATCACCACGGCCAGGAAATACAGCCCCGACGAAAGCTGCCCGGTGTGCTCCTTGAGCGCGCCGATACCGAACGGGCCCAGGTAGCCACCGAGGTTGCCGATCGAGTTGATCAAGGCGATGCCGGCTGCGGCGCTGGCCCCGGAGAAGAACCGGCCCGGCAAGGTCCAGAAAATGGCGGTGCAGGAGAACAACGCGAACGCCACCAGGCACAGTGCCGCCAGCTGCATGGCCGGCACGCTCAGCCACGCGCTGAGGAACAGGCCGATTGCCCCCAGGGCGTAAAGCAGGCCGAGGTGGCCATAGCGGTCGTTCAGGCGGTCGGAGCTACGCGGCACGATCAGCAGGCCGATGATGCCGAACAGGTAAGGCACGGCCGAAACGAAACCGGTGACCAGGTCACTGCCGCCGAACTGATGGATCAGCGTGGGTAGCCAAAGGCCAAGGCCGTAGATGCTCAGGGTCACCGGCAGGTAGAACAGCGCCAGCAACAGCACCCGGCTGTCCTTCAGGGCATGCAACGGATTGCCATGGCGGGTCTGGCCGAACTCGCGCAGGTCGTTGGCCAGTTGCTCCTGCAGCCAGCTGCGTTGCTCGTCGCTGAGCCAGCGCACCTTGGCCGGGCTATCCGGCAACAGGCGCAGGGTCGGCCAGGCCAGCAACACCGCCGGGGTACCAATGCAGGTGAACAGCCATTGCCAGCCATGCAGGCCGTAGATGCCATCGAGCCCCAGCAGCGCGCCCGAGAGCGGCCCGGTGATCAACATCGCCAGCGGCTGGGAGAGGATGAAGAAGCCGAGGATCTTGCCGCGATGGCGTACCGGGTACCACTGGGTGATGTAGTACAGCACGCCCGGGAAGAAGCCCGCCTCGGCCGCCCCCAGCAGAAAGCGCATCACGTAGAAACCGTTGGGCCCGGTGACGAAGGCCATGCCGACGGTGATCGCGCCCCAGGTGACCAGGATGCGGGCGAACCAGCGGCGCGCGCCGAAGCGGTCGAGCAACAGGTTGCTCGGCACCTCGAACAGGAAATAACCAATGAAGAAGAGCCCGGCACCAAGGCCGTAGGCAGCGTCACCCAGGCCGATGTCGGTGCCCATGTGCAGCTTGGCGAAGCCCACCGCGGAACGGTCGACATAGGCCACCAGGTAAAGCAGTACCAGAAAAGGGATGAGTTTCAGTGTGATCAGGCGGACGAGCCGCTGCTCCTGAATCATGGCGATGTCTCCAATTGTTCTTGTAATGGGTACAGCACCGGCCGGGGACTTTTTGGCAGACCTCTGACCTGAGTGAACGATCTTATAGTATTACTATTTAAATCAACAAGCCTTCACAGAGACCATTTTTCTCAGTACATTCGACACCACAACGACAAATAGTAATACTAATTAGGTACCCCCATGTCTGATCACAAACGCCCTCTGCGCTCCGCCCAATGGTTCGGCACCGCTGACAAGAACGGTTTCATGTACCGCAGCTGGATGAAGAACCAAGGCATTCCGGACCACGAATTCCAGGGCAAGCCGATCATCGGCATCTGCAACACCTGGTCGGAGCTGACCCCGTGCAACGCGCACTTCCGCAAGATTGCCGAACACGTCAAGAAGGGTGTGCTGGAGGCTGGCGGCTTCCCGGTGGAGTTCCCGGTGTTTTCCAGCGGCGAGTCCAACCTGCGCCCCACCGCCATGCTCACCCGCAACCTGGCGAGCATGGACGTGGAGGAAGCGATCCGTGGCAACCCGGTGGACGCCGTGGTGCTGCTGACCGGCTGTGACAAGACCACCCCGGCGCTGCTGATGGGCGCGGCGAGCTGTGACGTGCCAGCGATCGTGGTTACCGGCGGGCCGATGCTGAACGGCAAGCACAAAGGCAAGGACATTGGCGCCGGCACCATCGTCTGGCAGATGCACGAGGCCTACAAGGCTGGCCAGATCGACCTCAACGAGTTCCTCTCGGCCGAGGCCGGCATGTCGCGCTCGGCAGGTACCTGCAACACCATGGGCACCGCCTCGACCATGGCCTGCATGGCCGAAGCGCTGGGCACCTCGCTGCCGCACAATGCCGCAATCCCGGCGGTGGATGCACGCCGCTACGTGCTGGCCCACCTGTCGGGCATGCGCATTGTCGACATGGTGCGCGAAGACCTGCGCCTGTCGAAAATCCTCACCCGCGAGGCCTTCGAGAACGCCATCCGCGTCAACGCCGCCATCGGTGGCTCGACCAACGCGGTGATTCACCTCAAGGCCATTGCCGGGCGCATCGGCGTGGACCTGCAGCTGGAAGACTGGACCCGCATCGGCCGCGGTACGCCAACCTTGGTCGACCTGCAGCCCTCGGGCCGTTTCCTGATGGAAGAGTTCTACTATGCCGGCGGCCTGCCTGCGGTCATCCGCCGCCTGGGCGAACACGGCCTGCTGCCCAACCCTGCCGCGCTGACGGCCAACGGCAAGAGCCTGTGGGACAACTGCCAGGCCGCACCGCTGTATGACGAAGAGGTGATCCGCCCGCTCGACAAGCCGCTGGTGGCCGACGGCGGTATCTGCATCCTGCGCGGCAACCTGGCGCCCAAGGGTGCTGTGCTCAAGCCGTCAGCCGCCACCCCGGCGCTGATGCAGCATCGTGGCCGTGCGGTGGTGTTCGAGAACTTCGACGATTACAAGGCACGCATCAACGACCCCGAGCTGGAGGTGGACGCCAGTTCCGTGCTGGTGATGAAGCACTGCGGGCCCAAGGGTTACCCGGGCATGGCCGAGGTCGGCAACATGGGCCTGCCGGCCAAGCTGCTGGCCCAGGGCGTGACCGACATGGTGCGCATTTCCGATGCCCGCATGAGCGGCACCGCCTACGGCACCGTGGTGCTGCACGTGGCGCCGGAAGCGGCAGCTGGCGGGCCATTGGCTGCCGTGCGTGAGGGTGACTGGATCGAACTGGATTGCAAGGAAGGCCGCCTGCACCTGGACATTTCCGACCAGGAACTGGCCGGCCGCCTGGCCGACCTGCAAGCCCCGCCGCAGCTGATCAGCGGTGGTTACGCCAGGCTGTACCTGGACCACGTCATGCAGGCCGACGAAGGTTGCGACTTCGACTTCCTGGTCGGTTGCCGAGGGGCGGCGGTGCCAAAGCACTCGCACTAAGGCCTGAAGCCTGTCGGTTAGCGTCATCGGGGCTGCTGCGCAGCCCATCGCCGG
>MTEU01003389.1_pt1 | contig 10275 bp, 6 predicted proteins | sample 1042701 | NCBI WGS metagenome assembly MTEU01 (sample SAMN06185813, study PRJNA358809) | soil metagenome | isolation source: naturally attenuated soil | place: India | collected 2015-05-23
TGTCACCTGATCTGCCGCCTACGTCCATTTTTGCTCCGTAAGCAAAGGTGTTTGGCAGAAAGGCCGTCTACCGCCGCCAAGGTTTGGCTCCTAGCATTCGCGGCATTGATGAGGAGCCTTTGCATGCGTATCAATCCACCACTCGTTGCACTCGCCATCGGTGCCTTCGGCATCGGCGTTACCGAGTTCGCCCCCATGGGCATGTTGCCGGGCATCGCCAGCGATCTCGGTGTTTCCATTCCCGCTGCCGGCCTGCTGGTCAGCGCTTACGCCCTCGGTGTGCTGCTCGGCGCGCCGCTGATGACCCTGACCACCGGCAGGATTCCCCGGCGCTACCTGCTGATCGGGCTGATGGGCATCTTCACCTGGGGCAACCTGATGTCGGCCCTGGCCACCGATTACTACAGCCTGCTGATCGCCCGGGTGGTGACCTCGCTGAACCACGGCGCCTTCTTCGGCGTCGGCTCCATCGTCGCCGCCAGCGTGGTCGCGCCGGACAAGCGCGCCGGGGCGGTGGCGGCCATGTTCATGGGTCTGACATTGGCGACCATCGGCGGTGTGCCGCTGGCCACCTGGTTCGGTGAGGTGTTCGGCTGGCGTACGGCTTTTGCGGGCATTACCGGTCTGGGCGTATTGGCCATGCTCGCGCTGTGGTTCGCGCTACCCAACGTGCCGCTGCCGAAGAGCGACGGCGTGCTGGCGGAAATCCGCGTGCTGGGCCGTGGCCCGGTGCTGGCGGCCCTGGCCCTGACCGTGATCGGTTCCAGCGCGATGTTCACCGTGTTCACCTATATCGCGCCGATCCTCAGCAGCGAGACCCAGGCCTCCACCGCCTTTATCACCGCCATGCTGGTGCTGTACGGCATCGGCCTGACGCTGGGCAATGTGTGGGGCGGCAAGGCGGCGGATCGCTCCGTCGACCGCACCCTGATCGTCTCGCTGAGCGCGCTGATCCTAGTCTTGCTGGCCTTCACCGTGCTGATGCGCTGGCCGCTACCGGCCGCCGTGGCCATCCTGATCTGGGGCATCGCCAGCTTCGCCATCGTGCCGCCGCTGCAAATGCGCGTGATGGAAGCCGCCAAGGCCGCGCCCAACCTGGCCTCGGCAGTGAATATCGGCGCCTTCAACCTCGGTAACGCCATCGGCGCTGCGCTGGGCGGGGCGGTGATCAACGCAGGGTTGGGCTACCCGGCGATCTCGCTGGCTGGGGCTGCGATGGCCGGGCTGGGGCTGCTGATGGTGCTGGGGTTTGCCTGGCGCTCCCGAGGTGCAGCGGCGATAGCGGTTTAAGAAGAGACACTTGAGAAGGGGGGGTTAAATCCCCCTTCCGGTTTACGCCTTCGCAGCAGGGCTCAAGCGAAAGCTGACACCCATGCGGTTGAACGCGTTCATGGCTGCGATAGCCGCCGTAAGGTCGACCAGGTCTTTCGGGGTGAATGCAGACGATGCCGCGGCATAAGCCTCGTCGGAAACATGCGTTTCGCCGACCAGGGTCACCTCTTCCGTCCAGGCCAGGGCGGAACGTTCCTGGTCGGAAAACAGATGCGCGGCCTCATGCCAGACCGGCACCAGAACGAGCTTTTCTACCGACATACCTCCCTTGATCAGATCTCGTGAATGGATATCGATGCAGTGCGCGCATCCATTGATTTGCGATGCCCGCAAGAACACGAGATGTATGAGCTGGGGCGGCAGGTTCGTTCCGGTGGTGACGTAATGGTGCAACCCGCCCAGTGCTTTGGCTGCACCGGGCGAAGCCTCAAACCAATCAAGACGAGTCATAGAGCAGTACCCTTTGTGGATGGGGGATCAGTAAGGTCTGCTCAATTAAGACAACTAAGAGGATCAAGGTATTGATCCAATTAAAGGATTAATGAGTGGTCCACTTGCGGAAGGGCCGTTGTGGCTGCACCTCCTAGCTTGAAGTCCAAGATGGAGCTAATCCAAGGTCGCTATAGGTTTTTTCAAGAATAGATAGGTCGAGAGGAAAATAACTAGGTAGCAATAGGCGTTTTCTATCGGACAGAAAATATATCAGCGAAATAGAATTTAGTCGAAATGCGCCATTGGATTCTTGCCTTATCTTTATTTTTCGCTCCAAAAGATTGGCGTTATCAATCATGAACTGCGAGAAATCATCTGCGAGATCCTCTGAAAGTATCTCGCGAATTTTATCTAGCAGATAATCATCCTCTCTCGCAGTTGCACTAAAATTCAAAGTTGAAAGATGCACCTTATTCAGTTCATATGTTCTTTGCTTCCATCTGAGCAATGTTGATGCAGTCTCATCGGATTTAAGCTTTGCTCTTAGCAGCATGTCATCCGTCGTTTCCATCAGTGCCATGCTTTTAGCAAATAGCCTGTGTACCTCTGGCTGACTAGTTATGCTAGATTTATATAGAGTGTCGTGACTAAGCTCCGCGTATGCGTGTTGTAACAGTGTCCTAATCTGTAGCTCGCAGCTCGTGCCAGAAGGGATTCTTGTCGCGTTGAAGTGTATGTCCTGATGGCTGGTCAGTATTAAATGTGCAGACTGATAATCAAAGATTCTCGGGTCGGAATTTATCCAGTCATTAAACTCTCTGCTTTGAGTGCAAAGCCACAAGTCAGAATCATGAATTAAGCTGGTTATCATCCCAATTTGATCGGTGAGACCCACTACGTACCGAATCCCGACTTTATCGGTGATGTCGTCGTAGATATTTTGAAACCATCCTTTATTTCGGAGAAAAGCTTTGAGTATGAGCGAGTCTTCGTTTTTTATGCGTACGGAAGGAGGTATTTTTATCCAGTCAGAATAACACTCCTTTCCATATTCTTTCTGGATAAGAGAGTTTATGTTTTCAACGAGGTAATCCGCCCAGGCTTGAAGCGATGGGATCTCCGATCTATATTTTAATAGATACTCTTCCTCGTTCACTACTCTTGGCCTACCAGTTTTCCTAATATCCGAAGCATCGTATGGGTTTCGGTGGTTTCGGTGATCTCAACAAGCTCTGAGAACTTGGCCGAAGGTGCGGTTAGTTTGACATCTCCGCTAAAAGTCAACTTTCTTCTAGAAAGCTTTCGATTGATGAGTTTGGTATCTTTTGCCACCGCGCTTTCAGGAAATGACTTTCGCTTCATGTAGTGAGCATAGTCATCACGGATATTCTTGTCTAGGTAGTCAGTTGCAAACTCGCCGACCTCTATTGTTTGTCGATTGTCAACTTTCAAGTATGTGTAAAGCGCTTGCTGTAGATCTAATTTTTTTTCATCATCCACCTTTAGCGTGGAGATAAATTCAGTGGTCAGATCGTAGAAATCTCGGGTTCTCTGAACGGCATTGCTTGGGATTTTTAAACCTAGAAAATTGGCGTAAAAATATCTAGCAGCTTGACGATCGTCGTTCGCCTTAATATTGCTATCAAATACATGAGCAAGCAGCTTCGCAGGCACTCCTTTCTTTTGTGGAGCGGGCTCGTAGAACACGCCGATTTTATAAAGTTTTGCTTGCGGCGTAAGGATTAAGTTTTCTAGATAGTCAAGAATAATCTTTCCCTTTTTGAGGGTTTCAGTGAATCCAAACTGCTGTTCTGCTTTGATTATGATTATGCACCGCTTTCTATCTACATCGAGCGTTCCCGATATAATAACAAGCGTTCCGTCCGGCCACTGTCTACTTGTGTGGATTTTAGTGTGTAAATTAGCTACTTCTGATGAGTCGTTAATGAACTTGGACTCAGTAGCGCCAATTAACTGTCGGGCAATCTCGTAGCATGAGCCACTCGAAGTATCAGAAACATCCATTTCTAGAGAACTGGAGCCACTACCTAGCACTGAACTAATTCGCTGCTCCAGTTTTTCACGGCCAGCCGTAGCTAGAGTTGTTAAGGCCGTGCTAATTGTCGGCTTTACAGCACCCTTTTCATTTGGCTTGTGGACATTGTGGAGAATTATTTTCTTAAAATTAAGATCTTGAAATATGCTGGCCACTATTCGTTAACCTTCTCTTTGGCTTCCACATGAAATTTTTTAGACACATTTGGGCTGCTGGTGGCCAGTTCGTCCAGCCTGGCTCGTATCTCATCAATTAGGCCGACTGGGTTTGCTCCTGTGGCGATCGCAATTTCTAGTTGGCGCCTAATTTTTCCGTACTCAATTGCAGCCAAACGATGTGAATTAGCGCTCTCTTCAAATTTAAAGAAGGTCTGCACTGCGGACACAAACGAAGCTACCAGAGCAAGCAAGCCGAGCCCGACTTTGGCTGGCTGTGGCAGATCAGTTACGACATTAGTCACACCTAAACAGGCGGTAACAATTATGGTTATCAAGCCAAGAGCGACATGTTTGCTGGACTGGCTGTCAACCATTGCATAATGCCCTAGCTGAGACTCCCTAGCTCGCTTTAACCATCTTGCAACTAACTCGGCACTATCGGTTGGAGGGATGTATTTGCTCATTATTACCTCAGGCCAGAAAAGTATTTGATGCTAATGTATGGCTCGAAAATTTTGGGCTCAAACATATGTGCCGCCTTTCTTATCGAGTGCTCATCGGGGCAATAAGCAATCTTGCATTGCCTATTTTCATGTATGGGGGCGAATAACCGATAGAAGTCTCATCTCTGGAAATCCATTTCATTTCCATCGGTGAATGCTGAGAAAGGGTATTTTGCTAATCTATGGTTTTGTGAGAATGCAACGTAATCCATTGCCTGATACCTCCCTATCCATGAACATGCATGAGGCTAGCAAAATGCCATCTCCGGCGTCTAGGCCCCGGTTCGCGGTCACCAATAGCTTCTTAATCCGCGATCCCTAGCAGTACGGCAATCGCTGATTGGAAAATGAGGACATGTAGAAAAGGGGACTGGAAAAGGGGACAGATTTATTTACTGGGCAACAGTCCGCTTCTGGCCAATAGCTGCCGTCCCTCAAGCTCTTCCGCTACGGGATAGCCTGCCCGCCTTAGAGCGTAATCTGCGACAATCCCGCCTTTGCCCTGATTGCCCGATCCAGATGACTGACCTCGCCACGCTGCAGAACAACCTCGACCACGTCATGATCGCCGAGCGCCATCGCTTGCGCCGGCAGTTGCATGAGCTGCAGAAGCATCCCGACGAGGCGAAGCTGGCGCAGTGGCTGGAGCGTTTTCAGGCGTCCAGCGACAAGGTGGCGGCGCGGCGTAGCAGCATCCCCACCATGCGTTACGACGATGCGCTGCCGATTGCCGCCAAGCGCGACGAGATCAAGGCCGCGCTGGAGAAGAGCCAGGTGGTGGTGATCGCCGGTGAGACCGGTTCGGGCAAGACCACCCAGTTGCCGAAGATCTGTCTGGAGATTGGCCGGGGTGTGCATGGGCTGATCGGCCACACCCAGCCGCGCCGCCTGGCGGCGCGCAGTGTGGCGACTCGAGTAGCGGAGGAGATCGGTACGCCGCTGGGCGAGCTGGTCGGTTATCAGGTGCGTTTCGAGGATCAGAGCAAGGACGGCACGCTGATCAAGCTGATGACCGATGGCATCCTGCTCGCCGAAACCCAGCACGACCGCTTTCTGGAAAAGTACGACACCATCATCGTCGACGAGGCGCACGAGCGCAGCCTCAACATCGACTTCCTGCTCGGCTACCTGAAGACCCTGCTGCCACGTCGCCCGGATCTGAAGCTGATCATCACGTCGGCGACCATCGATCTGGAGCGTTTTTCCAAACACTTCAACGACGCGCCGATCATCGAGGTGTCCGGCCGCACCTACCCGGTGGAAACCTGGTATCGCCCGTTGGCGGCCGAGGTGGATGAGGAGGGCGAACGCCTGCTCGATGACCTCTCAATCGATCAGGGCATTCTCGCCGCGCTGGACGAGATCACCGAGCACGAGCGCAGCGTGGGCAAGCGCCCCGGCGACGTGCTGGTGTTCCTGCCCGGCGAGCGCGAGATTCGCGAGGCGGCCGAGGTGCTGCGCAAGGCCAACCTGCGCCATACCGAGGTGCTGCCGCTGTATGCACGGCTGACCCCGGCCGAGCAGCAGAAGATTTTCGCGCCCATGCCGGGGCGCAAGATCGTGCTGGCCACCAACGTGGCGGAAACCTCGCTGACCGTGCCGGGCATCCGCTACGTGATCGACAGCGGCACCGCGCGCATTAGCCGCTACAGCTACCGCGCCAAGGTGCAGCGGCTGCCCATCGAGCCGGTGTCGCAGGCCAGCGCCAACCAGCGCAAGGGCCGCTGCGGCCGGGTCGAGCCGGGTATCTGCATTCGGTTGTACAGCGAGGAAGATTTTCTCGGGCGCCCTGAATTCACCGACCCGGAGATTCTGCGCACCAACCTCGCGGCGGTAATCCTGCAGATGCTGCACCTGCGCCTGGGCAGCATCGAGGACTTCCCCTTTATCGAGCCGCCAGACGGCAAGGCCATCAGCGACGGCTTCAACCTGTTGCAGGAGCTGTCGGCGGTCAACCGCGAAAGCCAGCTCACGCCCATCGGCCGGCAACTGGCGCGCCTGCCTATCGACCCACGCCTGGGGCGCATGGTGCTGGAAGGCGCCAAGCAGGGCAGCCTGGAGGAAATCCTCATCGTCGCTGCCGCGCTGTCGGTGCAGGACCCGCGCGAGCGACCGATGGATCGCCAGCAGGCCGCCGACCAGGCGCATGCGCAGTGGAAGGATGTGGACTCGGACTTCGCCGCGCTGATCAACCTGTGGCGCGGCTTCGAGGAAAAACGCCAGGAACTGGGCAGCAACCCGCTGCGTACCTGGTGCAAGAAGAACTTCCTCAACTACATGCGTCTGCGCGAATGGCGTGATGCGCACCGGCAACTGGTGCTGATCGCCCGTGAGCTGCAATTGCAGGGTGGACGCGGCTCGGGTGGGGGCGATCAAGGTGCGCAGAAGGATCGCCGGCAAGCCGGCTCCTACGAGGCGGCGGTTGCTCCGACCAAGGACACCCGCGTCAACGCCATCGCCCGTCAGCAGGCCGAGGCCAGCGAGGCGGCGGTGCGGGCGAAGAACTACGCTGCCGTGCACAAGGCGATTCTCGCCGGCCTGCTCAGCCAGATCGGCCAGAAGACCGAGGAGGGCGACTACCTCGGCGCGCGCCAGCGGCGTTTCTGGATTCACCCCTCCAGCGTGATCGGGCGCAAGAAGCCCAACTGGGTGATGGCCGCCGAGCTGGTGGAAACCACCAAGCTGTTCGCCCGTATGGTGGCCAAGATCGAGCCGGACTGGGTCGAGCCGCTGGCGGCGCACCTGGTGAAGAAGAACCATCTGGAGCCGCACTGGGAGAAGAAGCGCGGCCAGGTGGTGGCGTACGAGCAGGTCACCCTGTACGGCATGATCATCGTCGGCCGCCGCCCGGTGCATTACGGCCCCATCGACCCGCCGGTGGCGCGCGAGATGTTCATTCGCGAGGGGCTGGTGCGGGGCGAGATCAACAGCCGCGTGCGCTGCCTGACTGCCAACCGCCAGTTGCTCGAACGCCTCGACGAGCTGGAGGCCAAGTCGCGCCGCCGCGATATCCTCGCGGATGAAGAGACGTTATTCGGCTACTACGAGGCGCGCATCCCGCAGGACATCTACCAGGCCGCGAGTTTCGAGAGCTGGTACAAGAAGGGCAGCGCGGCCGATCCGCAACTGCTGATCATGCGCGAGGAAGACGCCCTGGCCCGCGATGCCAGGGAAGTCACCGCCGCGCAGTACCCGGACACCCTGCGCATCGGCGAGCTGCAATTGCCGCTGTCCTACCATTTCGAGCCCAACCACCCGCGTGACGGCGTGACCCTGCGCGTGCCGGCACCGCTGTTGCCGCAACTGCAGCCCGAACGCCTCGAGTGGCTGGTACCGGGCCTGCTGGAAGCCAAGTGCGTGGCGCTGGTACGTGGCCTGCCCAAGGCGCTGCGCAAGAACTTCGTGCCGGTGCCGGACTTCGTCGGTGCGGCGTTGGACAAGCTGGTATTCGGCCAGGGTTCGTTGCCGCAGGCACTCGGTCAGGAGTTGCTGCGCATGACCGGTGCGCGGGTATCCGACGAGGCCTGGGCGGAAGCGGCTGAAAGCATCGAAAACCACCTGAAGATGAATATCGAGGTGGTGGATGCGCGCGGCAAGTTCCTCGGTGAAGGCCGTGACCTGGCCGAGCTGACCGCGCGTTTCGCCGAGGCCAGCCAGGCTGCGTTGGCCATCCCGCAGCAGAGCGACAAGCCGAAAGCGGTGGAGGCCAAGGCCTTTGCCGAAGTGGCCGAGAAGGCCCAGCAGAAGATCGCCGGCCTCTCCATGACCGTCTACCCGGCGCTGGTGGAAGAGGGCGGGGTGGTCAAGGAGGGGCGCTTCCCGACCCAGGCCGAGGCCGACTTCCAGCATCGTCGTGCGCTGCAGCGTTTGCTGTTGCAGCAACTGGCCGAGCAGGCGAAGTTTCTGCGCGGCAAGCTGCCGGGGCTGACCGAGCTGGGCCTGCTGTATCGCGATATCGGCCGCGTCGAGGCGCTGGTCGAGGACATTCTGCTGGCCAGCCTGGATGCCTGCATCCTCGAAGGCGAAGCGACGCTGCCGCGCGATGGCGCAGCCCTGGCGCAGCTGGCCGAGCGCAAGCGTGGCGACTGGACGGCGCATGCCGAGCGCGTCGCCCGCCAGGTACTGGAGATTCTCAAGCTGCACCATGGCCTGCAGAAGCGCTTCAAGGGCAAGATCGACCTGGCCCAGGCCATGGCGCTCAACGACATCAAGCAGCAACTGGCCAATCTGGTCTATGCCGGTTTTGTGCGCGAAACGCCGGGCGAGTGGCTCAAGGAGATTCCGCGTTACCTCAAGGCTATCGAGCAGCGCCTGGACAAGGTCGGCGCGCAGGTGCAACGCGACCGCGTCTGGACCGGCGAGCTGACCGGCTATTGGGAGCAGTACCAGGCGCGTACGGCCAAGCATGCCCAGGAAGGCAAACGCGACCCGCAACTGACTCTGTACCGCTGGATGCTGGAGGAATACCGCGTGTCGCTGTTCGCCCAGCAACTGGGGACGAAGATGGCGGTATCGGACAAGCGCCTCGCCAAGCAGTGGAGCCTGGTGGAGGCCTGAGCCGCTTTGCGCTAGGGTCAGAAACAACCGCAACCAAGGAGGCGCCTCATGCGTTTACCGCGCATGCGCAACGTGATGGCCTGGACGCTTGTACTGCTGTTGCTGATCGCGGTGGCCCTGCTGGGCGTTCGCATTGCCGGGCTGTCGTCGTTGCCCGATCTGCAGCCCTGGCACCGCCTGGTGCCGCAGGAACTGGAGGCGGATGAACTGGACCAGGCCGACTGGCAGGCCTATCTGGCAGCCGAGGCCGCGATACACCAGCGCCTGCAACGCGAGCTGATCGAGCCGGTGACGGCGGCCGGCGTGGCACCCTTCAGCCGCTATTCCAGCGACAGCCCCGTCTACCCCGGCAAGCTGTCGCAGGACTGGAACCGTTCTTTCATCCTGCCGCCAGCCGGTGCGCCACGCGGCGTGGTGGTGTTGCTGCACGGACTGACCGATTCGCCCTACAGCCTTCGCCATATCGCCAGCCACCTGAGCGAGCAGGGCCTGCTCGCCGTGGTACCGCGCATGCCCGGCCACGGCACCGTGCCGGGTGCGCTGACCGCGGCACGCTGGGAGCAGTGGCTGGCCGCCACCCGCCTGGCGGTGCGCGAAGCCCGGCGCCAGGTGCCGGACGGGCCGCTGTACCTGATCGGCTATTCCAACGGCGGCGCCCTGGCGCTGCGCTACAGCCTGGCTGCGCTGGAGGACGAGCGCCTGGCCATGCCGCAGCGTCTGGTGCTGATTTCGCCGATGGTCGGGGTCACCCGCTATGCCCGTTATGCCGGCCTGGCAGCCTTGCCGGCAGTGCTGCCGGCGTTCGCCAAATCGGCCTGGATGAACGTGCTGCCGGAGTTCAATCCGTTCAAGTACAACTCCTTTCCGGTGCATGCCGCGCGGCAGACCTACGAGCTGACGCATGAGGTGCAGCGCGCCTTCGATGCCGCCGAGGCCGATGGACGTTTGCAGCGGCTGCCGCCGGTGCTGGCCTTCCAGTCGCTGGCCGACAGCACGGTAAGCACGCCAGCGGTGGTGCGCGACCTGTTCGAACGCCTGCCGGCCAACGGCAGCGAACTGGTGGTCTTCGACATCAATCGTTCGCAGGCGGTCAGCTCGCTGCTGCGGGCCGACATGAGCAGCTTGCTGGAACAGTTGCTGCCGCCGGCCGAGCGCGACTACGACCTGACCGTGGTGGGCGTGGCACCCGAACGGGGGCGTGCGGTCGAGGCCCGGCGTACCGCGGCGGGCAGCTTGC
>MTEU01003004.1_pt1 | contig 10262 bp, 8 predicted proteins | sample 1042701 | NCBI WGS metagenome assembly MTEU01 (sample SAMN06185813, study PRJNA358809) | soil metagenome | isolation source: naturally attenuated soil | place: India | collected 2015-05-23
GACGCCCTTTTCCTTCAGGCGTACGGCTTCTTCCACGGCGATTTCGCAGAAGGGGTTCATGGACATCTTGACGTTAGCAAGGTCGACGCCGGAGCTGTCCGCCTTGACGCGAACCTTGACGTTGTAGTCGACCACTCGTTTGACGCTTACCAATACCCTCATAGGCTCTCCAGTCATTGATGTTACGAATGCGGGGTAGGGGGGTTGCCTGGTAATGACGGTATCGCAGCGGGTGCGGGTGGGGATCGTCCGTTTCAACTAGCGGCCGGCTGTTACCTCGGATCAGAGCGGCTCACTTGAGCGGCTATTGGTTTTCTCTGGGGTTGATGTAGCGGGATGGTGCAGGTAGGTACCGTTCGGATCGGTAATCTGGAAGACGTTACCGTGCCGCCAACCATCAGCATGGGGGTCTGCTGCTGGGACTCGAATGTTGGCCCGCTGAGCTTTGATCTTGGCAGAATCCACTCCCAGACGCCGATTGCGCTGCTCGACCATGTCAGCGTTCGCTTGGCCGTCTGCTGTGAATCCCATCATCAACTGTGGTACGCCGACGGGAAGTGCTTTGTCCTGGTCTGTGTGCCAGGTGTGCCATGTCTTCCCATAAGTATGAGCAAGCCGCTCCACGAGCATATGTTCAGCAGACGCAGGGATCCCGGGAGCGATCAATTGCCCAGAGGAGACCTCATAGCCATGGCTGTGCCACATCGACTTCTCCTTGATCGGCAACGAAGCGAACAGCTTCTCGTCGATGATGTACTCGACGCCCATGATCTTCGCATCCTTGGTGTTGCCGTCGAAGATGACGCACTGGATGACATCCTCATTCAGGATGGAGCAGTAATGATGCGCTTCCATCTGCAGGTCCGGATGCCCGTTGTAAAAGTGAAAGCCATCCAGGTAGGCGTTGATAGCCTCAATGGGGGGCTTGGATTGCAATGCGGCTGCTCCGGCTTCCAGCAGGTGGGTTTTGGCTGACGTGGGCCTGCCAGGTGTCTCCACTGGTGACTTTGTATCGGTAGCGGAGCAAGCCCACAGCAGGCTACAGGCGAGAGAAAAGGAAATCGATTGAAGTAACTGGCGCATGAGCATGTCTCTGGTTGTAGTCCCTAGAGGACAACCTTGGCTTGGTAAGCGGACAGCCCAACAGACGAATGGCCGGATTCAGAGAGCAAACGCGGTGGTGACAGTCACAGTCACTGCATGTGCGAAGCTCACCCAATACGTCATTTAACATAATACTCATTATGCGCTAGTCTGTATTTGGTCACTTGACCACGAGTGAGCCACTTTGGGACCAAGGAATGCTCCCTGGTCTAGATAAACCGTCCTGATCCGTCGCTCGCTTACCATCACAAGCGCCAACTTGGGGCCTGTATGCGTCAGCCTCGTCTTTTGGACTGTTGGTTACAGCTGGACATCAGGCCAGGCCATTGCACCTGAACCCAGAGTGTTTAAATGAAGCTTGGTACGGTCACCTTCGACTTTGTTTCCCAGGAAAACCCGGTGCATGCATTGCCACGCTGACGACAAGTGCCTGTCAGTCAGTGCCTTGGAGGTTGCCACGCTGCTCATCGCTGGCAACCGAACACCCGGTGGATCGCTTGACGCGGTCAATTGTTGGAGCCCGCCTTGTGTCGCCATGGGCTTGCAAGGTAGCCCCCGGCAATTCATGCCTTTTCTTTGAAACTTTGGGGCCGCTGCGCAGCCCATCGCGGCACAGGGCCGCTCCTACAAGGGCCCGCGCAGGATTGGGAAGAAAGTTGATTACACTTAATGCAGGCCTCAAGCCTGCAAGCGCTATGACCAGTGCAAGCGACATCAGACACATCAGGACCGCGCGATACTTGAGGCCAAGGCACTCCCCATTTGCCGCGCTTAATATGCAAAATGGGTATAACTACACTAAATACTCATTTAGCGTAGTTATATAGAACCCGCCTCTGCACCCAATCCTCAAACAAGCCCGCCAAAACGCCTGTAAAAGCCTTCATTCACATCCGGCAAAGGCCCATCAGCCGTCTCCAGCGCTGCATTCAGCCATTCTTCCGCCTTGGCAAACACAAGCCGATAGAGGTTACGGCACAACTGCCGCGCGGCCCTTCCCTCCCAATCCCCAGGCAGTAGCTCGTCCGGCAGCTGCGGATCGCGCAGCAGCAGCCGGCGGTATTCGTGAATCAGCAGCGTTCGTGCCAGGAAACAATCCTGCGCATCGAGCTGTTGCTGCTCTTTCAAACCTTGCCAAAGTGGCCTGAACAGCTGGATGAACTCGCTGTACTGCTGCCCCAGCTCGTCGATTCGCCAGCTTTCCCGAACCTGGGCGCGCATGGCCTTGGATGCCAGCACTTCCTGGGTGTGGGTTTCGAAGACGATGCTGTCGTCGCTCGCCTCCAGGTCACGCAAGGTGGTGGCCAGGTCGGCGCGGTCTGCCCGTGGGCAGCCCAGCAGGTTCGGCGCCATGGCCCCGAAGCCCTGCCATTCCAACTCTTCACGCAAAGCCTTGCGTTTGCCGGCCTCCAGTTGCGAGAGCAACACCAGCGTCCAGGCACCGTCCCAGGCTGGCTGGCTCGGGCTGTAGACCCGCTTGAAGGCTTTCTCGAACCGCCGGCGGCCCGTACCTGTCAGGCTGTAGTAACTGCGGCGGCCGACCTTTTCGGCGGTGAGCCAGCCTTCCTTGGTAAGGCGGAAGATCGATGTGCGGATCAGGCGCTCGTTGATGCCGATCGGCTCCAGCAGGTTGATCAGGCTGCCCAACCAAACGGTTCCGCCGTGGGGTTCGATGGCGTCGCCGTATAAAGTGATGATCAGGGAACTGGCGCGGATTGGCGTCTGTTCCTGGAAGCGGGTGATCAAGTTGTTCAGTGGGGCGAGATTGCTCATGGGCGAACTATGCGCGGTTAAAGCACCGACTATACCTGCGCGGCGTGCCGCGTGGCCATTGCGCGACGCTGCCAGGCTCATGCCGATGCCTGGCCTTTGGGCCTGACGCCGGTGTCTTCCATGCGTGGGCGCTCGGGCTCGACCTCGGTCAGCGGCGGGCATTCGACCATGCTGTTCATGCAGCGTTGCGCCAAGTGTTGGTACTCCGCCGTGCCGCGTTGCTTCCAGGCCAGTTCCTGTTCGGTCAACGGGCGTTTGACCTGAGCTGGCGAGCCCATCACCAGGCTTTGCGCCGCACATTCGAAGCCCGCCTTGACGAATGCCGTGGCCGCGACAATGCAACGCGGTGCCACATGGGCACCATCCATCACCACTGCGTTCATGCCGATCAAGGCGTCTTCGCCCACGCGGCAGCCGTGCAGCACGGCACCGTGCCCGACATGCCCGTTGCGTTCGACCACCGTATCGCCACCCGGGAAACCGTGCATCACGCAGGTGTCCTGCAGGTTGGCGCCCTCCTCCAGCACGATACGACCGAAATCCCCCCTCATTGATGCCAGGGGGCCGACGTAGCAACGAGGGCCGACGATGACATCACCGATCAGCACGGCGCTGGGGTGCACGTAGGCTGTCGGATGAACCACGGGCGTCAGGCCGTCCAGTCGATAGCAAGGCATGGCAAAGCTCCTGAAATGATTTCAAATGCGCCTTGATCTTGTATCACAATCTTGTGGTGCGTCAATCAGCATGGTCGTGTATCGCTTTTGCTGGAGTCATCGCGCTCCCATAAATTCAGCATTATGCGTTGAATACAGGGTGATGAAGCGATTCAACATCATGAAACCCTTTGCTGAGGCAGTTGTCACTCACACAAAAAGAGATACATGAAACAATTTTGGATGTTGCATTGTTGTATCGCGTAATGCATATACTGGTTCCACCTGGACGTGATCCCGCATCACGCCCCTGCAAACAATTCCAAGAAATGCCGGCCCCACGATGTGCCGTGCGTGCAGCCAGAGGAACCCGACATGCCGCGATATCTCGATGTGCAGGCGCCCGACCACGGTGTGCTGCTCATTACTTTGCAACGGCCCGAGGCACTCAACGCCCTGTGCACCGAGCTACTGGCAGAGCTGGCCGCCGCGCTGGAAGCGGCCGGGCAAGACGAGCAGACCCGCGCGGTGGTCATCACCGGCAGCCGCAAGGCATTCGCCGCAGGCGCCGATATCCGCGAAATGGCCGAGCGCGATCTGGTCGGCATCCTCAACGACCCCCGGGTGGCCCACTGGCAAAGCATCGCCGCCTTCCCCAAGCCACTGATCGCCGCCGTCAACGGCTATGCCCTGGGTGGCGGCTGCGAACTGGTGATGTGCGCCGACATCGTCATCGCCGGCAGCGACGCCCGTTTCGGCCAGCCGGAAATCAACCTCGGCATCATCCCCGGCGCCGGTGGCACTCAGCGCCTGCTGCGGGCTGTAGGCAAGCCGCTGGCCATGCAAATGGTGCTGACCGGCGAAGCCATCACCGCCCGTCATGCCTTGCAGGCCGGGCTGGTCAGCGAAATCACCCAGCCGGAACTCACCGTCGAACGCGCCCTGCACGTCGCCCGCAGCATCGCCGCCAAGGCCCCGCTGGCGGTGCGCCTGGCCAAGGAAGCGCTGCTCAAGGCCGGCGATACCGACCTGGCCAGCGGCCTGCGTTTCGAACGCCATGCCTTCACCCTGCTGGCCGGCACCGCCGACCGCGACGAAGGCATCCGTGCCTTCCAGGAAAAACGCCAGGCCCGCTTCCAGGGCCGCTGATCACCTTTCCCTCGACTGACGGAGCGAGTCTGTCATGACTTTCCAGCACATCCTGTTTTCCATCGAGGACGGCGTCGCCCTCCTCTCGTTGAATCGCCCCGAGCAGCTGAACAGCTTCAATACCGCCATGCACCTGGAAGTGCGCGAGGCACTCAAGCAAGTACGCCAGAGCAGCGAAGCACGGGTGTTGTTGCTGACTGCCGAAGGCCGTGGATTCTGCGCCGGCCAGGACCTGTCCGACCGCAACGTCGCCCCGGGCGCCGAGATGCCGGACCTGGGCGAATCGATCGACAAGTTCTACAACCCGCTGGTGCGCACCCTGCGCGACCTGCCGCTGCCGGTAGTCTGCGCGGTGAACGGTGTGGCTGCCGGTGCCGGTGCCAACATTCCGCTGGCTTGCGACCTGGTGCTGGCGGCCCGCTCGGCCAGCTTCATCCAGGCCTTCTGCAAGATTGGCCTGGTACCCGACTCCGGCGGTACCTGGCTGCTGCCGCGCCTGGTCGGCATGGCGCGGGCCAAGGCCCTGGCGATGCTGGGCGAGCGCCTGGGCGCCGAACAGGCCCAGCAATGGGGGCTGATCCACCGCGTGGTGGACGATGCCGCGCTGCGCGACGAAGCCCTCACCCTTGCCCGACAGCTCGCCACCCAGCCCACTTACGGCCTGGCCCTGATCAAGCGCAGCCTCAACGCCAGTTTCGACAACGGTTTCGATGAACAGCTGGAACTGGAGCGCGACCTGCAGCGCCTGGCCGGGCGCAGCGAGGACTATCGTGAAGGCGTGAGTGCCTTCATGAACAAGCGCACGCCGGCATTCAAGGGGCGTTGATCATGAGCGCACTCGCAAGCAACGCTCAGGTGGCGGTGATCGGTGCGGGCGCCATGGGCGCAGGCATCGCTCAGGTTGCGGCTCAGGCCGGCCACCCGGTAAAGCTCTACGACAACCGCCCTGGCGCGGCAGCCCAGGCGGTGGCCGGCATAGAGCGGCAACTTGCCCGCCTGGTGGAAAAAGGCAAGTTGCCGGCTGCCGAACGGGAAGCCATCAGCGCCCGGCTGTGCCCGGTGGACCACCTCGAAGCCCTGGCCGATGCTCGCCTGGTGATCGAGGCCATCGTCGAGAACCTGCAGGTCAAGCAAGCGCTGTTCAACCAGCTGGAAGCCTTGTGCGCCACCGACTGCATACTCGCCAGCAACACCTCGTCGCTGTCCATCACCAGCCTCGCCGCCGGGCTGCAGCGCCCGCAACAGGTGGTTGGCATGCATTTCTTCAACCCGGCACCGCTGATGGCCCTGGTCGAAGTGGTCGCGGGCCTGGCCACCGCCCCGGCCGTTGCCACGTGCATTCATGCCACCGCCCAGGCCTGGGGCAAGCAGCCGGTGCACACACGCTCCACGCCGGGCTTCATCGTCAACCGTGTGGCGCGGCCGTTCTACGCCGAGAGCCTGCGCCTGCTGCAGGAAGGCGCAGCCGATTGCGCCAGCCTCGATGCGCTGCTGCGTGATGCCGGTGGTTTCCGCATGGGCGCGTTCGAACTCACCGACCTGATTGGCCACGATGTCAATTACGCCGTCACCTGTTCGGTCTTCGATGCATTTTACGGCGACTTCCGCTTCCAGCCTTCGCTGGTGCAGAAGGAACTGGTGGACGCGGGCCGCCTCGGGCGCAAGACCGGCCAAGGCTTCTATAGCTATGCCGAAGGCGCCGAACGCCCGCAGCCAGCCGAACTGCACAGCCCCGCCATCGTCGACGCCTGCGTCGTCGAAGGCGACCTGGGGGTGATGCAGCCGCTGATCGAACGCCTGCGCCAAAGCGGCATCGCCGTGACCCAGCGCGCCGGCAGCGGCTTGCTCCACGTGGGCGATGCCACCCTGGCGCTGTCCGATGGCCGCCTGGCCAGCCAGCGGGCCCGGGACGACGGCCTGCGCAACCTGGTGCTGCTGGACCTCGCGCTGGACTACACCACCGCCACCCGCCTCGCCATCAGCTGGTCGGCCGACACCAGCGACAACGCTCGCGACCAGGCGGTGGCCTTGCTGCGGCGTGCCGGCCTGAAGGTAACGGCGGTCGCCGACCTGCCCGGCCTGGTGGTGCTGCGTACCGTGGCGATGCTCGCCAACGAGGCCGCCGATGCTGTGCTGCAAGGTGTCGGCAGCGCCGCTGACATCGACCTGGCCATGCGTGCCGGCGTCAACTACCCCTGCGGCCCGCTGGCCTGGGCCGCGAACATCGGCATCCCCCACACCCTGCGCGTGCTCGACAACCTGCAGCGCAGCTACGGCGAGAGCCGCTACCGCCCTTCCCTGCTGTTACGCCGCTGCGAAGCCAAAGGAGGCACCCTGCATGACTGAAGTCGAACTGGCACAAGCCTGTGCCGAGGCCATGTACGCCCGCGACCAGGCCACCCAGGGCCTGGGCATCCGCCTGCTGGAAGCCGGCCCGGGCCAGGCGTGCCTGCGCATGCTGGTACGCGCCGACATGATCCAGGGGCATGGCACCTGCCATGGCGGTTTCCTGTTCGCGCTGGCCGACTCGGCTTTTGCCTTCGCCTGCAACAGTTACGACCAGGCCACTGTCGCCCTGGGCTGCAGCATCGACTACCTGGCCCCGGCGCTGCGCGATGATGTACTTACCGCCCGCGCCAGCGAGGTCAGCCGCAAGGGCCGTACCGGCCTTTACGATGTCCGCATCGAGAACCAGCGCGGTGAGCTGGTGGCGATGTTCCATGGCAAGTCCTACAAAGTGCGCGGCACCGTGCTGGCGCAGGAGACGCAAGATGACTGAACACACCTTGGCCGATGCCTTGATCATCGACGCCGTGCGCACCCCCATCGGCCGTTATGCCGGGGCCTTGAGCGGCGTGCGCGCCGATGACCTGGCCGCCATCCCGCTCAAGGCCCTGATCCAGCGCCACCCCGGGCTGGACTGGAAAGCCATCGACGACGTCATCCTCGGCTGCGCCAACCAGGCTGGCGAGGACAACCGCAACGTCGCGCACATGGCCAGCCTGCTGGCCGGGCTGCCGATCGAAGTGCCCGGCACCACCATCAACCGCCTGTGTGGCTCCGGCCTGGACGCCATCGGCAATGCAGCCCGCGCCCTGCGCTGCGGCGAAGCCGGGCTGATGCTGGCCGGCGGCGTGGAGTCGATGTCACGCGCACCGTTCGTCATGGGCAAGTCGGAGCAGGCGTTCGGCCGTGCGGCCGAGCTGTTCGACACCACCATCGGCTGGCGCTTCGTCAACCCGCTGATGAAGGCAGCCTTCGGTACCGATTCGATGCCGGAAACGGCCGAGAACGTTGCCGAGCGGTTCGGTATTTCCCGCGCCGACCAGGACGCCTTTGCCCTGCGCAGCCAGCACAAGGCCGCCGCCGCCCAGGTACGTGGGCGCCTGGCACGGGAAATCGTGCCGGTCCAGATCCCGCAGCGCAAAGGCCCGGCCAAAGTGGTCGAGCACGACGAACATCCCCGCGGCGATACCACCCTGGAGCAACTGGCCAGGCTGGGTACCCCGTTCCGCGACGGCGGCAGCGTGACCGCCGGCAATGCCTCCGGGGTCAACGATGGTGCCTGCGCCCTGCTGCTCGCCAGCAGCGCTGCCGCGCGTCGCCATGGCCTGAAGGCCCGCGGCCGCATAGTCGGCATGGCGGTGGCAGGGGTCGAACCACGGCTGATGGGCATCGGCCCGGTGCCGGCTACCCGCAAGGTGCTGGAACTTACCGGGTTGTCGCTGGCCGACATGGACGTCATCGAGCTCAACGAGGCTTTTGCCGCCCAGGGCCTCGCGGTGCTGCGCGAGCTCGGCCTGGCCGACGACGACGAGCGGGTCAACCGCAATGGTGGTGCCATCGCCCTGGGTCACCCGTTGGGCATGAGTGGTGCACGCCTGGTCACCACCGCATTGCACGAGCTGGAAGAAACCGCCGGACGCTACGCCTTGTGCACCATGTGCATCGGCGTTGGCCAGGGCATCGCGATGGTCATCGAACGCCTCTGAGCGGCTGGGACCATCGCCTTGTTACCGAACCGAACGCAGCCGTATATGCTGCTTCCATGACACTCACCGCACGGCCTGCAACCGGTGCCGCGCGGCGTACAAGAACAATTCGAGTGAAGCCATGAACATGTACCATGATGCCGATCGTGCTCTGCTGGACCCGATGGAAACCGCCAGTGTCGACGCCTTGCGCCAGCACCAGCTGGAGCGCCTGCGCTGGAGCCTGAAGCACGCCTATGACAACGTGCCGCTGTACCGTCAGCGTTTTGCCGAATACGGCGCCCACCCCGACGACCTCAAGTGCCTGGAAGACCTGGCGAAGTTCCCCTTCACCGGCAAGAACGACCTGCGCGACAACTACCCCTACGGCATGTTCGCCGTGCCCCAGCAAGAGGTGGTGCGCCTGCACGCCTCCAGTGGCACCACCGGCAAGCCGACAGTGGTGGGCTACACCCAGAACGACATCGACACCTGGGCCAATGTGGTCGCCCGCTCGATCCGCGCCGCGGGCGGGCGCAAGGGGGACAAGGTGCATGTCTCCTATGGCTACGGCCTGTTCACTGGCGGGCTTGGCGCGCATTACGGTGCAGAGCGCCTGGGCTGCACGGTGATCCCCATGTCCGGTGGCCAGACCGAAAAGCAGGTGCAGCTGATTCGCGACTTTCAGCCCGACATCATCATGGTCACCCCTTCCTACATGCTCAACCTGGCCGACGAGATCGAGCGCCAGGGCATCGACCCGCAAGACCTCAAGCTGCGCCTGGGCATATTCGGCGCAGAGCCGTGGACCGATGAGCTGCGCCGCTCGATCGAGCAAAGGCTGGGCATCGATGCCCTCGACATTTATGGCCTGTCGGAAATCATGGGGCCAGGAGTGGCGATGGAGTGCATCGAAACCAAGGATGGCCCGACCATCTGGGAGGACCATTTCTACCCCGAGATCATCGACCCGGTCACCGGCGCGGTGCTGCCGGACGGCCAGCTGGGCGAACTGGTGTTCACCTCGCTGAGCAAGGAAGCGTTGCCCATGGTGCGCTACCGCACCCGCGACCTCACTCGCCTGCTGCCCGGCACCGCCAGGCCGATGCGGCGGATTGGCAAGATCACCGGCCGCAGCGATGACATGCTGATCATTCGCGGGGTCAACGTGTTCCCGACCCAGATCGAGGAGCAGGTGCTGAAAATAAAACAGCTTTCAGAGCTTTATGAGATTCATCTGTATCGTAATGGCAACCTGGACAGTGTCGAGGTGCATGTGGAACTGCGTGCGGAGTGCCAGCAACTCGATGAAGGCCAGCGCAAGCTGTTGACCGGGGAGCTGACCAAGCAGATCAAGACCTATATCGGCATCAGCACCCAGGTATGCCTGCAGCCCTGCGGCACTCTCAAGCGTTCCGAGGGCAAGGCCTGTCACGTGTTCGACAAACGGTTGGCCAGCTGATTCATTCGGCTGCCTTTTTGGCCCCGGCATCGTCCGGGGCTTTTTTTTGCCTGAGAGATCGGGGCGCTTTGCGCCCCTTTCGCGACGCAAGGCCGCTCCTACAGGGTAACGCAATCTTCTGTAGGAGCGGCCTTGTGTGGCGAAAGG
>MTEU01004568.1_pt1 | contig 10237 bp, 10 predicted proteins | sample 1042701 | NCBI WGS metagenome assembly MTEU01 (sample SAMN06185813, study PRJNA358809) | soil metagenome | isolation source: naturally attenuated soil | place: India | collected 2015-05-23
CGGCGCTGGAGTTTCTCGAATGCGCCAACGTGCTGCAGCGCTTTCTCACCGGCGACCCGGCGGCGACGCCGTTCGAGGTGCACAGCGCCTCCCTCGACGGCGCCCCGGTCGAGTGCACCGGCGGCCTGCGCCTGACCCCGCAGCGGGCGCTGAGCGAGGTGCCGCACAGCGATCTGGTGATAGTGCCCGGCTTCATGTTCAACATCCTCGCCGTGCTGCCGGCCCTGGAACCGCTAAGCGCCTGGCTGCGCGAGCGCCATGCCCAGGGCAGCTACATCGCCAGCATGTGCACCGGCGCCTTCGTCACCGCCCAGGCCGGTCTGCTCGACGGTCGCCGCGCCACCACCCACTGGATCTTCAGCGAGCAGTTCGCCCGGCGCTTTCCGCGGGTGCAGCTGCAGGCCGAACGCAGCGTCACCGACGACGGCCAGCTGCTGTGCTCGGCCGGCTCGACCACCGGCAGCGACCTGCTGCTGCACATCATCCGCCGCTTCGCCTCGCCGCAGCTGGCCATCGAGTGTTCGAAGAAGCTCCTGGTCGACAGCGCCGAGCGCCTGCAGACGCCCTACATGAGCGCCTCGTTCAACAAGGCGCATCAGGACGCCGAGGTGCTCAGGGTGCAGATCTGGCTGGAGAAGCACAGCGCCGAGCGCATCGTCCTCGACGAGGTCGCCGCGCGCTTCGCCCTGAGCCCGCGCAATCTGATCCGCCGCTTCAAGGACGCCACCGGGCAGACGCCGGTGCAGTACCTGCAGAGCCTGCGGCTGGAGCGGGCCAAGCACCTGCTGGAGGCCAGCCAGGAGAACTTCGAGCGCATCACCCAGCAGGTCGGCTACGAGGACGGCAGTTCCTTCCGCCGCCTGTTCAAGGAACGCGTCGGCCTGTCGCCGGGCGCCTACCGGCGACGCTTCAACCGCCCGGCCTGAACGCCCCGCCAGCGGGGCGCCCGGTCGCCGCTCACTTGCCGGACTTGATCGAGGTCCAGGCCCGCGTACGCACCCGCTCGATCTTCTGCGGCAGCGGCTGCACCACGTACAGCGACTTCTGAAGCTCCGGCGTCGGCGTCAGGTCGGCGTCGGCGGCAATCGCCTTGCCCACCAGCTGCATGCCCGGCACGTTGGGGTTGGGGTAGCCGAGAAAATCGCTGATCGGCGCGATCACCTGGGGCTCGAGCAGGTGGTTGATAAAGGCATGGGCCTCGTCGACGTTCTGCGCGCTCTTGGGAATGGCCCAGGTGTCGAACCAGATCGGCGCGCCTTCCTTGGGCAGGCGCCAGTTGATCACCACGCCGTTGCCGGCTTCCTTGGCGCGGTTGGCGAACTGGTAGAAGCTGCCGGAATAGCCGATGGCCACGCAGATGTCGCCGTTGGCGATGTCGGTCATGTATTTGGCGGAATGGAAGTAGGCCACGTAGGGACGCACCTTGAGCAGCAGCTCGGTGACCTTGTCGTAGTCGGCGGGATTGGCGCTGTTGGGGTCCAGGCCCAGGTAGTGCAGGGCGATGGGGATGATCTCGGTGGGCGAGTCGAGCATGGCCACGCCGCAGGATTTCAGCTTCTCCATGTACTCGGGCTTGAACACCAGGTCCCAGCTGTTGACCGGGGCGTCTTCGCCGAGCGCGGCCTTGACCTTGTCCGGGTTGTAGCCGAGCAGCACGGTGCCGTACATGTAGGGCACGCCGTACTGGTTGCCCGGGTCGTTCTTCTCCAGCAGGCCGAGCAGCACCGGGTCGAGGTTCTTCCAGTTGGGCAGCTTGGACTTGTCCAGCGGCATGAACACGCCGGCCCTGATCTGGGTTTCGAGGAACTGGTTGGAGGGGATCACCAGGTCGTAGCCGGAGTTGCCGGTGAGCAGCTTGGCCTCCAGCGCCTCGTTGGTCTCGAAGGTGTCCCAGGTCAGCTGGATGCCGGACGCTTTCTGGAAGTCCTTGGGCACCGACGGCAGGATGTAGTCGGCCCAGTTGTACACGCGCAGCTCCTTGGCCTGCAGCGCGCCGCTGAGCAGGGTGGCGCCGCACAGGGCGACGCCGAGCATCTGTTTGATGGCTTTCATCGTTTCTCACCCCTGAAATGTTGCTCTTGTTTGGCAGGTTCTTGATCGCTGACGAGGCGCCATTCAGGCGCCCTCGAAGCCTTCCAGCACGTTGACCGCGTTGACCCCGATGGCCTCCACCGCGTAGCCGCCCTCCATGACGAACAGGGTCGGCAGGCCGAGCGCGGCGATGCGCCGGCCCATGGCCAGGTAGTCCGGGCTGTCCAGCTTGAACTGCGAGATCGGGTCTTCCAGGTAGGTGTCCACGCCGAGCGACACCACCAGCACCTCGGCACCGTACTCGGCGATGCGCCGGCAGGCCTGCTCCAGCGCCTGGTTCCACACCTCCCAGGAACTGCCCATGGGCAGCGGGTAGTTGTGGTTGCAACCCTCGCCGGCGCCCTCGCCGTGCTCGTCGGCGTAACCGAGGAAGAACGGGAATTCCTCGGCCGGGTCGCCGTGGATCGAGGCGAACAGCACGTCGCCGCGGCGGTAGAAGATGTCCTGGGTACCGTTGCCATGGTGGTAGTCGACGTCGAGGATGGCCACCTTGCTGCGGCCCCGGTCGATAAAGGCCTGGGCGGCGATGGCAGCGTTGTTCAGGTAACAGTAGCCGCCCATCAGGTCGCCGGCGGCGTGGTGGCCCGGCGGCCGGCACAGGGCGAAGGCGCTACGCGCGCCGTCGGCGATCTCGGCCTGGGCGCTGAGCGCCACCTGCGCGGCGCTGTAGGCGGCCTGCCAGGTGCCGGCGGTGATCGGCGCGCCACCGTCGAAGCTGTAGTAGCCGAGCTGGCCGTGCAGGTCGTTGGGGATGATCCGGCGCAGGGTGCGCGCCGGCCAGGTGAAGGGCAGCAGGTCGCCCTGGCCGCCCTGTTCCTGCCAGCGCGCCCAGGCGCCCTGGAAGAACTCCAGGTAGGCCTTGCTGTGGATGCGCTCGATGGGCGCCAGGCCGAAGTCCTTGGGCGCGCGGACGTCGCCGAGCTGGCGATTCTTCACGCGGGCCAGAATGTGGTCGGCGCGCTGCGGCTTCTCGAAGCAGGGCATCAGCTGGCCGTCGATCAGCTCGCACTTGCCGTGGTGCAGGTGGTGGTCGTCGCTGTAGTAGGTGAGCATGCGAGGCGGCTCCGGGCTTGTTGTTGTGCCTCAATTGTTCGCCCGCCGCGCCCCGGCGGAAAACGCTGGCAACGGCCAAAAGGGGATCGAAATGGCCAAACTGCGATGGCCCTGCCGTCGTAGCCCGGATGCAATCCGGGAATGCCTGACACCCTGTCCCGGATTGCGGCCAGGGTGCGCCATGCGCGCCGATTGGTTCCAGGTGAATGACGCTCTTCTCATCCACCTTCCTTCACATGGCCCTGGTGGATGGATAAAGCGCCATCCACCCTACGCGCGAAAGCGACTCGGCGGCACGCCGCTCCAGCGCTGGAAGGCATGACGAAAGCTGGCGGTCTCGCTGAAGCCGAGCGCCTCGGCGATGCGGTACACCGGCCAGTCCTGCTGGCCGAGCAGGGCCTTGGCGCGCTCGAAGCGCAGTTCGTCGAGCAGGCCCTGGTAGCTGGTGCCCAGCTCCTGCAGGTGGCGGCGCAGGGTGCGTGGCGAGCAGTGCAGCTGCTGCGCCAGCGCCTCCAGCCCCGGCGGCGTGGCCAGCTGCGCGGCGAGCGCCTGGCGCACCCGCTCCAGCCAGGCCTGACGGCTGGTGAACTCGGCGTTCTGCCGGCGGCAGCGCTCGACCACCTCGCAGTGGGTCACCGGGTCGGCCAGCGGCAGGCGCCGAGTCAGCAGTTCGGCGGGAAAGGCGAAGGCATTGCGCGCGGCGTCGAAGCCCAGCGGACAGTCGAAGCTCAGCTCGTAGCGCGCCACATAGGCCGGCCTGGCATGGCGGAACTCGGCGCGGGCCAGCGGCAGCGGCCGGCCGAGCAGCTCGTCGCCGATCAGCTTGAGCGAGGCCAGGCACATCTCCACGTTGAACACCTCCAGTTCGGCGGCGTCGCGGTAGTCGCCGGCACTGACCCAGGCCAGGCCGTCCGCCACCTGCAGTTGCAGGTCGAAGTAGGTGCCGAGCAGCGCCGGGTACTGCAGCAGCAGGCGCCAGGCGTCACCAAAGGTGGCAGCCGAGAGCGCGGCGTAACCGAGCAGGCCGTAGGACGACACATGCAGGCTGCGCCCCAGCTCCAGGCCGAGGTCGGCGCGCAGGGCCAGGGCATTGGCGCACACCTGCAGCTCCTGCACCCGGGTGATGCGCGCCTCGCCATTGCCCGGCTCGTCCGCGGCGATGCCGCTGCCTGCGAGCAGCCGGGGGATCAGCTCGGGCTGCGCGGCGAAGCGTTGCAGGATCAGGGCGACCACGTGCAGGGTGGTCAGGTGGGCGTGCAGCATGGGGGCTTCCGTCTTCGCAGGTCAGCGAAAGAACGCAAGAAGCATGCCGCGGTACGGCGGGCCTTACCCGCCAAAGGCAATCAACGGTTGCGCAGAATCGCGTTGATGAAGTCGCCCTGGTTCGGCTCGTCCTTGCGCGTGGTGAACAGCAGCTGGCCGTTTTCCTCGCGCAGCTTCATCGCCTCGCCGAAGCGGCACTCGACGCCCTTGATACTGCGCGCCTCGGCCTTGTACGGCGCGGCGCGCTCGCACAGGTAGGCGATTTGCCTGACCACCTCGCCGCAGAAGTGCGGCACGCTCAGGCTCATCAGCCGCTCGTCGTCGATGGTGTTCCAGTCCACCCGGGTCGTCAGCGGCGTGTCGCAGGCCTGCGAGGCCTCGCGGTCCATCTGCTGCAGGCGCTGGCTGTAGTCCTGCAGGCGCTTCTTGCGGTCGAAGGCGGCGAAGCGCGCCTGCAGTCCGGCCTTTTCCTGGCGCTGGTAGAGCGCCAGCAGCTCGTCGAGCTTCAGCGCCTGGGTCTGCGCCTGGTCGTAGCCCAGCTCGAAACCCGGGGTGTCCGGCAGGTTGAGCTGATAGCTCTCGCCGCCCCAGGCACGGCGGCGGTTGAGCAGGTTGTAGTCGCGGCCGTCGAGGCGGATGGCGTAGTCGCGCTGCTCGTGGCCCAGCTCGCGCACCTGGGTGAGGAACACCACCTCGTCGAGCGGATGATTGATGCCCCTGACCTGCACCAGAGCCTGCTTGCCGTCAGCGGTCGGGGCGAGGATCAGACTGACGCCCTGGCCGGCGTCGAACGCCTGCGGGTGCTTGGCCAGCTCTAGGGCGGCGACCTGCAGCGAGCACAGCGCCAGGGCGACGAACGAAACAGGCTGCTTCATGGCGATACGTCCTTGTACGGGTGCAGAGTGCGCAGTATAGACCGCGGCGCCGCCGCGGTCGGCGCAGGCTAGAACTGCAGCACCACCCGCCCCTCGATCTGGCCGCCGCGCTTGCGCGCGAAGATGGCGTTGATATCGTCCAGCCTGTCAGCCTGCACCCTGGCCTTGACCAGGCCCTCGCCGGCGAAGTCCAGCGCCTCCTGCAGATCGGCCCGGGTGCCGACGATGGAGGCGGTGATGCCGATGGCCTTGAGCACCACGTCGAAGATCGGCGCGGGGAAGTCGCCCGGCGGGGCACGCCGGCATTGCTGCAGAGCAAGGTTCGGGTGGCTTTCCCCCGCTGCCACTGCTTGCATGACAAACGGTCATGGCCAGTGCCCGCCAGCCGCGGCTTTGCGTTATACTGCGCGGCCTTCGGCCGGCTGCACCCGGCCACCTGTCGCTCACAAGCCACGCCGGTTCTCCCGCGTGGCTTGTTGGTTTTTGACGCGCCGACCGGCGCCGATAGTTAACGCGCCGCAAGGCGCCGATATTTGCCGCGCCGCAAGGCGCCCGATAGAGAGGCACGACGATGAGCGCACTGGTTGGCGTGATCATGGGCTCCAAGTCCGATTGGTCCACCCTTAGCCACACCGCCGAGATGCTGGACAAGCTGGGCATCCCCTACGAGGTCAAGGTGGTCTCCGCCCACCGCACCCCGGACCTGCTGTTCCAGTACGCCGAACAGGCCGAGGAACGCGGCATCCAGGTGATCATCGCCGGTGCCGGTGGCGCCGCCCACCTGCCGGGCATGTGCGCGGCCAAGACCCACCTGCCGGTGCTCGGCGTGCCGGTGCAGTCGTCGATGCTCTCGGGCGTCGACTCGCTGCTGTCGATCGTGCAGATGCCGGCCGGCATCCCGGTCGCCACCCTGGCCATCGGCAAGGCCGGCGCGGTCAACGCCGCCCTGCTCGCCGCCAGCATCCTCGGCCACCAGCACCCGCAGTTCCACGCGGCGCTCAAGCAGTTCCGCGACGAGCAGACCGAGACCGTGCTGAGCAACCCGGACCCGCGCGAGGCCTGATGCGATGAAGATCGGAGTAATAGGCGGCGGCCAGCTGGGCCGCATGCTGGCCCTGGCCGGCACCCCGCTGGGGATGAACTTCGCCTTCCTCGACCCGGCGCCGGACGCCTGCGCCCAGGCCCTCGGCGAACATATCCGCGCCGACTACGGCGACCAGGATCACCTGCGCCAGCTGGCCGACGAGGTCGACCTGGTCACCTTCGAGTTCGAGAGCGTGCCGGCCGAGACCGTGGCCTTCCTCTCCCAGTTCGTGCCGGTCTACCCCTCGGCCGAGGCGCTGCGCATCGCCCGCGACCGCTGGTTCGAAAAATCCATGTTCAAGGACCTGGGCATCCCCACCCCGGACTTCGCCGATATCCAGTCGCAGGCCGACCTCGATGCCGCGGTGGCCGCCATCGGTCTGCCGGCGGTGCTCAAGACCCGCACCCTGGGCTACGACGGCAAGGGCCAGAAGGTCCTGCGCAAGCCCGAGGACGTGGTCGGCGCCTTCGCCGAACTGGGCAGCGTGCCGTGCATCCTCGAGGGCTTCGTGCCCTTCACCGGCGAGGTGTCGCTGATCGCCGTGCGCGCCCGCGACGGCGAGACGCGCTTCTACCCGCTGGTGCACAACCGCCACGACAGCGGCATCCTCGCCCTCTCCGTGGCCAGCAGCGCGCATCCGCTGCAGGCGCTGGCCGAGGACTACGTCGGCCGCGTGCTGGAGAAACTCGACTACGTTGGCGTGCTGGCCTTCGAGTTCTTCGAGGTGGACGGCGGCCTCAAGGCCAACGAGATCGCCCCGCGCGTGCACAACTCCGGGCACTGGACCATCGAAGGCGCCGAGTGCAGCCAGTTCGAGAACCACCTGCGTGCCGTCGCCGGCCTGCCGCTGGGCTCCACCGCCAAGCTGGGCGAGAGCGCCATGCTCAACTTCATCGGCACGGTACCGGCGGTGAGCGACGTGGTGGCGATCAAGGACTGCCATCTGCACCACTACGGCAAGGCGTTCAAGGTCGGCCGCAAGGTTGGCCACGCCACCCTGCGCAGCGCCGACCGCGCCAGTCTCGATGCCGGCATCGCGGCCGTCGAAGCGCTGATCGCCAAGGGCTGAAACGGCGATTGGCGACTAAGCTCTTGGACGACGGCCGTCGTCCAAGAGCCCCCTCCATGAAGCGCCTGCTCGCCCTGCTGCCCCTGCTGTTCGCCATGACCGGCGTCGCTGCACAGGAGGTGCTGCGCGTCGATTTCCGCGAACGCCCGCCGGAGATGCGCGCCGTCGACGGCCTGCCCAGCGGCCCGCTGATCAGCGTGCTGGAAACCGCCGCACAACGCCTCGGCGTGCGCCTGCACTGGCGCCAGGCGCCCTTCCTGCGCAGCCTCGACGACCTGCGCTCGGGGCGCGTCGACCTGGTACCGCGGGTGCTGCTCACCGAGCAGCGCCGCGCCTATATCCACTACCTACCGAGCATTGGCAGCCAGCGCCTGAACGTGCGCTTTATCGTCCGCCCGGGACGCGAAGCCGAACTGGCGCGCTACGCCGACCTGTACCAGCAGAACCTGGGGGTCAAACGCGGCACCGCCTATTTCGAGCCGTTCGACAGCGACGACCGACTCGGTCGCGTCTACACCAGCGACGACGCGCAGCTCGCGGCGATGTTCCGCGCCGGCCGCCTGGACGCCCTGGCCATTCTCGACCCGGCGGCCATCGAGGCGCAGTTCGCCGCGATGAAGTTTCGCGACTACAGCTACGCGCAGTACGCCCACGAACAGCTGCTCGGCAACCACTTCGGTGCCTCGCTCAAGCGCTACCACAGCGACCACCGCTCCCTCTACGAACGCCTGGGCGAGGAACTCCAGCGCATGCGCGAGCAGGGCGAAGTCAGCCTGATCTACCACCGTTACGGCGTACCGGCGCCGGACATGGCGAACTGACAGCGCCTCGCGCCTGTCTCATGCAACGTCTGCCGCACGCGCGGCGCCCCTCAAGGAGAAACGCCACATGGGTATCATCGGCACCATCTTCATCGGCCTGATCGTCGGCCTGATCGCCCGCTTCCTCAAGCCGGGCGACGACAGCATGGGCTGGATCATGACCATCCTGCTCGGCATCGGCGGCTCCATCGCCGCCACCTACGGCGGCCAGGCGCTGGGCATTTACCAGGCCGGCCAGGCGGCCGGTTTCGTCGGCGCGGTGATCGGCGCCGTCGTTCTGCTGATAATCTACGGCGCCATCAAGAAGGGCTAAGCGCTCCTCTGCAGGAGCCGGTTGGCCGGCGATGTTGCCGTCAACAATCGCCCGCTTGGCCGGCTCTGGCTTTTCCGCCGTCACGAGACTCCACCCACCATGCGCCACCTGCTGCTTGCCCTACTGCTGTTCACCGGCCTGGCCCACGCCGAACTGCCGGAAACCGACTGGCTCGACCTGATGCCTCCCGAGGACCGCCAGGCTCTCGAAGAAATGCCCGAACTCCAGCACCAGGGCCCGGAGGGCGACAGCACCTTCTACGCCCCGGGCGGCCTGCGCCAGCAGGAGCAGAACCTGCCGGCGGTGATGTACTCGAGCAAAATCGTGGCCGAGCTGGACGGCAAGGCCCTGCGCCTGGGCGGCTACCCGGTGCCGCTGGAAAACGACGAGCAGGGCAACAGCACCCTGTTCTTCCTCGTGCCCTACCCCGGCGCCTGCATCCATATCCCGCCACCGCCGCCCAACCAGCTGGTGCTGGTGCGCTACCCCAAGGGCATCCCGCTCGAGGACATCTATGCCCCGCTGTGGGTCAGCGGCACGCTGAAGGTGGAACAGGTCAGCAACGACCTGGCCGACGCGGCCTACGCCATGGACGCGGGCGAAGTACGCCTGGTGACCGACGAAGACCTCTACTGATCGCCCCGGAGCCCGCGCATGCGAGCCGTCGCAAACCGCGCAGGGGGCTCGCCTGACTGTCACGGACAGGGTGTCGGCCTCCCATGCGGCTCGGCCTCCGTTGCGCGTCGTCGATTCGCCATGCAACCGCCATCACTCGGTCATCCTGCCGACATACGCCTGTCCCATCCTGCTCCCTCCAACCAGACAGGGAGCCTTCCATGCACAAGTCAGTTCTCGCCGCCGGCCTGCTCGCCTGCGGCCTGGCCCAAGCCGCCGCCTCGCCCAAAGCCATCCAGCTGACGCCGCTCGGCAGTTACACCAGCGGCCTGTTCGGCCAGTCGGCAGCGGAGATCGTCGCCCACGACCCGGCCAGCCAGCGGCTGTTCGTGGTCAACGCCGCCAGCGGCCTGATCGACGTGCTGGACATACGCGAGCCGAGCCGGCCCACATTACTGTTCAACCTCGACCTGTCTGCCCATGGCGGGGCGGTGAACAGCGTCGCGGTGCGCGACGGGCTGATCGCCGCAGCGGTGGAGAACCGGGTGAAGACCGAGCCCGGTCGCGCCGTGTTCCTCGATCGCGACGGCCAAGTACTGGCCTCGGTGCAGGTCGGTGCCCTGCCGGACATGCTCGTCTTCACTCCGGACGGCAAACACCTGCTGGTAGCCAACGAGGGCGAACCGAGCGACGACTACCTAACCGATCCGGAAGGCTCGGTGAGCATCGTCGAGCTGCCGAAGGACATCGCCAAACTGACCCAGGCCCAGGTCCGTACCGCCGACTTCCGCGCCTTCTCCCGCGCCGACCTGACCCCTTCGGTGCGCATCTTCGGCCCCAATGCCAGCGTCGCCCGGGACCTGGAGCCGGAGTACATCAGCGTCGCCCACGACTCCAGAACCGCCTGGGTGACCCTGCAGGAAAACAACGCGGTGGCCGTGCTGGATATCAAGCGCGGTCAGTTCAGGGCCATCCGCGGGCTCGGCTTCAAGGACCACAGCCTGGCCGGCAACGAACTGGACGCCAGCGACCGCGACAACCAGATCAATATCC
>MTEU01005434.1_pt10 | contig 10226 bp, 9 predicted proteins | sample 1042701 | NCBI WGS metagenome assembly MTEU01 (sample SAMN06185813, study PRJNA358809) | soil metagenome | isolation source: naturally attenuated soil | place: India | collected 2015-05-23
GCGCTGCGGAGTCACCCATTCCAGCCTGTCGCTGATCGAACAGGGCAAGGTGAGCCCTTCGGTCAGCTCGCTGAAGAAGATCCTCGACGCCATCCCCATCAGCGTCGGCGACTTCTTCACCATGGACATGGAGAGCCGCGACCAGGTCTTCTACACCGCCGACGAGCTGGCCGACGTGGGCAGCGGCGAGGTCGTCTACAAGCTGGTCGGCGCCAATCGTGCCAGCCGCGCGCTGGCCTTCATGGTCGAGACCTATCCGCCCGGCGCCGACACCGGGCGCGAGATGATCGCGCACCAGGGCGAGGAAGCCGGCGTGGTGCTGGAGGGCACCATCGAGATCACCATTGGTCCCGAAACCCGTCTGCTCGGCCCGGGTGAAGCCTACTACTTCGACACCAACGTGCCCCACCGCTTCCGCAATCCCGGCAGCGAGCCGTGCCGTCTGGTGAGCTGCTGCACGCCGGCCCGCGCCTTCTAACCAACCTTTTGTACAACCTTTATCCAAGCCTGCCCGAGCGGCAGGTTTTTTATGTCAGTCAGATACACGCCATCCCCGCATGTGGGGCTGGCTATTGGCTGTATAGGATAAAAATATTTTGCATAAGTTATGTACAATAATTAGAGTGCCTCTTGTACAACAATGGACCTCCCTGTGAGGCCTACCACTACACGTACAAGGGAACCAAGAACATGAAGGCATCCTCGGCCCGCCTTGCCCGCCTGGGCATTCGCACTCGCCTGCTCGCCGGTTTCTCCGCCGTGCTCGCCTTGATCGTCCTGCTCACCGCCATCGGTATCGTGCAAGTGAACCGTATCGATCGCAGCCTCACTACCATCCACGACGTCAATGGTGCCAAGCAGCGCCACGCCATCGACTGGCGCGGCAGCGTGCATGACCGCGCGATTCTGCTGCGCGACATGACCCTGGTCGAATCGGCCACTGCCCTGGGGGAAATCGAACGCGACTACCGGGCGCTGGCCGACGACTACCAGCGTGCCGCCAACGACATGACGGCCGCCATACAGGTCAGTGCCTCTTCCCGCGAACGTGAGCTGCTGGCGGCCATCGAGCGGCAAGCCGACACCACTCAGCGGCTGGCCACCCAGGTGATGGAGCGCCGTGCACAGGGCGACGTCGGCGGTGCACGGGAAGCCTTGCTGAGCGAGGCCGGTCCGGCCTTTTTCGCCTGGCTCGACCGCATCAATGACTTCATCGATCACCAGGAAGCCGAGAGCGCAGCCAATACCTTGCTGGCCCGCGACACCGCCGCCGGCTTCCAGATGCTGATGCTGGCCTTGTGTCTGGCGGCTCTGGCAACGGGCGGCACCATCGCCTACCTGCTGGCGCGCCAGCTACTGCGCGAGCTCGGCGCCGAGCCCCATGAGGTGAAGGCCTTCGCCGAGGCGATCGGTCGTGGCGAACTGGCCACTGCCGGACGCCTGCGCGTTGGCGACCGCCACAGCATCATGGCATCACAGGTGGAAATGGCGCGCCAGCTGCAGGCCATCGTGATCCAGGTTCGCGGCGCTGCCGAAGCCGTGGCCAGCAACAGCGAACAGATTGCCGAGGGCAACACCGACCTCGCCTCACGCACCCAGCAGCAGGCCAGCGCTCTGACCCAGACCGCCTCGGCCATGGAAGAACTCAACGGCACCGTGGTGCAGAACACCGCCAACGCCGCACAGGCCAGTCATGAAGCGGAGAGTGCCTCGCACAAGGCACGTCAGGGGGGCATGGCGGTGGAGCAGATGGCGGCCACCATGAACGAACTCGATAGCAGTGCAAGCGAGATCGCTAGCATCATCTCGACCATCGACGACATCGCTTTTCAAACCAATATCCTGGCGCTCAACGCCTCGGTGGAAGCGGCACGCGCCGGCGAGCACGGCCGAGGCTTCGCCGTGGTTGCCGCCGAAGTGCGCAAGCTGGCCCAGAAGAGCGCCGAGGCCGCCAGCGACATCAACGAGCTTATCACCAGCAATGTGGAGCGGGTGAAGAGCGGTAACGCCCGGGCTGCCGAGGCACGTCAGGCCACCGAGGAGATCATCGAGGCCATCGCGCGGGTCAGCCAGTTGATGCGCGAGATCAGTCAGGCCAGCGTCGAACAGAGCGCCGGCGTGCAGGAAGCCGGTACGGCGGTGGCCGAGATGGACAGGGTCACCCAGCAGAACGCCACCCTGGTGGGAGAAAGCGCCACGGCAGCCGACAATCTGCGCCAGCATGCCCGTCAGCTGATGAACGCCATGGCCGCCTTCCAACTGCCGAGCACTGCTCGCGCCGATGGCCAAAGCGTGCCGTACGGCGAGATGCTTACGGCGCCCCGGCCCATCATGCGCCAGCTACAGCTTGCCGCCGCGGAGCGCCAGCCGGAGTGGGCCAACTTCTAGGCACCCACTTGGCTGGGAGAACCTAGCCTCGTCCGCCCCCGTCCGGCAGCGCCTGGCGGGGGCGCGCAGTCTCGAGCTCGAGGCCGGCCCGCTCGACCAGCTCGGCGGGCAGCTCCTTCTTCACCGCCACTCCCAGCTCCTGGAATTCGGCGGCCTGCTTGATCAGGTTGCCGCGCCCGTTGACCAGTTGTCCCATGGCTCGGTCGTAGCTGTCGCGCGCGCCGTCGAGCTTCGCCTGCACCTCCTGCATGCTCTCGAGGAACAGCCGCAGCTTGTTGTAGAACCGCTCGGCACGATTGGCCAGCTCGGCGCTGTGGCGACTCTGGTCCTCGAAGCGCCACAGCTGACGCACCACGTTGAGGCTGGTAAGCAGCGTGGTGGGCGTGGCCACCAGCACGTTGTGCTCGATGGCGCGCTGGTAGAGGGTCTCGTCGTGCTTGAGCGCCTCGACGTAGGCCGACTCCACCGGGATGAACATGATCACCACATCCGGCGAATTGAGGCCCGGCAGATCGTAGTAGTGCTTGTCGGCCAGCTCGGCGATACGCTCGCCCACCGCCGAGGCATGGGCGGCCAGGGCCTGCCCTCTCTCCCCCTCGTCCTCGGCGTTGACGTAGCGCACATAGGCGGCAAGCGAGGTCTTGGCGTCGATCACCAGGTGGCGCCCCTGAGGCAGGTAGACCACCGCATCGGGGCGACGGCGACCCTCCGCCGTGGCGAAGCTCACCTCGCGCTGGTAATCCTTGCCGGGGCGCAGGCCGGAACCCTCCAGCACGTTCTCCAGCATCAGCTCGCCCCAGTTGCCCTGCACCTTCTTCTGCCCCTGCAGCGCCTGGGTCAGGCGCTCGGCCTGATCGGTGATCTCGCGATTGAGCGCCTGCAGGTGGCGCAGTTCCGCGCGCAGCCCGGCGCGCTGCTCGGTATCGTGGCGATGAATCGTCTCGACCTTCTCCCGAAAGCCCTTCATCTCGGCCTGGATTGGCTGCAGCAGGCCGCTGATGCGCTGCTGGGAAAGCTCGGAGAAGGCGCGCCCCTTGCGCTCGAGGATCTCATTGGCCAGGTTCTCGAACTCCTGGCGCAGTTGCTCGCGGCTGTCGCGCAACAGCGCCAACTGGGCCTCGAAGTGCTGCTGCTTCTGCTCCAGCGTGGTGGCCAGTCGGGCCTCGCTTACCTGCACCTCGCCTAGCCTTTGCTTTGCGTCATCGAGCTGCTTCTCACGCTCGGCCAGCCGCACGCGCAAGTCAGCCAAGGCGGCTTCGTGCCGCGCCGCCTCGGCACGCTGCCGTCGCGCAGCGAGCCAGCCGGCCAGGCCGAAGGCGAGCAGGAACGCCAGCAGCGCCGTGAGCGCCATGGCGTAGCCAAGGGGAAGCGTGGCCAGCAGCGTGGCAAGATCGATCAAGGGGAGTCTCCAGCAGGCGGTCGTGGCGCCAGTATACCTGCCACGGCCGCCGGCTCATCCCCTGCCGATTTCTGACAGGATCAACTTGGTTGCAGCGACATCCATACGCTCTTGAGCTCGGAGTACTCCGCCAGGCTGTGCAGCGACTTGTCGCGACCGTTGCCCGACTGCTTGACCCCGCCGAAGGGCATGGTCTGGTCGCCACCCGCCCAGTTGTTGACGAATACCTGCCCCGACTGCAGCCGCCGCGTCACGCGCATGATGCGGTCGATGTCCTGGCTCCACAGTCCCGCCGCCAGGCCGTAAGGGGTGTCGTTGGCCATGGCCACCGCCTCCTCTTCCGTGTCGAAGCCGAACACCGCCAGCACCGGGCCGAAGATCTCCTCGCGGCCGATGGTCATCTGCGGCGTGACGCCGTCGAACACCGTGGGTGGGATGAACAGCCCCGGGCCGTCGATGGCCTGGCCGCCCGTGCGCAGCCGCGCGCCCTCTTCCACGCCCTGGCGGATGTAGTCGAGGATGCGACGATGCTGGGCCTCGTCGACGATGGCGCCCATGAAGCTGTCCGGGTCCAGCGGATCGCCCGGCTGCATGTTCTCGGCAGCCTTGAGTACCCGCTCGACGAAGTCGTCGCGAATCGTGTTCTCCACCAGCAGCCGGGAGCCGGCGATGCACACTTCGCCCTGGTTGTGGAAGATCGCCGCGGCGGCGTGGCTGGCCACCGTGTCGAGGTCCTTGCAGTCGGCGAAGACCAGATTGGGCGACTTGCCGCCGCACTCCAGGTAGACCCGCTTGAGGTTGGACTGCCCGGCGTACTGCATCAGCTGCTTGCCCACCGCGGTGGAGCCGGTGAAGGCGAGGCAGTCGACCCCCATGGAGAGCGCGAGCGCCTTGCCCACGGTGTGGCCGAAGCCCGGCAGCACCTGGAACACCCCGCGCGGGATGCCTGCCTCCTGGGCCAGCTGAGCCAGGCGCAGCGCGGAGAGCGGCGACTTCTCCGAGGGCTTGAGGATCACGCTGTTGCCGGCGGCCAACGCCGGGGCGATCTTCCAGGCGGTCATCATCAACGGGAAGTTCCACGGCACGATGGCCGCCACCACGCCGATGGGCTCACGCAGCACCAGCGCCAGGGTCTCCTCGCCGGTGGGGGCTACCTCGCCGTAGAGCTTGTCGATGCACTCGGCCTGGTAGCGAATGCAGGCGATGGCGCCCGCCATGTCGCCCAGCGAGCTCGCGATGGGCTTGCCCATGTCGAGGGTGTCGATCAGCGCCAGCTCGTGCTTGTGGGCTTCCATCAGATCGGCCAGGTGCAGCAGGGTCTTCTTGCGCTTGCCCGGTGCCAGGCGCGACCAGGCGCCGTCGGCGAAGGCCCGGCGTGCCACCGCCACGGCACGCGCGGCATCGGGCTCGTCACAGCTGGCCACCTGGGCCAGGATCTCGCCGGTGGCCGGATTGCGCGACTCGAAGGTGGCGCCACTCTCGGCAGCGACGAAGCTGTCGTCGATGAAGGCGCGCGATTCGAACGAAAGCTCGGCGGCCCGGGCCTGCCAGTCGGCCAGGGTGCGAGGGGTTGGCGTACGGCTCACGATCGGGACTCCTCTATTGATGGCTGGATCATGATGGCTGGACCATCCGCCTGTTCGCGTGCGGCCAGTCGCCTCGCGGTCTCGTCCAGCGCCTCCCAGGCCAGGCGGACCAGCTCATCGATCTCGGCGCGGGTAATGACCAGCGGCGGTGAAATGATCATCGTATCACCCACCGAGCGCATCACCAGGCCATGATCGAAGCAGATGTCGCGACACAGGGTGCCGACACCAAAGCCCTTGGGGAACCGCGCTTTGTCGAAGCGCTCGCCGGTGTCGGGGTCGATCAGCTCCAGTGCCCCGATCAACCCCAGCGAGCGCACCTCGCCCACCAGGGGGTGATCGGCCAGGGTGGCCCAGCGCTCGGCGAGATAGGGTCCCACGTCGTCACGCACCCGCTCGACGATGCCCTCGGCCTGCATCAGCTCGAGATTCTTCAGCGCCACGGCAGCGCACACCGGATGCCCCGAGTAGGTGAAACCGTGGAAGAACTCGCCGCCGCGCTCGATCAGGGTCTCGGCGACGCGGTCGCCCACCAGCACGCCGCCGATCGGCAGGTAGCCGGACGAGAGCCCCTTGGCGATGGGCATCAGATCGGGTTTCAAATCGTAGTGGATGCTGCCGAACCACTCCCCCAGCCGGCCGAAGCCGCAGATCACCTCGTCCACTACCAGCAGGATGTCGTACCTGGCCAGCACCTCCTTGACGGCCGGCCAGTAGCTTTGCGGCGGGATGATGGCGCCACCCGCGCCCTGCACCGGCTCGGCGATGAAGGCGGCGACGTTCTCCTCGCCGAGCTCCAGAATCTTCGCCTCCAGGGCTGCGGCGCACTCGCGGCCGAACGCTTCCGGGCTGGTATCGCGCCCTTCTCCAACCCGCCCTTGTGCAACCTTTCCCTCACCAAACCAATAGGGCTGCCGCACATGGGCGATCTTGGGTACCAGAGGACCGCCCTGGGCATGCATCGGCGCCATGCCGCCAAGGCTCAGGCCGGCCACGGTGGAACCGTGGTAGGCATTCTCGCGGGCGATGATCCATTGCTTGTCGGGCTTGCCTTCCAGGGCCCAGTAGCGGCGCACCATGCGCAATACCGTGTCGTTGGCCTCGGAGCCCGAGCCGGTGAAGAACACCCGGTTCATGTGCGCCGGCGCCAGCCGGCACAGCATCTCGGCCAGCTTCACCGCCGGCGGATGGGTACTCTTGAAGAAGTTGTTGTAGTAAGGCAGTTCTCGCAGCTGCACGGTGGCCGCCTCGACCAGCTCCTCGCGGCCGTAGCCCAGGTTGACGCACCACAGCCCGGCCATGGCGTCGAGGATGCGGTTGCCCTCGCTGTCATGGATGTAGACGCCCTCGGCGTGGGTGACGATACGGCTGCCCTCCTCGCCCAGCGCCTTGAAGTCGGTGAAGGGGTGCAGGTGGTGCTCCCGATCCAACTGGCGGTAGGTCTCGGTATGCATGGCTCCCCCCGATCAGCTCGTCAAGGCCAGTGAGCGCTCGCCGCAGTGCTCGCGGCAGGCGGCGGCGAAACCCTTGAACATGGCGTCGTAGAGCGGGTGCTCCCGCGGCTGCCATTCGGGGTGCCACTGCACGGCCAGGGCAAACCCCGGCACCGCGGCCACCGACACCGCTTCGATCAGGCCGTCCGGCGCACGGGCCTCCACGGCAAGCCCGCCGCCCAGCCGGTCGATGCCCTGCTGATGCAGCGAATTGACCCGCGCATGGGGCTCGGGATGCAGTGCTGCCAGGCGGCCGCCGGGCACGATCTCGATGTCATGGGCCGGCGCGTAGCGAGTGGCGTAGTCGGCTTCCGGCTCACGGTGATCGGCGAGGCCGGGCACGTTCTGCACCGCCTGATGCAGTGTGCCGCCATAGGCCACGTTGAGCTCCTGGAAGCCGCGACAGATACCCAGCAGCGGCAGGCCCCGCGTCACGGCAGCGGATATCCAGGCCAGCGCAGCGGCGTCGCGATGCGGGTCGTCATGCGTGTTTTCCGGTGCCCGCTCGGCGCCATAACGCGCAGGCTCGACGTTGGAGTAGCTGCCGGTGAGCAGCAGTCCATCCAGGTGGCCGAGCAGATCGCCATCGGCGGCGTCCTGCCACACCGGCAGCACCACCGGCGCCATGCCGTAGGCGCGCAGAGCGCTCAGATACTTGTCGGTCACCACATGAGCGGGATGCCCTTCGACTTCGCGACGACAGGCGATGACCCCCACCAAGGGACGGCTCGGCATGACAGCCTCCTCAAATCAGACGATGAAAAAGCGACGAGTGTTGATTAAACTTTCCACCAAGCCAGAGAAAAAATCCACCCCAACGGCAAAATCCTCGGAATAAACCCAAGGAAAACCTAGCCAACAAGCCAACGACCGCTATCCTGGCCCGAACACTAGCGTAAAGGATTTGACAACAACGACACGGCATCGAAAGATAGAGCGAAACCGGACATCTCAACACACAACAGGTGCTGCCATGCCGTCGCCAAGTGCAGATCAGGCCCGCGAGTTCCTTGACCGTCATCCCGACATCGACAGCATCGATCTGCTGATCAGTGACCTCAACGGCGTGATGCGCGGCAAGCGCATTCCCCGTGAGAACCTGGACAAGGTGTACCGTCAGGGCATCAACCTGCCGGCCTCGGTGTTCGCCCTGGACATCAATGGCCACACCATCGAGGCCACCGGCCTGGGTCTCGCCATCGGCGACAGCGATCGGGTCTGTCGACCGGTGACAGGCACGCTGATGCCGACCCCGTGGCTGCGCGGCGGGCGCCAGGCGCAGCTGCTGATGACCATGGTCGAGCGCGACGAGAGTCCCTTTTTCGCCGACCCGCGCCAGGTGCTGTCACGCCAGTTGGAGCGGCTGAGCGAGCGTGGTCTGGTACCGGTGGCGGCGGTCGAGATGGAGTTCTACCTACTGGACAGGGAGCGCACCGCCGAGGGCCGGATCCAGCCGCCACGCTCTCCTCGCAGCGGCGAACGCGCCACCCAGAGCCAGCTCTACTCCATCGGGGAGCTCGACGAGTATGCCGACTTTCTCGACGACGTACGCCAGGCCGCCGAATGCCAGGGTCTGCCGCTGGATACCACGCTCAAGGAGTGTGCACCGGGTCAGTTCGAGATCACCCTTGGCCACTGCGACGATGCGCTCAAGGCCTGCGACAGCGCCGTGCTGCTCAAGCGATTGATCAAGGGCGTGGCGCTCAATCACGGCTTCGAAGCCACCTTCATGGCCAAGCCCTACGGCCTCGAGGCCGGCAACGGCACCCATGTGCATCTCAGCCTGCTGGATGACACCGGGCGCAACGTCTTCGCCGCCGAAAACGGCGACCCGCTGGGCAGCGAAACGCTGCACCGGGCCGTCGCGGGGCTGCTCGAACTGATGCCGGCCTGCATGGCGATCTGCGCACCCAACCTCAACTCGTTCCGCCGTTTCCAGCCGGGGCTCTACGTGCCCATGACCCCTACCTGGGGCTTCGACAACCGCTCGGTGGCCCTGCGCATCCCCTCGGGCTGCAACGACGCCAGGCGCATCGAGCATCGCGTCGCCGGCGCCGACGTCAATCCCTACCTGCTGCTGGCGGTACTGCTGGCCGGCATCGACTACGGCATCGACCGTCAGCTGACGCCGCCCGCCCCGGTGGAAGGCAACGCCTACGAACAGTTCGAGCCCACGCTGACCAACAGCTGGCAGCAGGCCCTCGATCTGCTCGAGGCGAGCGAACCGCTCAAGGACGCTCTGGGCAGCGACTTCGTACACGTCTTCCTGGCCAATCGCCGGGCCGAGCGCGAACAGGCCATGCAGGCGGTGAGTCAGTTGGAGTATGCCTGGTACCTGCGTCACGTTTGACGCAGCAGGCCTGACCGAGAGAGGCAGCAAGCCGCCAAACGACGCCCCGGCCGGAGCCGGGGCATGCATGACGGGAAAGATCACGAAGGGAAGGTATCAACCATCCGCACTGGCCAGCGGCAGGTCCCAGCGCGGCTGCCCCTCGTCGAGCAGCACGCGGTTGCCCTGGGGCCGGTGATCCAGCCGCGAGACCTCGGTCAGTTCACCGTGACGCCAGGTCACGTCGTAACCCACGGTCTCCTCGGAGCTGTCCATGACGGTATGGCATTGACGCTGCGTGGTGGTATAGGTCTGGGTCTGGTTGGCCTCGATACGGCCCTGGATCTCGCGTCCGGCGTAGCCGCCGCCGACCGCCCCTGCCACGGTGGCCAGGGTCTTGCCGCTGCCACCGCCGACCTGATTGCCCAGCAGTCCACCCACCACGGCTCCCGCCGCGGTGCCGGCGATGCGATGCGGATCGCGGCTGGGCGCCTGTGCCTGCTGGTGCACTACCACGTCCTCGCATACCTCGCGGGGCGTCTCGACGCTGCGCGTCACCGGCTGTACCGCCACGACCTCGGCAAACTGGGGGCCGCGCTCCTGCGGCTCCTGGTCCTGCTGCACTTGCCACGCGCCCAAGGCCAGACCACCCAGACCGAGCACGCTCAGCGTGGTTCCGATCACGATCGATTTATTCATGACACTCCTCCTGCAGGACGCCACGCGCCCCGGGCTGACAAGGCTCGGCTCGATACGATGTGGAGGAGAGACGCAGGGCGGCGACTCCATGCCGCCCGTGGGATACCTTCAGTATACGGCGTCGAGACAAGGCAATAAGCGTAGCGCAGCGGCTTTCACTTTTTTTGTCCCGGTGTCAGCCCTTGGCGACACTCACCAGCCCAGCCGGTCCCGCGTGGCGTAGTACCAGGCGCCCAGCGCCGAGAGCGGTACCCGCAGCAGCCGCCCGCCGGGAAACGGCAAGTGAGGCAGGCCGGCGAAGGCATCGAAGCGCGCGCTCTCGCCGCGCATCA
>MTEU01005385.1_pt1 | contig 10207 bp, 7 predicted proteins | sample 1042701 | NCBI WGS metagenome assembly MTEU01 (sample SAMN06185813, study PRJNA358809) | soil metagenome | isolation source: naturally attenuated soil | place: India | collected 2015-05-23
CACGCGCGCACCTGCTACGACCATCTGGCCGGCGAGCTGGCGGTCGATCTGTTTGCGCGGATGACGCGTTCGGGCTGGATCCTGGTGCGGGACAGCGCGGTGGAATTGTCCGAGCACGGCACGCACGGCATGGTGCAACTCGGCGTGGATCTGGACGGCGCCCGCCGCAAGCGCCGGCAGTTCGCCTGCACCTGTCCCGACTGGAGCGAACGCAAGCCGCATCTGGGCGGCGCACTGGGCGCGGCGTTGCTCGACGCGATGCTGCAGCGGCGCTGGATCGAGCGCACGCCCTCGTCGCGCGCGCTGCGCGTGACGCCGCGTGGGCGGCGGGAAATCGGCCAGTTGGCGGACTAGGTTCGGGAACCAGGTTGGCGGACCAGGCCGGCACACTGGCGCGGCATTCGGAAGCGGGAGGACTGGGCGTGAATGGAGTCATCGACGACGAGTCGCGCCAGGCAGTCGAACGGCTGCTCGGCATGATCAACTTTGACGATGGCGCGATGGTCGAGAAGCAGCTGGCGCTGCTCGACGAGGCGCTGGAGGAAGCCGACGATACGGTGGATGGCACCGAACTGCTGTCGGTGGTGCAAGACGTGATCGACTGGGAAGCGGGCTTCCAGGTCGAACAGCATGACACCGCGACCTTTATCGACTGCCTCAACCAGCTGGCGGCACGTGTGGCGCTGGTGCTGGATTGGGGTGTCGACGATCCCGAGGACGAGGACTTCCTCGGCAGCACCAGCGTGCCCGAACTGATGGAGCAGGCCCACGAGCAGTTGCGCGCGGCCGGCATCACGCTATGGCACTGGGAGATCGGTTCCGGCGTCTACGCGGGCTGGATCGCGCGCGCCGAGGACGATGACGAGATCCTGGCGATCGGCGAAACGCTGGGCGTCGAAATGCGGACCGGCGACCAGCCCTTCTGAGCGGGCCGCGGCCGCGGCTTCAAGCCTTGGAGTCGGCCTTGACGTCGGCCTTGCCTTCCACCTTTCCCGCGCGCCGCGCCCCCCGCGCCGGCGCCGCGGCCCCGACCGTGTGCTCCATCACGTCCAGCAGCGCCCGTACCGCGGCCGGCATCAGCTTGCGCGCGGGCATCAGCACGTAGACCTTCAGCGGCGACGAGGCATAGGCGGGCAGCACGCGCACCAGCTGCCCCTGGCGCACATGTTCCTCGACGAACTTCGGCGACAGGCGCGCAACACCGAGCCCATCGGTCGCGGCCTTCAGCCGGATCTCGGCGTTATGCGTGCGAATGCGCGGATCGACCGGCAGCACGGCCTCCTCGGCGCCGTCCTGCACGAATTCCCAGCGCCGATCGTCGGCATTGCCGATCACGGGCCAGCCGTTCAGATCGCCTGGCGAGCGCGGCAGACCGCGCGCCTGGATCAGCGATGGCGCGGCATAGAACGCGCGCTCGACCAGCACCACGCGCTTGCTGGCAAACGAGCTGTCGTGCAGCGTGGTATTGGTCATCACGAAGGCGAGATCGTAGCCGTGCTTGAGCAGGTCCGGCTGGTCCCAGGTGACGTCGATCTGCACCTTCAGGTTCGGATGCAGGGTCAGCAAGCGCGACAGGCTCGGCGCCAGATGCTGCGAGCCGACCTCGTAGGGCGTGGCGATCCGCAGCGTGCCGCTGACCTGTTCGCTGGCCGAGGCCGCCTCGGCGCTGATCTCGCGCAACGCCGCGAAGTGCGGCGCCACGCGTTCGTACAGGCGCTGGCCCTGCTCGGTCACGCGCACGCGCCGCGTGTTGCGTTCGAACAGCCGCCCGCCGAGCTCCGCTTCAAGCCGGGCGATCGCCGCGCTCGCGGACGACTTCGGCACCTCGGCCAGTTCGGCCCCATGCGTGAAGGTGCCTGCCTCGACCACGCGGCAGAAGATTTCCCAATCCTTCCATTCGATCGTCTTCATCGTCTCGTTCGCCGGCGCCTGACGGATGCGGCGCGCGGGCGGGATTTTCCCACAGCGCGCATGGCCTCGCCGAGGCCGCGCACACGTGAGGTCCGCCGGCCCCGGGCTACTGCTCGAACAGGATCACCGAACGGGCGAGCTCACCGCGCCGCAGCTCGTCGAAGGCCTCGTTGATGCGCTCGAGCGGCAGCCGCTGCGCGATCAGCGCATCGAGCTCGAGCCGGCCCGACAGATAGAAGTCCACCAGCCGCGGCATGTCGATCGGGAAGCGGTTCGAGCCCATCATCGAGCCCTGGATGCGTTTCTCGGCAAGAAAATCGGTGCCCTTGAGCTCGATCTTGACGCCCGGCGGCAGCATGCCGATCACGGTGGCCGCGCCGCCCCGGCGCAGCATCGCAAAGGCCTGCTCGGCCGTGGCCTTCAGCCCGATCGCTTCGAACGCGTGATGCACGCCGCCGCCGGTCAGCGTGCGCACCGCGTCGACCGGATCGGCCGCGCTGGCATCGACCACATCGGTGGCGCCGAAGCGCCGCGCGAGTTCGAGCTTGCCGGGCAGGCGGTCGATCGCGATGATGCGGCCCGCGCCCGCCAGCGCGGCGGCGTTGATCGTGGCCAGGCCAATGCCGCCACAACCGATCACCGCAACGGTTTCGCCGGGCCGCACGCCGGCCGTATGCGTGACCGCGCCGAAGCCGGTGGTCACCGCGCAGCCGATCAGCGCGGCGCGGTCCAGCGGCATGTCGCGCCGGATCGCGACCAGCGCATGCTCGTGGATCAGCATCTGCTCGGCGAAGGCCGACAGGTTCAGGAACTGGTTCATCGCCGCGCCGCTGGCGCGCAGCCGCGGCGCTTCGTCTTCGCGGCGGCGCGTATCCGGCGCGACGCACAGCGACAGATGGCCGCTCAGGCAGTGCTCGCAGTGGCCGCAATAGGCCGACAGACAGGTGATCACATGATCGCCGGGCTTGACCGTGCGCACTTCGGCGCCGACCTGCTCGACCACGCCTGCCGCTTCATGCCCCAGCACCACCGGCATCGGAAACGGATAGGCGCCGTCGAGAAAATGCAGGTCCGAATGGCAGACGCCGACCGCCGCGGTCCGCACCAGCACCTCGCGCGGGCCGGGCTTGTCGATGGCGAGGTCTTCGATGACCAGCGGGGTTCTGGGCTGATGCAGCACGGCAGCTTTCATGGTGTCTCCTTGTTCCGCTTGTTGGGCTATCGGGAAATCCACTGCGATGTTGCGCGCGCCGGCGCATCGGCCGGGCTGGAGAGCGGCTTACTGCAGCATGCGCCAGTCGCCCTGCGCTTCCTGCGCCTGTCCGTCGGCCTGCAGCTTCAGCAGATGCGCCAGCAGCGAGCGCTGCGCGACCGACAGCATGCGTGGCGGCACGTCGTCGTAGACGCGCGGCAGCAGCGTTTCGATCGGCGCCGGTCCCAGCTCGCGCAGCGCATTGACGACCTTGGCCTCGCGATGCTGGCGATGGCGCATCAGCAGGCGGATCGCCTCGCGCGGGCGCGGCATCAGGAAGCCATGGCCCGGCGCGAGCCATTCGAGATCTTCGTCCAGCAGTGCGGCCAGCGAGGCCAGATAGGCGCGCATGTCGCCATCGGGCGGGCCGATCACCACGGTCGAGCCCTGCATCACGTGGTCGCCGGTGAACAGCAGTTTCTCTTGTTCGAGCAGGAAGCACAGGTGGTTCGACGCATGGCCCGGGGTATGCAGCACGCGCAGCGTGATGGCGTCGCCCGGTACGTCGATGTCCCCCAGCACGATGCGCTCGCCGTGTTCGAGCACGCGGTCCGGCGCGAAGCTCGGGTCCTGCCGCTCGGGCCGGTTTGCCACGCGTCCCAGCACCTGGGCGCCGGTCGCTTCACGCAGCCGCACCGCGCCCGGCGAATGGTCGATATGCGTGTGCGTGGCGAGGATCCAGCGGATCGGGCCCGGCGCGGCGGCCAGCACCGCGCGCTGATGCGCCTCGTCGTCGGGGCCCGGATCGATCACCGCCCATTCGTTGCGCCTGCCGCCGCCGACCAGATAGGTATTGGTGCCGGGGCCCGTCATCGCGTTGCCGTTGTCCGCGGTCACGCGCCAGACGCGGTCGGACAGCCGCACCGGCACACCCGGTTCGAGGGCGTAGCGCCCATGGCCGGCACCGTCGGGATCGATGCGCGCGATCTCGGCATAGGGAGGCTCGTCGGGCTGCACCGGGCGCACGCCCTTGGGGCCATTGGCCAGCCTCGGCATGATCAGCGCGATCTCGCGCAGCCCTTGCGCGTAGTCGAAGCAGGCCTGCGCGGTCGGGAAATGCGCGATCGACGCCAGCATGCGCCGCGTCACGTTGACCAGCGTCATGCCGCTGTCCGGCGCGATCGCTTCCGACGGACGCACCCAGCGATGGTCGACCGCCTCGACGCCGTCGTGCATCGCGCTCTGGCCAGGCGGCAGCACCGCGACGAAGAAGCGCGTGTCGAAACGCTTGGGCAGGCCCGGCGGCGTCAGCCAGTGGCTGATATAGGCCATCTTGTCCATCGCCAGCCGCAGCTCGAAGCGGCGGCAGACCTCGGCGATGCCGGGGCCGCCGTAGCGCACCGCCTCGCGCAGCCAGGCCAGTTGCGCGTCGTCGAAGCGTTCGAGCGCCACCATCTCGCCGTCGCGCTGGTAGGCGAACAGCAGGCCCGCCTCCTCGCAGCATTCGCGCACCGCGCACAGGTAGAAGTCGAGCCCGCCCGCGGGCAAACGCAGCCGCGCGCTGGCGGCGGCGTCATCGAGTCCCTCGCACAGCCCGTGCAGCTGGTTGTCCTGCGGATCGAGCGTGCCGCCGGGAAACACATAGGCGCCACTGCTGCGATCGTCCTGGCGTTCGGGCCGGCGCACCAGCAGCACTTCCATGCCGGCGGCGCCGTCGCGCAGCACCAGCACGCTGGCCGCATGGCGCAGCGACGGCGCGCGCGGGCGCGCCGCCGGCGCAGCAGATGAGGCGCCGGCAGCGGCGTCCGGGGTGGGATTCGATGGATTCATACGGGTCGGAACGGATAGGCGAGAGGCGCGCGGAAACCGCTTGAATGCGGTGCGGGCCGTCATCGGATCGCCCTAGTGTAAGGGCAAGCGTCGCAGCGGTCATGGCGCACTGCGCCAGGGAAACGGCAGCACTGTGCGGTCACCGGCCGCGGCGGTGGGCCGGTTCCGACGGCTCGTCTTACGCGCGAAGGCGAGGACCCAGCGGCTTTCGCCGACGATCAGAACGCCGGCGACGAAGCCGGCGGCCCGCTGGTGTCCGGGTTGCCGGGGCTGCCGGGTGCGCCGGGGCGGGCGGTGCGCGCCATCCGCGCCCGGTCCTCGGCGGCCTCGCGCTGTTCGGCATCCCGCCTTTCGTTGTCGGCCGCGGCCTCGGCGGCGGCATCGCCGCCGGTCTCCTTGCTGTCGTTGATGCGCTGCCGATAGAAGCGCCGGATGATCTGCTGCGCCACCGGCAGCCGCCCGCCCACCGGCGCGGGGAAACGCACGATCGCATCGAGCCGGTCGGTGCCGACCGGTTCGAACATCACGCGCGGCGCGAACTGCGACAGGTCCAGGAAACGCGTATCGCCATAGCGGCGCAGGCTCTGGCCCGCGGCCTCGAGAAACGGCTCGCAGGCCTGCTGCGCGATGTCGAGCAGCTCCGCCTCGATGCGGTCCGGGTCGCACTGCGCCGCCAGCGGAATGCGCACGGTGTCCAGCGTGTATTTGCCGGCCTGCGAGTGGTTGCGCACCGCGACGGTCAGCAGCAGGCTGTTGGGCACCTGCACCGTGAAGCCGGTGAACTGCCGAGTCGGCGCGACCTCGACCAGCGTGGTCGTCAGCGCGTCCATGTCGATGACCTCGCCGGCGTACTGGCCGATCTCGACCAGATCGCCGAGCTGGAACGGGCGCGCGATCATCCGCATGAACGCGCCGAGGAAGCACATCACCAGCTCCTTGCCGGAGATCATCAGCGCGGCGGCAAAGGCGGCCAGCGAGATCGCGACGCTCTTCAGTTCGGAGACCCAGATGCCGAGCAGCAGCAGGAAGGCCACCGCGCCGATCAGATTGCGCGAGGCCACGGTCCAGGTGCGATAGCTGCGCAGATTGTCGCGGTCCGCCAACTGACGCGAGACGAAGAAGCGGTTGCTCAGCTTGACCAGCAGCACGCCCATCAGGACGATGAGCACGCTCAGCACGATATGCAGCAGGATGCTGTCGTTGAAATCGAGGTTCAGCTTCATGGTGTCGGGACCGCGGCGCATCGGGGCACCGCCAGGCCACGCGGGCAGGGAAGCCACGATTCTACCGAGTTGGCGGCCCGGCTATCCCGCCGGCGGGTTTTCTTATAGGATGCCGCCCCATTGCTGGCCTTCCTGTGTTCACCATGACCGCTTCCCAAGACTCGCGCGGCGCCGGCGTCGGCGTCGACAGCGACACCGCCTCGGGCGCCGCCGCGCCGCGCCTGCAGCGCAAGCTGCGGGCCCGCCATCTGAGCATGATCGCCATCGGCGGCTCGATCGGTACCGGGTTGTTCGTCGCCTCCGGCGCGACCATCGCCCAGGCCGGGCCGGGCGGCGCGCTGGCCGCGTATCTGCTGATCGGCGCGATGGTCTACTTCCTGATGACCAGCCTGGGCGAACTGGCCGCCTACATGCCGGTGGCCGGCTCGTTCTCGACCTACGGTTCCATGTATGTCGACGAGGGCTTCGGCTTCGCGCTCGGCTGGAACTACTGGTACAACTGGGCGGTGACGATCGCCGTGGAGCTGGCAGCGGCGCAGCTGGTGATGCAGTACTGGTTCCCCGATACGCCGGGCGTGCTGTGGAGCGGACTGTTCCTCGCGCTGATGTTCGGGCTCAACGCGATCTCGGTGCGCGGCTTCGGCGAGGCCGAATACTGGTGCTCGCTCGTCAAGGTGGTGACCGTGATCGCGTTCATCGCGATCGGCACGCTGATGATCTTCGGCATCCTGCGCGGCGACGTGCCGGCGAGCCTGGCCAACCTGACGCTGGGCGATGCGCCCTTCGTCGGCGGCCTGCCCGCGATGATCGGCGTGGCGATGATCGCCGGCTTCTCGTTCCAGGGCACCGAGCTGATCGGCGTCGCCGCCGGCGAATCGGCCGACCCGGCGCGCAATATTCCGCGCGCGGTGCGGCAGGTGTTCTGGCGCATCCTGCTGTTCTATGTGCTGGCCATCGCGGTGATCGGCGTGCTGATCCCCTATACCGATCCGAGCCTGCTCAAGAGCGATGTGCAGACCATCGGCGTCAGCCCGTTCACGCTGGTGTTCCGCAATGCCGGGCTGGCCTTCGCCGCCGGCCTGATGAACGCGGTGATCCTGACGGCGGTGCTGTCGGCCGGCAATTCGGGCATGTATGCCTCGACGCGAATGCTCTACAACCTGGCGACCGAGGGCCGCGCGCCGCGCGTGTTTGGCCGGCTGACGCGCCACGGCGTGCCGATGCCCGCGCTGCTGGCCACCACCGCGGTCGGCGCGCTGTGCTTCCTGACCTCGCTGTTCGAGAGCAAGGCGGTCTACCTGTGGCTGCTGAGCCTGTCCGGCATGACCGGCTTCATCGCATGGCTGGGCATCGCCATCAGCCACTACCGCTTCCGCAAGGGCTGGATGCGGCGTGGCCTGGATCTGTCGCGGCTGCCGTACCGCTCGCCGTTCTTCCCGTACGGTCCGATCTTCGCGTTCGTGCTGTGTCTGGTGATCGCGCTGGGACAGAACTACCAGGCCTTCCTCGACGGCAATATCGACTGGTGGTCGGTGGCCGCGACCTATATCGGCATTCCGATCTTCCTGGCGATCTGGCTCGGCTACCGGTGGACGCGCAAGACGCGTTTCGTCAGGTACGAGGACATGCGGTTTCCCGGCATGGAATGAGCGATCGTTCGAACGCCATTTCGTCGTTCCCGCGAAAGCGGGCACCCAGCGACGTTCGAAGCCGCTGGGTCCCCGCCTTCGCGGGGACGACAGACGTCAAGCGAGCGCCCAGGGGTTCCGTTCAGTAGACGTCGCGCCGATAGCGGCCGGTCTCTGCCAGCGTCGCCAGCGTGCGCGCCCCCAGCGCCTCGGCCAGCGCGTCGTTGACGCCGGCAGCCATGCCTTGCAGGCTGCCGCAGACGTAGATCGCGGCACCGGCCGCGACCCATTCGCGGATCTGCGGCGCGGCGGCGCGCACCGCGTCCTGCACGTAGCGCAGCGCAGCGCCGTCGCGCGACCAGGTCTGGTCCAGGCGTGCCAGCGTACCGTCGGCCTGCCATGCCTGCAGTTCTTCCCGATAGAAGGCGTCGTGCGCCGCGCTGCGTTCGCCGAACAGCAGCCAGTTGCGCGCATGACCGGCGGCGGCGCGCGCCTTCAGCAAGGCACGCAGACCGGCCATGCCGGTGCCGTTGCCGATCAGCAGCAGCGGCCGATCGTCGGCCGGTGCGTGGAAGGCACGGTTGGTGCGCACGCGCAGCGCGATGGCGGCGCCAGGCGGCGCGTGCTCGGTCAGCCAGCCCGAAGCGAGACCAAGCCGGCCATCGTCGTGGCGTGTCTGGCGCACCAGCAGTTCGAGACGGCCATCGGCGGGCAGCGAGGCGATCGAATACTCGCGGTGCGGCAGCGGCGGCAGCGCGTCGACCAGGGCCTGCGGGGACAAGCCGCGCATGGCTTCGGCATGCGGCGCGGGCAATGGCATGCGCGTGGCCAGCGCTTGCGCCAGCGGCATCGCCTCGCCATCGCAACGCACCGCTTCGGTTCCGTCGAGGGACAGGTCACGCAGCAGTTGCGCGACCTGCTCGGGCGGCAGGCGCGGGCCGATCTCGGCGATATCGCCAGCCTGCCATTCCAGCGCGGCCGGCGCTTCGGGCTCGAGCGCCAGATGAAAGGCCGGCGCGCCGGCGCTGCCCGGGTTCATCAGCCGGCGTTCCACCAGCCGCCAGCGGCCATAGCGCGGCGCCTCCCAGTCGGCGATTTCGGCGCCGCCGGCCAGCGCCGACAAGTGGTTCTGCCAATGGCGCAGCGCGCCGGTGTCGCCGTTGTCGACCTCGACCAGATCGAACAGCGGCCGCGCCTGCGCCCGTTGCAGCGCCGCGGCCAATGCATGCCCGTAGGCGCAGAAATTCGCGTAGCTTCTGTCGCCCAGCGCGAGGATGCCGTAGCGCAAGCGGCTCAGGCCGTCGCCGCTTGCAGCGGCCAGCTTGCGCGTGAAACCTGCGGCGCTGTCGGGCGCATCGCCCTCCCCCGTGGTGCTGGCCACGAACAACGCCTGCCGGCAGCGCGTCAGTGCGGAGAGATCGAGTTCCGCAAACGAGGCGACGCGCACCGGCAAGCCGGCGCGCTGCAGCGCCTGCGCGGTCTGCATCGCCAATTGCTCCGCAAACCCGGTCTGGCTGGCATAGGCGATCAGCGTTGCATCGTCGGCGGTCGAAGCGAAGGCCGCGCTGCGCTGGTGCCGATGGCGATGCAGCGCCAGAATCGCGCCGCAGAAACCCGCGTAGGCCAGCGCGACACCGCCCGCGGTCGGCCATTTGCCCGCGCCGGCAAGCGACAGCGCCAGGCCGGATGCGCCCGCGAGGGCGCTGAGCGCGCTCGCCAGCGAAGGAAGGCCGAATCGTCGCGGCGCCTTCATGCGAGCATCGCCTCGAACGCCGGCGACATGCGTTCGGCAAAGCCGCGCGGCGTTCGCAGCAGCATCCGCGCCGCGATGCCGCGCTGCGTGGCGAACGCCATGCCGGCCTCGGGACCGAGCACCGTCAGCGCGGTCGACAGCGCGTCCGCCATCAAGCATTGCCGATGCAGCACGGTCACCGACGCGAGCGCGTGGCTGACCGGGTAGCCGGTACGGGGATCGAGCGTGTGCGCGTAGCGGCGGTCGCCGCTGTCGAAATAACGACGGTAGTCGCCGGAGGTCGCGACCGACAAGCCATGCAGCGCCACCACGGTCTGCTCGGCCGCATCGACAGCGCGGACATCGTGGGCGGCAGGCGGACTTTCGAGTTCGACCCACCACGGCATGCCATCCGGCTTGACGCCCTCGCCGCGCAGCTCGCCGCCGATCTCGACCAGATGATGCGACACGCCGCGCGCCGACAACCATGCCGATACCGCGTCGACGGCATAGCCCTTGGCGATCGCGCACAGGTCGATCGACACGCCGCCGGGCTGGCGCGCACGCCGTCCTTGCTCGTCGAGCTCGATGCGCGCCCAGCCGCAGCGGGCCCGCGCCGCTTCGACCTCGTCGGCGCCGGGCGGTGCCGCGCGCGGACCGTCGGGGCCGAAGCCCCACAGCGACACCAGCG
>MTEU01003343.1_pt1 | contig 10203 bp, 5 predicted proteins | sample 1042701 | NCBI WGS metagenome assembly MTEU01 (sample SAMN06185813, study PRJNA358809) | soil metagenome | isolation source: naturally attenuated soil | place: India | collected 2015-05-23
GGCGACGTTGTCGCCGACCTTGACCTTGACTTCCTTGACCGTGCCGCCCTGCGGCGAAGGCACGTCCATCGTCGCCTTGTCCGATTCCAGCGTGACCAGCGCATCCTCGGCGTTGATCGTGTCGCCCGGCTTCACGTGGACTTCGATGACGGGAACGGCGTCGTAGTCGCCGATATCCGGCACCTTGATTTCAATCGCTTGACTCATTCAGTGTCTCCTGGACAGGACGGCGCGCGTGACAACGAAGCGTCGAGATTACTTTGACGCACGTGCCTTGTCACGCCGCGGCGCCCCGGCCATTTACTGGGCAACGCCCAGGCAAGGCCCGGGCGACCCGGGCACGGCATGGCCATGCCCGGGGGTTCGCGGGAGTGACAGCCGGATCAGACCGTCATCGGGTTCGGCTTGTTCGGGTCGAGGTTGTACTTCTTGATGGCCTCGGCGACCTTGTCGCGCGGGATGGCACCCTCGTCGGCGAGCGCCTTCAGGGCGGCCAGCGTGACCCAGTGGCGGTCCACTTCGAAGAAGTGGCGCAGCTTCTCGCGGGTATCCGAGCGGCCGAAGCCGTCGGTGCCCAGCACCACGTAGCGGCGCGGCACGAACGGGCGGATCTGCTCGGCGAACGCGCGCACGTAGTCGGTCGACGCGATCACCGGACCGCGCACCGACTTCAGGCACTGGGTCACGTGCGATTCGCGCGGCGTCTCGGTCGGATGCAGCAGGTTCCAGCGCTCGGCGGCCTGGCCTTCGCGCGCCAGCTCGGTGAAGCTCGGGCAGCTCCACAGATCCGACTCGACGCCCCAGTCCTTCTTCAGCAGCTCGGCGGCGGCGATCACCTCGCGGAAGATCGTGCCGGAGCCCAGCAGCTGCACGCGCGGCGCGTTGCTGTTCTCGGCGCCCTTGCGGAACGCGTACATGCCCTTGACGATGTCCTTCTCCACGCCAGCCGGCATTTCCGGATGCTCGTAGTTCTCGTTCATCACCGTCAGGTAGTAGTAGACGTCCTCCTGCTCCGCGTACATGCGGCGCAGGCCGTCCTGCATGATCACCGCCAGCTCGTACTGGAAGGTCGGGTCGTACGAGATGCAGTTCGGGATCACCGCATGGAACACGTGCGAGTGGCCGTCTTCGTGCTGCAGGCCTTCACCGTTCAGCGTGGTACGGCCCGAGGTGCCGCCCAGCAGGAAGCCGCGCGAACGCATGTCGGCGGCGGCCCAGCACAGATCGCCGATCCGCTGGATGCCGAACATCGAGTAGTAGATGTAGAACGGGATCATCTGCACGCCGTGCGTCGAGTACGACGTGGCGGCCGCGATCCAGTCGCACATCGCGCCGGCTTCGTTGATGCCTTCCTGCAGCACCTGGCCAGTCTGCGATTCCTTGTAGAACATCAGCTGGTCATGGTCTTCCGGCACGTACTTCTGGCCCTGCTGGTTCCAGATGCCGATCTGGCGGAACAGGCCTTCCATGCCGAAGGTGCGCGACTCGTCCGGGACGATGGGCACCACATGCTTGCCGATCTGCTTGTCCTTGAGCAGCGTGTTCAGGATCCGCACGAAGGCCATCGTGGTCGAGACCTCGCGGCCCTCGCCGGTGGCCTTGAGCAGCGCCGAGAACGCCGACAGGTCGGGCACCGGCAGCGGATCGGCCTTCTGGCGGCGCGTCGGCAGATAGCCGCCGAGCTCCATGCGGCGGGCGCGCATGTATTCGAGTTCCTTCGAGCCTTCCTCGAAGGTCAGGTACGGGACCTCTTCCAGCTTGTCGTCCGGCACCGGCAGATTGAACTGGTCGCGGAAGCGGCGGATCGCCTCGACCGGCATCTTCTTCTGCTGGTGGGTGATGTTCATCGCCTGGCCGGCATCGCCCATGCCGTAGCCCTTGATGGTCTTGGCCAGGATCAGCGTCGGCTGGCCCTTGTGCTCGGTGGCGGCCTTGTAGGCGGCGTAGATCTTGTGCGGATCGTGGCCGCCGCGGTTCAGGCGCCAGATGTCGTCATCGGACCAATCGGCCACCATCGCCTTGAGCTCGGGCGTATTGAAGAAATGCTCGCGCACATAGGCGCCGTCCTTGGCCTTGAAGGTCTGGTACTCGCCGTCGACGCATTCCATCATGCGCTTCATCAGCAGGCCCTTGGTGTCGCGCGCCAGCAGCGAATCCCAGCGGCTGCCCCAGACCACCTTGATCACGTTCCAGCCGGCGCCGCGGAATTCCGACTCCAGTTCCTGGATGATCTTGCCGTTGCCGCGCACCGGACCGTCCAGGCGCTGCAGGTTGCAGTTGATGACGAAGACCAGGTTGTCCAGCTGCTCGCGGCCGGCCATGCCGATCGCGCCCAGCGATTCCGGCTCGTCGGTCTCGCCGTCGCCCAGGAAGGCCCAGACCTTGCGGCCTTCCGTGTTGACCAGGCCGCGGCTCTGCAGGTATTTCATGAAGCGGGCCTGGTAGATTGCCATGATCGGGCCCAGGCCCATCGACACCGTGGGGAACTGCCAGAAGTCCGGCATCAGCCACGGGTGCGGGTACGACGAGATGCCCTTGCCATCGACTTCCTGGCGGAAGTTGTCGAGCTGCTCGGTGGTCAGCCGGCCCAGCAGGAAGGCGCGCGAATAGACGCCCGGCGCCGAGTGGCCCTGCACGAAGACCAGGTCGCCGCCGTGCTTGTCCGACGGGGCATGCCAGAAGTGGTTGTAGCCGACGTCGTACAGCGTGGCCGCCGACGCGTAGGACGAAATGTGGCCGCCGACGTTGGTGTGCTTGTTGGCCCGCAGCACCATCGCCATCGCGTTCCAGCGCGAGTACGAACGGATGCGGTGCTCGATGTCCTGATCGCCAGGAATGCGTGCCTGTTGCTCGACCGGAATCGTGTTGATGTACGGAGTCTCGGCGTGGAACGGCTGGGTGACGCCGTTCACGCGCGCATATTCGATCTGCTTGTCGATCAGGAAGGCCGCGCGCTCGCTACCTTCCGCGCCGATCACGCCCTGCAGGGCCTCGAGCCATTCTTGGGTTTCCTGCGGGTCGGCGTCATTGGCGCCGGCTGCGCCGAGGATCTGCTCTGGTACGGCTGACATGGATCGTCTCCTGTGGAATGCGTGCGCCAGCAACGGCCGCTTTCGTGGGTGGCTGGCCTGGCGCTGTCTGACGGGGGTGCGGAGCGAGGCGCGGATGGGCGGATGAGCTGGCCTGTGTCGCCGGCACTCGGACAAGGTCCGACCGCCTTCCTCCCGCATCGTTCGGTCGGCACCGATTCTATGGAAGGCGATTTCCCAGCACAAGGGAAATTTTCAAATTACGGTATCGTTTCTCATGATGCGAAATATTGCGGCAACGCACCACCAGACCGCCAGCCGCGCCACGATGCGGCCTGCGGGCAAACGGCCGGCGGCGCGTGCCGCATAGGCGCTTTCCCCAAGCGACGCACTGCAACATTCGAGCTACACTGCCCGGTCAGTCGTCAATCCCATCATGCTGTCCATCCACCGCCTCGCCGCCCGGCTGCTGCCGGCCCTCCGCCTGCCCATGATTCCCCCCGCCGCCGATGCCACCCGCGATGCCGGCGGTGCCGGAATCAGTGGTGGCGGCCACGGCGCGATCGACCAGTTGAGCGCGCTGACGCCACTGGACGCGCTCGAAGGGCTCGGCTCCGCCGACGAGGCCGCCGACGGCCGTCCCTTCACCGGTCCGCCGCGCGGCCTGTGGTGGCTGCGCTGGCGCAACCTGGTCGCGACCAGCTGGTTCATGTTCATCCCGCTGGTCGCGATCGTGCTGTTCTCGGGCGCGATGGGCGTGATCCTGTGGTCGTTGCACGAGACCGAGCGCCAGCAGCAGCGCGACGCGCTGTATCGCGACGCCGCGTGGGCGCAACAGCGCGTACGGCTGTCGCTGCTGAGCAACCAGGATCAGCTCGCCTCGCTGGCGCGCGACATCGCCGCCGCGCAGCTGGACCAGCGCGCCTATCGCACCGCCGCGCAGGAGGTGCTGCGCGAGAACCCGGAAATCGTCTTCATCAACTGGCTGGACGCGACGCGCCGCGCGCGCTGGTCGCTGCCGTCCACGTCGGAGTTCGCCGCGCGGCTGCGCGAGACGCCCGAGCAGCCGCTCGAACCGGAGGTGCTCGACACCTTCGATACCGCGCGCGAGACCCAGCGCGTGGTCTATTCGCGCCCGCTGGTCAACGAACGCGGCGACAGCTTCATGCTGATGCAGGTGCCGATCGTGCGCGACAACGAGTTCCTCGGCACGCTGGGCGCGCTCTATTCGATCAACGGCATCCTGACCCATCTGCTGCCGCCGGAGCTGACCGAGCGCTACCGCTTCTCGCTGATCGACAAGAACAACCAGCTGCGCGCCAGCACCTCGCTGCGTCCGGTGCCCGCCACCGCGCTGTCCTACGAGGTGCTGCTCGACCCGCCGGGCCACTCGCTGTCGCTGCGCGCCGATGCCTATCCGCCCGCATCGAATCTGCCCAACAACATGCTGCTGTGGCTGGTGGTCGGGCTGTCGTGCTTCCTGCTGTGGAGCCTGTGGAGCATGTGGCGGCATACCAGCCGCCGCTCCGAGGCGCAGCGCGCGCTGCTGGCCGAGACGTCGTTCCGCCGCGCGATGGAAAACTCGATGCTGATCGGCCTGCGCGCGCTGGACCTGAACGGACGCATCACGTATGTGAACCCGGCCTTCTGCCGCATGACCGGCTGGCAGGAACACGATCTGGTCGGCCGCGTGCCGCCCTTCCCCTACTGGCCGCCCAACGACCAGCAGGAGATGCAGCGCCAGATCGATCTGACGCTGCAGGGCAAGTCGCCGACGGGCGGCTACGAGATGCGCGTGATGCGCCGCGATGGCACCAGCTTCTTCGCCCGCATGTACGTGTCGCCGCTGATCGACAGCCGCGGCCGCCATACCGGCTGGATGAGCTCGATGACGGATATCACCGAGCCGAAGCGCGCGCGCGAGGAGCTGGCCGCCGCGCACGACCGCTTCACCACCGTGCTGGAGAGTCTCGACGCGGCGGTGTCGGTGCTCGCCACCGACAAGCCGGAACTGCTGTTCGCCAACCGCTATTACCGGCAGCTGTTCGGCTGGGAGCCCGAGGGCCATCTGAAGCTGGCCGGCGGCGAGGTCGAACAGGAACAGGTCACCAGCGACCACACCGATTTCGTCGACGCCTATGCCGGGCTGCCCGCCTCGGAGCTGATGCCTTATGCATCGGACGCGCGCGAGATCTTCGTGCCGGACATGCAGAAGTGGTTCGAGGTGCGGCGCCGCTATATCCAGTGGGTCGACGGCCACCTGGCGCAGATGCAGATCGCCACCGACATCACGGTGCGCAAGGCGGCCGAGGAAATGGCGCGCCAGCACGAGGAACGGCTGCAGTTCACCAGCCGCCTGACCACGATGGGCGAGATGGCCTCGTCGCTGGCGCACGAGCTGAACCAGCCGCTGGCCGCCATCAACAACTACTGCATGGGCGCGGTGGCGCGGCTGCGCTCGGGCCGCAGCACGCCCGAGGACCTGATGCCGATCCTGGAGAAGACCTCGGCCCAGGCCGTGCGCGCCGGCACGATCATCAGCCGCATCCGGGGCTTCGTCAAACGCAGCCAGCCGCAGCGGCGCGAGACCGCGCTGCACGATATCGTCGCCGACGCGGTGGGCCTGGCCGATATCGAGGCGACGCGCCGCCGCGTGACGATCCTGACCCGGCTGCCGCCCCCGCCGGTCACGCTCTATGTCGACCCGGTGCTGATCGAGCAGGTGCTGGTCAATCTGCTGAAGAACGCGGTCGAGGCGATGTCGGGCCTGCCCGCGATGCGCGCGGCCGGCGTGGTGCGGCTGCACGCCCGCATCGACCAGGGCGAGCTCGGCCAGACCGTCTGCATCGACGTGATCGACCAGGGCCCGGGCGTGGACGAGGCCACCAAGGAGCGGCTGTTCGAGCCGTTCTTCAGCACCAAGTCCGACGGCATGGGCATGGGCCTGAATATCTGCCGCTCGATCATCGAGTCGCACCAGGGCCGGCTGTGGGTCGAAAACAATGCGGACGGCATCGGCTGTACGTTTAAAATCATGCTGCCGCTGGAGCCGGAGGTTGCCGATCAGTGAAGGCCGATCGTTGAGGGCCGATCGCCAGGCAACCGCCCCGCTGCCCCCGCCGTGGCGGGTGTGCGGCGCAGGCGGCCGGAGTTACACTAGCCGAATCGCACAGACGCAGCATCAGGAGACTTCATGACCGTAGCGCCAAACCCCACTCCCCACCGCGGCGAGACCGTCTTCATCGTCGACGACGATGAAGCGATGCGCGACTCGCTGACCTGGCTGCTGGAGGGCAATGGCTACCAGGTTCGCAGTTTCGCCAGCGCCGAGCAATTCCTGGCCGCCTACGATGCCAACCAGGTCTCCTGCCTGATCCTGGACGTGCGGATGCCGGGCATGAGCGGCCCGGAACTGCAGGAGCGCATGATCGCGGAGAACATCCATCTGCCGATCGTCTTCATCACCGGCCACGGCGACGTGCCGATGGCGGTATCGACGATGAAGAAAGGCGCGATCGACTTCATCGAGAAACCGTTCGACGAATCCGAGCTGCGCGCGCTGGTCGAGCGGATGCTGCAGAAGGCCCGGGCCGACCACTCGGCCGCGCGCGAGCAGCGCGCCGCGCAGGACCTGCTGGGCAAGCTGACCACGCGCGAACAGCAGGTGCTCGAGCGCATCGTCGCCGGACGGCTGAACAAGCAGATCGCCGACGATCTGGGCATCTCGATCAAGACCGTCGAGGCGCATCGCGCCAACATCATGGAAAAGCTGAACGTCAATACCGTGGCCGACCTGCTGCGGCTGGCGCTGTCGCGCAACAGCTGATCCGCGGCGGCAGATCGGCTCACGCCTGCCCCCTTCCGCGTTCCCCTCTTCCCGGACATCCTCACTGGCCAGCGGCCGGCATCTCGCCGGCGCTGGCCAGTTCGTTTTGCACCGCCCCGTGGCGCCGTGCGAGGATGCCGCCGCGGCGCGACACCTTATAATGTCACCCCTGCGACCCGGCCAGCGCGTCCCGATGCGCCAGCCGATGGCGTCGCTCCTGATTTCCACCTCCCAGCCGCTCTGCGTCCCCACCCATGTCTGCCCAATTGATCGACGGCAACGCCCTTGCCAAGCAAATCCGTTCCGAAGCCGCCCAGCGCGCCGCCCGCCTGACCGAACGCGGTCACCAGCCGGGGCTGGCCGTGGTCCTGGTCGGCGAGGACCCGGCCAGCCAGGTCTATGTCCGCAACAAGGTCAAGGCGTGCGAGGACAACGGCTTCTTCTCGTCGCTGGACCGCTATCCGGCCGATCTGTCCGAGACCGACCTGCTGGCCCGCATCGACGAACTGAATCGCGATCCGAAGATCCACGGCATCCTGGTGCAGCTGCCGCTGCCCAAGCACATCGACAGCCACAAGGTGCTGGAGGCGATCGCCCCGGAGAAGGATGTCGACGGCTTCCACGTCGCCAACGCCGGCGCGCTGATGACCGGGGCGCCGCTGTTCCGCCCCTGCACGCCCTATGGCTGCATGAAGATGCTCGAGTCGATCCAGTACCCGCTGCGCGGCGCACGCGCGGTCGTCGTCGGCGCCTCCAACATCGTTGGCAAGCCGATGGCGATGCTGCTGCTGCAGGCCGGCGCCACGGTAACGATCTGCAACAGCAAGACCCGCGATCTCGCGGCGCACACCCGCGAGGCGGACGTGATCGTCGCCGCGGTCGGTCGCCGCAACATCATCACGGCCGACATGGTCAAACCCGGCGCGGTGGTCATCGATGTCGGCATGAACCGCGACGACGCCGGCAAGCTGTGCGGCGACGTGGACTTCGCCGGCGTGCGTGAAGTGGCCGGCTATATCACGCCGGTGCCGGGCGGCGTCGGCCCGATGACGATCACGATGCTGCTGGTCAATACGCTGGAGGCGGCCGAGCGCGCGGCAGGCTGAGGCGAGCGCCGGTACACTCAGCGCAGAGCGCGCCCGGAAGCTGCCGGCAAGCCATCGGGGAAACCGCTGGAAAATCGCGGATATGCCCCAAGTTGCGGAATATCCGAACGTCAACGCCACGCCAACGAGAAAGCCATGGATCAAGCCGACAACAACGCCGCCAACCCGTTGCTGGATTTCAGCGACCTGCCCCGCTTCGCCGAGATCCGCCCCGAGCATATCGGGCCGGCGCTGGACGTGCTGCTGGATGCGGCGCAACGCGCCGTCGCGCTGGTCGAGGACCCGGCCCGGCCCGCCAGCTGGGCCGAGACCGTCGACACGCTCGAGCAGGCCACCGAGCCGCTGGGCCGGGCCTGGGGCGTGGTGGGCCACCTGAGCTCGGTCGCCGACACGCCGGCGCTGCGCCAGGCCCACGCCGAGAACCTGCCTCGCATGACCGAGTTCTGGTCGTCGCTGGGCCAGAATCTGGCGCTCTACGAAAAGTACAAGGCGCTGGCCGCCAGTCCCGAGTACGCGACGCTGAGCCCGGCTCGCAGGCAGCTGCTCGACAACGAGCTGCGCGGCTTCCGCCTCGGCGGCGCCGAGCTGCCGGAGGACCAGAAGCCGCGTTTCGCCGAGATCCAGGAGCAGCAGGCCCAGTTGGGCAAGGCCTTCTCCGACCACGTGCTGGACGCGACCAACGCCTACTCGCTGGTGATCGAGGATCCGGCGCGCCTGGCCGGCCTGCCGCCCGACACGCTGGAGGCCGCTCGCGAGGCGGCGGCCAAGGACGGCAAGGAAGGCTGGAAGTTCACGCTGCATTTCCCGTCGTATTTCCCGGTGCTGCAGTACGCCGACGACCGCGCGCTGCGCCAGACGCTGTACGAGGCCAACGTCACGCGCGCCTCCGAGCTGAGCCCGCAGTACGGCACCGGACAGGCCGACTGGGACAATACCGCCAATATGCGCGAGCAGCTGGCGCTGCGCCGCGAAGAGGCCCGCATGCTGGGCTACGGCTCGTACGGCGAGGTGTCGCTGGTGCCCAAGATGGCCGATTCGCCGGCGGAGGTGCTGCGCTTCCTCGACGAACTGGCCGCCAAGGCGCGGCCCTATGCCGAGCGCGACTGGGCCGAGCTGCGCGAGTTCGCCGCCAGGGAGCTGGGCCTGGCCCAGCTCGCGCCGTGGGACGTCGCCTATGCCTCCGAGAAGCTGCGCCAGCAGCGCTATGCGTTCTCGGAGCACGAGGTCAAGCAATACTTCCCCGAGCCCAAGGTGCTGGAAGGCCTGTTCGGCGTCGTGCAGAAGCTGTTCTCGGTGCGCATCGCGCCGGACGAGGCGCAGACCTGGCACAAGGACGTGCGTTTCTATCGGGTGACCAGCCCGGACGGTGCACTGCTCGCGCAGTTCTACCTGGACCTGTACGCGCGCGAAGGCAAGCGCGGCGGCGCCTGGATGGACGACGCGCGCGGCCGCCGCGAGCGCGGCGACGGCACCGTGCAGACACCGGTCGCCTACCTGACCTGCAATTTCTCGGCGCCGGTCGGCGACAAGCCGGCGCTGTTCACGCACGACGAGGTCATCACGCTGTTCCATGAGTTCGGCCACGGCCTGCACCATATGCTGACCCAGGTCGGCGAGCTGGGCGTGTCCGGCATCAACGGCGTCGAATGGGATGCGGTCGAGCTGCCCTCGCAGTTCATGGAGAACTTCTGCTGGGAATACGAGGTGCTGGCCGACATGACGCGCCACGTCGATACCGGCGAGCCGCTGCCGCGCGCGCTGTTCGAGCGCATGCTGGCGGCAAAGAATTTCCAGAACGGCATGATGACGCTGCGCCAGATCGTGTTCTCGGCGTTCGACATGCATCTGCACACGGACTTCGATCCGGACGGCGACAAGTCGGTACTCGAGCTGTCGCGCGAGATCAACGACCGCATCCACGTGGTGCCGCAGTACCCGCTGTCGCGCTGGCCCAATACTTTCAGCCATATCTTCGCCGGCGGCTATGCGGCGGGGTACTACAGCTACAAGTGGGCCGAGGTGCTGTCCGCCGATGTCTACGCCGCCTTCGAGGAAGCCGCGCAGCTGACCGGCAGCGTGCTCGATAGCGAGACCGGCGCGCGCTATCACCGCGAGATCCTGTCGGTCGGCGGCAGCCGTCCGGCGATGGAGTCGTTCACGGCGTTCCGCGGCCGGCCGCCGCAGATCGATGCGCTGCTGCGCCACGGCGGGATGGCGGCATGAGCGGCGCGCCCGACGACCT
>MTEU01003066.1_pt1 | contig 10183 bp, 7 predicted proteins | sample 1042701 | NCBI WGS metagenome assembly MTEU01 (sample SAMN06185813, study PRJNA358809) | soil metagenome | isolation source: naturally attenuated soil | place: India | collected 2015-05-23
AATGTTTTACGGAAGGCGTCTGCAGTGCTTAGACCATCTTTCACAAATAACTCTACTAATTGCACAATAACCTCTGTATCTGTATCAGATTTCATTGGAATGCCTTTTAAATATGTTTTTTGCAATAAGTGATAGTTTTCAATAACCCCATTATGCACAAGTGTAAAGCGTCCTGATGCACTTTGATGTGGGTGAGCATTTAAACGATTTGGCACACCATGTGTTGCCCAACGTGTATGACCAATACCAATTTTCGCAGCAACATCTTCATCTACCGCTTCTCGTAAATCTGCAATACGCCCTTTTTCTTTGAAAACCGTTACGCCTTCCTCGTTACGTACTGCAATACCCGCTGAATCATAACCACGGTACTCTAGCTTTTCTAAGCCTTTTAATAGAATTTCCTTTGCATCTGATTCACCAATATATCCTACAATTCCACACATAATTCTCGTCCTCCGATAATGTCAATTTAATGCAATGACAAACTAGGCCTCATCCTATCGATTTTTTTGAATGTATAAGCGAAGCTTTATTTTTATAAAAATAAAGCACTCCAATACACACAAGCTACTCAGCCAACTGAATAGAGATCTTCGATATGTGAAGCTTCATCTATTTATCTATTGCTTTTACAATACCTTCTCCACTTTCTGTACATTCAATCACTCAAATGCTTTCAAAATGGAAAATGACAATCGGGTATGTCGATTGGGAGGCATCCGCCGAATTTTCGATAAACCTCCACCTCGTCTGCTGAAGATCTTTTCGTCCGATTTCTTCAGCTCAGGCGCTATAATTGTTTTCCGATTTTACGCTTTCTTCCCTCCTTAGGCGTTCGTTAAAGGATAAGGTCGGACCTCATCTTCAACTTCTCCATCATACTCAATCATATGCTATCCGTCAAATTTTCGTTATAAAAAACACCTAGTCCTAAAGCTTTTTCGTGACAAATATGTAGACAAAGCGATACATAAGCACTTTGATAAGCATTGTAATAGAAATTAGGCACAAGCATTTAAAATGCTTGTGCCTATCCTTTATTTACTGTCTAATAATTTAACAATTTCTCTATTAAATGCAGGAAGATCATCTGGCGTTCTACTTGTTACAAGCTGTTTTTGACAGACAAATACTTCTTCATCATGGAAGATTGCCCCTGCATTTTCTAAATCCACTTGGATGGATTTATAACCTGTGGCGTCACGCCCATTTAATGTCTTTGCAGTAATAAGAAGTTGTGGTCCATGACAAATGGCAAAGGTAGGCTTCATTTCATCCATAAAGGACTTTGCAAATGCTACTATACGATCATCCGCACGTAATATATCGGGAGAAAAACCACCAGGAATAAATAATGCATCGTAATCTGTAGCTTTTACTTCATCAATGCCTTTATCAATTTTCACGGACTCTCCATGCTTACCCTTAACTTCCTTGCCTGCTTCGATATCAATTGTTACTAGCTGATGCCCAGCTGCTTCCAAAGCTTCTTTAGGGCTTGTAAACTCAATGTCCTCAAACATATCTGTTATAACTGTAGCAATTTTAGCCATATCAATTAAACACTCCTTGTTATTGTGACTCCTAATTACTGTTCCCCATCTCGCTTATTTAAAACATTCCTTTCAAATAAGTAAACCCGATTTCCTGTTTACGGAAATCGGGTTTACACTCTATTTCTTATTCTGTTAGGCCCATTTCTACACGTACAACATCTGCAATACGTTCTACAAAACGCTCGCAATCCGTTTCTGTTGCTGCTTCCACCATGACACGTACTAATGGCTCTGTACCTGAAGGACGTACTAAAACACGACCATTTCCAGCCATTTCAGCTTCTACCTCTGCAATTACTGCAGCTACTTTCGCATTATCAGTCACAGCATGCTTATCTGTTACACGCACATTGACAAGACGCTGAGGGTAGATTTTCATTTCAGCTGCAAGTTCTGAAAGCTTTTTACCCGTCGCTTTCATAATGTTGACAAGCTGAATTCCTGTCAGTAAGCCATCACCTGTTGTATTAAAATCTAGAAAGACGATATGCCCTGATTGCTCGCCACCTAAATTGTATTCATTCGCACGCATTTCTTCCACAACATAACGATCACCTACAGCTGTTTGTACACTATGCATACCATTGTCAGCCACAGCTTTATAGAAGCCCATATTGCTCATTACTGTTGAAACAATTGTTTGCTTCTTTAAACGCCCTACCGCATTTAAATGCTTACCAATGATAAACATAATTTGGTCACCGTCAACAATTTTTCCGTTTTCATCTACAGCAATTAAACGGTCTCCATCGCCATCAAAGGCTAAACCAACATCTGCACCTTTTTCAGTAACAAATTTAGCTAGTCCTTCTGGATGTGTTGAGCCTACACCATCATTGATATTTAAGCCAGTTGGAGAAGCACCCATTGTAGAAATGTCAGCTTCTAAATCAGCAAATAAATGTGTAGCTAAAGATGAAGTTGCACCATGTGCACAATCAAGCGCTACATGGATACCATCAAATTCTTCATCCACTGTTTGCTTTAAGTATTGAATATATTTTTGACCACCTTCGAAATAGTCACTTACAGATCCTAAATCTGCTCCTATAGGACGTGGTAATGTATCCTCTTGCGCATCAATTAACGCTTCAATTTCCGCTTCCTGTGCATCTGTTAGCTTAAAGCCATCAGGACCGAAAAATTTAATACCGTTATCTGCAACTGGGTTATGTGAAGCTGAAATCATGACGCCTGCATCTGCGCTCATAATTCGAGTAAGGTATGCCACACCTGGTGTTGAAATAATACCCAGACGCATTACCTCTACCCCAATTGATAAAAGACCAGCCACAAGTGCACCTTCAAGCATCTCGCCTGAAATACGTGTGTCACGACCAATTAAAACCTTTGGACGGTCAGTTGCATCTTTTGTTAAAACATAGCCGCCTATACGACCAAGTTTAAATGCAAATTCTGGTGTTAATTCACTATTCGCGACGCCACGGACGCCATCTGTTCCAAAATATTTACCCATTCTACTTATTCTCTCCTTCAATGCAAGACAGTGCCTAGTGAGTTTCTATCAAGCATTAGACACTTGTCCGCTTACTTTTGGAAAAGTCTGCTTTTGTTCATTCATTGGTAATTATTAATATTCCACTCTGCCAGTTTGTTTGATGAAACCTGAATTACAAACCTGATTGGATTTTTGATTTAGAATCAAAATAAAATTATAGTCACATATTGTTTAAGAATCAATATCTTCCGATTCCTCAGTTGACGTATTTTTATCAGTTGTAGTACTCTCATCTGTCACATCAGGTTCTTCAGTTGGAGGTGGCGTTTCCTCTGTAGAAGCTGGTGTTTTCTGCTGTTCTTCTTGTTCAACCTTTGTAATATCTGCCTTCACTTTTATTTTCTTGTCAGATATTTTTGTCACACCATCTGGTAATTTTACATCAAATTCATAAGTTTTGGACTCAGTAATTTTTGACAGGTCAACTGTTATTGGAATAGATGTTAAACTGTCAATAATTGATTTTCTACCATACACTTTGATCATTTTCGGTGTAAATGTTAATGAGTTAATGGTAATGTCTTCGGCAGCTTGCCCTGTTTCCTTAAGGACAACTGGGATCTCTCGACTATACTCCGCTATATCTACTTGAACTTTCACAATTTCAGGTTCAATAGTCACGTCTAACTTATTTAAATCTCTATCTAATACTTTTACAGCTGCTTCCTGCGTGAATGATTGCTTCAAGCCCTGCTCTCCTGTAACAGTTGCTTTTACATAACTAATGCTTTCAATAGCACTTTTTGCACCTGTTACATAAACAGTTGGCGGGTTGGCCGTCATTTCTTTTAAGATAAAACCTTCTTCGATTAAACGTTTGTTCATTTCAGGGTCCACTCGGAACTCCTGCGTGACCTTTTCCTCAATATTCACATGAACAGTTGCAGGGTCTAATGTCACCTTTAACTTTTCTGAAATATTTTCGTATTGCAGTTTTACATCATGCTCTCCCAGCAATAAATTGCTCAAATCCGCAAATATAGAAAAATCCTTAGCTCCCTTTGCTTTTAAAACCAATGCCATCGGACCTTCTATCGTTACATCCACAGTTTCAGGTAAACCTGTCACAATAAGATTCTCATTATCGTAATAAACATCCACTGGAACATCACGAATAACATCCGTTTGTTCATTTGAGGTAGCTTTATTTAAAGGTGACAACTCAGTACGCACTGAGAAAAAAAGCAAAAACGCTAAAAATAGCGCGATGATTCTAAGTACCCAAGGGCTATCCATCATTTTATCCATTCTTTTTCCCCCTCCAAGTCAACTTAGAGGATGCATTTGATTCTTGTACTGATCCGAACCACATTTTTCTTAATAATGTTTCAAACTCCTCTAGAGATAGATTTCGATGGAGATTACCATTTAATGTTATACTAATTGCGCCTGTTTCTTCTGACACAACAATTGTAATAGCATCTGTAACTTCACTTAAGCCAAGAGCAGCACGGTGGCGTGTCCCTAACTCTTTTGAAATAAATGGGCTTTCAGATAAAGGTAAATAACAAGCCGCTGCTGTAACTTTATCTTTTTGCATAATAACAGCCCCATCATGTAGCGGGGTATTTGGTATAAAGATATTAATCAGTAATTCTGATGAAATTTCAGCATTTAGCCCTATACCTGTTTCAATATATTCATTAAGACCTGTTTCTTTTTCAATAGAAATTAACGCACCTATTCGACGTTTAGCCATATAACTTACAGACTTCTTCATAGCCTCAATAAGTCTTGTTTGTTCTTCTTCTTCTTGACTTGATGAACGTTGGAATAGCTTTCCTCGTCCAATTTGTTCTAAACCACGTCTGATTTCAGGTTGGAAAATAATAATAATCGCTAGGAAACCAAACTCAATAACTTGTTGTAGCATCCAGCCAAGTGTTTGTAACCCTAAAAGGTCTGTTGCAATTCGTGCAATAATAATGACGAATATTCCCTTAAGTAATTGGACAGCCTTCGTACCTTTAATGAGGGTTAAGACTTTATAAACAACGTACCAAACGAGCAGTACATCAATGAAGTTAATAACAATATTCACAGGTGTTAAATCCGTGAAATGTTCGATAATTTGCACGTGGCATCCCCCACTTTTCATTACGAATCCATACACATTCAAGTATATCACATTCTTATCAAATGTAACTTTTTTCAAATAAAAAGTCTACTCAGAAGAGTAGACCTTTCAGCCTCTCACGTGCACTATTTTTTAGGACGTATAGAGTGTTATTTAGTTTCTTCTTTTTCCTCAAATGTCATGGCTGTCTTAACAGAATTTTTAATTGTATACCATAACCATTCAAATACTTCGTCAATTTCTTCGATTCTCCCTGAAACTACCGCTGAAGATGCCATATATTGCCCGTTGATTACTGTGACGTTGCCATCAACTTCACCTTCAACAATCAAATCGCCATTTTTCACAACAATATCGCCTTTTACCACTTCTCCTTCAGGGACAATCACTGTTTGACCATCCACAACTAAATTAGGTTGCTTGGTCACCGAGAAATGCTGGTCATCCATGAAGCTACCCAATAATGTAGCACTCATGAATAAGCAAAATACTGCTGCTGCCACAAAGAACGGATGCCGGCGAATCCATTTTTGTATACCTACTCGACTTTTTGGTTTTGGTAAACGAGCCATAACTGCTGCTTCAAAACTCGGAGGCGCTGTAATGTGGGAAGCACTCTTCACAAAGGCGATTGTTTCACTCAATTCTTGCATCAACTGTTTACAATCATTACATGTATGCAAGTGTTGTTTCAACTCTTGCTCATGCTCACGACTAATGTCACCGTCTAAATAATCATGCATATAGTCTATAATATGCTCTGGACAAGTATTCATGACGCTCCCCCTCCTACAGATTGTTTAATTGCTTACGTAATGCCTCACGTCCGCGGTGAATCCTCGTTTTCACCGTTCCAAGCGGCATATCTAAAATCTCGCTAATCTCTTGTAACGATAACTCTTCTATATATTTCAATACTATAACCGAACGGTATTTATCCGGCAATCGTCCAATTTCATATTGAATGCGATCTTGCAGCTCCATTTGTTCTAACTGCTCCTCTGGTAGCTGGTCATCTGCTGCGATTTGCGAATACATATCAAGCCCTTCTGTACCAGCTACTTCTGCATCTAAATAATAATCCGGTTTCTTTTTTCGAATACGGTCAATGCAGAGGTTTGTCGCTATGCGATAAAGCCACGTTGAAAACTTTCTTTTCTGATCAAATGTATGCAAGTTCATATAAGCTCGCACAAAAGCCTCTTGAGCAATGTCTTCAGACTCTTGTTTGTTGCCTAACATTCGATAGCATACTTGGTACAGTTTGTGCTGATAGAGACTCACAATATCGGCAAATGCGTTTTGATCGCCTTTAAGCACTTGTTTTATTCTCTTATTTACTAACGCATCCATTGTGTTGACTTCTCCACCTTTACAACTGTCTTATACTATACGAAGCACCAATAAGAAAAGTTTCGTTTTAATTCAATTATAGCAAAAGATTTTTATGCAATGTGGCAACAGGCAATTTTTTGTCAAATTTTCTTTAAACTAGTGTTTCGCCAAATAAAGATCCCATTAATGCAACAGCCACATTTGCTGTTGTATTCTTTTCATCTAATATAGGATTTACCTCTACAAACTCTGCTGAAGTTACCATGCCTGATTCTTGTAACATTTCCATTGCTAAATGGCTTTCTCGGTACGTAATTCCGCCTGGAACTGGTGTACCCACACCTGGCGTATAAAGTGGATCTAATCCGTCTAAATCAAGTGATAAATGTAAGCCATCAACATTTCGTTCCTTTAAATAAGCAAGTGCATCTTCCATCACACGTGTCATGCCAAGTCGGTCGATTTCATGCATTGTATATACTTTAATTCCTTGTTGACGTATCAATTCACGTTCTCCTGGGTCTACTGAACGAGCTCCAATAATAATCACGTTTTCTGGCTTAATTTTTGGAGCATAGTTGCGAATTTGCACTAAACGTTCATGTCCTAGCCCAATACTAACAGCTAACGGCATCCCATGTATATTGCCTGAAGGTGTTGTTTCAGGTGTATTTAAATCTGCATGAGCGTCATACCAGATAACACCGAGATTTTTGTAATGCTCACCTAATCCAGCTAATGTTCCAATAGCAATGCTATGGTCTCCACCAAATACGAGTGGGAATTTCTTTTGTTCCACTACTTCATGCACACTATTTGCTAATGCAGTACTAACATCTACAACTTCCTCTAAATTTAGTAATTTTTCATCCACAGCTCCGTCAGCAAGCTTTTGACTAACACGAATATCCCCTTGATCCTGTACATCGTGTCCGATAGCCTCTAAACGTTCAACAATACCTGCATATCGAATAGCACTTGGTCCCATATCTACCCCACGGCGTGTTTGTCCGTAATCTGTTGGTACTCCAATAATAGAAATATTAAGTTTATTCATGTTTTTATACCCCCTAAAAGTTATAAGATTATTGTAAAGCCTACATACCACTTGGCTCAACTCGACAAAAAGTTGTATATTTATTCATTTATAAATAACATAAAAAAATCTCCTACTGTTTTCAGCAAGAGATTAGTTATCTGTAGTTAATATAACACTTTTGAATAATTTTCATTCTAAAAAAGTGAGCCATGAAGGACTCGAACCTTCGACCCTCTGATTAAAAGTCAGATGCTCTACCAACTGAGCTAATGGCTCATAAAAGAAAAAATGGCTGGGGTACTAGGATTCGAACCTAGGCATGACGGAATCAAAATCCGTTGCCTTACCGCTTGGCTATACCCCAATCATTTATAAAACTGGTGGAGGGGGACGGATTCGAACCGCCGAACCCTAAGGAGCGGATTTACAGTCCGCCGCGTTTAGCCACTTCGCTACCCCTCCGAAATAACACAATAAGAATGGTGGAGGATGACGGGCTCGAACCGCCGACCCTCTGCTTGTAAGGCAGATGCTCTCCCAGCTGAGCTAATCCTCCATAGAAACAGGTGTTATATCACAGTTTATATTCTTTATAAAGCCTATGTTTTAAATGGTGACCCCTACGGGATTCGAACCCGTGTTACCGCCGTGAAAGGGCGGTGTCTTAACCACTTGACCAAGGGGCCAATATTATGTCTCAAACAAGACAAGAATTATAATAACATTTTTCATTAATAATTGCAATGCTTTTCCACAAATTTTTTTATGTATTATAGCATTTGAAAAAAGGACAAAAAAATGGCTCCGAAGGCAGGACTCGAACCTGCGACAACCTGATTAACAGTCAGGTGCTACTACCAACTGAGCTACTTCGGAACAATGCTATTCACTTTGGTTTTAGACAACCTCTTAAGTACATTTATTATTATAGCAAGCATTATAAATAATGCAACACATTTTGTGAAAATTTTTATATTTTTTGTCGAAGTATGCTCCTATATTCGTTTGAAAGCATAATAGTTCTCTATTAATTCTAATATTTCTATTTAACGTACTAAATATTCTTGCTGTATATTATTGTAATTGTTAAAATAAAAATAGTTTTATGAATTTTCTATCAAATTTTCTGGGGGAGGATGTTCAAGATGGTATCAAATGATTTAATTGCACCTGAATTTTATAACATCACAGAGGAATTAGAAAAATTTTCGCAAGATAGTGATCGCCAAGCAATACGTTGGTTAAATACACAACAAGAGAGACGTACAGTTTCTTATGTGGAGCTTAACCAAAAAATGAATCAATACGCAAACGCTTTTACGGAGAAGGGGCTTCAAAAAGGTGATCGTGTATTAGTTATTATTCCTCGACTTCCAGAAGCCTATTTCGTTTTTCTAGGCTGCTTAAAGGCTGGTATCGTACCCATTTCATGTTCAGAGATGCTACGTGCAAGCGATTTAGAATATCGGATGGAACATTCTTCTGCTAGTGCAGTTATTGCTTATGAGGCTTTTACTAGTGAAGTTGATCAAATTGCTTCTTCTGTAGACGCATTGAAAAATAAACTAGTGATCGGTTCTGCGAAAGGAGATTGGACTTCTTTAGATGAATTAGCAAGCAGCCAGCCAGCTACATTTACAGCCGTAGCTACTACACGTGATGACATGGCATTCCTTTCTTATACATCTGGTACAACTGGTAAACCTAAAGGCGTTGTTCATTCACATGGCTGGGGATATGCACATATTAGAACTGCAGCTTCAAAATGGCTTTGTGTACGTGAAGGAGACCTCGTGTGGGCAACAGCTGCTCCTGGTTGGCAAAAGTGGATATGGAGTCCTTTTTTATCCACAATCATGCTCGGTGCTACTGCATTTGTCTATCATGGTGGATTCGATGCAAAAACCTATCTTCAATTAATGCAGGATGAAAAAGTTAATGTTCTATGTTGTACACCGACTGAATACCGGATTATGGCGAAAATCGATAATTTACAAGACTACAATCTATCATCTCTACGTAGTGCCGTTTCTGCTGGTGAACCTTTAAATCGTCCAGTTATCGAAACATTTATGAATCATTTTGGACTAAAAGTACGTGACGGCTATGGACAAACAGAAAACACATTATTAATTGGTACACTCGAAAACACAGAATTACGTCCTGGATCTATGGGTGTTCCAACTCCAGGTAATATTGTACGTATTATCGACAATGAAGGGAATGAAGCGCCAGTTGGCGAAGTTGGTGATATTGCTGTTCACAAATCTTCACCAGCTTTATTTAAAGAATATTATAAAGAACCAGAGCGCACACAAGCTGCATTTCGTGGGGATTGGTATATTACAGGTGATCAAGCAAAATGTGATGAAGACGGTTACTTCTGGTTTGAAGGTCGTGGAGATGACATTATTATTTCATCTGGTTATACGATCGGACCATTTGAAGTTGAAGATGCATTAAACAAACATGAAGCTGTACAAGAATGTGCAGTTGTAGCTGCGCCAGATGAAATTAGGGGGCATATTGTAAAGGCATTTGTTATCTTACGAGAAGGCTTCAAAGAATGTAATGAAGAGGAGTTAACAAAGGAGCTACAGGAGCATGTTAAAGCGTTAACAGCCCCTTATAAATACCCTCGTAGTATCGTCTTT
>MTEU01001045.1_pt1 | contig 10174 bp, 6 predicted proteins | sample 1042701 | NCBI WGS metagenome assembly MTEU01 (sample SAMN06185813, study PRJNA358809) | soil metagenome | isolation source: naturally attenuated soil | place: India | collected 2015-05-23
GCCGCCACCACGGTGGACTCGGTAGCCCCGGCCGCACCAGTGGTCGAACCAAGCAACGGCAGCGAAATCAGCGGCACCGCAGAGCCGGGCAGCACCGTCATCCTGACCGATGGCAGCGGCAACCCCATCGGCGAAACCACCGCCGACGGCAACGGCGACTGGAGCTTCACTCCCGGTACACCGCTGGCCAACGGCACGGTGGTCAATGCCGTGGCCCAGGACCCGGCCGGCAACACCGGCCCGCAGGGCAGCACCACGGTGGATTCGATCGCACCCGCCGCGCCAGTGGTGAACCCGAGCAACGGCGCCGTGATCAACGGTACTGCCGAACCGAACAGCACCGTGACCCTCACCGATGGCAATGGTGATCCGATTGGCGAGGCCACCACTGACGGTAGCGGCAACTGGACATTCACACCGGGCACACAACTGCCCGATGGCACCGTGGTCAACGCCACGGCGACCGATGCCGCCGGCAATACTGGTGCTCCAGGTAGCACCACGGTGGACTCGTCGCTGCCGTCGATTCCGCAGGTCGATCCGAGTAATGGCTCGGTGATCAGCGGTACCGCTGATGCCGGTAACACCATTATCCTCACCGATGGCAACGGCAACCCGATCGGCCAGGTCACCGCCGACGGCAGCGGTAACTGGTCGTTCACACCCGGCGTACCGCTGCCCGATGGCACCGTGGTCAACGCGGTGGCGCGCAACCCCGGAGGGGTCGATAGTGCGCCAGCGGTCATTACGGTGGACGGCGTGGCACCGGCCGCGCCGGTGGTCGAGCCGAGCAATGGCACGGAAATCAGTGGTACTGCCGAAGCCGGCGCAACTGTCATCCTCACCGACGGCGTCGGCAACCCGATAGGGCAGACTACCGCCGATGGCAGCGGCAACTGGTCGTTCACGCCCGGTACACCGCTGGCCAACGGCACAGTCATCAATGCCGTCGCCCAGGATCCGGCTGGCAATACCAGCGGGCCGGCCAGCGTCACCGTTGACGCCATCGCGCCGGCCGCACCGATCATCAACCCGAGCAATGGGGCGGTGATCAGTGGTACCGCCGAAGCTGGAGCCGAGGTGATCCTCACCGACGGTAGCGGCAACCCGATCGGCCAGACGACCGCCGATGGCAGTGGCAACTGGGCCTTCACGCCTTCGCCTGCGCTGGGCAACGGCACGGTGATCAACGCCGTGGCCCAGGACCCGTCCGGCAACACCAGCGGGCCGACCAGCGCCACCGTTGACGCCGTCGCGCCGGCCGCACCGGTCATCAACCCGAGCAACGGGGTGGTGATCAGTGGTACTGCTGAGGCCGGGGCCAGGGTTATCCTCACCGACGGCAGCGGCAACCCGATCGGCCAGACGACTGCCGACGGCAGCGGTAACTGGTCGTTCACGCCCGGTACGCCGCTGGTCAATGGCACGGTCATCAATGCCGTGGCCCAGGACGCCGCTGGCAACACCAGCACCCCACAAGTCAGCACCACGGTGGATGCGGTAGCCCCTGGCCAGCCGACGATCGAGCCGAGCAACGGTACCGAGATCAGTGGTACTGCTGAGGCCGGCGCCAGGGTGATCCTCACCGATGGCAGCGGCAACCCGATTGGCCAGACCACCGCCGATGGCAGTGGCAACTGGTCGTTCACGCCTGGTACACCGCTGGCCAACGGCACAGTCATCAATGCCGTCGCCCAGGATGCTGCCGGCAATACCAGCGGGCCGACCAGCGCCACCGTCGATGCCATCGCCCCGACCGCACCGACTATCGAGCCGAGCAATGGTGTAGTGCTCACGGGTACCGCTGAGCCTGGCGCCACCGTCATCCTCACCGACGGTGGTGGTAACCCGATCGGCGAGACGACCGCCGACGGCAGTGGCGACTGGAGCTTCACCCCGGCCACGCCGCTGGCCAATGGCACCGTGGTCACCGCGGTGGCCGAGGACGCCGCCGGCAATACCAGTGGCCCGGCCAGTACCACGGTCGACACAGTGGCGCCGTCGGCGCCGCTGCTGAGCATCAGTGCCGACGGCGCGCTGCTGACCGGTACCGCCGAGCCGAACAGCCAGGTGCGCCTCGTGATCGACGGCGATACCGCCAACCCGATCACGGTGAATGTCGACGGCAGCGGCAACTTCAGCCTGCCGTTGGCACCACCGCTGATCACCGGCGAGTTGATCAGCGGGGTCACCGCCGACGCTGCCGGCAACCTCAGCGGCCCGACGACGATCAACGCGCCGGACCTGGCACCGCCGACCATCAGCGTGCCGGAGGCGGCCGATACCTGGATCAACGCTGCCGAGATCAGCGATGGCATCCAGGTCGACGTGACGATCCGCCCGACCATGCAGGTCGGCCAGGTTATCACCGTCGCCTTCGCCGGGCAGAACGGCTACGAGACCCAGGCAACGCACACCATCACAGCTGGCGATATCCTGGCCGGCAGCGTCACCGTGACCATTCCCCCTGGTAGTGGCATGGGGCCGTTCCCGGAGGGCGCTTCTACCGTCTCTGCAGACATCAATGGCGGTACTGCGTCGCCCCCGGTGCCGTTCACCGTTGACACCATCCCGCCTGCGACCCCGGTGCTTTCGCTGGTGGGCAGCATCCTGACCATCTCGACCGATCCGGGAACCGAACTGACGGTCGAAGTGGACATCGGCGGCGTCACTGCCACCGCCACGGTGACTGCCGACAACAGCGGGCTGGCTTCGCTGAACCTGCTCACCGACCTGGACATCGACCTTACCCTGGACCAGTTGCTCAATGCCCAGGTCTCGGTCACCGGCGAGGATCCGGCCGGCAACCCGAGCAATGTGGCAACCATCGGTGTCGGCAGCAGCATCGAGCAGCCAGTCACCATCGGTAACTTCGGTGTCGATGTCAGCCTCAACCCGCTGAACCCGCGGTTCGGTTTCAGCGGTACCACCGAGCCGGACTCCAGCGTGGTGATCCGTGTCATCACCCCGGCGCTGAACGTCGAGCTGCTGCCGATCCAGGCGGACAGCTCGGGCAACTTCTCGCTGAACCTGCTGAGCCCGACCGTCCTCACCCAGCTGGGGCTGAACATCACCGATATCCTCAACCTCGGTTCGCAGATCTCGTTCAACATTGTCGCCACCGATACCAATGGCAACGACAGCTCGGCCTACGGCATCACCCTGACCCCCAACGGGCTATCGCTGAATATCGGCCAGATCGACGTCAACGGCACCTCGGGGGACGATGTCATGTCCGGGGCGAGCGGCAGTTCGGAGCACATCAATGGAGGTGATGGCAACGACCTGATCTTCAACGTGGGGACCGGTGATCACGTGGTGGCGGGCAACGGCAACGATGCCATCCAGATCACCGCGACCAACTTCGTCAGCATCGACGGCGGCGCCGGCTTCGACACGTTGGTCCTGGCCGACGGCATCGACCTCGACTACAACGCCGTCGGCGTCGGCACGCTCTCCAACATCGAGCGTATCGATCTCGGCAAGGGCGACTCGGGGAGCGTGCTGACCCTGACCGCAGCGGAGGTCGACGCCATCACCGATGCCAACAACGTGCTGCAGATTACCGGCGAGAGCAACGACACCCTCAACGTGGTGGGTGCCGTGAACACCGGGACCACCCAACAGGTCAACGGCATTACCTACGATGTCTACAACTTTGGCAGCAGTACCCTGCTGATCGAGGACAACACGGTACAGGTCGTGGTCTGATGCGCGGCTTGTCCGTGCTCAAGGGGAGGCGCCCTGGCGCGGGAGCCCTGTGGCTCCTGTGCCTCGGGCTGCCGTTGTCCGCCCCGGCCATCCCGCTCGACCAGGCGGTGCGGGCAGGGTTGGCGATCCACCCGCAGGTGCGTTCGGCGATGGCCGAGGCGGACCGGGCGGGCACCGAGGTTGAGATCGCCAAGGGCGGCTATTACCCCTCTGTCACCATGTCCGGGGGGCCGCAGGAGTTCGACGTCGGCGAGGTCGTCTACGACGTCACCGTATCGCAGATGCTGTATGACTGGGGACGGGTGACGAGCAAGGTCGACAGCGCCAGCGCCACCCAGCGCAAGCTGTCCGAGGCGGTGCTGGTGGCGCGCGACGATGCGGCGCTGGATATAGTCGAAACCTACCTCGACGTGCTTGCCTCGGAACGCCGGGTGGAGACGGTGCGCCAGCACATCCAGCGCCTGGACGGCATCCGCGAGATGACCCAGGCACGCGGTAGCGACGGTTACGCCGACCGCAGCGAACTGGACCGCGCCAACCTCGAACTGGCGCGTGCCCAGGAACAGCTGTCGCTGGAGAAGGGCAACCTGCAGGACGCGCGCAACCAGTACGCGATCCTGGTTGGCCAGGACCCCTCCGAGCTGGTGGAGCCCGAGCCGATGTCGCTGCAGCGCTACCTGGCTGCCAGCGACATGACGCGAGTGATCCGCGAGTCGCCGTTGCAGCGCAAGGCGTTGGAGGACGCCAATGTCGCCGAGGCGCAAGTCCGCGAGGCCAAGGCTTCGTTGCTGCCGCAGTTGAACCTGGAGGCCTCCGCGTTGCGCCGGGAGATCGGCGGTCGCCCGGAAAGCGACTCGGTGATGTCGCTGCGCTTTCGCATGGACACCTTCCAGGGGCTTTCCAACTTCCGTCGGCCGACTGCTGCGCAACAGCGACTGGAGTCGGCGCGATGGACGGCCGATGCGATGCAGCGTGACATCCGCCGGCAGTTGCAGACGCTGTTCGACAACAGTGACACGTTGCGCTGGCGGGAACAGTCGCTGAGCCAGCAGGTGACGGAGTCGGAGCAGGTTGGCGAGCTGTACCGCGAGCAATTCGAGGTTGGCCGGCGCGATGTGATCGACTTGCTCAACGTGCAGCGCGAGCGCTTCGAGGCCGAGCGGCAATTGATCAATCTGCATATCGAGCGCAAGCGCATCGAGTACCGGGCGGCCGCGCAGGTCGGGCTGTTGGGGGCACTACTGGAGAACCGGTTGAATCATGGAAGTTGAACAATCCCCGGACAATGTCGTGAGCCTGAACCACGACGACCCGCTGCGCCAGGGCCTGCTGCTGCTGTGCCGACAACTGGGCCGGCCGCTGGGCGACGCCGAGCTGGTCGACGGCCTTGCGCTGGAGCACGGACGCCTGCCGCTGCGCCTGGTCTCCCGCGCCCTGCGCCGCGCCGACATCACCGCCAGGGTCGCGGAGCTGCCGTTGCGGCAGATGGATGCCTACCTGCTGCCGGCCCTGCTGTTGCTCGACGATGGCCGCAGCCTGCTGCTGGTTGGCGTAGAGGGTGAGCAGTATGAGGTACTGGTACCGCACAGCGACGGCGGCCGCGAGTGCATGACGCTGCCTGCTCTGGAGGCGCTTTACAGCGGCTCGGCGGTGTTCGCCAAGTGCCGCTACCGCCCCGATGGGCGGGTGGGCGATTACGCCAGCGGCCTGCCGGAGCACTGGTTCTTCGGGCCGCTCAAGCGGCTCTGGCGCTCCTATGCCGAAGTCACGGCGGCCGCCCTGGTGGCCAACGTCCTGGCTGTCGCCTCGGCGCTGTTCGCCATGCAGGTTTACGACCGTGTGGTGCCCAACGCGGCTTTCGATACCCTATGGATACTTGCCAGCGGCGTGGCCCTGGCGATCATCGTCGACGGGGTACTGCGGATTCTTCGCGGGCACCTGCTGAACGTACTTGGCAAGCGCCTGGACCTGCAGTTGTCGAGCCTGCTGTTCGGGCGCGTGCTCAGCACCCGGATCGCCGCCAAGCCGGCGTCGATGGGAGCGTTCAGTACCCAGGTGCGTGAGTTCGAGTCGGTCCGCGAGTTCTTCACTTCCTCCAGCGCCGCACTGATCAGCGACCTGCCGTTCGTGGCGATCTTCCTGTTGATCATTGCCGTGATCGGTGGCCATGTGGTCTGGGTGCCGCTGGTGGCCTGCGTGTTGATGCTGCTGCCGGGGCTGCTGACCCAGCGCCTGCTGGGGCACCTGTCACGGCAGAACCTGCGCGAGGGTGCGATGAAGAACAGCGTGCTGCTGGAAGCCTTCGAACACCTTGAGACGGTCAAGGCCGCGCGTGCCGAGGGCCGCTGCCGCCAGCAGTGGGAGATGCTCACCGGGGAACTGGCCGGTACCGCAATGAAGACCCACGCCCTGGCCTCGACCCTCAGCTATTCGGCGAGCATCGTCCAGCAGTTGTGCTACGTCGGGGTGGTGGTGTTCGGCGTCTACCGGATTAGCGACGGCGCGATGACCGTCGGCGCCCTGGTGGCCTGTTCGATCCTGGCCTCGCGGGCCATCGCTCCGCTGTCCCAGGCTGCCGCCATCCTTGGCCGTTGGCAACATACCAAGGTGGCCCTGGAGGGCCTCGACCAGCTGATGTCCGCCGAGCAGGAGCGGCCCGCCGGCAAGCGCTTCGTGCACCGCGACCGGCTGCACGGGCATTACCGCCTGGAGGCGCTGCGCCTGGCCCATGGCGACAGCCCACCGGTAGTCGATGTGCATGCGTTGAACATCCAGGCCGGCGAGCGGGTGGCGCTGCTCGGCGGCAACGGCGCCGGCAAGTCGACCTTGCTGCGGCTGCTCAGTGGCCTGCTCGATGCGCAATCCGGCCGGCTGCTGCTGGACGACATCGCTTTGAGCCAGCTCGACCCGGCCGACCGCCAGCGTGGCATCGGTTACTTGCCGCAGGATGTGGCGCTGTTCCACGGCAGCCTGCGGGAAAACCTCAACCTGGCGAATGCCGCGCTGGGCGACGAGGAATTGCTGGAGGCCCTCGATGGCGTGGGGCTGGGTACTTTCGTACGCTCCCACCCGCTGGGGCTGGACATGCCGATCCAGGGCAACGCCAGCCTCTCCGGCGGCCAGCGCCAGGCGGTGGGGTTGGCCCGGGTACTGCTGCAGGACCCGCCTATCCTGCTGCTCGACGAGCCGACCGCAGCCTTCGACCAGAACAGCGAGAAACAGGTCATCGACTACCTGCAGAAATGGCTGGGCCGGCGAACCTTGATCATCACCACCCACAAGAAAAGCGTCTTGGCCCTGGTGGACCGTGCAGTGGTGCTGCGCAACGGCCAGGTGATCATGGACGGCCCGCTGAACCAGGTAGTGCTGGGCAACCAGGTGCAGGCGCCACAGGTCGCCGAAGGAGCCGGCCATGGCAGCTGAAAATAGTTCTGTAGTGTTGCGTCGGCAACTGGCCGACCCCTTGCTGGCAACCACTCACCCGGTCTATCGCCCGCTGCTCTGGACCCTGCTCGGCAGCGTCCTGCTGTTCGTCGCCTGGGCCGCCTGGGCGGAGCTCGATGAAGTGACGCGTGGCGACGGGCGTGTGGTGCCGTTCAGCCGCATCCAGAAGATCCAGAGCCTGGAAGGGGGCATTCTAGACCGCCTGCTGGTGCAGGAGGGCGACCTGGTGGAGGTTGGCCAGCCACTTCTGCGCCTGGACGAGACACGCTTTCTGACCAATTTCCAGGAGTCGGCCAACCAGGCCGGAGTGCTGCGGGCGGCCATTGCCCGGCTGGACGCCGAGGTGCTGGGCAAGGCGGCCATCGAGTTCCCGCCAGACATCGACCCGCAAGGGCCGCTGGCGCGTTCCGAGCGCGAGTTGTTCAAGTCGCGGCGGGACAAACTGCTCGAAGGTAGCCAGGCAATCCAGCGGCAGATCAGCCTGGCCCAGAGCCAGCTCGACCTGGTCCGCCCGCTGGTAGCCAAGCGTGCGGTGAGCCAGATGGAGGCGCTGCGGCTGAGCCAGGACATCGCTACCCTCAACGGCAAGCTGACCGAGCTGAAGAGCAGCTACTTCCAGGACGCCTACACCGAGCGCTCACAGCGCAAGGCCGACCTCAGTGCCCTGGAGCCGATTGTCCAGCAGCGCCAGGACCAGCTGCGCCGCACCGGGATCGTTTCGCCGGTGCGTGGGCGGGTCAACACCGTGTTGATCAATACCCGTGGCGGGGTGATCCAGCCCGGCGAGGCGATCATGGAAGTGATTCCGGTAGAGGACCGCCTGCTGGTAGAAGCCAGGATCAAGCCGCGCGACGTGGCCTTCCTGGTGCCGGGCATGCCGGCCAAGGTGAAGATTACCGCCTATGACTTCAGCATCTATGGCGACCTCAAGGGCACCCTGGAGCAGATCAGCGCCGACACCATCGAGGAGGACACGCCTCACGGCAAGGAGTCGTACTACCAGGTGCTGATCCGCACTGACGGCAGCCAGCTCAAGCGCGGTGAGGAGGTGCTGCCGATCATCCCCGGCATGGTTGCCGAAGTGGATATTCTCAGTGGCAAGCGCAGCGTGCTCAATTACTTGCTGCGCCCGCTGATCAAGGCCCGTCTCTACTGAGCCGGGGCATCAGGAACGGGAATTGCAGCATCCCAGCAAACCTGTCTATTTGGGGGTACGGCCATGTTTCCGGAAGATCTGTACTTCATGGTTCTCTTCGCCATAGCGGTGCTGACCCTTGATGTGGCAGCCATCATGCTCTATCGCAGTGCCAAGCCCTGACCCGCGTTTGGGGACTTTCACCCTGAACCGGGTTTTGGTCTACAGTGCTGGGACGTCTCTGGTGTAAGGAAACAGCTATGACAATGCGTCGATTGGCAGTTGTCGCTACCGCCATTGCGCTGGCATCAGGGCCAGTGCTCACTTATGCCGACCCGGGTAATGGTAAAGGGCAGGGCCATGGCAAGGACAAGGGCCAGCATGGTCAAGGTCACGGGGGGTCGTACGGTGGCCCGTCGATAAACCGTGGCGATGTGCTTGGCATTATTGACGGGTACCGTGGCTACTGGAGCCCTGGGCCGGCGCTGCCCCCTGGCATTCAGAAGAACCTGGCCCGTGGCAAACCACTGCCGCCGGGTATCGCCAAGAAGCTCGATGGCAGGCTGCTGGGGCAGCTCCCTCATTACGATGGCTATGAATGGATGCAGGCGGGTGCGGACCTGATCCTGGTGGCAGTCGCTACGGGGATCATCTACGAGGTGCTCAACGGCGCGCTGGATTGACGTCAGGCGCAGGTGTCGGCGAGCGCCGTCAACTGTGGGAGCGGCCTTGTGTCGCGATGGGCTGCAAAGCAGCCCCCCGGCAGGCGACGCGGAGGCTGGCACCGGCTGCGCCGGTGTTCGCGGGTGAACCCGCTCCCACAGTGTTCTCGATAGCCCCCGTCCGGCGCCAGCAAGCCGCTGGAGCGCGCGCCTTCCGTTTGCAGTTTGGCCAGTGGTGCACCTGTAATACGGAAAAAGCTGCGACCCTATTGGCAGATGCACTTTCCAGCCTTCACTCACCCAGGCGACTGGCAGAAATATCAGTTGCGGCCCGTGCAGCGAGACTTTGGTTGATTGGTAAGCCAATACAAACCCCCGTTAGAATGCAGCGTATCCTTGATGGCCAATTGCAAATGTCTACGTTTCGTCTCTTTCTGTCCGCTGTAATGATCACCGGCCTTGCCGGCTGCGCGACCCCTGGCAAACCCACTGCCAGCAAACTGACCCACAAATCGCCCCAGCAGTACGCCGCCTGCGTACTACCCAAGTGGCAAGCGCTGGCGCCCCAGGCCACGCAGAAATCGATTGCCCACGGCTACCGGCTGACGGCCCCCAGCGCCGTGGCATCCGATGATGTGCTGGACGTAGTCGACTCCCGCGAGGGCAGCCGCGCGACTTTCTACAAGGGCAGCTTCCTGTCTGGTGACAAATTGCGCCAGGCTGCCAGGGAATGCCTGGACTGACTCAGTAACCCGAGCCGCTGGAGCCGCCCATGCTCGGCAGGCGGGCCCTGCGCTGGGCATTGCTCCACTCGGCGCAGGTCATGAAAGCGGTATTGTCCACTTTGCCGGTGCCATCGAAACTGACGCTATAGGGGTGGCGGTTGTCGCCCTTGGTCAGCATGTAGTCGAAACAGGTGCCGGGTACCACGGTGCGTTCGGTCTCGGCATCAGGCTTGCCGCCGACCTGCATGACCTGGTCTCGGCTCATGCCGTTGGCGACTTTCGCCACCAGCGGCTGGTCGTGGTACAGCGCGGAGTTGGACGAGCAGGCAGAAAGCGCTGCCAGTGCAAGGACCAGCGCGTGAAAGGGTTTGTTCATGGCCGTGCTCCGGTAAAGGACGCCGATGAAGTGATGCAGCAGCGGTTGGCGCACAGCCGCGCGCAGTTGCTGGCGGTAATTGCGGGCATGGAAGACAAGCCGCAAGGGATGGATTGCGAGG
>MTEU01001200.1_pt1 | contig 10169 bp, 8 predicted proteins | sample 1042701 | NCBI WGS metagenome assembly MTEU01 (sample SAMN06185813, study PRJNA358809) | soil metagenome | isolation source: naturally attenuated soil | place: India | collected 2015-05-23
CGCGCTGGGCTTCGGCCGCGCGGCGCTCGATGAGGCGATCGCGCGGGCCACCGCGCGGCCGATGTTCGGCGGCAAGCTGGCCGACCTGCAGCTGACGCAGGCCGCGCTCGGCGAGATGGCGACCGCGCTGGACGCGGCCGCGCTGCTGACCTGGCGCGCGGCGTGGCTGCGCGATACGCGCGCGGGGCGCACCACGCGCGAGGCCGCGATGGCGAAGATGACCGCCACCGAGAACGCGCAGATGGTGATCGATCGCGCGGTGCAGCTGTTCGGCGGGCTCGGCGTGCGCATCGGCAGCCGGGTCGAGAGCCTGTACCGGGAGATCCGCTCGCTGCGCATCTACGAGGGCGCCACCGAAGTGCAGAAGCTGATCGTCGCGCGCGAAACGCTGGCCGCGCGGCAACCGCAGTCCTGACCGCGCGCTCCACAGAACGAGCGCCGCCCATCAAGGAGACAGCCATGGCGAGCACAGCCCATCTCGATACCTTCGCCCAGGACCGCCTGCCCGCGCGCGAGGCCTGGCCGGTGTTCCTGTTCAACGACGACACCCGCTATCCCGAGCGGCTCAACGCCGCGGTGGAACTGGTCGATCGCCATGTGCGCGAAGGCCGCGGTGAACGCACTGCGATCCGCTATCCCGATGCCGGCGGCGGAGGCGGTTTTGCCGCCGTCAGCTATGCCGAGCTGGCCGCGCTGACCAATCGCATCGCCCGCGTGCTGACCGAGGACATGGGGCTGGTGCCAGGCAACCGCATCCTGCTGCGCGGGCCCAACAACCTGATGATGGCCGCCAGCCTGCTGGCGACGCTGAAGGCCGGGCTGATTGCGGTGCCGACCATGCCGCTGTTGCGCGCGCGGGAATTGAAGCAGGTGATCGACCGGGCCGAGGTCGGCGCCGCGCTATGCGATGCGCGGCTGCGCGACGAGCTGGACGCCAATATGCGCGAAGGTGGCGAGTTCCACTGTCCGTCGATGCGGCAGGTGCTGTGCTTCAACGGCAGCGGGCCGGGTTCGCTGGAGGCGGCGCTCGAGGGCAAGCCGGACGACTTCGCCGCCTGCGATACCGCCAGCGACGACATCTGCCTGATCGCCTTTACCAGCGGCACCACCGGGCAGCCCAAGGGCACCGTGCATTTCCATCGCGACGTGCTGGCGATGTGCGACCTGTTCCCGCGCCATGTGCTGCGGCCCACGGCCGACGACGTGTTCTGCGGCACGCCGCCGCTGGCCTTTACCTTCGGGCTCGGTGGGCTGCTGTGCTTCCCGCTGCGGGCCGGCGCATCGACCGTCCTCGCCGAGAAGCTGACGCCGGAGGCGCTGCTGGCATTGATCCAGGACGCGCGCGCGACCATCGTCTTCACCGCGCCGACCTTCTATCGCCAGATGGCCGCGGCGGCCGAGCGCTACGACCTGTCGAGCCTGAAGAAGAGCGTGTCGGCCGGGGAGGCGTTGCCCGACGCCACGCGCCAGAGCTGGAAGGCCGCGACCGGCATCGAGATGATCGACGGCATCGGCGGCACCGAGATGATGCATATCTTCATCTCCAGCGCTGGCGACGAGGTGCGGCCCGGCGCGATCGGCAAGGTGGTGCCCGGCTATGTCGCGCGCATCGTCGACGAGAACATGCAGACGCTGCCGCCCGGCGTGCCCGGCAAGCTGGCGGTGCAGGGCCCGACCGGCTGCCGCTATCTGGACGATCCGCGCCAGGCCAACTATGTGCGCGACGGCTGGAACCTGCCCGGCGATACCTTCGTGATGGATGCCGACGGCTACTACTTCTATCAGGCGCGCTCGGACGACATGATCGTCTCGGCCGGCTACAACATCGCCGGTCCCGAGGTCGAGGCCGCGCTGATGCAGCACGAAGCGGTGGCCGAGTGCGGCGTGATCGGCGCGCCCGACGATGGGCGCGGGCAGGTGGTGGCCGCCTATGTGGTGCTGCGAGCCGGCTTTCACGGCGACGATGCGATGCGCGTGACGCTGCAGGAGCACGTCAAGCGCCAGATCGCGCCGTACAAGTATCCGCGCCGCATCCACTTCGTCGACGCGCTGCCGCGCACCGAGACCGGCAAGCTGCAGCGCTTCCGGCTGCGGCAGATGGCCGGGCAGAACGGGACGCCGACGTGATGGCCACACCGGCGAGCTTCCGCAACACGGTGCGGGTGCGCTTCAAGGACTGCGATGCCGCCGGCATCGTGTTCTTTCCGCGCTATTTCGAGATGCTGAACGATCTGGTCGAAGACTGGTTTCGCGAGGCGCTCGACTGGCCGTTCGAACACATGCACGGCGCCGACCGCGCCGGCGTGCCCACCGCGGACCTGCAATGCCGCTTCGTCGCGCCGAGCCGGATGGGCGAGGTGCTGACGCGCGAGCTGGCGGTGACGCGGTCGGGCAGTTCCAGCTGCACGCTGCGGGTGCGCTTTGTCGGCGCGCAGCACGACGGGCGGGCGGACCTGCGCGTCGAATTCACGCAGCGGCTGGTCTGCGTCGATACCGCCCGGCTTGCGCCGCGACCCTTTCCCGCGCCGGTGCGCGAAGCGATGGCGCGCTTCGTCGAGGCGCCGGATGCCGCCACAGCGGGCACATCGACCCATATTTCCTCGAATTCCTGACGAGTCCAAGCTATGAACGATATCGTGGCGCCCGCCGCCAAATCTCCGACCCCCACCAACGCCAACGCCGCCACCGCTGCGCAGCGGGGCCAGCCGATGGCCGTGCTGCAGCCCCCGGACTGGGCCGCGCCGCGCGGCTATGCCAACGGCATCCTGACCGAGTTCCAGGCCGGCAGCCGGCTGATCTTCGTCGGCGGCCAGATCGGCTGGAACGGCCAGTGCGAGTTCGAAAGCGACGACTTCGCCGAGCAGACCGCCCAGGCGCTGCGCAATGTGATCGCGGTGCTGCAGCAGGGCGGGGCGCGCGCCGAGCATATCGCCCGGATGACCTGGTATGTGAAGGACAAGGCCGAATACGTCGCCGCCTATCCCGCGATCGGCAAGCACTATCGCGAGATCATCGGCCGCCACTTCCCGGCGATGACCGCGGTGCAGGTCGCGGACCTGATCGAACCGCGCGCGCGGGTGGAGATCGAAGTGACGGCGGTGGTGCCGCCGACGGCATAAAGGCATGCCTGCCGGTGGTCACCCTCTCCCGCTTGCGGCAGAGGGCCGGGGAGAGGGAACAGGGCGGTCGCAGCGACCGCAACGTCTCGCAGAGGCAACGCTGCGCTTTCTCCCCCGACCCCTCTCCCGCAAGCGGGAGAGGGGAGCAGTCCCAGGGCAAATGCCAAGGACCTGGCATACGCAAGTCCTTGAAAACTTGAGAAATTGGCCGGCGTGAGGTAGAATCCGAAAGTTTCGCTTTCAGAACCCTTCACCCTAGCGCCAACCGCATTCCACCTTCCGCCGCCCTGACCGCTGCCCTGCGGATTCGCCCCGGAGCGCCGTGCCGATCGCCGTCGACACTGTCTGCGCACCCATGCCGAATCCCACGCAGCCCGGCCCGACAGCCCCGGCTTGCCGCCGGCGCGCTCGCCGTCAGATTCGGGGCACGAGGCGTCGAGAGAGGTCGGTCACGGGGTGAATCCAGCAGGAGCCTACCCGTGTTACCGTCTTTTCCGCCCGCCATCCTTGCGCTAGCAGACGGCACGGTCTTTCGTGGCTATTCCATCGGCGCCTCCGGCCATACCATCGGCGAAGTGGTGTTCAACACCGCGCTGACCGGTTACCAGGAAATCCTCACCGACCCGAGCTATTCGCGGCAGATCGTCACGCTGACGTATCCGCATATCGGCAATGTCGGCGTCAATTCCGAGGATGTCGAAGCCACCAAAGTCCATGCCGCCGGCCTGATCATCAAGGATCTGCCGCTGCTCGCCTCGAACTTCCGCAAGCAGCACACGCTGCCGCATTACCTGAAGCAGGAGAAGGTGCCCGCCATCGCCGGCATCGACACCCGCAAGCTGACCCGCATCCTGCGCGAGAAGGGCGCCCAGAACGGCTGCATCCTGGCCGGCGAGGACAACGCGCAGAAGGCTATCGACCTGGCGCGCTCGTTCCCGGGCCTGGCCGGCATGGACCTGGCCAAGGTCGTGTCGGTCAAGGAACCGTACGAGTGGAACCAGACCGAGTGGGCGCTGGAGCGCGGCTACGGCAAGCTGGAGAACCCGCGCTTTCACGTCGTCGCGTTCGACTACGGCGTCAAGTTCAACATCCTGCGGATGCTGGCCCAGCGCGGCTGCCGCATCACGGTGCTGCCGGCCCAGTCGACCGCGGCCGACGCGCTGGCCTACAAGCCGGACGGCATCTTCCTGGCCAACGGCCCGGGCGATCCCGAGCCGTGCGACTACGCGATCCGTGCCACGCAGGAATTCCTGCAGCGCGGCATTCCGACCTTCGGCATCTGCCTGGGCCACCAGATCATGGGCCTGGCCGTCGGTGCGAAGACGGTCAAGATGCCGACCGGCCACCACGGCGCCAACCATCCGGTCAAGGACCTGGACGACGGCCGCGTGGTGATCACCTCGCAGAACCACGGCTTTGCGGTCGATGCCGCGACGCTGCCGGCCAACGCGCGCGTGACGCACGTCTCGCTGTTCGACGGCACGCTGCAGGGCTTCGCGCTGAACGACAAGCCGGCGTTCTGCTTCCAGGGCCACCCGGAAGCGTCGCCCGGCCCGCACGACGTGGCCTATCTGTTCGACCGCTTCACGAAGCTGATGGAGGAGGCCCGCCAGTAAGGCGGACTTCGACATCGAGAGCGGAACGAGACGACACAGGATCGCGACCATGAACGCCCTGATGCACGCTACCTTCGGCATAACCGACTTCTGGACCTATCTGCTGGGCACGATCTTCATCGTGCTGCTGCCAGGGCCGAATTCGATGTACGTGCTGTCGGTCGCCGCGCAGCGCGGCGTGCGCGCCGGCTATCGCGGCGCCTGCGGCGTGTTCCTCGGCGACGCCATCCTGATGGTGCTGTCGGCGGCCGGCGTGGCCTCGCTGCTCAAGGCCAGCCCTGGGCTGTTCTACGTGATCAAGTACATCGGCGCCGCCTATCTGGCGTGGATTGGTTTCCAGATGCTGCGCGGCGCGCTGCGAAACTGGAGTTCCCACGGCAAGGGCGCCGAGGCTGCGGCGGGGCAGGGCGAGGTGCAGGTGCAGGTGCAGGTCACCGACCCGACCAACCCGTTCCGCAAGGCGCTGCTGATCAGCCTGCTGAACCCCAAGGCCATCCTGTTCTTCGTCTCGTTCTTCATCCAGTTCGTCGATCCGCAGTTCGCCTATCCGGTGCTGTCGTTCGCCGCGCTGGGGCTGGTGTGCCAGGTCTGCAGCTTCGCCTACCTGACCGCGATCATCTTCGTCGGCGCGAAGCTGGCCGAGGCCTTCCGCCGCCGGCGCAGGCTGTCGGCCGGCATGGCGAGCGGCGTGGGCGCGATGTTTATCGGCTTCGGCGCCAAGCTGGCGACGGCCACCCTGAACTGAATATTGATATCCGGCGCGGTGCGCCTGCTCCCAGCGAGCGCGGACCGGCCGACAAAGAGAGCGTGCAATGCCAAAACGCACAGACATCCAGAGCATCCTGATCATCGGCGCGGGCCCCATCATCATCGGCCAGGCCTGCGAGTTCGACTATTCCGGCGCGCAGGCGTGCAAGGCGCTGCGCGAGGAAGGGTTCAAGGTCATCCTGGTCAATTCGAACCCGGCGACCATCATGACCGACCCGAACACCGCCGATGTGACCTACATCGAGCCCATCACCTGGGAAGTGGTCGAGCGCATCATCGCCAAGGAGCGCCCCGATGCGATCCTGCCGACCATGGGTGGCCAGACCGCGCTGAACTGCGCGCTGGACCTGCACCGCCACGGCGTGCTCGACAAGTACAAGGTCGAGCTGATCGGCGCGTCGCCCGAGGCGATCGACAAGGCCGAGGACCGGCAGAAGTTCAAGGACGCGATGACCAAGATCGGTCTCGGTTCGGCCAAGTCCGGCATCGCGCATTCGATGGAAGAGGCGCTGGCCGTCCAGTCGCAGATCGCGCGCGAGACCAACACCAGCGGCTATCCGATCGTGATCCGCCCGTCGTTCACGCTGGGCGGCACCGGCGGCGGCATCGCCTACAACCGCGAGGAATTCGAGGAGATCTGCAAGCGCGGCCTGGACCTGTCGCCGACGCGCGAGCTGCTGATCGAGGAATCGCTGCTGGGCTGGAAAGAGTACGAGATGGAAGTGGTCCGCGACAAGAAGGACAACTGCATCATCGTCTGCTCGATCGAGAACCTGGACCCGATGGGCATCCATACCGGCGACTCGATCACCGTCGCGCCGGCGCAGACCCTGACCGACAAGGAATACCAGCTGCTGCGCAACGCCTCGCTGGCGGTGCTGCGCGAGATCGGCGTCGATACCGGCGGCTCCAACGTGCAGTTCTCGATCAATCCGAAGGACGGCCGGATGATCGTGATCGAGATGAACCCGCGCGTGTCGCGTTCGTCGGCGCTGGCCTCGAAGGCCACCGGCTTCCCGATCGCCAAGGTCGCCGCCAAGCTGGCGGTCGGCTACACGCTGGACGAGCTGAAGAACGAGATCACCGGTGGCCAGACCCCGGCGTCGTTCGAGCCGTCGATCGACTACGTGGTCACCAAGGTGCCGCGCTTTGCCTTCGAGAAATTCCCGCAGGCCGACAGCCACCTGACCACGCAGATGAAGTCGGTGGGCGAGGTGATGGCGATGGGCCGCACCTTCCAGGAGTCGTTCCAGAAGGCGCTGCGCGGCCTGGAGGTCGGCGTCGACGGGCTGGACGAGAAGTCGACCGATCGCGACGAGATCGTCGAGGAGATCGGCGAGGCGGGCCCGGACCGCATCTGGTACGTCGGCGATGCGTTCCGCCTGGGCATGTCGCTCGAGGAGGTGTACGCCGAGACCGACATCGACCCGTGGTTCCTCGCCCAGATCGAGGACATCGTCAAGACCGAGGCGCAGGTCAAGGCCCGCACGCTGGCCAGCCTGTCGGCCGCCGAGCTGCGCTACCTGAAGCAGAAGGGCTTCTCCGACCGGCGCCTGGCCAGGCTGATGAAGACGGACGCCAAGGCCGTGCGCGAAGCGCGCCTGGCCAACAACGTGCGTCCGGTCTACAAGCGCGTCGATACCTGCGCGGCCGAGTTCGCCACCAACACCGCCTACATGTACTCGACCTACGAGGCCGAGCATGGCGAGTGCGAGGCCAACCCGACCGACAAGCGCAAGATCATGGTGCTGGGCGGCGGTCCGAACCGGATCGGCCAGGGCATCGAATTCGACTACTGCTGCGTGCACGCGGCGCTCGCGCTGCGCGAGGATGGCTACGAGACCATCATGGTCAACTGCAACCCGGAGACCGTGTCGACCGACTACGACACCTCCGACCGCCTGTACTTCGAGCCGCTGACGCTCGAGGACGTGCTCGAGATCGTCGACAAGGAAAAGCCGGTCGGCGTGATCGTGCAGTACGGCGGCCAGACTCCGCTGAAGCTGGCGCTGGACCTGGAGGCCAATGGCGTGCCGATCATCGGCACCAGTCCCGACATGATCGATGCGGCCGAGGACCGCGAGCGCTTCCAGAAGCTGCTGCAGGAGCTGGGCCTGCGCCAGCCGCCGAACCGCACCGCACGCGCCGAGGACGAGGCGCTGAAGCTGGCCGAGGAGATCGGCTATCCGCTGGTGGTGCGCCCGTCGTACGTACTGGGCGGCCGCGCGATGGAGATCGTCCATGAGCCGCGCGACCTCGAGCGCTACATGCGCGAGGCGGTCAAGGTGTCGAACGACTCGCCGGTACTGCTCGACCGCTTCCTCAACGATGCGATCGAGTGCGACGTCGATGCGTTGTGCGATGGCAAGCGCGTCTTCATCGGCGGCGTGATGGAGCACATCGAGCAGGCGGGCGTCCACTCGGGCGATTCGGCGTGCTCGCTGCCGCCGTACTCGCTGTCGCAGGCGACCGTCGACGAACTGAAGCGCCAGACCGCCGCGATGGCCAAGGCGCTGAACGTGGTCGGCCTGATGAACGTCCAGTTCGCGATCCAGCAGAAGGACGGCCAGGACATCGTCTACGTGCTCGAAGTGAACCCGCGCGCCTCCCGCACGGTGCCGTACGTGTCGAAGGCCACCGGCCTGTCGCTGGCCAAGATCGCCGCGCGCTGCATGGCCGGCCAGTCGCTGGACGAGCAGGGCATCGGCGCCGAGGTGGTGCCGCCGTACTACAGCGTCAAGGAAGCGGTGTTCCCGTTCAACAAGTTCCCTGGCGTCGATCCGGTGCTCGGACCCGAGATGCGCTCGACCGGCGAGGTGATGGGCGTGGGCAAGACCTTCGGCGAGGCCCTGTTCAAGAGCCAGCTGGCGGCAGGTTCGCGCCTGCCCGAGCGCGGCACCGTGCTGCTGACCGTCAAGGACAGCGACAAGCCGCACGCGGTCAGCGTCGCCCGCATGCTGCACGACATGGGCTATCCGCTGGTGGCGACCCGCGGCACCGCGTCCGCGATCGAGGCGGCCGGCATTCCGGTGCGCGTGGTCAACAAGGTCAAGGACGGCCGCCCGCATATCGTGGACATGCTGAAGAACGGCGAGCTGGCGCTGGTGTTCACCACGGTCGACGAGACCCGCACCGCGATCGCCGATTCGCGCTCGATCCGGATCTCGGCGCTGGCCAACCGGGTGCCGTACTACACGACGATCGCCGGCGCCCGCGCCGCGGTCGAGGGCCTGAAGCAGATGCAGAACCTGGAGGTCTACGACCTGCAGGGCCTGCACGGCTCGCTGGCCTGATTCTGCGGCGCTTCCCACGGCGCGGCGGCTTGCCTCCTCCCTTCGGGGCGGGGGCGGCCCCTTGGCCCTGGTTGATGTGCTTCGGCGTCTTGACCTAAACTAACGGGAATTTCGGCGGACCCCAGTTATCAGGGGCGCCCGAAAGCTGAGCAATCAGAGCCTGGTCGTACAATCCAAGAACCACCCAAAAGCCGCGGTTGAGCGGAGGTGTGCCGGCAAGACCGCTGCGTACATCGCCCGCTGCGCTGCGGCTCATTTTTTTGCCTGACGAAGACATGAGCACCATTCCGATTACCAAGCGCGGCGCAGAACTCCTGAAAGCGGAGCTGCAACGCCTGAAGGCCGTCGAACGTCCCGCGGTGATCAATGCCATCGCCGAGGCGCGTGCGCAGGGCGATCTGTCGGAAAACGCGGAATACGACGCCGCCAAGGAAAAACAGGCCTTCATCGAGGGCCGCATCCTCGAGGTCGAGGCCAAGCTGTCGGCCGCGCAGATCATCGATCCGACCCAGCTCGATACCGATGGCCGCATCGTGTTCGGCGCCACCGTCGACCTGGAAGACCTGGAATCGGGCAAGTCGGTCCGCTACCAGATCGTCGGCGAGGACGAAGCCGATCTCGACAGCGGCAAGATCTCGGTCAGCTCGCCGATTGCGCGGGCGCTGATCGGCAAGTTCGAAGGCGATGTCGCGACCGTGCTGGCCCCCGGCGGCGAGCGCGAGTACGAAGTCATCACCGTCCGCTACATCTGAGGCGGCGCGCCGTGGTGTCGCCGTCCTCTCCGCTGCCGGGCCCGGCGTCCGCCGGCCAGCCGCTGCTGCCTCACCGGCTGTTCCTGCTGCTGACCGTGATCTGGGCCGGCAGCCTCTGGACCATCGGCTATCTGGTCGCGCCCACGTTGTTCGCCGTGCTGCCGAGCCGCGAGATGGCCGGCATGCTGGCCGGGCAGCTGTTCCGCACCGAGGCCGTGCTTGGCGTGGTGATCGGCGTGCTGCAGCTGGCGCTGTGCAACGTGATGATCCGGCGCGGCGCCATGCGCTACCGGGCGCTGCGCTGGCTGGTGCTGGGCATGCTGTGCTGCGTGCTGATCGGTTACTTCGGGCTGCAGCCCTTCATGGAGAGCCTGCGGCACAAGGCGCAGGCGATGGGGCTCGGGGTGTCGGAGTCGCCGTTCCGCGCGCGCTTCGGCATGCTGCACGGCGTCTCGAGCGCCTTCTACCTGCTGCAGAGCCTGCTGGCGCTGGTGCTGGTCTGGCGCCTCGCCGGCCGGCGGACGGTGGCGGAGGACTGAGAGGGGCCGTCCCTCGAGAGCGGTTTTCTCTCCCCTCTCCCGCTTGCGGGAGAGGGGTTGGGGGAGAGGGAAAGCGGCAGCT
>MTEU01000940.1_pt3 | contig 10161 bp, 8 predicted proteins | sample 1042701 | NCBI WGS metagenome assembly MTEU01 (sample SAMN06185813, study PRJNA358809) | soil metagenome | isolation source: naturally attenuated soil | place: India | collected 2015-05-23
CCACCGAGGAGGCGCTGCTGCGCCGGGCGCTGGGCGACACGCCGGGCATCGAGCGGCTCGACTTCGATCTGGTCAACCGCGTGCTGACGGTGCACCACCGCAACGCGGTGGAGGAGACGATCGAGCGCCGCATCGCCTCCACCGGCATGAGCGCACGGCGCCACGATCCGGCCCGGCGTACCCCCGCGGCGAGCAGTACGGAGAACTGGTGGAAGCTGGGCGCCGCCGCGCTGCTGGCACTGGCCGCCGAAGCCAGCGACTGGCTGGCACTGGCCGAGCCGTGGCTGGCCGCCGCGCTGGCGCTGACGGCCATCACCCTGGTCGGCCTGCCGACCTGGAAGAAGGGCTTCATCGCCCTGCGCCACCGCACGCTGAACATCAATGCGCTGATGAGCGTGGCGGTGACCGGCGCGCTGCTGATCGGCCAGTGGGCCGAGGCGGCCATGGTGCTGGTGCTGTTCACCCTGGCCGAGCGCATCGAGGCACGTTCGCTGGGTCGCGCGCGCAACGCCATCCGCGAGCTGCTCTCGCTGGCGCCGGAAAGCGCCAGCGTGCGCCAGGCCGATGGCGCCTTTCGCAGCATGCCGGCCAGCGAAGTCGCCATCGGCAGCCTGGTGCGGGTGCGGCCGGGCGAGCGCCTGGCGCTGGACGGCAGCGTGGCCGAGGGCCATCCGGCGCTGGACGAATCGCCCATCACCGGCGAGAGCCTGCCGGTGGACAAGGCACCCGGCGCGGCCGTGTTCGCCGGCAGCGTCAACCAGGGCAGCGAATTCCTCTACCGCACCACCCGAGCGGCAAGCGACACCACCCTGGCACGCATCATCCATACCGTGGAGCAGGCCCAGGCCAGTCGCGCGCCCACCCAGCGCTTCATCGACCGCTTCGCCGCCGTCTACACGCCGGTGGTATTCGGCATCGCCCTGCTGGTAGGGCTCACCTGGCCATGGCTGTTCGGCGTCAGCTGGCTGGAGGGCATCTACCGCGCCTTGGTGCTGCTGGTGATCGCCTGCCCCTGCGCGCTGGTGATCTCCACCCCGGTCACCGTGGTAAGCGGGCTGGCCGCCGCCGCCAGGGCGGGCATTCTGATCAAGGGCGGCAACGTGCTCGAACAGGGCCACCGCCTGGTCACCCTCGCCTTCGACAAGACCGGTACCCTGACCCAGGGGCGCCCCTCGCAGCGGACCTGGCATCCCCTCGACAGCACGCTGGACGCGGCCGGTCGCGAGCACCTGCGCGCCCTGGCGGCGGGGCTCGCCGGGCGCTCGTCGCACCCGGTGTCGGCAGCGCTGGCGCGCGCCGCTGAAGCCGACGGCGTCGACCCACTGGAAGTGAGCGAGGTGCGCGAGCTGCCCGGCCGCGGCGTGATGGCAAGTCATGCCGGTCGCACGCTGTGGCTCGGCAACCGGCGGCTGATGCAGCAGTTCGCGCCGTTGGACGCGACCCTCGACGCCCACCTGGCCGAGCACGAGGCGCGCGGCGAGACGCTGGTGATCCTGGGGGAAGAATCGCGTCCGCTGGCGCTGTTCGCCGTCGGCGACCCGCTGCGCGAAGAGAGCCGCGAGGCCATCGAGGCGCTGCACCGGCTGGGCGTGACCACGCTGATGCTCAGCGGCGATACCCCGGCCAGCGTGGCCGCGGTGGCCGCCCAGGCCGGCATCGACGAGGCCCACGGCGCCCTGCTGCCGGAGGACAAGCTGGCGATGATCGAGGCGCGTGCTGAGCTGGGGCCGGTAGGCATGGTGGGCGACGGCATCAACGACGCCCCGGCGCTGGCCCGCGCCGACATCGGCTTCGCCATGGGCGCGCTGGGCAGCGATGCCGCCATCGAGACCGCCGACGTGGCGCTGATGGACGACGACCCGCGCCGCCTGGCCGATTTCCTGCGCCTCTCGCGTGGTACGCGCCGGGTGCTGATGCAGAACATCGCCATCGCCCTTGGCCTCAAGGCGGTGTTCATGGCGCTCGCCTTCACCGGCCACGCCACCCTGTGGATGGCGGTGTTCGCCGACATGGGCGCCAGCCTGATCGTGGTGGCCAACGGCCTGCGCCTGCTGCGCCATGGCAGGCGGACGGGCGTTGAAAAGCCGCGGCGCGATCTCGGGCATGATAGGGCCTTCGTGGAAAACAGGGTGCAGTAAGGGCTGCCATGAGGGAGACACCACAACACGCCGAGGTGCTGGTCGTCGGCGCCGGTATCGTCGGCCTGGCCTGCGCCTGGCATCTGCAGCAAAGGGGCTTCGAGGTCACGCTGATGGACCCCGAGCCGCCGGGCTCTGCCGCCTCCTCGGGTAACGCCGGCGTGCTGGCCAACTACGCCATCGAGCCCTTGGCCCAGCCCGCCATCTGGCGGCAGGCGCCGGGGCTGCTGCTGTCGCCGCACTCGCCCTTCCACCTGCGCTGGCAGCACCTGCCCGGGCTCGCCCCGTGGCTGTGGCGCTTCATGCAGCGCGCCAATCGTCGCAGTGCCGCCCAGGCGACCCAGACTCTGAGCGAATTGCTGTCACCGGCAGTCGACGACTGGCGCCACATCCTCGATGACCTGGAAGAGAGCGGCAGCCTCGTGCAGCAGCGTGGCAGCCTGTGCTTCTATCTCAGCGCCAGGGGCTGGCGCGAGGCCCAGGCCGAGCTCGCCGAGCGCGAGCGCTTCGGCGTCAATCAGCAACGCCTCGACGCCAAGGCACTGGCGGAGCTGGAACCGGCCCTCGAAGGCCTGGCCCGGGGCGGCATCCTGTTTCCCGAGGCCTGCCACGTCAGCGACCCGCTGACCCTGGCCCGGCGGCTGGCCGAGCGCGTGCAAGGCCGCGGCGCCGCGCTGGTGCCTGCCAGGGTCCAGGGGCTTGCCCGCAACAAGGGCGGCGTGCGTATCGCTACCGACCAGGGGGCCTGGCAGGCCGAAAAGGTGCTGATCGCCGCGGGCACCTGGTCGCGACCGCTGGCGCTGGCCTGTGGCGACCGCATCCCGCTGATCTCCGAGCGCGGCTATCATCTGGAGTTTCCCGCCGCCAGCGAGCTGGTCAGCCGCCCCTGCAGCCCCGGGGAGTACGCCTTCTACTTCACGCCGATGCAGGGTCGCCTGCGCATCGCCGGCACCGTGGAGCTGGGCCACAACGACGACCCGGCCAATCCCCGGCGGCTCGACTACATTCGCCGTCACGCCGAGCGCCTGTTCGGCCCGCTCGGCGAGCCGAGCCACACCTGGCTGGGCCTGCGCCCTTCGCTGCCCGACTCGCTGCCGGTGATCGGCTCTGCATCGGCCCTGCCCGGCGTGAGCTATGCCTTCGGCCACGGGCACCTGGGGTTGACCCTGGCCGCCACCACCGGACGCCTGCTGGCCGAGAGCCTGGCGGGCGAAGCGCCCGGCTGGTTAGCCGCCTGCGGCGCCGGTCGTTTCCGCTGAATCGGGGCCTCGAGCTCAAGCGCGTGCCGCTATCGCACGCCGCAGGAAATTGAGAATCCAGCGCGCCATCAGGGTGTCGTCGACCGGGGCGGCCAATGACATTTCTCCCTCGCTCACCCGCTCGTCGCCCACCAGTTCCCGACGCAGCGCCATCAGGTCGCGGGAGTAGGCCTTGGTAAACTCGGGGTGACCCTGCACGCCGAGGAAATGCTCGCCGATCTGCATCAGGTAGTGGGGGCAGAAGTCGCTGCCGCCCACGATGGTGGCCTCGGGGGGCAGGACCTCGACCTGGTCCTGGTGGCTGACCAGCAGATCGATGCCCGGCTGCCAAGGCTCCATCCATGCCGCCCGTGCCGTGACACGGTTGAACGACATGCCCACGCCCCAACCGCGCTCGCTCTTGACCACCTCGCCGCCCAGCGCCTTGGCCATCAGCTGATGACCGAAGCAGATGCCCACCAGCGGCTTGCCGGCCCGCCACAGCTCGCGCACGAAGTCGCACAGCTGGTCGACCCAGGCCAGCCCGTCGTTGACGCCATGCTTGGAACCGGTGGTCATCCAGGCATCGACGGCGTCGATGTCGTCGGGGATCTCGCCGTCCAGGCAGCGCCAGACGCGAAATTCGAGCGTCGGGTCGACCCGTTGGAACAGGGCCGCGAACATCTCCGGATAGTTGCCGTGAGCCTCGCGCAGCTCCGGCGCCACGTCATCGCACTGCAGTAGCCCGATACGCATCGATCACTCTCCTGTCATGTCACCGTCCCTGGCGTCCCGGCCTGCGGCCGCGCACTGCCAGACGAATCTCCTGGGCTTCACCCGCAGGCGTTCAGGACGCAGCCTACAGGCGACCCTCCACGGCGGCAACGAAGATACCGCGATACTCGTCGGCGTCGAAGGCGACCGGGTTGGTACCCGACGAGGGGTCCGCCACCGCCATGCGCCCGACCTTGTCGGCCTGACGGGTGTCGATGCCGAGCTCCGCCAGGGTGTGCGGAATGCCGAGCCGCTGGCGCAGGCCGAGCACCCACTCGATCACCGCCGCCGTACCCGGCTGATCCAGGTTGAGATAGCGCCCCAGGCGCACCATGGGCTCGCCGATGGCACGTTCGTTGGCGCGCAGCACGTAGGGCATCAGCACCGCGTTCAAGGTGCCATGGTGAGCGTCGTAGAGCGCGCCGAGCGGGTGCGCCAGGGCGTGCATGGCGCCCAGGCCGCGCTGGAAGGCGGTGGCGCCCATGCTCGAGGCGACCAGCATGTTCATGCGCGCTTCGAGGTCCGCGCCGTCGCTGTAGGCGCGCTGCAGGTAGAGGTCGACACGACGCATACCCTCCACCGCGATACCCTCGGCCATGGGGTGGTAGAGCGGCGAGCACCACGCCTCCATGCAGTGCGACAGCGCATCCATGCCGGTGGCGGCGGTGACCGCCGGCGGCAGCCCCACGGTGAGCTCGGGGTCGAGGATCACCGTGGCCGGTACCATGCCGGGGTGGAAGATGATGCGCTTGACGTGCTCCGCCTCGTCGGTGATCACCGAGGCGCGCCCCACCTCGGAGCCGGTGCCGGCGGTGGTGGGCACGGCGACGACGGGGGCAATGGCCCGGGCGTCGGCGTTCTTCCAGTTGTCGCCGATGTCTTCCAGCGACCACAGCGACAGCCCCTCGCGCTGATTGGCCATCAGCGCCACCGCCTTGGCGGCATCGAGCCCCGAGCCGCCGCCGAAGGCGATCACGCCGTCGTGGCTGCCGCCGCGGAAGGCGGCGATGCCGTCGAGCACGTTGCGCCCGGTGGGGTTGCCCTTGATCTGACTGAATACGGCGGTGCGCAGGCCGGCATCCTGGCACGCCTGCACACAGGCCTGCACCATCGGCAGCGCCGCCAGGCCGGGGTCGGTGACCAGCAGCGGCGCACCCATGCCCAGTGCCTTGCACGCCGCGGGCAGGTCGCGAATGCGCCCGGCCCCGGTGAGGATGTTCGAGGGGTAGTTCCAGCCCATGGTGTAGTGATCGATATCGTGGCTCATGGCGTTCTCCTGGGCCGGCTCAGGCGTGTTTGAGGTGGAACGACTTGGGTCGGGTCAGCGTCTCGTAGCCGACGCGAGACAGCGAACAGCCGCGCCCCGACTGCTTGACGCCGGTCCAGGCCAGCTCCGGGTCGAGGTAGTCGCAGCGATTAGTGAACACGGTGCCGGCCTCCAGGCGCCGGGCGATGGCCTCGCCTGTCGCCAGGTCGCGGGTATAGACCGCCGCGGTGAGGCCGAAGTCGCTGTCGTTCATCAGCCGCACCGCCGCGTCGTCATCCGCCACCGGCATGATGCCGACCACCGGGCCGAAGCTCTCCTCGTGCATCACCCGCATCGAGTGATCGACCTCGGTCAGCACCTGCGGCGCCAGGTAGGCGCTGCCCGGTCGCGACAACGGATAGTCGCCGGGGTCGATCCAGGCCCTGGCGCCGGCGGCCACCGCTTCCTCGATCTGGCCGCGCACGAAGTCCGCCGCCGACGGGCGCACCAGCGGCCCCAGGGTGGTCGCGGGATCGGTGGGGTTGCCGAGCTTGAGCTGGCGCACCCAGGCCACCGCACGCTCGACGAAGTCGTCGAAGATCGACTCATGCACATAGATGCGCTCGATGCCGCAGCAGCTCTGGCCCGAGTTGAAGAAGGCGCCATCCATCACCCCGGGCACCGCCTCGTCCAGATTGACGTCGGCGCGCATGTAGGCCGGGTCCTTGCCGCCCAGCTCCAGGCCGGTGGCGATGAAGCGCCCGGCGGCGTTGCGCTCGACCATTGCCCCGCCGGCCACCGAGCCGGTGAAGGAGACGTGGGCGATGCGGGCATCGCGAATCACGGCTTCCGCGGCGTCATGGGCGAGGTGCAGGTGCTGGAACACGCCCGTAGGCAGCCCCGCCTCGTCGAAGGCCTGCTGGATGCGCTCGGCGCACAGCGGGGTCTGGGCGGAATGCTTGAGGATCACCGCATTGCCGGCCATGATCGCCGGCACCACGGCGTTCACCGCGGTCATGAAGGGGAAGTTCCAGGGCGCGACGATGAACGACACCCCCAGCGGCTCGCGGGTGATGTAGCGGGTGAAGCCCGGCTTGTCGGCCAGGCGGATCGGCGCCAGGGCCGCCTCGGCCATGGCGATCATGGTGCGTGCGCGATCCTCGAAGCCACCGATCTCGCCGCCGGCCACGGCGATCGGCCGACCCATCTGCCAGGTCAGCTCCAGCGCCAGCTCGTCGCGCCGGGCGACGAAGGCATCAACCATCCTCGAACACAGCCGCACGCGCTCGGCGAGGCTCGTCTCGCGCCACTTGCGCTGCGCCGCCACCGCCCTTTCCAGCGTCGCCTCGACCTGGGCCGGGTCGGCCAGATCCCGCTCGACGTAGACGGAGCCGTCGACCGGAGAAATCGTCTTCTGTATGGCCACTTGGCGTTCTCCTGCTAATTCAATGCCTCAAAAGAAACAAGGTGAGACCAACCTTGCGGGGCCGAGCGAACGGCGTCAGAACAAGGCGGAGCAACGAGAAATCGCGGAGTTGGCTGTAGCCAATGAGCAGATTTCGAGGCGCTCCAACGCAGTGCTGGCGTCGTGCAGCCGGCCCAACCTCATATGATTTCGAAATAGCGATCTAACTCCCAATCGGTAATGTGCCTGCGGAACTGGCGCTCCTCCCACTCCCGCGTGGCCGCGAAGTGCTCGACGAAGGCGTCGCCGAACAGGCTGCGCGCCGCGTCGGAAGCTTTCAACCGCTGGGCGGCTTCCCACAGCGTGCGCGAGAGCGCCTGATGCTCAGGGTGGGCCAGCTCGTAGGAGTTGCCGGTCACCATTTCGTCGGGCTCGAGCTGGTGTTCGATACCGTAGAGGCCCGAGCCGATCGCTGCGGCGAGCGCCAGGTAGGGGTTGGCGTCGGCGCTGCCCAGGCGGTACTCGACCCGCTGCGACTTGGCGCTGCCGGGAATCACCCGCAGCGCGGTGGTGCGGTTCTCCACTCCCCAGGTGGCGTCGGTGGGCGCCCAGAAGCCGGGAATCAGGCGGGTGTAGCTGTTCACCGTGGGGGCGAACATGGCCAGAAACTCCGGCATCAGTTGCTGCTGGCCGGCGACGAAGTGGCGCTGGATGTCGCTCATGCCGTGGGGCTGGTCGGCATCGAAGAAGGCCGACTCGCCGCTGTCGGCACGATTCAGCGAGAGGTGGATATGGCCGCTCTGGCCGGGGTAGTCCGGCGACCACTTGGCCATGAAGGTGGCCATCAACCCGCGGCGCTGCGCCCACACCTTGGTGAAGGTCTTGAACAGCGCGCCCTTGTCGCCGGCGGCCAGCGCCTCGTCGACGCGGATCGCCGCCTCCAGCACGCCGGGGCCGGTCTCGGTGTGCAGCCCCTCGATGGGAAAGTCCATCGCCTCGGCCATGCCCAGCAGCTCGTGGTAGAGCTCGCCGTGCACCGAGCTTCGCAGCATCGAATAGCCCATCATGTCCGGCGTGAAGGGCTTGAGGTTGCGAAAGCCCTTCTCGCGCACCGACTCCGGGGTTTCCTGGAACAGGAAGAACTCGTACTCCAGCGCCCCGCAGGCGGTGAAGCCCATGGCCTCGGCCTTGGCCAGCACGCGGCGCAGCAGCCCGCGCGGGCAGATCTCCCCGGCCGGGCCGGTGAACTCGGCCAGGAACAGCAGCATGTCGCCCTCGCAGGGCAACTCGCGGCAGCTCTCCGGAATCAGCCGCAGCGCGGCATCCGGATAGCCGGTATGCCAGCCGGTGTACGTCACGTTGTCGTAGAGTTCGTCCTTGCTGTCCCAGCCCAGCACCACATCGCAGAAGGCGAAGCCCTCGCTCAGGGCGTGGAAGAACTTGTCGCGGCGCATGTACTTGCCGACCATCACGCCGTCGATGTCGAACATGCCTACCTTGACGTGGCTCAGCCCGCGCTGCTCGACGATACGCCGGGCGTCGTCGGCGTTTATTACGTCTCTTGCCTGGAGTCGGCTCATCTTGGCTTCCTCGACCCGCTTGTCATTGTCGTTCGTTGCTCCAAGGCGGGGCGGGCACCAGGGCGCCCGCCCCCTACCCTCAACCATAGCGGTAAGGCGGGCCCGCCTGCTGCATGGTCTGACGATAATCCTTGAGAATCTGCACCACCCGGGCGCTGCGCTCGCTCTCGGCGGCGATCTCGTCCCAGAAGGCCAGCGCCTCGTCCTCCAGTTGCTGCCACTCCGACTCCGGTATCGAGGTCAGCTCCAGCTTGCCGCCGGTGGTGCGGTAGTGGGCCTCGCCCCACCAGTACCAGTGCTGGCGATAGTAGTGGGAGCTGTCCATGCACAGCTTGAACAGCACCTGCAGGTGTTCGGGCACCTCGTTCCAGCGGTCGGTGTTGGCGAAGTAGGAGCCGGCCCAGGCGCCGGAGATGTTGTTGGTCAGGTAGTAGTTGCTGACGTCGGCCCAGCCCACGGTATAGGCCTCGGTGATGCCGGCCCAGGCGATGCCGTCGAGTTCGCGGGTCTGCATGGCGACCTCGATGTCCTCCCACGGCAGGGTCACCGGCACCACGCCGAAGCGGCTGAGGAAGCGCCCCGCGGTGGGGAAGGTGAACACGCGCTTGCCACGCAGGTCCTCGAGGCTTCTGATCGGGTCGCGGGTGACGAAGTTGCACGGGTCCCAGGCGCCGGAGCCGAGCCAGGTGACGCCGGGAATCTCGCCGTAGGCCTCTTCCCAGATCTCCTTGAGCCCGTAGTGGTGGAACAGCGCCGGCACGTCGAGGCTATAGCGCGAGGCGAAGGGGAAGTAGCCGCCGAACACCGAGACGTCCACCGGGGCGTTGATCGAGTCGTCGTCGCTCTGCACGGCGTCGATGGTGCCGCGCTGCATGGCGCGGAACAGCTCGCCGGTGGGTACCAGCTGGTCAGCATAGTAGAGCTCGATCTCCATCTCGCCGTTGGCGGCCTTGTTGAAGGCGTCGATGGAGGGCTTGATGACGTGGGCGGCCAGCGCCGGCCCGGCGTAGGTTTGCAGGCGCCAGCGGATCGGTCGGCGCTGGGCATGTACGTAGGGCGCCGCAAGGGTCGTGGCCCCCACGGTGGCGGCGGTGGCCAGGCCCGCCTTCTTGAGGAAATCGCGACGGTTGGTCATTGCTCTTCTCCTGCTTCTTTTGCTTGTTGTGGGAAGAAATAGTCGGAAGAAACTCGCTGCTCGTGGGTCGTACCGGGGTCACCTCCTGGGTCAGTAGCCGCGATAAAGATGCGGCAGCCACAGCGCCAGCTGCGGGAAGATGGTGATCAGCGCCAGCCCGATCAGCATGATGCCGACGAAGGGCCAGACGCTGCGGTAGATATCGCCCAGCGACACCTCCGGCGGCGCCATGGCGCGCATGAGGAACAGGTTGTAGCCGAACGGCGGGGTCATGTAGGCGATCTGCACGGTGATGGTGTAGAGCACGCCGTACCAGATCGGGTCGAAGCCCAGGCTGATCACCAGCGGCACGTAGAGGGGTGCCACGATCACCAGCATGGCGGTGTCGTCGAGGAACATGCCGAGCAGGATGTAGGAGAGCTGCATCATCACGAGGATCTGCCACGGGCTCATGCCGATGCGGTCGAGGAACACGTTCTCGATGGCGCGCACCGCGCCGAGGCCGTCGAACACCGCGCCGAAGCACAGCGCGGCGAGGATGATCCACATGAACATGCAGCTGATGCCGAGCGTCTTGTGCACGGTGCTCTCGATCACCTTCCAGGTCAGGCGTCGCTTGAACAGCGCCGCCAGGGTCGCGGCCAG
>MTEU01003332.1_pt1 | contig 10156 bp, 6 predicted proteins | sample 1042701 | NCBI WGS metagenome assembly MTEU01 (sample SAMN06185813, study PRJNA358809) | soil metagenome | isolation source: naturally attenuated soil | place: India | collected 2015-05-23
GCCCGCAGCTGCTCATTAGCCGCCTGGGCCTTGTGTTCGACGGTCACCAACTGGCCCCAGTCGATCGCGGCAAAACCCTGTGCCGGCGCCGGCTGCTCAGCGGCAGGAATCGGAAGCGCGATCATGCCGTCAGCCGGCGCCACAATGTCACGCGGAAAACAAGCCTCCTGGCTGGCATCGATCGGAATGGGCAGCAGCAGCACTACCACCAACTGGCCCTCCACGCGCTCGACGGGTGCAACCACCCAAGGGCAACCGGTGGCCTCGGCCGGCAATGTGGCGCCTTCCATTAGCGCGGAAAAGTCCAAGGTCAGACCGTTAATTGTCAGGCTGTCGCCTTGCTTGTAGACGGTCAGCGATTGCCCCGTGAAGAACACGGGCGAGAGCTTAATTTTCATCAGTACCACCTTCCGGTTGCGGTCCAGCCGATATAGCAAGTTTGCCCAGGCGTCCAGGCACCCTCGATCAGCATCCCTGCGTTGCTGGTCGCGCAGCCGCTGAGCCGGTTGATCTGAAAGTTGTTGTTGGAATTTGGATACGCCAAGGTGAGCTGGGTCGAGATTTTCGGGTTCGCGGTACTGACAAACCCGGTGAATGCGGCTGGGAACGTGATGGTGACGCCGGTAGGCGTGAGCGACGCTCCATTGTGGGCCATGCCGTACATGCCCCAGCAAATCTGCGTGCCGTCTGCGAAGCGAATGAACTCACCATTGGAATTACTGCCCCGCTGCATCACCGCCCCCGTCGGCACACCTGAGGCTTGCCCCACCGAACCGACAATGTTGGCTCTGTTGAATGCAGTTGCGATGAAGGTGTAGAGCTCATCGAAGTTTGCGATCGCCTTCACCCAGGCGCTCCGGCGGTCATCCCCGCCAGCACCGCTGGGTGCGGTGCCGAGGTTGATAGTTTGCTTGGCCATATCATTCCTTGCTAAAGAGTAGGTCGTGCTGCGAACAACGTTCGCCCGTTTGGATCAACTGGGTTGATTGCGCCGTAGTTCTCGGTATAGGCCTGTAACATATCGCGTCGGCCGTTCAAGAAGCCCGCAATAGTGGCTAGCCATGGACTTGTAGTTCCTGCAGGAACGTACGTTGGCGAAAGTAATGCATTAGCCAGAAAGTAGTCACCCACATTGTTAGTCCAGGGCATCTGACAACTAGCCGCATAATATCCGGCACCAACAATTGGGCTTCCCGCCACTATGAAAGAGGTGGTTGTCGGCTGGCTGTTTAAGCGAACGATGTTGTTTGTGGATGTGAATATGTCCACCCCCGATGCATCACTCACTGTGGCGCCATACGCTCCGACAGACACCGGACTGGCTGAATAGCTGCCCACAAACCAGTCCACCTGCATGGCTTCAAGCCATACAGGCCCGAAGTCAGGATGCATGTACTTGGCGACACGCCAGCCTGTCCAGTTCCCTGGCGATCCTTGCACATAGAAGTCTCTAAGCATCAGGTGCCCCGGGCCGTTTACGAAAACAAGTGGACGTTCATATGTCGTTATCGGCGTCGGAAAATCATATCCATTGAGGAACGGTTGATCCCTGTTCGCCCACGATGGAAAAGTAAACGAGCCCTGATACATCACATTCAAGACCCGGTTGACCGAGTCAATTTGTGATTGGATGTTATTGTTTACCGACCGCACGCCATACTGCCCGACAGCAGTAAACGGAGCACCACCACTCGACAAGACTAGAACCTGCCACGTCTCGTTGAACCCTCGTCGGATTGTGAGCAGCCCAGGCGAGTACCAGGCTTGTGGAGACCAGTTAGTCGTCGGGCTCGATGCCGGCGCCAACCGGTCCACCACCACAAAAGAGTCACTTTTGATTTCTGGTATCGAAAAGTTCTGCTCAAAGCTACCGTCACAAGTTATCTGTAACATCTTTAGGGAGCGGATTGGCGTGCTTGCGGTGTCAAGAGTCACCCTTGAGGACTCATCCTTCGTCCTCAGCCCATAAAAAGTGGCCATCAGGTCAGTCTCCCCACTGCAACACGCTCGACGCCGTTCACGTCGTACACATACAACCCTCCATTGTTCAGCAGCGTAGAGCCCTGGGCATCTTGGCCTCGCAGCGTGAATGTGCCCGCAGCGAAGTTGATCTCCAGCAGCGGTAGGCCCTGGGCGTTCAGCGCAGCAGATCGAATGGTCATACCGGCCACAATTTGCTGGATGAACGCGGTATTGATCACCGCCTGGTTGATGAACACCTGTCCGCCTTCGACTACGAACGGCAGGATCGTCTGGCCATTCAGGCTGTCGATAATCGCTAGGCGTTGGGCCATCAGCAGAATCTCGCCCTCCTCCCCATTGCTGCCGATCGCGATGCCCGAGACGACCTTGCGGCCGCCCTGGTTTGTCTCGACCTTCAGCGTGGTTTGAGCCGACACCCTGCCGTTGATGTCAGCCATGACCTCGCTGACCTGCTGGACCGACGCATTGGTCTGGCCCATCTGCGCTTGGACCGTTTCAACCTGCCGCCCCATTGCGATACCGTCCTCGATCCGGGCCGATTGCTCAGTCCAGACACCCACCAGACCACCCGCGGCGCCAGCCAGGCCGGACGCATCACCCTCCATTTCCGGGTTCACCTGGACATAAAGCCCATCCAGGCGACTGGCCTGCGCGGTTATGGCCGTGCCCTGCTGCTTCACTACCGTGTCCATCTGGCTGATCGCAGTAGCCTGAGCGGTGACCGCCCGGGTGCTAGGCCCAGCGACAAACGGTGACGGGGTGTTGCTCTCTCCGACCCGCTTTTCGACCATGATCGAGTCCACCACCATCGAGGCGCTTGGCGCTGCATGCCGGTTCGGGTAGATCAGTAGACCGACCTTGCCGCTTTCCGTGATGGTGATTGGGAACGTGATGCGCGTACGCTCGGTGGTATACAGCTGGGTCGCCGATCGAGAGGTCACTCCGTTGTACAGGTTGACCATCATTGAGCCGGACGTGCCGCCTTTCACATACATCGACACGAGATAAACTCCAGGTTCAACCCGGATGTTGAAAGCCGCCGGATTGTTGGTCGGAGCTAGCACGATGTACGAAAACAGGCTGTCGGTGTCTGCCTCCAGGGAGTAGCCGAACCCGGAGTCAGCCTCGGGCACCGCCACCCCAGTCTTGGTCAACAACGCGCCCCCAGTGACTGGCAACGCGGCCGAAGTCAGCCAGCTGTAGGCACTGTCGAGCAGATTGGCGCCGTTCCCCCCAATTCCTCCCACGCTGCTTTGCAGTTGCGTCAGGGCCTGGCCCTGGCTGGTCAGCGTGTTGCCTTGCTGGGTGACACTCGTGCCGAGGGTGCTGATGGCATCCGCGTTCGCTGTATCGGCAGCGGTGACGCGGCGCGCGACGATGTTGCACCACAGCGATCGACCTGTGCCGTCCGCCGGTTCAGTACGGGTTAAAAACCGCGCCGATACGGCCCCCGCCGGCGCAGTAATGCGCCCGGCGTAAGACTTGAATCCTGTCGCCGCAGCCACCACCGAGAACGCGTTGAAATAGCCCAGGTTGGTCCCAGTCTTGTCAAAGAACTGCATCTGCAGCCGGGCAGTTTGGCCAGCGGTCATGTAGCCCGGCCAGACATCTGCCGACAGGTCGAACTGCTCGCCGCCAGCAGTCACTACGTTTGCTGCCGCCCCGCAGAAGCTGTTCGTATAGAACGACACGCCCTTGCCAGCGGAGGGATGCGCCGAGACGTTGGTTATCCGGGCATCACCGGTCCAAGGATCGATCAGGCCATCCTCGAAACTGCCACGCAGGATCAGGTTGTCAGGTTGTTGACCGATGGACGCCTTGATCTGAGTGAGCGAGGTGCCTTGGGCGGTCAGCGTGTTGCCTTGGTTGGTGACTGCGGTTTGCAACGCCTGCAGCGCAGAGGCGTCAGCCTTGGCCGCCACTTGAGCAAGTGCGCTGGCCGCGGCAGCTGCCGCATCGGTGGCCACCTTGTCGGTCACCGCAACCCAGGCGGACCCGGTCCAGCGCTTCGGCGTGTTCGCCGCCCCCGTGGTATCGATCCACAGGTTCTGCGCCAGGCGCTTGTCCGTTGCCGGCTCGGTGCTGCTGTAGATCACCTCCCCTTTGCCGCCTGCTTTGTCGGATGCCGCCTGTGCAGCCTGCTGCGCAGCCGTCACATTACCGTTTGTGGTCTGCAAGCTGCTGCTCAGGCCCAGGATGGCAGAGGCATTCGCCTCATCACCACTGATCCGGGCGGTACGCTCATCCACAACCGAGGCCACGGACGCCGAGGGCGCGACCTGGCCCAGGGCGATCCAGTCGATCTCGAACACATCACCCGCCACTGAGCTCAGCCATAGGTGCAACCTGGTAATCGTGCTATCCGACCAATCGGAATCGCCGAACGTTAGCTGCGACATGTCCCACTCCAACACCATGCTCTGACCGACCGCTAGGCCCGGGTCCGGAATGACTTTCCGGTACGACGTGCTCGAGGCGTGATTTGCTGTCACGTAAGTGATCTGCCCGTTCCAGCCGGTACCGGCTCGGCGAGTGATCCTGCAGCGAACGCGGTCATGATCGCGCCCGTTGATCGACACAACCGGGCTGTTGAGGTAGGCGCTGATGTCAGTGTTGGTGACGATCAGACGCCCATTCTCCACTGCCAGGCTGCAGCGGGTGCCCGACCAGCCTTCTACGGTCGAAGCGAAGCTGTAGTTCAGGGCAGTATCGAACCCTCCAGACTCGGCGCGGATAGTTGCAATCTGCGAAGCCAAGGCCGCGTCCGCGTTGGTTCGCGCCGTGGTTTCGTTGCTTATTGCCGACGAGTTGGCCGCGCTGCTGGCCGCCACAGTGTCGATCCGTTGCCCCAGAGCCGTGTCCGCATTGGTGCGCGCGGTGATCTCCGACTGGATGGCAGCAGCGTTACCACCTGCTGAGGCAGTGACAGTATCGATGCGCTGACCCAAGGCGGCATCGGCCGATTGGCGAGTCTGCGCCTCGCTGGTGATGGCAGTGCCGCGCGCCTGGGCCTCGGCCAGCAGGCCTTGAGCACGCGCCGCCGCCTCGGCGTCGATCGCTTGGATGCGCGCCGTCGCTTCGGCTGCAACTCGCTGAGCGACAGAGCCTTCCAGTGTGGGCGGACCCGAGATCAATTCGATCTCTTCCCGCAGCTCCGGATACAGAGCGCCATTGGTGATCTTGTCCTTGAAGTACTCCTCGTATTCCGATTGGTCGCTGCTGGCTTGGCCGTTCACCCCGGCACCAGTTGGATACCATGGACCGACATTCCCGCTCCGATCCATCAGGCGCGCCCAGTAGAAGAAGGAAACGCCCGCGGCAAGACCGTGGATTTCGTGCTCAGCCTGCGGATAGGCGAAGTCGCCGAGTTTGGTGGCGTCGTTACGACTGGTCGTCGCGCTCTGCCAGATTTCCGTCCGCTCGGTGTCTTCGGCGCCAGCCGGGAAGCCCCAACTCAAACGAGTCCCGTATACGAGTGGTGTCGTGGAAAGGAATGCAACCGCGGGCGGCAGCCCCTCTTTCCCATTCAGCTGGGTCAGCGTGGAGTCACGCCAAATCGAGGTAATGTCGAACGAGCTGACTGCGCGCACACGGGCAAGGTAAGCGCCCGCGTAAATCCCTACCACATCGACCGAAGTCGCACCGGTACGCTGAATTCGAACCCAGTTACCATTGTCCTTCCGCCATTCGACGTCATAAGCAATTGCGCCCTGTACTGCCGGCCAGGTGATCGTCATGGTGTTGACGCCGATACCCTGGTCAACAGCATAGGCCGACGTCAGCGTCACGCTGGCCGGCGGCTGCACGGTTGTCACCGGGATGATGCTGATCGGGCGCTCATCCAGCTTGGCACCAGTGTCGATAGCCGCAAACTTGCTCGGATTGAACTCGAGGGCAGTGATCTCGTACTCGCCTTCCTGGGTGCGCGTCGTTTTCAGGACGCGGAACAGCTGGACCGCCAGGTCCTCATAGTCGATCGCCCATTGCAATTCGGGTTCTGGCTCCACGCTGTATGCGGTAGTGACCGTCACGGAGCGGCCAGAAACGGACTGCACGGTACGAGCCTGGGCGGTGCCGTTCGGCAGGTTCAGGATCAGACGGTCACCGGCCTTGATAGGCGTGTCACGGTCCAGCGTCACAACCCGGCCAGCGGCCGCCGAAATCCGACCACCGTTAGGCCGGCCTGCCACCAGCTCGTCAGCCACAGGGATGACGAAGCCAGGCAGCGGGATGCGGCCTTCCATGCCAGTCTTGAAGGTGACGGTGCGATCCTGACTGTTGCTCAGCAGCGCCCACTTACCACGGCGCTGGGCCTCCGAGGCCCGTGTGCACCCGATAGCCGAAATCTCTACCGGACGATCTCGGTACCGTCTCTGGAGTGCCAGGTCGGTCACCGGAATCACGTCGGTGTCGTAATTGTTGGCCGGATTGTCGTAGCTGACCAGGGCGCGGCTGTAGTGGGTGTTGCGCTCGGCCCCGCCATACACGAACTCGCCGTCGATGACGTTGGCTCGGGTGAACACGTAGTCGATGTCCTGGGCGCGCGGCATGTCCGCCTGCATGAACAGCGAGCCGTGAGCCCAGTACACCATGCCACGGTAGATGGCCGAAAGGTCGCGCAGCAGGGTCCAGGCTTCGGCGCGGCCCTGCAGGTTCATGTCGCACAGGTAACGCGGTTCCTGGCCACCCCGCCCATCCGAAACCAACTGGTCGCAGTACTGGGCGATGCGGTACATCTCCCATTTGTCCACCATCCATGACTTGATGCGCTTGCCCAAGCCAAAACGGTCCTCGACGCACAGGCCGTAAGTGACGAACGCCGGATTGTTGGTCCAAGCCTGCTTGAAGGTGCCATCCCACACACCGGTGTAGGTACGGGTCACCGGATCGTAGTTGGACGGCACGGGCCAGCGCTTGGCCTTGCACTTCACAGTAACGGCCGGGATGTTCTGGAACTGTTGTGCGTCGAACTCGATGTAGAGCAGAGCCGTATTCGGGTAGCGCAGCTTCTCGTCGATGATCTCGGTGTAGCCGGCAATGGTCATCGTGTCAGCTACGGTACCGCTGTTGGCATTCGGGGTAATTCGACGCACACGCATCATCCAACCGGACGTTGCCGCCGGCAAATTCACCCGCACCGAGCGCTGATACCCGTTTGTAGTTTTGCCGTCCACCGCCCCCAGGTGAGCCTCGACGTACGCGCCGCCATCGGTGGCAATGTCGATGGCATACTCGATGCGGTAGCCATTGGTGTTGCCGCTGCTGTCCTGCTGGGCCAGGCGCGGCCAGGACATACGCACGCGCACGGCCGACAGTTGGATGTTGCTCAGCGCCCGGGTGAACGGGTTGTCGCTGCGCAGTTCGACGTTGACGGTGGTCTCGCTCTCCACCGACGGAATACCCTGGATGTAGTCCTGCTCGACGGAGCCAGGGCGCCACTCCCACTTCACACCCGGGAAGTTCACGTTGCCGCTGGCGTCCATGATCGGCGTGTTGTCGAGGTAGATGTCGCGATCAGTCGGCGTGCCGTCGAACTCACCTTCACCCAGGGCCAGCAGGATTTTGGCGATGTTCGTCGACTGCAGGCTGTCAGGAGCCTCGACGGGTGTCTTCGGTTTGCTCCCGCCACCCTTGCCGCCGGTGATGTCCAGATGATCTGTCGGGCCCATGCTTTCCTCCGGGCAACAAAAAACCGCCCGGAGGCGGTTTGTACGCTGAATCGGCGCTAGGCCTTGTCCTGTGCCTCGATGGAGGCCGAAATGATCGCCCCGCCCCACCGGCGCTCGCCGATGCAGATCGGGACTGGGTTGCCGCTTGCGGTGGTGTTCTTAGCGCTGCCGAAGGCGTAGGACGCCAAGTTTTCGGGTGCAGCGCTTTGGGACAGGCCCTTGGCTTGGGGGCTGAGCATCTGGATGACGCCACCAATCATCATGGCCGCGCCAGCCTGATAGAGGAACGGAGATGCACCGGCGAAAGGCGTGAAGGACAGCACAAATGCAGTCGCGATCAAGACTGCCCCGATGACTGTCTGAAGAGTCCCTCCGCGCTTGCGTCCTTCCGCAATAGGGACTATCCGTACTTCCCGCACACCACCTCGGTCGAACTCGCTCTCCCCAACGTTCTGGCCATTACGGAAAATGGCGAACCTCATCCCCAGGCGATCTAGCCGTTTTATTTCTTCATCAAAGCTAGGCAGCGTAGCGCTGAGAGCTCTACATGCATCTCTGAAGCTTCTTACGTCCAGAAGCCGGCGATGCACTCTGCCGAATCGCCTGGCGAGAGGACCAGACAGTTTGATTATTGTCATTGGCTCATTATGAGCGGGTATTGCAGCCATGCTTTTCTCCAGGCAATAAAAAACCGCCCGAAGGCGGTTCATGTTTCAGGACTAGATCATATGCAGCTGCGTGCAACGCTTACCCAGTTGGACCAGGTGCTATTCCTGATGTACACACGCACCTTGGCGCCTCCGGCGGCCTCCTCGACAAGAGCCATTACCGGCGTGCCGACCATATCGATATCCAAACGAATGCGGTACCCACTTTCAATTTCAGTCGATGCGACTCGGGCATTGAGATCCTGCCACTTGGGGGTCAGGCACTTCGAATAGTCACGTGCCGATTTTTGCGTGAGCGAATCAAGGACAGGGCCCTTCTCCTCAAGGTCCGCCGGTGACACGCACCCCGCCAACAACGCCAGCCCTATCGCACCGATCAGAATTCGCATGTAATCCCTCCTTTTTGATGCGGGCAATCTACCACCATCAACGGGAGGCGCCAAAACCCGGGCTATCGCATCCCAAAGGAATATCGGATGGCTATCACCGAAATCGGGTGCATGGCCCTTGCTCGCCGCAAGTTCTTCGACCTGCTTGTAGTGAACATGTGTTCGTCGGACGCTTATCAAGTACCCGCTATGGGGTAGTGTTCAATACGGCACTCATGGGGATGGCCATCGCCTTTACACGTCCCATCCAGATATCGGTAGTTGATGTGCATCAACTGGCCTTTTTTGGGCCACTGCCTGCGTGGGAGCGTGCTTTGGTAATCAGCAGTTTCCGGTACGAATGTGATAGTCGCCCCCTTTTCCGGGCATTCTGCCGTGGTCGATGCCTGGCTTACCTTCACGACCTGGGCCTGTAGCTTTGGATAGGGAAGCTTCAACACATCAGTGATCTGTAGCTCCATACGGCAAATTTGCCACGTCGATGCTTGTAATGGCTGGCACATTACGAAGAAGGGAATGGCAAATAGGGCGTAGCGAGTTGCACGGTAGTCCATTATTGGCCCTGCCTTGAATATTGAGATTCGAGGCATTATCAGTCGTGGACTCACCGAATCATAGGGCGATCCTGTCTCGCGCGCATTCAGCCAATTCGATGCGCGCCCAAGCCATGCAAGGTGACTTCAGCGAACGCTTAGGGTTGATACTCCCTTGTGGCATGCTGCATCTCACTCTCTCCTGCGGCCAAGCCGCTTCATTTTGCGTCCTGATGACGCAACACAAGGCGCATCCGTTCGAGCCAAGGCCCGCCGAACACGATGATTTCCGATGGCCGCCCCAGCAAGTGGTGCAGCATGAACGGCCCTGGCCCGAAAACCTGAGCCGCTTCCTCGGGCAGCCGCGCGTCACCACCCAGGTAGATGCCGGCGTGGTTCGGATGAGCCGTGCGACCCACGGCCATGACGATCATGTCGCCGCGTTGCGGCTGGCTGACCTGGTAGAAGCCGGCTGCCTCATAAGCCTGCTCATAGAGACTCGGTCCGTCCGCCTGCTCCCACCAGCCCTCTTCACGACTATAGGCCGGGAAATCCAGGCCCCACTGCCGTTTGTACCAGTCCGCGCAGACCTGCCAGCAGTCCCAGGCTCCGTGCACGAACGGCCGGCCGAGCAACGGTGCGTGACCGGTTGGCGTGACGGTGCGCAGGTCACCCTCCGGCCAGGATAGGATGTGCCAGGGCAACCCAGTGGCCTCGCACATGGCCAGGTCACGGGGTGAAGGCCTGCTGGTGGCATCTGGATGCGAGTGCACAATGCCGATCACTTCACCCTGATCTTCGGCTGCAGCGTACTGCTCCGGCGAGATGCGGAACTCCTCTGCAGGATCCGCAGCGGTGTTGTCACACGGGAAGTACCGCTGAGCGCGCCCCACAGCGATGAGCAGCCCGCAGCA
>MTEU01004273.1_pt1 | contig 10112 bp, 8 predicted proteins | sample 1042701 | NCBI WGS metagenome assembly MTEU01 (sample SAMN06185813, study PRJNA358809) | soil metagenome | isolation source: naturally attenuated soil | place: India | collected 2015-05-23
CTTGTGTCGCGATGGGCCGCAAAGCGGCCCCGGGGGCTCAACCCTCCTGCACCTCTTCGCGCCGATATGCCCATTGATACAACGCTGGCAACACCAGCAAGGTCAGTGCGGTGGAGGACAGAATCCCGCCAATCACCACGGTCGCCAGCGGCCTTTGCACCTCGGCCCCGGTCCCGGTAGCCAAGGCCATCGGGATGAACCCCAGCGACGCCACCAGTGCCGTCATCAGCACCGGCCGCAAGCGTGTCAGCGCGCCCTCCTCGACCGCGGCCCGCAGCGTGCGCCCTTGCTCCCGCAGGCCACGGATAAAGGCGATCATCACCAGGCCGTTGAGCACCGCCACTCCCGACAAGGCAATGAAGCCCACGCCAGCGGATATGGACAACGGGATGTCCCGCAACCACAGCGCCAGCACCCCGCCAGTGAGGGCGAACGGAATGCCGGTGAACACCAGCAGGCCATCCCTGAGGTTGTTGAACATCATCAGCAACAGTGCCATGACCAGCAGCAAGGCCACCGGTACCACCACCTGCAGGCGCTCGGCCGCCGACTGCAGCTGCTCGAACTGGCCACCCCAGCGGGTCCAGTAACCCGGCGGTATCTGCACCTGCTCGATCAACGTCTGTTCGGCCTCCTCGACGAACGAGCCCAGGTCACGCCCGCGCACGTTGGCACTGACCACTACCACCCGCTTGCCATCCTCGCGGCTGACCTGGTTCGGCCCCAGCTGCAGGTTCAGCGTGGCTACCTGCGACAGCGGGATGAAGCCGATTTGCCCGGCACCGGCAGCCGAACCGGCCGGCACCGGAATCAGCAGGCTGGCCAGCCCGTCGACATCGGTGCGCAGGGTTTCCGACAGGCGCACCACCATGTCGAAACGGCGGTCACCTTCGTACAGCGTGCCGGCCTTGCGGCCACCCACGGCAATGGCAACGGCGTCCTGCACGTCGCCCACGTTCAGGCCATGGCGGGCCGCGTTGTCGCGGTCTATATCGATGGTCAGCACCGGCAGGCCGGTAGTCTGCTCGACCTTTACCTCGGACGCGCCCGGCACACCTTGCAGGCTGCTGGCGATCTGCGCGGCTGTGCGGTTGAGCACGTCCATGTCATCACCGAACAGCTTCACCGCCACATCGCTGCGCACCCCGGAAATCAGCTCGTTGAAGCGCAGCTGGATCGGCTGCGACAGCTCGTGGTTGCTGCCCGGCACGCTGGCGGCGGCACGTTGTACCTCGGCGATCAGCTCATCACGCGGCTTGCCCGGGTCGACCCATTGCTCACGCGGACGCAGCATCACATAGGCGTCGGAAATGTTCGGCGGCATCGGGTCGGAGGCGATCTCGGCGGTGCCGGTGCGGGCAAACACCCGCTCCACTTCCGGCACCTGGGCGATGATCGCCTGTTCCAGGCGCTGCTGCATGTCGACCGACTGCGACAGGCTGGTGCCCGGCACGCGCAGGGCCTGCAGGGCGAAGTCGCCTTCGCTGAGGCTGGGGATGAACTCGCTGCCCATGCGGCTGGCCATCAACCCGGACAACAACACCAGGGTGGTGGCGGCGGCGAACGCCAGCTTGCGCCGGCCCAGCACCCAGGCCAGCACCGGGGCATAGCGCTGACGCGCCGTGCGCATTATCAGGCCTTCCTCTTCCTTGACCTTGCCGGTGACGAACAGGGCAATTGCCGCCGGCACGAAGGTAACCGAAAGGATCATGGCACCGAGCAGCGCAATGACCACGGTAAAGGCCATAGGGTGGAACATCTTGCCCTCCACGCCGGTCAGGGCAAAGATCGGCAGGTACACCACCATGATGATCAGTTGGCCATAGATCAGCGGCCGACGGGCCTCACGGGCGGCAGCGAACACTTCATGGAAGCGCTCGGTGCGGGTCAGCATACGGCCATGGCGTTGCTGGGCGTGGGCCAGGCGGCGGATGGCGTTCTCGACGATCACCACCGCGCCGTCGACGATGATGCCGAAGTCCAGTGCGCCCAGGCTCATCAGGTTGGCGCTGACCTTGTTGCTGAACATGCCGGTGAAGGTGAACAGCATCGACAGCGGAATGACCATGGCGGTGATCAGCGCAGCGCGGATGTTGCCCAGGAACAGGAACAACACGGCGATGACCAGGATGGCGCCTTCGACCAGGTTCTTCTTCACCGTGGCGATGGCCTTTTCCACCAGGTTGGTGCGGTCGTACACCGTCACCGCGACCACGCCCTTGGGCAGGTTGCGGTTGATCTCGACCAGCTTGGCGGCAACCGCCTGCGACACCGTGCGGCTGTTCTCGCCAATCAGCATGAACACCGTGCCTAGCACCACTTCCCTGCCGTTTTCGGTGGCCGCGCCCGAGCGCAGTTCCTCGCCCAGGCCAACCTGAGCAACATGGCTGACGCGGATTGGCGTGCCATCGACACTGGAGATGACGATGTTGGCGATGTCTTCGGCCGAGGCCACCTGGCCTGGCGCGCGAATCAGCAACTGCTCGCCATTGCGCTCGATGTAGCCGGCGCCGACGTTGGCGTTGTTGCGCTCCAGCGCCGCGATCAGGTCGTTGAAGGTGAGTTTGTAGGCCGCCAGGCGCTTGGGCTCCGGTGCAATCAGGTATTGCCTGGCATGGCCGCCGATGCTGTTGACCTCGGCGACCCCGGGCACGTTGCGCAGCTGCGGCTTGATGATCCAGTCCTGGATTACCCGCAAGTCGGACGGGGTGTAGGGCGTGCCGTCTTCCTTCAGCGCGCCCTGCTCGGCTTCCACCGTCCACAGGAAGATTTCACCCAGCCCGGTGGAAATCGGCCCCATGCCCGCTTCGATGCCGTCGGGCAGCTGCTCACGCGCCACTTGCAGGCGCTCGTTGACCAGCTGGCGGGCGAAGAACAGGTCGGTGCCGTCGTCGAAAATGACCGTGACCTGCGACAGGCCCGAGCGCGACAGCGAGCGGGTCTGCTTGAGCCCCGGCAGGCCGGCCATGGCGGTCTCGATGGCGAAGGTGATGCGCTGCTCGGTCTCCAGCGGCGAATAGCCGGGCGCGGCGGTATTGATCTGCACCTGGACGTTGGTGATGTCCGGTACAGCGTCGATCGGCAGTTTCTGGTAGCTGTGGATACCCACCGCGGCCATCAGGACCACGGCCAGCATCACCACCAGGCGCTGCTCGATGGCGAATTGGATCAGGCGTTCGAACATGCAGGCGTTCCCGTGATCAATGGCTGTGCTCGGCCGAGCCTTTGCCCAGCTCGGACTTGAGGACAAAGCTGCCGGCAGCGGCCACCTGCGTGCCGGCGGCAAGGCCGGTGGTGATTTCCACCTGGCCGGCATCGCGGCGGCCGGTCGTTACCGGGCGGGCCTCGAAACCTTCCTCGGTACGGGCAAACACCACGGTCTGCTCCTCCCAGGTTTGCAGTGCGCTTTGCGGTACCACCACAGCGGCGTTGAAGCGTTCGACGCTGACCGCGACATTGACGAACAGCCCTGGGCGCCAGGCGCCGTTGGGGTTGGCCAGCGTGGCGCGGACAGTGGCAGCACGGTTCTGCTCGCCGAGCAGGCTGCCGACGTAGTTGATCTTGCCCTCGACCCGGGCGCCCAGGTCCGGCGCGCTGACCGTGACGTTGCGGCCGGTTGTCACCTTGTCCAGGTCGCGCGGGGCGACGGCGAAGGTGGCCCAGACCCGGCTCAGGTCAGACAGGGTGAAGGCATTGCTGGTCTCATCGACCACCTCGCCCACGGTCAGATGCTTTTCCACCACCACGGCATCGAACGGCGCGCGCAGTTCATAGCGGTTGCCGGCGCCGGCCGGGCCCACGGCGGCGACTTTCTGCCGGGCGTTGGCCAAGGCAATCTCGGCTTCCTGCAACACCTGACGGGCCTGCAGGTAATCCTGCTCGGCGCTGATGCGTTCCTGCCACAGCTGCTGTTCGCGCTGGAAGGTCAGGCGCGCCAGTTCCAGGCGGCGCTGGGCAGCCTGTTGTTCGCTGCGCAGGTCGGAAATCTGCTGGCTTGCAATTACCGCCAGCACCTCACCACGCTTGACCGCCTGGCCCAGTTCGGCTTGCACCGACTCGACCACACCGGGCACGCGTGGCACGACATGGGCGGTGCGGTCCTCGTCGAAGCGGATTTCACCCGGGAAGCTGATGGCGGTGCCCAGTTCACGAGGGCCGGCATCGGCCAGTTGCACACCGGCAGCTTCGATCTGGGCGATGGACAGGTGCAACTTGCCCGCCTCTTCTTCGTGACCTTCGCCGGCCTGTTCCTCGCCGTGGCCGTGGCTGTCTTCGCCGTGGTCGTCGTGCCGGGTTTCAGTGCTTGAGGCGTTGCCGAGGTTGCCGGTCCAGGCCAGGCCACCCAGGCCAAGCGCGGCAATGGTGGCAGCCAGAATGGCTATCTTGCGTGGGTTAGTCATTGTTGCTCCTGCTGTTCAATTTGTTGCTCAGGCCATCGAGGTCGCCATAGATCCGCTCGACCTGCGCCCGCGCGTCGGTCGCCGAGGCCAGTGCGTCGAGGTACAACCCGCGCGCCTCGATCAGCGTGCGCTGGGCGTCGAGCACATCGAGGAAGGCGAACTTGCCCATTTCGAAACCACGTGTGGCGGTGTCCACGGCCTGCTGGGCAGACGGCAGGATGGTGCGGTCATAGGCCTGCACTTCCTGCATGGCCGTGGCCCACTGGCTGACGGCGCTGCGGGTTTCACTGCGCAGGCGCAGCCCCACGGCGTTGCGCAGGTCACGCGCCTGGTCGGCACGGCGGGCCGCGGCCAGCACGTTGCCCTGGTTGCGGTCGAACAGCGGCAAGGGCATCGACAGGCCCACCACATTGACCCTCTCGCGGTCTTCGCGGCTGTACTGGCTGCCAAGGCTGACGGTGAGGTTGGGAATGCGCAGAGCCTTTTCCGACCCCAGGGAGGCTTCGCCGCGCTCGACCTGGGCGGCGGCCAGGCGCCATTCAGCCGTTTGCTCAACCTGGTCAAGCAGGGTGTCGGCGCTGGGCGCATCACCGGGGGACAGGTTGGCTGCCAGCAACTGGTCGAAGCTTGCCAGCGGGCTACCGGTCAACCGTGCCAAGGCCTGGTAGGCCACACTGCGCTGGGTTTGCGCACGGCGCACTTCGGCCTGGGCCTGGGCCAGCTGCACCTGGGCTCGGGTAGCCTCCACTGGCGATGACTGGCCAGCACTCACCCGCCCCTGCACCACCCGCAGCCCACGCTCGGTCAACGCCTGCGATTGCTGCGCCAGCTCCAGCGCGGTCTGCGCGCGCAGGGCCGCGTGGAAGGCCTGCACCACATCGGCGCGCAGGCCGTTGCGCTGGCGCTCCAGGTCCAGCTGGGCAATGGCCTGACCGGCACCGGCCACGGCAATGCGTGCGCCGCGTTTGCCACCCAGCTCCAGCGGTTGGCTGAGGGTGACGGTGGTGGTGCTGGTGTCCCGGCGGGTGTCCTCGACCTCCCAGGACAGTTCCGGGTTGGGGATCAGCCCCGCCTGGCGCCGCTCGCCGTCGGCAATGCCGATTTCCCGGCTGGCCGCTGCCAACTCCGGGTTCTGGGCAAAGGCGGCGTCAAGCGCCTGGGGCAAGCTCAGGCTCTGGCTGGCCTGGGCGCTGGCGACACCCGCCAGCAAAAGGCTGAGCAAGGCGGTCTTGCGGGGGATGGGCACGGAAAAGGTCCTCGTCGGCGAGCTTTGGCGAGGGACTTTAGAAAGCCGTGCTTATCGGAGCGGTGGCGGGAAAATTACAATTTTGTAAACCAGCTGCTCCTACAGGGGTATATACATGCTGAGGGTTCGATAATCGCCCACTTTCCCGGTACAGCGGTTTAGTCCAATTGACTAAACTAACTAGACGGTACAAAACTAGGTGCATCCAACAACAACAAAGCGATGCCCGTAATGAAGCCCATTATTCTCGTGCTCAACGGCCCCAACCTGAACATGCTGGGCACCCGCGAGCCTGCCCAGTACGGCTACGAAACCCTCGCCGACCTGGCCCGGGGTTGCGCCGATACTGCCCATGCCCATGACCTGGAAATCGAATTCCGCCAAACCAACCACGAAGGCGAACTGATCGACTGGATCCATGCTGCCCGTGGCCGCTGTGCCGGCATCGTGATCAACCCCGGTGCCTGGACCCACACCTCGGTAGCCATCCGCGATGCACTGGTGGCCAGTGAAGTGCCGGTCATCGAAGTGCACCTGTCCAACGTGCACAAGCGCGAACCGTTCCGTCACCTGTCGTTCATATCGTCCATCGCTGTCGGGGTCATTTGCGGGCTGGGCAGCCATGGCTACCGCATGGCCATCAGCCACTTCGCCGAAATGTTGCAGGAGCGCAGCGCATGAGCCAGCAAGCCATCCTTGCCGGCCTGATCGGCCGCGGCATCCAGCTGTCGCGCACTCCTGCCCTGCACGAACACGAAGGTGATGCCCAGGCGCTGCGTTACCTGTACCGGCTGATCGATGCCGACCAGCTCCAACTGGACGACAGCGCCCTGCCCGGCCTGCTCGACGCCGCCCAGCACACCGGTTTCACCGGGCTCAACATCACCTACCCGTTCAAACAGGCGATCCTGCCGTTGCTCGACGAACTGTCGGACGAAGCCCGTGGCATCGGCGCGGTGAACACCGTTGTACTCAAGGACGGCAAGCGGGTCGGCCACAACACCGACTGCCTGGGCTTTGCCGAAGGCTTGCGCCGTGGCCTGCCGGATGTGGCACGGCACCAGGTGGTGCAGATGGGTGCCGGTGGTGCCGGTTCGGCCGTGGCCCATGCCCTGCTCGGTGAAGGGGTCGAGCGGCTGGTACTGTTCGAGGTGGACGCGGCCCGTGCACAGGCGCTGGTGGACAACCTGAATGCCCACTTCGGCGCCGGGCGCGCCGTGGTCGGCACCGACCTGGCCACGGCCCTGGCCGAGGCGGACGGGCTGGTCAACACCACGCCGGTAGGCATGGCCAAGCTGCCGGGCACGCCGCTGCCGGTGGAGCTGCTGCATGCACGCCTGTGGGTGGCGGAGATCATCTACTTCCCGCTTGAGACCGAACTGCTGCGTGCCGCCCGGGCACTGGGCTGCCGCACCCTGGACGGCAGCAACATGGCCGTGTTCCAGGCAGTGAAGGCGTTCGAGCTGTTCAGCGGGCGCCAGGCGGATGCGGCGCGGATGCAGGCGCATTTTGCCAGTTTCACCTGACGGATCGGTGTTGGCTTCTTCGCGGGTAAACCCGCTCCCACAGGGATCGCACAAGTCTGCAAACGGTGCAATATCTGTGGAAGCGGGTTCATCGAGTCGTCGAACCGCCGCGAAGAGGCCGGCACAGACAACTCACCCTTTCTCATCCAGCAACGCCTGTATCACCTGCTCTTGCCCCCCATAATCCCCCTCGCCAAAGTGCACATGGCGCACCTGCCCCTTGCGGTCGACAAAGTAGTGTGCCGGCCAGAACTGGTTGCCCCAGGCATTCCACACCTTGTAGTCGTTATCCACCGCCACCGGGTAACCGATCCCCAGGCTGGCCACCTTGTCACGCAAGGTGCCTACATCGTGCTCGTAGTCGTACTCCGGCGTGTGCACGCCGACCACCACCAGGCCCTGGTCGGCATAGCGCCGCGCCCATTCGTTCACATGGGGCAGGCTGCGCCGGCAGTTGATGCAGTCCCAGGTCCAGAAGTCCACCAGCACCACCTTGCCCTTGAGCCCGGGGCCATCCAGCGGCGCCGAATTGAGCCACTGGCTGGCTCCCGACAGCGACGGCATGGCACCGTAGCTGTCGCGGGCCATCAAGTGCCCAGCCAGGCCCAGGCCGGCCAGCGCCAGGGCAATGCCACCAACCTTCAACAACAAGCGGCGATCAGTTCTCATGGCAACCGCCGGTGGCGTATGTGCGGTACTGCACGCTCTGCTGCTGGCCCTTGGAGTCGAGGTAGTCCATGCGAGTGTTCACCAGGCCGCAGGCGTCGCTCTGGTCATCCTGTATCGACAGCACTTTCTTCACATCCAGGTGGTCACCGTAGCGGTACTGCATGACCCCGGTATCGTCCATTGGCATCGTGGAGGCCTGGGCGGCAAGGGCGCCGAAGCTGAGCACGGCGAACAGGGTGGCACGGGCGAAGGTATTGAAGTTCATGGCATCTCTCCTGTGTATCGCTTGAGGGTGGGGAGTTGTGCTCCCCGGTCGAGAGCCATTTCACGCCGGCCAGGTATCCCGTATGTGTCGCCGAAGCTGTGATGTGCTTCCTCCTGTATCTGTACACATGCCGGATACACTGCAATACAAACCCCCGCAGGCAAGCGCTAACGCGCTCGGTACACTGCGCCCATCCCCTCTTGCACAGGAACGCAGCGCATGGAACACGTCGATCACATCCTGATCGTCGACGACGACCGCGAAATCCGCGAACTGGTCGGCAACTACCTGAAGAAGAATGGCCTACGCACCAGCATCGTCGCCGACGGCCGGCAGATGCGCGCCTTTCTCGAAGCCAACAGCGTCGACCTGATCGTCCTGGACATCATGATGCCCGGCGACGACGGCCTGCTGTTGTGCCGAGAGCTGCGCGCCGGCAAGCACCGCAACACCCCGGTGCTGATGCTGACCGCCCGCAACGACGAAACCGACCGCATCATCGGCCTGGAAATGGGCGCCGACGATTACCTGACCAAACCGTTCTCGGCTCGCGAACTGCTGGCCCGCATCAACGCCGTGCTGCGCCGCACGCGCATGCTGCCCCCCAACCTGACCATCAGCGAAAGCAGCCGCCTGCTCGGTTTCGGCCAGTGGCGGCTGGACACCACCGCGCGCCATCTGCTCGACAGCGAGGGCACCCTGGTTGCCCTGAGTGGTGCCGAATATCGCCTGCTTCGGGTGTTTCTCGACCACCCGCAGCGGGTGCTGAGCCGTGAGCAGTTGCTCAACCTGACCCAAGGCCGCGAAGCCGACATCTTCGACCGCTCCATCGACCTGCTGGTCAGCCGCCTGCGCCAGCGCCTGGGAGACGACGCCCGCGAACCCAGCTGCATCAAGACCGTGCGCAGCGAGGGCTACGTTTTCTCGCTGCCGGTGCAACTGCTCGAGTCGCCATCATGAAGTGGCCACGCACCCTGGCCTCGCGCCTGGCACTGATCTTCTTCACCGGCCTGGTGCTGGCCTACGGCCTTTCGTTCGGCCTGCAGGCCTACGAGCGCTACATCAGCAGCCGCTCGATGATGCTCAGCACCCTGGAGCAGGACGTGGCCACCTCGGTGGCCATCCTCGACCGCCTGCCCGCGGCCGAGCGCGCCGCCTGGTTGCCACGCCTGGAGCGGCGTACCTACCGCTACCGGCTGGACCATGGCCTGGCGGGCGAAGCCATGCCCAGCAGCGACCCGCCCATGGCTGCCGACTCGATCGTCAAGGCCATTGGCGCCGACTATCGCCTTTCCTTCCAGGAAATCCCCGGCCCGAACGCGCACTTCCAGGCACACCTGACCCTAGCTGATGGCGCACCGCTGACCATCGACGTAACCCCATCGCCGGTTCCTGTGGCACGTTGGCTGCCCGTGGTGTTGCTGATCCAGTTGGCCGTGCTGTTGCTGTGCACCTGGCTGGCGGTACGCCTGGCGATCGGCCCGCTGACCCGCCTGGCCCGCGCGGTGGACAACCTCGACCCGGACAAGCCTGGCGTGCAGCTGGATGAAAGCGGCCCGAGCGAGGTGCGCTACGCCGCCGTGGCCTTCAACGCCCTGCAGGCGCGCATCGCTGCCTACCTCAAGGAACGCATGCAGTTGCTGGCAGCCATTTCCCATGACCTGCAAACGCCGATCACGCGCATGAAACTGCGCGTCGAAGTGATGGACGACGGGGTTGAAAAGGACAAGCTGTGGAGCGACCTGGGCGAAATGGAACACCTGGTGCGCGAAGGCGTGGCCTATGCCCGCAGCATGGACACCAGCACCGAGGCACCGTGCCGGGTGAACCTCGATGCCTTCCTCGACAGCCTGGTGTTCGACTACCAGGACAGTGGCGCCCAGGTCGAGCGCCATGGCAGCAGCGGCAGCCTGCTGGAAACTCGCCCCCATGCGCTGCGCCGGGTGCTGGTGAACCTGGTGGACAATGCTCTCAAGTTTGCCGGTGCTGCCGAGCTGGAGGTGTGC
>MTEU01000025.1_pt1 | contig 10082 bp, 7 predicted proteins | sample 1042701 | NCBI WGS metagenome assembly MTEU01 (sample SAMN06185813, study PRJNA358809) | soil metagenome | isolation source: naturally attenuated soil | place: India | collected 2015-05-23
AAGCCAGCTCCCACAGATACTGCACAGGGCTTGAGGGTCCATGCGGTCGAAGTGGGAGCTGGCTTGCCGGCGATAGGGCCAGTGCAGGCAACTGCTCAATGGAACATGAAGAGCTTCTCGTTGGCGAACTGCGCCTCGAACTGGTTCGCCGGCATCGGCCGCCCGAACAGGTAGCCCTGCACCTCGTCGCAACCATGCTCGCGCAGGAACTCCAGCTGTTCGTGGGTTTCCACCCCTTCGGCAATTACCGCCAGGTTGAGACTGTGGGCCATGGCGATGATCGCCCGGGCAATCTGCGCATCCTGCTCGCCTTCAGGCAGGCCGTCGACGAAGGTGCGGTCGATCTTCAACACGTCGATCGGGAACTGCTTGAGGTAGTTCAGCGACGAGTAGCCGGTGCCGAAGTCGTCCACCGCGATGCTCAGGCCGAGGTTTTTCAGGCTGGCGAGAATCTGCATGGCTTCGTTCACTTCGCGCATCAGGATGCTTTCGGTCAGCTCCAGCTCCAGGCACGCGGGTGGCAGGCCGGTCTCTTCCAGTATGGTTGCGATGCGCGTACCCAGCTGGCCGTCGGAGAACTGCCGCGCCGAGATGTTCACCGACACCTTGGGTACGCGCACCTTGGCCTTGTGCCAGGCCTTGAGCTGGCGGCTGGCCTCGCGCAGCACCCAGTCGCCCACGTCCACCACCAGGCCCAGCTCTTCGATCACCGGGATGAAATCGCCCGGCGGCACCAGGCCGCGGGTCGGGTGCCGCCAGCGCAGCAGGGCTTCGGCACCGGTCAGGCGCTTGCCGTCGCCGCTGAACTGCGGCTGGTAGTAGAGGATGAACTCGTTCTGCTCCATGGCATGGCGCAGGTCGCTCTCCAGCTCCAGGCGCTCCAGGGCACTGGCGTTCATCTCCGCCTGGTAGAACTGGAAGTTGTTCTTGCCACGCTCCTTGGCGTGGTACATGGCGGTGTCGGCGTTCTTCATCAGCTGGCTCAGCTCGCTGCCATCCTGCGGGCTGAGGGCGATGCCGATACTGGCGGTAACGAAGAACTCCCGGTTTTCCAGTACGAACGGCCGCACCAGGCTGCCGAGGATGTTCTCGGCCACGTGGATGGCGCGGTTGAGTGCCATCTCACGGGTAGCGCGCGGTTGCAGCAGCAGGGTGAACTCGTCGCCGCCCATGCGCGCCACGGTGTCGTCGTTGTCCACGCAGGCCAGCAGGCGCTGGGCCATGTCCTTTAGCATGCGGTCGCCGGCAGCATGGCCGAGGGAATCGTTGATCGGCTTGAAACGGTCCAGGTCCAGGAACATCAGCACCACCCAGGCCTTTTGCCGCTCGGCCTGCTGCAGGGCGTTGTACAGGCGGTCCTGGAACAACGTGCGGTTGGGCAGGTGGGTGAGGGCGTCGTAGTAGGCCAGGCGATGGATGCGCTGTTCGCTGGCCTTGCGTTCGCTGATGTCGGTGAAGAAGCACACGTAGCTGGCCAGGTCGCCTTCATCGTCCAGCACCGCGGTAATGCCGACCCAGGCCGGGTAGTGATCGCCGTCGCGGCGCTTGAGCCACACCTCGCCCTCCCAGCTGCCGCGCTGGTAAAGCTGCTTGACCACGTAGCGCAGGTGGCCCTCCTGCTGTTCGTCGACGGTAAGCATGCCCGGCAACTGGTCGAGCACCTCGCTGACGGCGTAGCCACTGACGCGGCTGAACGCTTCGTTGGCCTGGACGATATAGCCGGCCGGGTCGGTGATGAGGATGGCCGAGGTGGAGTGCTCGAATACCGTCGCGGCCATGCGCAGGTCTTTTTCGGCGCGGCGTTGCTGGCTGATGTCGCGGCCTACCCCGAGCACGCCTTCGAAGCGCTCTTCATCGTCCCATACCAGCACCAGGCGCAGTTCGATGGGGATCTTGCGGCCATCGGCGCGCAGGCAGTCGAACAGGAACAGCTGGGTGGGCAGCTGGCTGCGCAGCTGGGCCAGCTGGGCCGGGTCGCCCATGGCCTTGCTGACGCGCTCCATCAGGCTGTAGATACCGGTGAGCTGCGACGGGTTGGCGACGATCGACTGCCAGCCATTGGCAAAGATCCAGTCGGCCTGGTAGCCCAGCACGCCCTTCACCGAGGGGCTGACGTAGTTGAGCTGGAGCAGCCTGTCGGTAGAGAAGATCACGTCGCTTATGCTTTCGGCGAGCATGCGGTAGCGCTGTTCGCTGTCGCGCAGCGACTGGCTGGCCTCGATCTGCACCGTCACGTCCTTGCCCACGCCGATGATGCGCGTCACCAGGCCATCGGCGTCACGGGTCAGCACTTGCTCGCGGATGTCATAGCAGCGCCAGCCGCCATCTCGGTGGCGGAAGCGCAGCTGGCAGTGCAAGGGCTGGTCATGGCCGCTGTCGCGCTGTTGCTGGCGCAGTGCCTGGTAGTGCGCGGCGTCCTCGGGGTGCAGCAGCAGCTCCCAGAAGCGGTCGCCCATCTGCGCCAGCTCGGTACGGTCGTAGCCCAGCGTCTGGCCGAGGTGGCGGTTGCTGAAGATCATGCGCTGGCTGAGCACGTCCTGCACGTACAGCTGGTCGGGCACGGTGCGCACCACGTCCGACCAGAAGCTTTCGCGCTCCAGCAGCGACAGCTCCACCTGCTTGCGGCTGGTGATGTCGCTGATGCTGAGGATGACTGCCTGATAATCGCGGCGCTGCTGCGGCAGGCGGGCCATCAGCCACAGGTGCAGCTCACCCCCCAGCGGCGCCGGCAGGCGCGCTTCCAGCTCCAGCAGCGGGCGCTGCTCGATCAGCGCGTCGATCAGTTGCATGCCGATGCTGTCGCGGCCATCGCCAGTGCCGTCGATCAGGCGCTGCCAGGCACCTTCGTGGCAGTCGATGTTCAACAACTGGCGGGCCACCTGGTTGATCTCGGTGATCTTCAGCTCCAGCAGCAGCGAGCGGCGCAGGTTGGGGTCCAGGGCCAGGCTTTGCTTGAGCGCGGCACGGTTGCGCAGGTGGTACCGGTCGAGTTGGCCGGGCAGGCTGGACAGGTCGAGCACGCACAAGGCCACGCCGGTGCCTTCGAAGATTTCCTGGTAGCGCCGGCGGTCCTCCTGCAGCGCCCGTTGGCGGCGACGCATGTTGATCAGGGCCAGCACTGGCAGCAGGGCGCAGAACAGCACCAGCAGGCATTTGCCGAGCAGCGCCGGCAGCAGCTTCTGCTGGGCCAGCTTGGCGTCGAACAGGCCGCGCAACTGCCAGGTACTGTTGTCGATGAAGGCCAGCATTACGCTTTGCAGCGGCTCGTTGCTGGTATCGGCTGGGGCATGGCTTTGCAGTACCTCGCCGTTGCGGCTGTTTTCCAGCAACCAAAGCGGGTGGCCGGCACCATCCAGGTGGAAGGTGAGGGTGCGGTAGTAGTCTGGCGACAGGCGCAGCAGCCAGTAGCCGCGGCCTTGCTCGGTGGCCTGGCGTAGCAGCAGGTAGAGGGTGCTGTTGTCTGCCGAATTGGTGAAGAAGTACGGGCTGCCCTGGTTCAGCCTGAGCAGCTCGTCAAGCAAATGGCGGTCGGGGCTGCCGGCCAGGCTGTCGGCCTGCACCTGCCCGGTAGCGTCCAGCCAGGCCATGCTTTGCAGGGCCGGCAGGCGCTCGCGCAGGGTACCCAGCAGGCTGGGCAGGGCCGAGGGCGTCGGCGCCTTGACGTAGGGCTGCACCACATTCATGGCCTGCTGGGCCTTGAAGGCCATGTTCAGGCTCAGGTGGTCTGCCAGTTCGGCGGTGGCATCCAGGCTCTGTTTGCGCAGGTCGGCCTGGGTATGGTTGAACTGGGCGAACAGCTGCCACAGCAGCAGGCCCAGCAGTATCAGGGCCAGCAGCGCCAGCGCACCCTTTATCGACCCGCGCAGCGACGCGACGGGCGCCTGTGGCGCGGAACGCAATGACGACGGATGAGTAAGATTGGTCAAGCGTTGATCCTGCGATTGAGCTGGCGATGGCAGGTATGGATCATGCACGGTGTGTACCGGTGTCTGGTTGCCAGACCGCGGTGGCGCACTATAAGGCCGGACACCCCAAACGAGCTAGCATGCCTAGGATTATGGCAAAGTGCCAGCCAATATGACCGGTGGTGCCTGCCCGGTGGTTCGGCAAGCCCCTGCAACCTGTGCGAGAATAGCGCCCGCTTCAAATGACAACGCATCGGAGATGTTCGGTTTTGGTTACTCACTTTTCCTCCAATGGCCTCGATTCCGCCTGCGGGCGCAGCAGTCAGACCCTTGTCAGCACTGCCGTGACCGAGGACGTATCCTGCAAGTCCTGCCAGCGTTCGCTGAGCAAACCCGAGGCGGCAGCTGTCGCCAAGAGCAAGAGCCCATCGCTGGCTGAACTGCGCAAGACCGCCAAGGCGGCAGCAGAGCCGGCAGTTACCGTGGCCGAGGTCAAGCCGGCGGCCAAGGTCGTCAGCAGTGTGCCTGCGGCAGCCAAACCGGCCAAAGCTGCCGAGCAGCAGCCGGCTCGTAGCGGTGGCTTCAGCGTGAAGTCCGCCTGGGCCGCGCGCCTGGCCGAGCAGGGCGAGCGCTGCCGGTTGCCGCGCGGCAAGGCCAGGCAGCGTCACGTCTGAGCCATCTCAAGACCTGTGCGGTCCCTGTGTGGGGCTTCAGCCGCGAAGAGGCCGGCACAGGTCATGAGTTTCCCAATCATTCAATCGATCCTGCCTCCACCTTCAACCCTTGCTTATCCGGGTACAAGGCAGTCTACTCAAGGCCGGCAATGACCTGCTGTTGTCCGCCGAACGCGACATCCAGCTTGAGGCTGCTGCCAATACGCAAAAGCTCGATGGCAGGAACAGCAGCAGTGGCGGCGCCATCGGCGCCAGCATTGGTGTAGGTTCCGAAGGTGCCGGTCTCAGCATCTTCGCCAATGCCAACAAGGGTGCCGGCAACGAGAAAGGCAACGGCACGACCTGGACCGAAACCACACTGGACGCCGGCAATGAGGCGACCCTGCTCAGCGGGCGGGACACGGCGCTCAAAGGGGCGCAGGTCAACGCCGCGAAAATCACCGTCGACGTAGGGCGCGACCTGAAGCTGCAAAGCCTGCAGGACACCGACAACTACAAGTCCAAACAGGCCAATGTCAGCGGTGGGTTGAGCGTCACCATCATCGGCGCTGTCGACGCTAGCGGCCGGGCTTTCGGGCGGTCTGGTGGAAGGTAATAGCGCTGGGGCTGTCGCGGGTGCCGGTGCGGGCCGTAACGCGGTTGAAAACAACCTGCTGGCGAACAAATAGGGCGTTGAACGGCTGGATGCCGCCAGCCGTGCGTTGTATGAGAAGCTCAAGGCCGCCGGTATTGGCAGTATTGATGAGTTGCACGAGCGGTATAAAGCCTATGGTGGAAATGGCGGCTGCGAGGTTGGTATTCGTGATGAGTACCGGCAGCAGGAGAAACAGGCTGGGGAAAAGCTGGTTGAGCTGTACCAGAGCGGCAGGCTGAGCAAAGCGGAATATGACCTTCTGGTAACGGATTACGCCCTTGCGATGATGAGGGGGGTAGTGGACGCGCAGAAGAGCGACGCGGACGCGAGCTTCCTTGATGTCTACGCGCTGTCGGGCAGCGATTGGTCGCCAATGGGCTTTGTTGCGAATCCGTATGTGAACGCGATCAGAGCGAGCGAGCTGATTGCGGAATGGAGACGGCAAGGGTTAACTGAAGAGGCAATCAATGAACGGGCACGTCAGGACGGCTTGCTCGGCTCGACCTTGGCGCCGGTGGATGTGCCAGGGATCATTAGCCTTGTCGATAAAGGTGCTACGCGGGATGATGTAGTCAAATTAGCGGCGGTAGTGATACTAGGCAAAGCTACCAGTGCTCCAAAAGCAACAGGACAAGCTTTACGGGAAGTCGAAATTAGTTCTGGTAGTAAAGGTGCGTGGAATAAAGAACTGAATAGGCCTGTACCAAATACCGTATATAAAGTCGATGGGAATAAAACTTTCCAAACAGATGGCTTGGGTCGCGTTGAGAAAGTGGAGTCAAATCTTTCATTGACTAAAAATGATCGGAACACGTATCAACAATGTGTGGCAGGAAAGTGCGGCATCAATGGGGACGAGGGTGGGCACTTGATTGCTAGTATATTCAACGGGCCTGGGGAGAGGTTGAACCTCCTTCCCATGAATGGGAGCTTGAATAAAGGTACTTGGAAATCTAGAGAATACATGGGCGTCCGCACTTAAGGAGGGAAAGCAAGTTAACGTAAAGATTGAGCCTATTTATTCTGGCAATAGTGCTCGGCCAGAAAGCTTTTATGTGAAGTATTCAATAGGCAGTGCTCGTCCAAAAGAAGTTGTATTAAAAAACTCGCCGGGTGGAAATTGATGCGTAGTGATGATGATATCTACAATGACATTGGGAATATTCTATTTGAGATTGCTCCCGATGGAGCCTGTAAAGTTATTATGCGTGCACAACTATCCCAGGAGCTAGATAGCTGTGAGTATGAGTATGACTACATTGATGCACAAGGTAACGTTGCCTGGTTTACGGCAGGCGGGCGAGTAAATACAGATATTTTAGATCTTTTAATAGAGTTGCGTAGTTGGTATGTTGAGAATAAGCTGACGGGAGGGCTGCCAGCGTGGAGTGGTTGTGAGGTGGCCTTGGACTTGATTAAATTTAAAATTAGCATCGACTTTATTTATCCTTGAGAATTAAGTGGCAAGTTTAGATGTAGAGGCTTAGGCTGAACATGGTGTGCTTTTGGGAAGTGTCAGATTTTTTGTGTACGGGCCGGTAACGGCCTGCCGTCTGGCAGGCCCTGATTTTCACTGGGTCGGCCTGATGAACCGATCTCCGTACAAATCGCGAATTTGATTCATCGCACTTTTCCAATCCTGCGCCGCTGAGCCCCAGTTCGCCGTCATGTTTCGCAGGCCCAGCCAGATCAGCAGAGGCAATCAATGAACGGGCACGTCAGGACGGCTTGCTCGGCTCGATCTTGGCGCCCGTGGATGTGCCAGGAATCATTAACCTTGTCGATAAAGGTGCTACGCGGGATGATGTAGTAAAGTTAGCGGCGGTGGTGATACTAGGCAAAGCTACCAGCGGTGCAAAAGGTACTGCAACAGATCCGAAGGTCACCATCAAAGATCACTATGATCATCACTTGAATATGGTGGATGACATAAAGGATTAACTTTCGTCTCAAGGGTTCAGAGTCAGCGAAAAGGAAATGTCATTCGGTAGCTCCTGCGGAACTGGTCGTTGTAGGCCAGATATCGTGGCCGAAGCACCTGATGGGACCTTGAGAATTATTGAGGTTAAGACAGGGGGCGCGGACTTGAGTATTCGTCAGTCAGAATTTTTCCCTCAAATAAAAGATGGGGCTTCAATTCCAAGAGGGAAAGTTTCCGAAAGTTTTGGCCTCACGCCAGGCGTACCACTAAAGGATCAATGTTATCCTAACGGTATCCCTATTGAGATAATGAATTTTCCTGGTGCTAAGTGATGAAGGAAAAAGATGTTGCTTCAATTTTGACGGAGCAGGGCTGGGTTTGTAGCAAGGATGAAGTCGGGGATTATTTTTGCGTGACAGATGTTGATGGGGTTAAAGTTCAAGTAATCCCGTCTGTGAAGAAGCGCTCGGATCATTTTCGGGTGTCACTTATGCCATCGGTTTCGACCAAAGAATTCTCGGAAACTGTTGCGTTTGTGTGGGGAGAGGGGAGCGGATATTCGCCGGTAATAGTTAGTAATGAGCCTCCGGAGAAGTTGCCTGAATTTTCTAGTGATGATGTTCTCAGGATGTCTGAGAAAGCCATGTCTTGGGCACGCTCTCAAAATATTGAGTCCGGCCTGATGGTTTATAGAAGTCTGCCGACTGACAGTAAAGGCGCGATGCCCCTTCGGCACTTGGCTGCATTGGCAATAGCTGGTGACGTTGAACGATTGAACGGTTACAAGAAGAGCTTTGAGATGGGAGACAGGCTTGGTTTTGTACCCTGCATTACTGATGGCATGATTGATCGGGCAGTCTTGAAAGCCAAACTTGCAAAATAGATTTTTTCTTGAGCGCTACACGCTGAAGCGTCGCGGCTGATCAATGAGGTAAATTTTATGTTTGCAGATCGTATTATTGAATTCGGGAAGAAATTCGACGGCCGATTGGAAGCTGGCCTGCTCCAAGGGGCTTTGGACTATGTCGCGTACAATGAGGAAGGCCTAGCCTTTGAGATACTATGCGATCACATTTGTGAATTTGATATTTCTATTACGGACGACGAGTACCAGGAGGCAGTTAGACTTATCACAGATCTAGGGTTTGATTTAGATGAGGGGCCATTTAAGCACTTGGTGGGATTGAAGAAATAAAAACCTAGGGGTCGGTTGGTGCAAAAGGCGCAGGTGAGGTTGCCTCTATTGGCGGAAAGACCTGTGTTTATAACTGCGTTGTTGATGGCGTGACGAGATTAATTTAATTGGTCATGAAATGAAGTTTGGTATTGAATTTGTATATAGTAATTAGATTAAGTTCATATTCATCCAGGCACCGGCCTCGACCAAAGCCAGCAGCGAAGGAAGGGAGGCCTGGCTTGAGCGATCAGGGCATCGAGCATCTGCGCAACAGAGTGTGGGTGATGCCGTGTTCTTTGCGCAGGCGGGCAATTCGCTCGCCCACGGCAATGAAAAATTCACGTTTTTCGCTGGTAATGCTCAGTCCGCAGGCCAAGCGCCGTCTTGGTCTATACCAGAGGGGCGTACTCCGCTTTGCTCAGCCTCCCTTTGTCCAATGATGAACATGACTACCTTTCTGCCACCCAGCAGGCGAACAGTTGAGCGTGTCGCACGTAGTTGAGATGATAGCCAGCTTGGCAGCGGCGACGACTGGCGCAGGCGCCACAGGAGCGAGCAGCCTGCCGGCTCTGAGCGTCATGGCGAGGTCGATTTTTTGAAGCGAGAACATGAGGTAGGGCGGAAAAGGCTGCTTCACTGCGTTGCACCACCCAGCGACGGCATCCAGACCCCCGGCCAATCCTCGCCAGCTGCGCAACGGATCATTTTCATGGCGAGAAGGCTGTTTACGCGTTTTTGCAGCCCAAATTAACAGCGCGACGCCAGACAACGAATTTTTTGGCAATGGCAGCCCGGTCAAATTCACGTGGGCTGCCCGGTATTTCTTAACCTTTAGACTGGGGTATCCAGAATGGCTCAATACGTCTACACCATGCATCGGCTGAGCAAGGTCGTGCCGCCGAAGCGGGAAATTCTCAAGAACATTTCCCTGTCGTTCTTCCCGGGCGCCAAGATCGGCGTGCTCGGCCTGAACGGCGCCGGTAAATCGACCCTGCTGCGGATCATGGCGGGCGTCGACAAGGAATTCGACGGCGAAGCCCGTCCGATGCCCGACATCAACGTTGGCTACCTGCCGCAGGAACCGCAACTGGACCCGAACAAGTCGGTACGCGAAGTGGTCGAGGAAGCGGTCAGCGTGATCAAGGACGCCCAGGCACGCCTGGACGAGGTCTACGCCGCCTACGCCGAACCGGATGCCGACTTCGACAAGCTTGCCGCCGAGCAGGCCAAGCTGGAAGCCATCCTGCAGGCCGCTGACGGCCACAACCTGGAGCGCCAGCTGGACGTTGCCGCCGACGCCCTGCGCCTGCCGGCCTGGGACGCACGCATCGAGCACCTGTCCGGTGGTGAAAAGCGCCGCGTGGCCCTGTGCCGCCTGCTGCTGTCGGCCCCCGACATGCTGCTGCTGGACGAACCGACCAACCACCTGGACGCCGACTCGGTGGCCTGGCTGGAGCGCTTCCTGCACGACTTCCCGGGCACCGTGGTAGCCATTACCCACGACCGTTACTTCCTCGACAACGTCGCTGGCTGGATCCTGGAACTGGACCGCGGCGCCGGTATCCCGTACGAAGGCAACTACTCGGGCTGGCTGGAAGCCAAGTCCGAGCGCCTGGCGCAGGAATCCAAGCAGCAGAGCGCCCACGAGAAGGCCATGAAAGAGGAACTGGAATGGGTGCGCAAAGGCGCCAAGGCCCGCCAGTCCAAGTCCAAGGCCCGTCTGCAGCGCTTTGAAGAAATGCAGTCGCAGGAATTCCAGAAGCGCAGCGAA
>MTEU01005137.1_pt5 | contig 10079 bp, 13 predicted proteins | sample 1042701 | NCBI WGS metagenome assembly MTEU01 (sample SAMN06185813, study PRJNA358809) | soil metagenome | isolation source: naturally attenuated soil | place: India | collected 2015-05-23
TGACATGTCCGAGCGCGTCATGACCGTCATCGAGTCCATGGTGCCGGCATCTGAGGTCTACAGCATCGACGAAGCCTTTGCCGATCTTACCGGCATGCCTGGAGATCTCGAGCTGCTTGGCAGGAAGATCCGAGCGGAGGTGTATCGTCGTACCGGCATACCGGTGGGTGTAGGCATCGCATCAACAAAGACCTTGGCCAAGCTGGCTAACCATGCGGCGAAACAATGGCAGAGCTACACGGGTGGCGTCGTCGATCTTCGTGACAAGATCAAGCGCGACTGGGTGCTCAAAATGTGCGATGTGTCTGACGTCTGGGGTATTGGTCGACGTATGTCGGCGCACCTGGAGGCGATGGGCATCCGTACCGCCTGGGAGTTGGCCCATGCAGACGCCTGGACGCTGAGGAAGAAATTCAGTGTCGTGGTCGAAAAGACAGCCCGAGAACTCGCAGGCACCACGTGCTTGGATTTGGATGAACCGAACCCGCCTAAACAGGAAATCTGCTGCAGTCGAATGTTCGGCCAGCGACTGACAGACCTGGCTCCGATCCGGGAGGCTGTCTCCACATACGCATCACGTGCCGCTGAAAAATTGCGGGCCCAGAAGTCGATGTGCAAGCGCGTTCGGGTCAGCATCCGTACCGGCATGTTCAATCCTGACGAGGCGAAGTATGCGAGCGGCGTGCTCGTTGAACTGCCATACCCCACGGACGACACTCGTCTGCTCACCAAGGCTGCGCTGGAGGGGGTCGAGCGTGTTTATCGTGAAGGCTTCCGATACAGCAAGGCCGAAGTATTGCTGCTCGGCCTGAGCCAGCGAGGAGAGATCACAGGTGACCTTTTTGCAGCCTCCCAGCCTGCTTCCAGCGAAAAACTCATGGGTGTCCTAGACACCGTGAATGCCCGTTGGGGACGCGGCACCATGAGGCTGGCCAGCGTGCCTGCCGATCCCTCTTGGGGTATGCGGCGGGAAATGATGAGCCAGAGCTTTACCACCAAGATGGACGAGCTCTGGACTGTCTACTGCAAGTAGACTTCAAGTTTTCGTCAATATTCGAAGAGGTGTTGCATTGAGCGTTGCGATCAACTTGTCTCGTAGGTATAGCAGCTCTCTAACGCGACTGCCCCATTGAAACTGGTTTGAGCTGAACATTGTAGAAAACTCTTTAATGCATTTATCCATCTCATCGCTCAGGTCTTTATGGAAAGGAGCGCCTTTAGCGGTCAGCTTGCTAAGCTGCTGCCTGAAAACCATTTTTCGATGGGGAGGCGCTACATTTCTGGTAGTGGCCTGCTCTAGAACATCACATATGTCAAAGGCATTAGAGCTGTGTCCCCTGGCTAGGTCTTCAATGTCAGCAACTGTGCAATAAAAAATATCGTCTAGATCGAGAGGGCTTTGGGGGAAATTTTCAGCAATCCACTGTGGCAACTCTTTGTCTACATGCTCTGCTATCCAGCGCCCTCCGTAAATCCCGAAATCAGAATGGGTGACTATAAGGAGACTGAATTTTTTCTCCTTAAAATCTTTTGTGGTAGCCAGGTGGGAAGCTGTTTCAATACCTTGCTTAATACCCTTGATGAAACTTTTTCTGAGGTTACGCTCTAGAAGATCAGCGGATGCTGACGTCTTCACCACAGGACTAGGCTCAACTGCTTTACTTTCGAATAAGATCACTCTGCCATTCGAGATGGCTAAGTAATCTACAATCTTACCTTTAATTCCATTTCGACTATAAAATGAAGAGATTTCGTTCTTTTCACTCCATATTTCTAAGTTGGTAGTACGAAGTAGTGTATGAAGGTAGTCTTCGAAATCCTTACCAAACTGATCTTTATGCGTTGGTATGGTTTTAAGAAATATAGGTATGAACTCTGCAATTGATGTCAGAAATAGCTGTATGTCAACAATTAGAAGCTGGTCGCCATTGACCAATATAGGCCTGAATCTGATTGGGGTGTCTTGGAAGTATTCGCTAGGGGAGGAATCTTTCAAATTATGCTCACGCATGAATAACGCAAGGTCACAAGTGCGGACGCCTAGTAGCTGAAAATATTTGACGACTTGCGACGGCAAGACTTTGGGGCATAGCTTATGAAGGAGCTCTGCCAGGTTGATCTCTAAAGCGGTAGCTTTGTGATTTTGCGTTCTAAGCATTAAGAAAATGGTGATGATGTAAAAATTATCAAGAGTAAGGGCGGTAATCTCTTCGAATTTTTGTCCGTACCATGGATTTGCTTTCTGGAATAATAATCGCTGTCTAAACATGGTCAAAAGCGCATGGCTATCACTATTTTGATACCACATCTGTTGCATTAGCATTGGTCTGAGTTTTAGCTCAAGGTCACCCTCATCAAGCTGCGCAGCATCAGCCTGGAATGAGTGAAGTCTATTTACAAGGGCGATTAGCTGCCCTCGATTTATTGCGCGGCGCCCACTATCACCTTGTAACGCTAATTTGAGAAATAACAACTGAAGCCATGGCATCCGCCTTAGGATGTCAATTTCACTACCTTTGTTCGAGATGAGAATAGCCATGAGATTTTCTATTATAGAAAAGTGCTCGTATCGAGATAACTCTCTTTTGAACTTGTCAATTTTTTGAACGTAGCTATCTTTCTTGCTCATGAGCACTCATGCTCCAGGCCTTTTGCCGTCAAAGGGAAGCTAGTGTGATCCCTGGTAGGCTTGCCAGCGTTGGCGGCGCCCTCACCATGGCGTATCAGCCTGACGTTCTTCATGGACTATCCTTCCCTGGCTCACGTTGCTTGGATTGAGCAATGCTGGCATGGCATCGAGTGGGATAGCTATGGCGAAAGGGAGAGATCGTGAAAAGAGATCTGAGCAAGGTGCTCATGCCCGACCATCCGCTGTACACCGAGGCTGTGGAAGCGCTGAAGGTCTATCACCAGGCCGAGGCTGATGGAGTCGTGGGGATTGAGCTCAAGCGTATGCGGTTGATGGCTGAGCATCGCTTTCAAACCGTCACTGATTATCAGCTTCGAGCCCTGGGTGGGCCGGCAGAGAAAGGCCATTGAGCCGTTGGCTGACCACGTCCTACCTATCAGCTATTCAACGCTTTCTGCACGTCGTCGACCGTACCGATCCAGTGACGTCCATTGTCGCGTGGGCTGAATCCCAGCCTTTCGGCGAACGCTGATGCGTTGGCATTGGCAGACTCGATGGCCAAGTAGCGATAGCCGAATTGGGGAGCCAACTCCACCAGGCGCTGCACCAGCGCTCGACCATGCCCAACACGTTCCTTCATGAAGCCGATCCGAGCCAGCACGAGGCACTCCCTTGGCCAGTAGTCATTCGGTTTCACAAACATACGGATGTAGATGTCGAACTGCAGGCTCAGGGCCGACACGGTCGCGAAGGTTCGCCACACCCGCTGCTGGACGTACCTGGGCTTGTACGTGAACCTTTCCAGGATGAACTCCGCCACATGAGGCTTGAGCTCCTCACAGCGCTCTTCGGCAAAGGCGCGCCATTCTTCGTCACTGGCCTCAATCGGAGGAAGTGTGGGCATCGTTTTGACCTCGGTCGCTGGCTAGAAAAGCGAGTGTAGATGCCTTTTTGGAGCTAGCTGCAGCGATTATCGACAAGCGCCTCCCAAGATGAATCCGTCTGTACACTCAACCAGCGAGGCCGTGGTTCATGGAGAATGTATGAAGCCCACTGACGCGATACGAGGCAAGGAAGGAGACATCCGGCGCCTGATCGAGACCTATGGATTCATAGAGCCCAAACTCTTCGGCTCCGCCGCTCGAGGCGATGACCACGAAGGGAGTGATCTCGATCTGCTCGCCACCATGCCTCCAGAAATGGCTGGCAAGATTTCCTTGTTCGACATCGCCGAGCTCGAAGACGAGCTTCAGGCTTTGGTGGGCGTACCGGTCGACTTCCACGTCCGTAACAACATGCCTGAGCACTTCAGGCAATCCATCGAGGGTGAGATGGTTACGCTCTAGCTGTGAACATGCTTGCGATGATCCTCGCGTCCAGCAGGGCATGGTGAGGCAATTCCTCCCCATCGTTCGTCGCAATTAGTGTCGTGGCATCGGTGGGGAAATTTCTGACGTTCTGGGGCCATTTCCCATCGTCATAGGCGAGCTCGCAGAACAGCTCCCAGTCGTAGGCAGGTGCGTCAGTGACGATCTCGAGCTCTTCATCGTAGGTTGCCAGGAACCGCAGGAGCGCCGCTCTGGCCTCGATGATTGGCATGGCGTACTCACCATCCCACAACTGCGGCAGTACGATCTCTTTCACGAAATCACTGCAGTCTTCTTCTCGCCACGCGTCGATCACTTCCACGTAGAATTCCCGGCGATCCTCGGCGACCAACGCCAGGGAGATCAGCTTTGCCTGCGCGGTGAGCTGAGTGAACTCACAATCGAGAAAAAGCCTCATCTGTTGGAACCTCTGCAATGACTAGGGCCCGCCTGAAATTGTCCCAGGAAGGCTGCCTGTGGGAAATCGCCTTGGCGTATTTCGGCCCCGAAAAGCTGTTGGAAACGATTGTAGATCTGTGGGGCGGTGCGAGCCCTCCCACAAGGCCGACCGTCGAGCACCTGTCGACCGACACGCTATCCGCAGATGTCGTGAATATACTGAAAATTGCCCAGGTGCGAGTCGGGGCCCTCGTTCCTGTTCGCCAGCCTGTACCAGGTGTAGTCACGTTGTACGCCCGGCACGCCAGTGACCTTGCCGATGGGATCCTGGCAAGACTACCGAGAGGCAAGCTCACCCGTACCTTGCGGGGATCGCAGTTAGAAGTCGAAGTTGGCCTGTGACGTCCACCTGCGGCACGGAGAAGTGATGTGACGATTCATCATCGACTGCGGAGCTTGGAGATCGCGAGGCGCAGAGCGCTGTGGGCACTTGCCCATCTACAGCCTGGAGACGCTCGCGCTGAAAAGGTGCTGGCTGAACTCGACGAGGTTGACCAGGCCCTGCAGGGCGTCGTGAGCGGTGATCAGCTCCCGGCCCAGGAGCTTGTCGATGTCGTCATCACGAAGCTCCACAACGGCGTTCAGCTGGTCGTCGAAGACAGCATCCCTGAGCCATGGCTGCAGCGCTTCCAAGCTGCAAGTGTTGGCTCTACCCGCCTGGCAGAGGGGCCCTATCTCCGCGACTTCGAGAAGTTCGTGGCCGTGTGGCACCAAGAGCTTGAGCACCTGAGCGCCCATCGCAGTAAGAGGTCGCGATGAAGAGAACGATCCTGGGCATGGCAGAGGCCGGCGAGCCGCTCTTGCAGCAGGCTCTCCAAGCCATCCGGGCCCATCAGCAGGCGGTGGATGAAAGGCGACCAGCAGGGGAGATCGAAAGGCTCCGCCTCGAGGCTGATCACCTGTATCAAACCGTCATCGACTACCAGTTGCACAAGGCTGGCACGCTTGGGCAGTCCGTCCATTGATGGATTGCAGTGGCGATTTGCGTTTGTCGGCAAATTCGCAAGCGGGGCGCGCCGGCCCGAAGGGCCAGAGGCGAGAGGATGGAAGCCCGTAGGGCCAAAACCGGGCGCAGCCATGTTTTGGTGCACGACAGCTGTCCCCGGAGGGGCGAGCCAGCAGGTTTGCGGATTCAAGCAATGCCTGGAGCCCTCTCCACGCCTGGCTTACAGCGAGGAAGTCTCCTAGTTTTTTCGGATTTCTTTGCGGATTTTTCCGCACACCCTGCGCATGTCACGGCACCTCAGGCGGCACAAGCCTACAGGCCGGCTTACCGTTCTTGGTGATCACGAATGAGTGCCCCTGCTGCAGGAGCTTCATGATCCTCCGGAAACGCCGCCTTGCCTGGGTTGCACTGATCACCTGCATGCCGAAGCCCTCACTCTCGCAGAACTGAGTTGAAGGTGGCCAACTCTTCAGCCGACCACCCCCAGTTCACTCGCATTTCAGGATGGATGTCGTCGAAGAAGTTGACGCCCAGCTCGAACTCCAAGGTGTCGAAGCGGGCCCTGGCCAATTGCCGGTTGACCCATCCTAGGGCATACCCCGAGAAATGATAAGTTATATATTCACGACTAAGATGAGGGAGGTTTGAATTGTCTATCCCAAATAACCTTCGATTAATAATTATTTTTGTTTAAAGCGTTGCGTGACATGGCTCGGAGGCACTGAAATTCTAATGCACACTCTCGTACAAACCTAGCGACCTGAAGGTGGCTAGGTTTGTTAACAATACTTGAAATTCCTCTATCAGGATTGAGAGTTCTTAAGAGCGAATCTCGATTTCCCTTTGTAATGCAAGTAGCAGTCTATCAAGGATACGTTGCTGCAGAACAAAATATGGCTCGCTGATTTGCGAAAACTGTCGCCCTTCAAAGTCAGACTCAAGATAGCCGAAATAAGCGTCGGTTGTTACTTTGTTCAAGTGAAGGTGGTCGACGTCGTTCCTGTATACTTTTATCCTGTGCAATGTCGGCCATAGGAACTGGTAAGAGGCTCTAATGTCATTCCAAAAATAGGATGATCTCTGAGTTTCATTTCCATAGCGTTCAATCGATTCTACAAAGCACCGGTTGAGCGTGTTTATAAAGTTTGAGAACCCGGCTCTATCATTTACTGGTTGAGATTCACTTAATCTGACTCCCTCCGGGAATGAGTTGGCGCCGAATAGTTTATGGCTATTAGCGGCTTGACTGACGAGCCGTTCAAGGACTCCAAAGTCAGTAGAAATTTCTTCTATTCGTCTTTTCAGCCAGCTAGAGCGAAGGGGTGCGTCGACTATTGGATATAATAGCTCTCTTCCATCGTTTTGCTGGGCATCCAACGCCACTCTTTGGGCAATGACGGGAATGTTGATTTCGAATCCGGCGCTGCCTTTTATTGGTCTAATTAGTTGATAGTTGCATAGGTGTAGTATTGAAGTGCTATTTGCAGAACGCTCCCTGAATGTTAGTTCTTGTCCTGTGGCAAGAAGCTCAAAGATTTCATACTCGGCAGGGTAAAATTCTCGAATTTCAGATATTGCATGATTGCTATAAAATGTAAGTTCTTGGTCAATTCTGGCTTTTTGTTTCTCAAATGAGGAAGTGTCGATCTTGAACGGGTGAGATTTATCTGCGGACAAGAACGAATTTAGAGTGCTGCATGCCTGTCTTATCAGAAGTGGGTGACCGCCATACCAGTCGCGAATTCGGTCACTAGCGTCAAAGTCAAATGCCATCCCCATGCGTTTGCCAAGTTTTCTGAGCATCATACGGCACTCATCCCCATTGAAACCGGTCAGGTATCGGTGGGGAACAATTCCGAATAATGGATTTTGGACGCCATCGACTAGGTCTGTTTCAACAACGCTAGGGTTTACACCGGCAATTATTAAGCTTAAACACTTGAATTGACTTTGGCATGACCATAGAGTCTGCCAGAACTCGATGTAATCATTATGCCAGTGAAGATCTTTAGACGAGATGAACGAGATGAACTCAATCTCATCAAGCATGAGGCATACTCGGTGTTGTTTATCAAAGCACTCTTTTATCAGTTTGACAAAGCTTTTGGAGGCTTTTCTTTCTGTGTATGGCTCAGCGTGTGTGAGTTCAAGTTTTTCTGATATTTCGCCAGCAATATCTTCAAGGAGTTCAAACCAGCGAGACTTCCTAACGTGCGGTTGCTTGCAGTCTATGTAGAAAACTGTAGCTGTTTTTTCAGACTCGCAAAGCCTTTTAAGCTTGAATAGTAGTGAGGTTTTACCCGTTTTACGAAGGCCAAATATCGCTTTATTTTCGCATGTCCTAATGGAGTCATAATACTCCAGGGTTGTATTTTGTCGACCAAAAAAATATGTGTCTTCAACCAGTGGTAAAGAATAGTTGAATAGGTCTCTGCCGAAGAAATGCTTATTTAGCGTGTTTCTGATAAACCATTCGTCTCCCTTTGCAGCTTTGAGCTCCTTGGAGGAGAATGGAACTATGATCCTAGCTTCTTGCCGAGACGATAAATAACTATCTAGCCATTCGCTAACTTTGTCGTCATCCGAAACTAGAAAATAGTTCAGCGTTTCGACTCTCCCTTTGGCAGGGGAGGATGAAAAATATTGCTCTACTGCTTGTAATGTTCTCGGCTCCATGCTGTTAAATGGAGAGTACACAAGTAACACTTCGTTTTCGAAACCAAAGCTCTCCTTGAAATGCTCAAGTGGTTCCAGGAAGTAGACTGAGATCTCAGTATTGAAAGCTCTTACTCGCCTGCCCCAGTTGATATCGAAGCCGCTGAGAAACGGATTTAAGAACTCTTTTTCTTGAGGGTGCGCCGAAAGATGTTGAGCAGTAACGTCCGATTTAATTATTCCCATTTTTCATCCCGGAAAAGTATACAGGCATATTGCTATGTCTGACGATACCGCCTTATTTGCCGTTGGTAAAGGCTTCATCCTGCACCAGTCAATGAAGCTCAGCGGTTCCGCCTAGAGCCTTATCACCTGTACCAGACCATTGTCGAACACCAGCTTCTGATGTCCGGCAAGCTTGGCGAATCTGTCCCTTGAAAAAGGGACATTCTAGTTTCAGCTAGGCTTTGAGATGCCTTAGGAGCTGCTAGTAATTCGGCCCAAAGAAAAGGCTACTCCACAGCTGGGGTGATCAGCTGCATGGAAAGACCTAGCGTCTGCATACTCTGGGCACATTCATACGTGCCCACTGCCTGTATACCCTGTTCGGCCATGGCCACGCGAATGCTCGAGACCTTGCATGGGGCGGCAACCAGTACAGCCCTGCTGACTTGCGCATGGATGGCATCGTTCAAGGTCATGGCTGCGCCCAGCGAGCACATGCTTCCCCTCACAGCTTCCTCATCAAGCCTCCAATGTTTCCCCTGAGTCTCGACCATCAGGCCTCGGTCATCCGTGGAGATGATTCGGGCATAGGTAACTTTCTTCGGAGCTGCTTCCTTCAGAAGGATTCGATCCCCCTTGAAGTAGATGTCAGTCGAGGTGATCAACGCCGTAGCTGCTCGCTTTCTCCTGACCCGGTGATTGATCTGCCTGGACAGCTGCAAGTTGTCACAGATGGCGACTAGGTTGGGATCCGCATTGAGGGCTGCCACGGCGGCGTCCAAACCTTCTCCATTAGGCCTCTCGTGGCGGAGATCATGGAGATCAGTTTTCAGAGTGTCAGACGGGTAGTAGCTCTGGAGCTGCTTCGTGATGAGGCTATTCAGGCTATCCGAGATAGCGGTTGATTCGTTGTGTAGGAGCACGATCCGGTCAGTAGCGTTGAAGCGCTGTAGGAGGAGACTGAAGTCGACGGCGGAGTACCACTGAAAATCCCACACGAAGAACGTCCGAAATCTCCCTGCCGTACTTATGGACTCCCAATGTGCAGTCTTAGCCTCAGTCACGGCGTGGCCAGACGGGCTTTGATGCAGGACTGTGGGTTCGGCTGCGCCAAGGGTCTGGAGGATTGAGGAAAGCTCATCGCAGAAAGCAGAAGCAGTGAGGTCACTGGAGTGGCTGAAAATGGAAATTCTGGCATTGATCGCTGTGACCACCTGGGAGTGATGATCGGAGCCATCCAAGACGCCATACATGTTCGAGAAACGGACGAAAGCGAAGTCTATCTCCCGATCTGAATACGTAGGGAAGAATTCGTTGGATAGCCTCTGAAGGTCAGATCGAATTGAGCTTTGAATGAGGTGCTGGCCTAGCAACTGGCAGTGTTCAGGTGTGCTTACCACCATGTGATGCTCAATCGACTTGGAGAGAGCAGGTTTGAGCTCAACAGGGATGTCCTCGATGCTCAGCAAGGTGTCTCCCCGCAAGGCTTTGCTTTGCATCCAGTGGATCAGCTCAGCACATGCAGACCGCGCCAGCCCCTCTGCGATTGAGCCCTCAGGATAAGACTCAGGGGGGCGTAGGTAGGGTACTACCTGTGCGTCAGTGGCCAGCAGAGATACGGCCTCGGAGGGACTGTGGGTGGAGCAAATAGACAAAGCCTCTGATTGGCGAAGTCCAGCCTTCATTAAAAATGCCAAAGCTTCAATAGTTTGAGGTTGAGATTGAAAATAATAACAAATATAAGCGGAATGGGGTTCGGGAATGATAAGTGAAGCTGAAGATGGGTCGCGCTCCAGTA
>MTEU01003962.1_pt1 | contig 10069 bp, 7 predicted proteins | sample 1042701 | NCBI WGS metagenome assembly MTEU01 (sample SAMN06185813, study PRJNA358809) | soil metagenome | isolation source: naturally attenuated soil | place: India | collected 2015-05-23
CGGCCGCGGTGGCCGCCATGGCCGCCGCCGTGGCCGTCCTCGCCGGTGCCTGCGCCAGGCCGCCGAGCGCGCCGCCGGCGCCGCAGATCACGCCGGTCAACGCCACCATCAAGCTGGGCAGGATCGCCGAGAAGCGCTTCGTCACGCGCGTCGACGTCGAACAGGCGCGCGGCTATTCCGGCTATGGCGTGGGGGTGGGCGCCGCCAGCGGGGGCGGCTGGAGCGGTGGCGGCGTCGGGGTCGGGCTGGCCTTCGACCTGGGCCGGCTGCTGAATCGCCCGCCGGTGCAGCAAGTCGACATCTTTGCCTACGAGATCAAGCTGAACGACGGCACCGCTGCGACGGTCAACGGCCCGGCGGCGCCAGGGCTCGATGTCGGCAGCTGCGTGCGCGTGGTCTACGCGGACGGACGGCGCGAGCCGGGACTGGCGCCGTCCAACGAGTGCTGAGCCGGCGCCGGCATCGTCGGCGCCGTGGCGGCGATCAGGCGGCCTTGCGCGAATCGCGCAGCTCGCGGCGCAGGATCTTGCCGACGTTGGTCTTCGGCAGTTCGGTGCGGAACTCGACGTACTTCGGCCGCTTGTAGCCCGTCAGACGGTCCTTGCAGAACGCGATCACGTCCTGCTCGGTCAGCGCCGGATCCTTCCTGACGACGAACAGCTTGACCACCTCGCCCGAATGTTCGTCCGGCACGCCGACCGCCGCGACCTCGAGCACGCCCGGGCACTCCGCGACCACGCCCTCGATCTCGTTCGGGTACACGTTGAAGCCCGATACCAGGATCATGTCCTTCTTGCGGTCAACGATGCGGGTATAGCCGCGCTCGTCGATGATGCCGATATCGCCGGTCTTGAAGAAGCCGTCCGGCGTCATGACCTTGGCGGTCTCGTCCGGCCGGTTCCAGTAGCCGGCCATCACCTGCGGTCCGCGGATGCAGATCTCGCCCGGCTGGCCCAGCGGCACGTCGCGGCCGTCGTCGTCGCGGATGGCGATTTCCGTGGACGGCAGCGGCAGTCCGATGGTGCCCGAGAAGGCGTCGCTGTCGGTCGGATTGCAGGTCGCCGACGGCGAGGTCTCGGACAGGCCATAGCCTTCGATGATCGGGCAGCCGGTCTTGGCCAGCCATTTCTTGGCCACCGCCTCCTGCACCGCCATGCCACCGCCGTTGGCCACGCGCAGCCCCGAGAAATCGACCTTGTCGATGTCCGGATGGTTGATCAGCGCGTTGTACAGCGTGTTGACGGCCGGGAACATGTGGAAGCGGTACTTCTGCAGCTCCTTGATGAAGCCCGGGATATCGCGCGGATTCGGAATCAGCACGCTGAGGCCGCCGCTGCGCATGCCCAGCAGCCCGCAGACCGTCAGCGCGAAGATGTGATACAGCGGCAGCGCGGTGATCGTCACCACCTGGTCGATCGGCGCGCCCTTGGCCAGCGCGGGCTGCATCCACGCATGCGACTGCAGCACGTTGGCGACCACGTTCCGGTGCAGCAGCACCGCGCCCTTGGACACGCCGGTGGTGCCGCCGGTGTACTGCAGGAAGGCGATGTCGTCCGGGCCGGTATCGACGGGCTTGCGCTGCAGCCGGCTGCCCTCGGCCAGCGCCGTGGGGAAGCGCACGCAGTTCGGCAGCTCCCACGCGGGCACCATCTTCTTGACGTTGCGCACGACGAAGTTGACCACCGCGCCCTTCAGGCCGCCGAGCATGTCGCCCATGCTGGCCACCACCACGTGCTTGACCGGCGTGGCCGACAGCACCTGCTGCAGCGTGGCGGCGAAGTTCTCCAGGATCACGATCGCCTCGGCGCCGCTGTCCTTGAGCTGGTGCTCGAGCTCGCGCGGCGTGTACAGCGGATTGACGTTGACGACGACCATGCCGGCGCGCAGCACGCCGGCCAGCACCACCGGGTATTGCAGCACGTTCGGCATCATGATCGCGACGCGCGCGCCGGGCTTCAGTCCGCGCGCCTGCAGCCAGGCGGCAAAGTGGCCGGACAGCCGGTCCAGCTCAGCATAGGTGATCGCCTTGTCCATGCAGACGAAGGCGCGCCGGTCCGCGTAGTCCCGAAAGGATTCCTCCAGCAGTTGGGCAAGCGACCGGTACTGGCTGGCGTCGATCTCGGCGGGGACGCCTGCCGGATAGTATTTCAGCCACTGCTTTTCCATATGCCGTCTCCTGGTTTCTGAATGATCGTTCGATTTTTGCAACGCTAAACGGCGATGCTAAACGGCGGGCCCCCTTAAGACAACACCAGGACGACACGTTAGATGAAGTCCTCTGGACCGCTGCCAGTGTAATGGCGCCCGATCGCGCCGTCGGTGTGCGCGCCGGCGCGGGAATACCCTAGGACCCGCCGGACTGCCCGGTGGCGGCACCCGGGCCGGCCGAGGCATGGCCCGCCGCGTCGCCGCCGCTGCCGGCGTCGGCGTTCACCGTCGCCGCGCCGATCGCCGGCTCATTCGGCGCCAGCGCACGCAGCCGCGCCTTGCGCTGCTCGGGCTTGAGCTTGCCGATGCGTTCGGCCTGCGCATAGAAGGCCTTCCAGTCGCCGCCGCATTGCTCCAGCAGCGCGAGGAACGCCGGCACCCATTGCTGATAGGTGGCGACCGCGGCCAGATGGGCGTTGGTCAGCGGCTGCGAGAACCAGCGGTCGTAGCCGCTGTAGCCGCCCCACGATTCCTTCAGCGCCGCATAGCGCTGGCGCAGCGCGGCGAAGATCGCCGCCTTGCCGGCCCGCTTGGCGTCGTCGTCGATGGGGCTGCGGTACAGCGCGTCCAGTTCGGCGCGCGCCTGCAGCAGCATCGCGCGGAACTGCCGGCGGCGCGCATCGTACTGGCGATAGCTGGCGCGCGCGTCGGCCGAGGCCTCGCGCGCCAGCCAGCGTTCGACGCCGGCGATCTCCACCGCCGAGGCAAACGACTCGTTGAAGGTGGTGTCGTTGCGCACGTAGACCACCTGATGCGCGAGCTCGTGGAAGATCATCCGCGCGAGTTCCCCCTCGGGCAGATAGACGAAGGTGTTCAGCAGCGGATCGTCGAAATAGCCCAGCGTCGAATAGGCGGGAACGCCCGCCACATAGGTCTCCAGCCCCTGGCTGCGCAGCCCCGCGGCATAGCGGTGCGCGTCCTCGATCGCGTAGTAGCCGCGGTAGTTGATGCAGCCGACCACCAGGAAGCACCACTTGTGCAGCTCCATCGACAGCTCAGGCGTCGCAAAGACGCTCCACACCACATAGGGCCGATGCAGGTTGGCGTAGTGCCGGTAGCTGCCGTTGTCCGGCAGCGCCAGTTCGCGCGAGGCAAAGTCGCGCATGCGTCCGGCCAGCGCGAGCCGGTCGGCCAGCCGCTTGTCGTTGCTGCCGTTGGCGTAGGCGATCGCGTCGGACAGCGGCGTGGCCTGGGCCATCACGCCCAGATGGCCGCTGATCGACTGCGCGTAGTAGCCGACGGCCTCGCAGCCGGCCAGCAGCGCGCCCAGCGCGAGAGCGGCCAGCGCGGCCGCCACGCGGACGCGAGCCGGCCGCCGTGCCATCACGTCACCGCCTGCGCGGCGGCCTCCACCTGCACCAGGCAGTCGTAGAAGACCGGCGCGCGGCCCATGTCGGTCAGGCGCTGGCTGGTCAGCTCGTTGGCGTTCTTGCCGTCCGGCGCCAGCTTCTTCCACCAGATCGACAGCCCGACCACCAGCCCCTGGCGCGCGCGGTCGGTGACGCGGGCACGCGCCTGCATGCTGCCGCGGTCGTTGAAGGCGCGCACCATCATGCCGTCGACGATGCCGCGCGCGGCGGCGTCGTCCGGATGGATGTCCAGATGCGGCTCGCCCTCGGTGGCGCGCAGGCTGTCGACGTTGACGAAGGTACTGTTCAGGAAGTTGCGCGCCGGCGGCGAGATCATCGCCAGCGGATAGCGCGCCGCCAGCTCCGGCGCGCTGGCGGGCGCCTCGTACGGCGGCACGTAGCCCGGCAGCGGATCGAGGCCGTCCTTGACCATCTCGGCGGCGTAGAACTGGCACTTGCCGGTGGGGCTGGGAAAGCCGCCCTCGGCAAACGGCGCCGCCGGCAGCTTCAGCTTCTGCCAGCCGCTTTCCTTCAGCGTCGGCCAGTCGATGCCGGCCGCGCGTGGATCGTTGCGCGCGATCGCCTGCGCGGCGATGTCCTCGTCGCTGTCGGCGAAGCAAGGCTCGGTAAAGCCCATGCGCCGTGCCAGCCGGCGGAAGATCTCGGTATTGGGCAGCGCCTCGCCCAGCGGTGCGATCGCCTGGTTGTTGGCGAGGAAGTACGTGTGGCCGTAGGCCTTGTGCACGTCGACGTGCTCGAGCTGCGTGGTGGCCGGCAGCAGGATGTCGGCATAGTCGGCGGTATCGGTGCGGAAGTGCTCGAGCACCACGGTGAACAGGTCCTCGCGGGCAAAGCCCGCCGCCACCTTGCCCGATTGCGGCGCGACCGCGACCGGATTGCTGTTGTAGACGACGATCGCCTCGACCGGCGGCGTGCCGGCCGGCAACCCCTCGCCGAGCAGCGCATCGCCGATCGTCGACATATTGATCGTGCGCGGCAGCTTCGGCCAGCTCGGCAGCAGGTCCGGGCGCTGCAGCGCCGCGTTGTCGATCGGGAAGAAGCCCGACGTCGACAGCTGCAGCCCGCCGGCGGCGTGGCGCCATGCGCCCACCAGCGACGGCAGGCAGGCCACCGCGCGCACCGCCTGGCCACCGCCGTGGGCGCGCTGCATGCCATAGTTCAGGCGGATCGCCACCGGCTGCCGTTCGCGCACGGCCAGCCTGCCGTACAGGCCGGCCAGCCATTCGATGTCCTGCGCATCGATGCCGCAGATCTGCGCGGCGCGCGCCGGGGAATACTGCGCCGCGCGGTCGCGCAGCGCGTCGAAGCCGACCGTGTGCCGGGCGATGTAGTCGTGGTCGAGCAGGTCGTCGCGGATCAGCACATGCATGATCGCCAGCGCCAGCGCGCCGTCGGTGCCCGGCATCGGCGCGAGATGGCGATGGCACTTCTCGGCGGTCAGCGAGCGGTAAGGGTCGATCGCCACCAGCGTCGCGCCGCGGCGCTTGGCCTGCTGCACGCGCGTCCAGAAGTGCAGGTTCGAGGCGATCGGATTGCCGCCCCAGATCACGATCAGCTTCGCGTCCTCGACATGCTCGATGTCCATGCCGACGCTGGCGCCATAGGTGTAGCGCAGCGCGGTGGCGCCGGCGCTGGCGCAGATGGTGCGATCGAGCAGCGAGGCGCCGAGCTTGTGGAAGAAGCGCGCGGCCATGCTTTCGCCCTGCACCAGCCCCATCGTGCCCGCGTAGCTGTAGGGCACGATGGCCTGCGGATCGCGCGCGGCGATCGCGCCGAGCCGCTGCGCGACGATGTCGAGCGCCTCGTCCCAGCCGATCGGCGCGAACTGTCCGCTTCCCTTCGGGCCGATCCGCTTCATCGGGGTCAGCAGGCGGTCGGGATGATAAGTGCGCTCGGTATAACGCGACACCTTGGTGCACAGCACGCCCTGCGTGCCCGGATGGTCGGGATCGCCGGCCACCTTGACGGCGCGGCCGTCCTCGACGGTGACGAGCAGCGCGCAGCTGTCGGGACAATCGTGCGGGCAGGCGGCGCGGACGATGCGGGTGGACATGGGTTCTCCGGGGGCGATGGTCTTTGTGGCCGATTGTATTCGATCGGATTCCGTCGGATTCGATCGGATTCCATCCAGGGGCAGCCGGCGCAGGCGCCGCCGCCTCCCTGCGTCCCCTGCTCGCCTCCTCCGGCCGCTGTTCCCGTCGTCCGCGTCAGGCGCTCAACGCTGGTCGTTCAGATGACAGGCTGACATCCGCCCCGGCGCGATCTCCTTCAGCGCGGGAGACTCCTCCCGGCAGCGCGGCATCGCATGCGGGCAGCGCGGATGGAAGTGGCAGCCCGACGGCGGATGCAGCGGCGACGGGATCTCGCCCTGGATCGCCACATAGGTCTTCTTGCCGACCTCCAGCTTGGGCGCCTCGGCCAGCAGCGCCTGCGTGTACGGATGATTCGGCGCGGCGAACACCTGCTCGGTCGGCGCGGATTCGACCACGCGGCCCAGGTACATGATCACCACGCGGTCGCTGATGTGCTTGACCACGCCGAGGTCGTGGCTGATGAACAGGTAGGTGAGGTTCAGCTCCTGGCGCAGCCGCATGAACAGGTTCAGCACCTGGGCCTGGATCGACACGTCCAGCGCCGCCACCGATTCGTCGCAGACCAGGAACTCCGGCCTGACCGCCAGCGCGCGGGCAATGCCGATGCGCGCCCGTTGGCCGCCCGAGAACTGGTGCGGAAAGCGCCGCAGCACGGTCGGGTCCATGCCGACCCGCGTCAGCATCTCCTCGACATAGGCCTTCTGGCCCGAGGCCGGCACGATGCCGTGCACCACCGGCGCCTCGCCGACGATATCGAGCACGCGCAGCCGCGGGTTCAGCGAGGCGTACGGATCCTGGAAGATCATCTGGATCGCCAGCTGCTTCTCGCGCTTTTTCTCCGCCGGCAGCTGCTCCAGGTCCTCGCCCTTCCACAGCCGCGTGCCTTCGGTCAGCGTATGCAGGCCGACGGCCATCCGGCCCAGCGTCGACTTGCCGCAGCCGGATTCGCCGACCAGGCCGACGACCTCGCCGGCGCGGATGGCCAGGTCGACATGGTCGACCGCGTGCACCACTTCTTCCTTCGCATGCGCGCCGAACAGATTGGCGATGCGTGCGGCGGCGTCGAGCGACTTGACGAAGCGCTTGGAGACGCCGCGCAGCTCGAGCAGCGGCGTGCCGGCTGCCGACGCGGAGGCCGGCTTCGCTACCGCGTCGGCGGGCGCGTCGATCACGGACATATCGGTCATGCGGCCTCCTGGGTTTCGAGCACCGGATGGAAGCAGCGCAGGCGCCGTCCGTCGGGCGCGCTGCTCAGCGGCGGCTCGGTGCGGCAGATCTCGGTGGCGCGCGGGCAGCGCTCGCGGAACGCGCAGCCGCCGGGCAGGTTCAGCAGCGACGGCGTCATGCCGGGGATCTGCCGCAGCGGCGCGCCGCGCGGATTGCGCGACGGCGCCGAGCCGATCAGTCCGTGCGTATAGGGATGTTCGGGACGCTCGAGCACCTGGCGCACGTCGCCAGCCTCGACGATCCTGCCGGCGTACATCACGCAGACGCTGTCGGCCAGCCCCGCGATCACCGACAGGTCGTGCGTGATCCAGATCAGCGCGGTGCCGGACTCGCGGCACAGCTTCTGCATCTCGTAGAGGATCTGGCCCTGGATCGTCACGTCGAGCGCGGTGGTCGGCTCGTCGGCGATGATCAGGTCCGGCTTGTTCAGCAGCGCGATCGCGATCGCGACGCGCTGGCGCATGCCGCCGGAGAACTGGTGCGGATAGGCCTGCAGCCGCTCGTCCGGCGACGGAATGCCGACCCGCGCCAGCGCATTGCGCGCGCGCTCGCGCGCCACCGCCCTGTCGACCTTCTCGTGCGCCAGCACCGCCTCGATCATCTGCGTGTCGATGCGCAGCACCGGATTCAGCGTCATCATCGGATCCTGGAAGATCATCGCGATGCGGTTGCCGCGCACGTTGCGCATCTGCGCCGGCGTCAGCCTGCGCAGGTCGCGCGTGACGCCGTCGCGGCTGGTCAGCTCGATGCGTCCGCCGACCACCTGCCCAGGCGGATCGATCAGTCCCATGATCGAATAGCCGGTCATCGACTTGCCCGAGCCGGACTCGCCGACCAGGCCCATGATCTCGCCGCGGCCGATCGAGAAGGAGACGCGATCGACCGCGCGCGCGACGCCGCCGCGCGTGAAGAAATGCGTTTCCAGGTCCTCGACCAGCAGTGTTGGTTTCCTGCTCATGCGGTCATTCCCTTGTTGGCGTCGTCTGTCAAAGCGTCTGCAGGCGCGGATTCAGCACGTCGCGCAGCTGGTCGGCGACCAGGTTCATCGCGACGATGGTCACCACCAGCGCGATGCCGGGGAAGAAACTGATCCAGTACTTGCCGGACAGCATGTACTGCTGTCCGTTCGAGATCAGCGATCCGAGCGACGGCTCGGTGATCGGCACGCCCAGTCCCAGGAAGGACAGCGTTGCCTCCAGCGTGATCGCGGACGCCACCTGCAGCGCGGCGATCACGATCAGCGGTGGCAGGCAGTTCGGCAGCAGGTGGCGGAACATGATGCGCCGCGCCGGCAGCCCCAGGCAGGTGGCCGCCTCGATATATTCCTTGCGCCGCTCGACCAGCGCCGCGCTGCGCGTGGTGCGCGCGTAGTAGGCCCACTGCACCGCCACCAGCGCGATCACGATATTGCCGATACCGGGCCGCAGGAAGGCCAGCAGGATCAGCGCCAGCAGGATCGGCGGGAACGACAGCTGCAGATCGGCGACGCGCATGATCAGCGCCTCGACGCGTCCACCGACGAAGCCCGCGATCAGCCCGAGCGTGGCGCCCAGCACCAGCGCGATCACCGTGCTGACCACGCCTACGCCGATGCTGATGCGCAGGCCGTACATCACCGCCGACAGGATGTCGCGGCCCTGCTCGTCCGAGCCGAGCAGGAATGTCATGCCGTTGCCCGCCACCTCGCCCGGCGCCAGGCGCGCGTCCAGCACGTCCAGCGTGGCCAGGTCGTAGGGGTCCTGCGGCGCCAGCCACGGCGCGAAGATCGCGACCAGCACGATCGCGATCAGCACCGCCAGGCCCGCCACGGCGATCTTGCTGGAGAAGAACTGCCGGGCGAAGCGGCGCCACGGCGTATCGACGGCCGCCGCTGACGGCGTCGGCGTGCCGGTCGGGGTGCCCGGGGGACCGGCGGGAATATCGGAGGGGGGAACCGGCAGCCCATCCGGCGTGCCCGGTTGCGTAGCGATGGTCATGGGATCAGCCCTTGTTGTCGGCGATGCGCACGCGCGGGTCGAGCACGCTGTAGAGGATGTCGACCGCCAGGTTGATCAGGATGAACAGCGTCACGATCACCATCAGGTAGGCGACGATCACCGGCCGGTCCAGCAGCTGGATCGAATCGATGATCAGCTTGCCCATGCCGGGCCAGGCGAAGATCGTCTCGGTGACGATGGCGAACGCGATGATCGAGCCGAACTGCAGCGCGATCACGGTGACGATCGGAATCAGGATGTTCTTCAGCACGTGCACGCCGACGATCCGCGTGTTCGACAGCCCCTTGGCCCGCGCGAACTTGACGTAGTCCTGCAGCATCGCCTCCTGCGTGCCGGCGCGCGTCAGCCGGATCACCATCGCGATGTTCAGCAGCGACAGCGTGACGGCGGGCAGCACCAGATGGCGGATGCCGTCGACGGTCAGGAAGCTGACCGGGATGCCGAGCACCGGGACGGTCTGCCCGCGCCCGTTCGACGGCAGCCAGCCCAGCTGCACCGCGAACACCATGATCAGCATCAGCCCGACCCAGAAGGTCGGCAGCGAGAAGCCGAGGATCGACACCGTCATGATCGACTTGCCGGCGATGCCGTTGGGCCGCAGGCCGGCCCACAGCCCGAGCGGAATGCCGAGCACGATCGCCAGCAGGATCGCGCAGACCGCCAGCTCCATGGTCGCCGGCATCCGCTCGAAGATCAGCTTCAGCGCCGGCGTGCCGTGCGCGAACGAGATGCCCAGATTGCCCTGCAGCGCATTGGTCAGGAAGATCCAGTACTGCTCCCACAGCGGCTTGTCGAGGCCGAGCGCGGCGATGGTGCGCTTGATGTCCTCCTGATCGGCCTGCGGATTGATCAGGATGTCCACCGGATTGCCGATGGCGAACACACCGAGAAAGACCAGCAGCGACATGACGAAGAGCACGACCACGCTCTGCATCAGGCGCCGGATGATAAAGACCAGCATAGTCGGGACGCTTTTCCTTCGCCGCCGGCACCGCCCTCCGTCATGGCTCGCGCGAGAAGTCGCGCGAAGGCATGCGGCGGGACGCGGCACCGGCTGACGGCTAGCGCCGCCCGATCGTCGCCGGGCGGCTGTTTGGGTGGCGATCGGCGCGTGGCCGGGTCCGAGGGCCCACGGCCCGCGGGGCCCCGGCCGCACGCGGCGGTCCGCTTGGGC
>MTEU01003222.1_pt1 | contig 10067 bp, 10 predicted proteins | sample 1042701 | NCBI WGS metagenome assembly MTEU01 (sample SAMN06185813, study PRJNA358809) | soil metagenome | isolation source: naturally attenuated soil | place: India | collected 2015-05-23
GAACGTGGCGGCATGCTGCACTCCCTTTGAGGCCTATGAGGTACAGCGATTGTAGTCACTGCCGCCCATCGCCGTGCCATGCACAGCACAATCGGCCTCGCAGCAGCGTTCCTCGGCGGCCGTCAACGGCCGCCACGCCGCCGTTCCGCGGAGAGTACCGGCTTACTTCGGCTGCATCCGGATCGCGCCATCCAGGCGGATCACCTCGCCGTTGAGCATGGTGTTGCCGATGATCGCCTGCACCAGTTGCGCGTACTCTGCCGGGCGGCCCAGCCGCGGCGGGAACGGCACCATCTTGCCGAGCGCGTCCTGCACCTCCTGCGGCATGCCCAGCAGCATCGGCGTCTCGAAGATGCCGGGGGCGATTGTCATGCAGCGCACGCCATCGCGTGACAGGTCGCGTGCCACCGCCAGCGTCATGCCCACCACGCCGCCCTTCGACGCGGCATAGGCGGCCTGGCCGATCTGGCCGTCGAAGGCGGCGACCGAGGCGGTGTTGACGATGATGCCGCGCTCGCCGCCGTCATCCGGGGTGTTCCGCACCATCGCCGCGGCGGCCAGCCGGATCATGTTGAAGGTGCCGATCAGGTTGATGCGGATGGTCTTCTCGAAGGCGTCCAGCGGGTGCGGACCGTTCTTGCCGACGGTCTTGTTGGCGGTCGCGATGCCGGCGCAGTTGATCAGCCCGGCCAGCCTTCCCATGCCGACCGCGGCGTCGACGACGGCCTGGCCATCGGTTTCCGAGGTCACGTCGCAGCGGACGAAGCGGCCGCCCAGTTCTTCGGCCAGCGCGGTGCCGGCGGCCTCGTTCAGGTCGGCGATGACGACCTTGCCGCCCTGCTCGGCGAGCATGCGGGCCGTGCCCGCGCCCAGGCCGGAAGCGCCGCCGGTGACGATGAATACGTTGTCTCGGATCTGCATCGATTGTCTCCTCGGGGATTGGCAGCGCCGGCCGACACCGGGCCGGCGCCTGAAGATGAAGAACGAACGGCGAATATAACGTTTACGTAAACGTCAAGCATCGCGCCGTATTGTAAAGGCCCGCGCGGCGCGCCGATAGCGCTCACGAGAATCGTAAGCCCGCAACCATTCGCGCCAGATGTCAGGACCCCATCTGGCTAGAGTGCGCTCACGTCACACCTCGGGAGTCCTGCCGTGAGCGATTTCCATGCTGGCTGGATGCGCAGCCGCCCATCGACGCCAACGCTGGATTGGGCCGAGACTGGGCTCCAGTGTGGGCCCCACCGCGGGCCCCAGCGCGGGCTGCACTGCGCCCGGAAGGCGGCGCACTCGACGCCGGGCGCCGGTGCCATCCAACTTGATCTGGCCGAGCCGCAGGGAACATTCGGCGCCGTGCGGCAGTTCATCCGCGATCTGCGCGTGGCCCGGCCAACCTTGCGGCTGGATACGACGGGTATCTCGCTGATGTCTTCCGCCGTGCAGGAGGCCGAGCCGCTGTTCGAGGCGGCCGACGCGATTTCTCCGGACCTGGTCCAGGCCAGCGACGTACTGCCGGCGGGCGACGCGGTCCTTGGCGTGGTCGACCTGGTCAGGACGGCCGCTGGCAAGGTCCGGACTGCGCAACAGCTCCGCGCCTCGGAGCCGGGCTACCGCCGCGCGGTCGCCGCGCTGGCCCGAACGCGCCTGCCGGAACATGTCGAGCGGCGCAAGACCGCGCTGAAGGCGGCGCGGCATTGGATCAGCGCCTGCCTGGCGACCCCGGCCCGGCACGATGGCACGCCGGCACCGGCCCTTGCCGCACACCGGCTGCCGCGGCATGGCGCCGCCCATCTTCCCGACACGTTCCGCCAGGCGCTGACCACCGGCAACGGCGACGCCGCTGCGCTGGGCAAGGCCGCCCTGGGCGTGATCGACCGCGAACTCGCCGTCATCGACGGGCAACGCGACGCCATGCTGCGGCAGCATGGCGCCGAACTTCTCGGCCACGACGCCGTCGCCCGCAACGATCGCCGGGCCACGCGGCGGCTGTGCGGCAGCGCCATTGCCTGCCTGCGAGACAGCAGCCTGCAGGCGCTGCGCGCCGGCTACGAAACCAGTCCGATCGCGGTGTCCGGATGGGACGCCCCGCTGGACCTCGGGCTGGTTCCCGGCGGCATGCTGTCGCTCGGCCTCGGCGCGGCGATTGGCCTGGCCCACGTCGGTTGCGGCATCGGCGAACTGGCAGAGGCCCGGCGGCATGAGGCAACGCTGCGCGAGGTCAACGAGGCGATCCGCGACAATCTGCGCCGGCTGTCGGCCGATCCCGCACGGCGCAGGCGGCTGCAATCGCCCGCCGCGACCGAGGGGCTGCATTGGTTCGCCGGCGGACAGCGCCGCTGGCGCGAGCGTGCCCGCGCGCTGGGGCGCTGGGCCACTGTCCGTATCGCCTATGGCGTCGGCACCGTGCTGATGTCGGGCGCCGGCATGGCAACGATGGTGCTAGCTGGCACGGCCGCACTGGCGACCCCGGCGGCCCCGCTTTTGGTGGCGGTCGGCGGTGTGCTCGGCGGCGCCTGGTTCCTGTTCACGTTGATCCGGATCGCGATGCGGTTCGCGCGCAGCCGTGCCGATACGCGCGAGCGCGAACAGCTGGCGCACGCGGTCCGCAGCGGCGCGGCGCGTGGCGCGTGCGCCGACACGCTGTCGCAATGCAGCCTGGCGCAGCTCGAGTCCTTGCGACACGAAAGCGCGGCGCTGTCCGGCAATCGCCATTGGCAGGCCGCGATGCTGACGCGACGGCTGCTGATCGACGATCCGGCCGACAAGAACGCCGGCAAGTCCGCCCGGCTGGAGGCCTCGGCCCTGCTGCAGGCACTGGGCATGTCGAAGCTGTCCACCACGCTGCTGAAACACGCCGGCTTCGAGCTCGCCTATCGGACGATCTTCCATCACCTGCATGGCGATGGCGCGCAGACTGCCTGGCATGACGGGACCTTCCATCGCGTGCCGGCGTCCGCCGCACCGCGCACGCCGGCGCACGGCGGCTAACCTCGCGCAACGGCAATGAAAAAGGCGGCCAACGGCCGCCTTCGCGCTTTCACGGGGCAGGGCTTCGGCGGCTTACTTCAGCGCCTCGAACACGCGTGCCGTGATCTCGTCGACCGAACCGACGCCGCTGATCTTGCGATACTGCGGCGGCGCGACGCTCGCGCCGGGCGCGCCGTTGGCGGCCCAGTCCGAGTAGTAGTCGACCAGCGGGCGGGTTTGCTGCGCGTAGACATCGAGACGTTTGCGCACGGTCTCTTCCTTGTCGTCGTCGCGCTGGATCAGCGGCTCGCCGGTTTCGTCGTCGACGCCGGCGGTCCTGGGCGGGTTGTACTTCAGATGGTAGGTGCGGCCCGAGGCGGCATGCACGCGGCGGCCGCTCATCCGTTCGATGATCGCGTCGAACGGCACGTCGATTTCCAGCACGTAGTCGATCGCCACGCCGGCTTCCTTCATCGCCTCGGCTTGCGGGATCGTGCGCGGAAAGCCGTCGAACAGATAGCCGTTGCGGCAATCGTCCTGCTTCAGGCGGTCCTTGACCAGGCCGATGATGATGTCGTCGGAGACCAGACCGCCCGCGTCCATCACCTTCTTCGCCTCGATGCCCAGCGGGGTGCCGGCCTTGACCGCGGCGCGCAGCATGTCGCCTGTGGAGATCTGCGGGATGCCGAACTTCTCGCAGATGAACTTGGCTTGCGTGCCTTTGCCGGCGCCGGGGGCGCCCAACAGGATCAAACGCATTTACGGGTCCTCAGAGTTTTGAATCCGGTATGGCGGGGGAATGGAAGGAGGGTAACGCCGAAACTTGACGTGTGGCTTACCGCGCGATGGTCAGGCACGCAGGCGCCGCCATGGCTGATGACCGGCGCGGTCCGCATGCGGTTGGCATGGGCGCAAGCCGGACGGCTCATTCTTCATCTCCCCACCGAGCTTGCGTCGTCGCCCGCATTGACGGCGACAGCGGCTCTTTATTGGCGTGCATTATGCCACGAGGCAGCCCGGAATCGGCCTGACGCGGCGGTCAACGGTGTGTAAACCGCAGCGGGCGAATGGCCCGCCCCGTGCGGGATAGCGCCGGTTTGCGCTCAGCCGCCGATGGGCGCGGAGGCCTCGGACCACAGCGCGCGCACGCGCTCCAGATCGGCGGGGGTATCGACGCCGGGCGCCGGCGCGGCGTCGGTGGCAAGCACCGCGATGCGTTCGCCATGCCACATCGCACGCAGTTGTTCGAGCGCTTCGGTCTGCTCGAGCGGCGCGACGGGTAGCGTCGGAAAGCGGCGCAGGAAACCGGCGCGATAGGCGTACAGGCCGATGTGGCGCAGCACCGGCATGTCGGGCAGCGGCACCTGCGCGCTCGCGGCCGGGGCCGACGGCACGCCCGACCAGGCATCGCGGGCCCAGGGAATCGGCGCGCGCGAGAAGTACAGCGCGCGGCCGGCGCTGTCGCAGACCACCTTGACCACGTTCGGATTGAAGACCTCGCCGATCTCGTGCAACGGATGGGCGGCGGTGGCGATCGCGCAGTCGGGATGCGCGGCCAGATGCTCGGCCACTGCGTCGATCAGCGCCGGCGCGATCAGCGGCTCGTCGCCTTGCACATTGACCACGATCGCATCGTCGTCCAGCGACAGCAGCGTGGCGACCTCGGCCAGCCGGTCGGTGCCGGTGGCATGGTCGGCGCGCGTCAGTACCGCTTCGATGCCGTGCTCGGCGCAGGCGGCGCGCACGGTTTCCGCGTCGGTGGCGACCACGGTGCGGCCCGCCGACGAGGCGCGGGCGCGCTCGGCGACGCGCACGATCATCGGCTTGCCGGCAATATCGGCCAGCGGCTTGTTCGGCAGGCGCGTCGACGCGAGCCGAGCGGGAATGACGACGGTGAAATCGGCGAGCGACATCGAGCCAGGCCTCAGGTCGGATCGATGGCGCGGCCCGGTACCGACTGGCGGGCCTCGTCGGCCAGCATCACCGGAATGCCGTCGCGAATCGGATAGGCCAGCTTGTCGGCATGGCAGATCAGTTCCTGCGCGGCGCGGTCGTATTCGAGCTTGCCCTTGCACAGCGGGCAAACCAGGATTTCAAGCAGCCGGTTGTCCATCTTGGTGTTCCTTGGTGTGGCTGGCCGCGGCGGCGGCGGCGCCGGTGGCCGCGGTCGGCGCTGCCTGGCAGCGCGCGATGACCGTGCGGCGAATTCGATCGATCAGACCCGGATCGATCACGGGCCTGGTGGGGACGACCCAGATGCGTGGGTCGAGCGGCTCGCGAAGCCGGTCGCATTTTACGGCATCCTTCTCGGTGATCAGGATCGCCTCGGCGGCCTGCGCGGCCGGATGGTCGACGAACGGGTCCTCGGCGAAATCGTAGTGGTCCGGCAGCGGCAGCGTATCGGGCTGCAGGCCCGCGCCGCGCAGGCTGGCGAAGAAGCGCTCGGGGTTGCCGATGCCGGCCGCGGCCAGCACGCGCCGTCCCGCGAAGGTCGACAGCGGCCGCACCATGGTCGGATCGGCGAGCTGCCAGGCCTGCTCGAGCTCGAGCCGCATGCCGTAGACCTCGGGCCGGTCCGGCGTCGCGCGGAAATACGGATCGTTGATCAGCGTGGCATCGCGGCGGCGCGACAGCGGCTCGCGCAGCGGGCCGGCCGGCAGCAGCCAGCCGTTGCCGCCCATGCGGCCGTCGAACATCACGATCTCGAAGTCGCGCTGCAGCCGGTAGTGCTGCAGGCCATCGTCGAGCAACAGCACATTGATGCCCGGATGCGAGACCAGCATCGCCTGTGCGCAGGCGACGCGGTCGGGAAAGACCCAGACCGGCACGTCGGTCGAGCGCGCGATCAGCAGCGGTTCGTCGCCGACGTCCTCCGCCTTCGAGGTCGCCTTGACGCGGCGCGGCCGCTCCAGCTTGACGCCATAGCCGCGCGACACCACGCCGGGACGCAGGCCCGCCTCGCACAGCGCATCGGCCAGCGCGATCACTGCCGGCGTCTTGCCGGTGCCGCCGACGGTCACGTTGCCGACCACCACCACCGGCATCGGCAGCCGCGTCGACTTGAACCAGCCGCGCCGATACGCCAGCCGCCGCATGGCGCTGATCGCACCGAACAGGCCGGCGAACGGCAGCATCAGCCAGGCAAACCAGCCGCGGCGTTGCCACTGGCGGGTAACGAAGTCGGACAGCAGATGACGGGCAGCGGGCATGGGTAGAACGAGAGCGATTTTCGCCAGAGTCTATCGTGTCGCGGTGGGGCGGCATGGTAGTGCTCCCCTGTCCCGCTTGCGGGACAGGGGTTGGGGGAGAGGGCAAGCGGCGTGCGCCATGTCGTCGCCGCTTGAAACCACCCCCTCTCCCCAACCCTCTCCCCTGAGGGGAAGAGGGAGAACAGAAGCGGCCAAGGAACCTTGGTGCAATGTCTGCGGCGAGCAACCCTACCGCGTCCCGCCGCTCTGCGTCGCGAACGTCAGCCGCGACAGCCCGGCGACCCGCGCGGCTTCCATCACGTTGACCACCGACTGGTGGCTGGCCTGCGCATCGGCGCTGACGATCAGCACCGGCGCCTGCGCCGCCGCGGTGCCGGCCAGCGCGCGCAGCCGCTCGGCCAGGCCTGCGACATCGCGCACGCCGATGCGCTCCTTGTCGAGCGCGTATTCGCCATTGGCCGACACCGACACCACGATCTCGCGCGGCCGCTGCTGGGCCGTTTCCGCCTCGGCGGTCGGCAACTGGATGCGCAGCTCGGTGTAGCGCGAATAGGTGGTCGTGATCATCAGGAAGATCAGGATCACGAGCAGCACGTCGATCAGCGGGATCAGATTGATCTCGGGCTCGTCGCGCCTGGCACGGGTACGGAATCGCATGGCCTACATCCGCCTCAAGCGCGCCGCTGCGGCAGGATCGCATCGAGGAAGGTGGCCGCGCGCGATTCCAGTTCGGCCACATAGTCGTCGACGCGCCGGCGGAAGTAGCGCCAGAAGATCAGCGCCGGGATCGCGACCATCAGGCCAAAGGCGGTGTTATACAGCGCCACCGAGATGCCGTGCGCCAGTTGTTCGGGATTCGCGCCGGTGCCGCCCTGGCTGCCGAAGATCTCGATCATGCCGATCACCGTGCCGAGCAGGCCCATCAGCGGCGCGACCGACGCGATCGTGCCCAGCGCGTTCAGGTAGCGCTCGAGCTCGTGCGCGACCGCGCGGCCGGCTTCCTCGACCGCATCCTTGGCCGCGTCGCGCGACGTGTCCGGCTGGGCGATCACGTGCCGCAGTCCGGCGGCCAGCACGCGGCCCAGCGGCGAATCGCGTTCGAGCGAGTCGACCACGTCCGGCGTCGCGCGCCGTTGCCGCGCGACCGTCAGCGCCTGGTCGTACAGCTTGGCCGGCAGCACCTTGCTGCGCTTCAGGCTCAGCGAACGTTCGACGATCAAGGCCAGCGCAATGACAGAGGCCAGCAGCAACGGCCAGATCGGCCAACCGGCCGCTTCAATGATGGAAAACACAAGGACACCCCGAGTCGCCGGCGCGAAGGGAAGGGACTGCGGCAGGCCGGCGTAAAAAAACAGGCGCCACTCTAACGCGCGGTCCCCGGCGGGGCAAGCCGCCAGGGCTGGTGCGATCCACTTTCAGACATGTCCACACCCGGCAGGGACAGTGCTGTGGATCGATTGTGGAAAGCGGGCGGACAGGCGCGCTAAGTCCTTGATCGTAAAGGGCGTCCACCGCTCTGCTTAAAAAATGGGCAGACGAGCCAGCAAGCCCGGCAGGGGGGGCGGGCGCCACGGTAACGGCGCATCGCCCCCATTGCGCCCTGCGGCTTTCCACACGGCAGCGGGACAGGATTGTGGAACAAGTGTGGACAGGCGCCTGACAAGCGTGCCAAGTCCTTGATCCATATGGGATTATGCGGGCTTGCTCAAAAATTGTGCAACCATGCCAAAAAGGCCCGCCGCGTCGACGATCGGCAACGGAAATCCAAAAGTCGACCTCTTTCCACATCCCAGCGGGACAGTGTTGTGGAGCGCCTGTGGATAAGCGCGGGAGAAGCCGGGCAAGGGCTTGATCGGTAAGGTATTTCTTCGGGTTGCCTAAAAAAGTGGCAATGCCGGGAGCCGCGAGCGGCGTCGCTTTCTTCTTCACGTGGTTTGCATATCGGTGCGCGAGCGACGTTTCGTCCACCAAGCTCCGTGTGGGTCCGCACAGTCGGTGTTACCGCCCTGTAGTTGTCCAGAGTTCCTGTGGATAACTTTGTGAACAAGCTGGTGTGGACAAATGGTAAGTGATTGACGCGTAAGAGAAATTCTTACATTGCTTAAAAAGTGATGTCGTGGAAAGTCATTAAGAATCAATGGCTTGTGTCAAGCCCCTCGGAGCGCGGGCCGTTTCAGGCACCCTACAGCGAAGGGCTTGACAGAGCGGTTATGCTGTGGACATGTCCATCTGACGCCGCTTCGGAGGCGATTTGCCATGTCTGAACCATTCTCGTTTCCGCCTTCGCCAGTCACCCGGACGGCACCCGGCGGCCGCGAAGTGATCCCGGTCGGCGAACTGAACCATGCGATCGCATCGGTACTCGAACGCAACTTTCCGCTGGCCTGGGTGCGTGGAGAAATTTCCAACCTGACGCGGGCCTCGAGCGGACACTGGTATTTCTCGCTGAAGGATGCGCGTGCGCAGATCCGCTGCGTGATGTTTCGCGGACGAAACCAGCATGTCGACTTTCCGGTGCGTGAAGGCGAGGCCGTCGAAGTGCGCGCGCTGGTGTCGATGTACGAGGCGCGCGGCGAATTGCAGCTCAATGTCGAAGCGATGCGGCGCGCCGGCGTCGGCAATCTGTACGAGGCCTTTCTGCGGCTGAAGGACAAGCTCGCGCGCGATGGTCTGTTCGATCCCGCACGCAAGCGTCCGATTCCGTCCCATCCGCACACGATCGGCGTGGTCACGTCGCTGCAGGCCGCCGCGCTGCGCGACGTGCTGACGACCCTGCGGCGGCGCGCGCCGCATATCCAGGTGCTGGTCTATCCGGTGCCGGTGCAGGGCGCGGGCGCCGCCGACAAGATCGCGGCGATGCTCGACACGGTCAGCGCGCGCGCCGAGTGCGACGTGGTGATCCTGTGCCGCGGCGGCGGCAGCATCGAGGACCTGTGGTCGTTCAACGAGGAGGTGGTCGCCCATGCGGTCGCCCGCTGCACACTGCCGGTGGTCTGCGGCGTCGGCCACGAGACGGACTTCACCATCGCCGACTTCGTTGCCGATGTGCGGGCACCGACGCCGACCGGCGCGGCGGAACTGGTCAGCCCGGATCGTGCGCATCTGCTGGCGCAGGCGGCGCGGGCGCGCGATGCGCTCGGCCAATGCATGCGCCGTCAGCTGGAGCGGCGCGCCCAACATCTGGACTGGCTGGCGCGGCGCGTGCGCAGCCCGCAGGCGCAATTGCAGGAGCGGCGCGGACAGCTCGACAATCTCGCGCGGCATCTGCGCGCGGCATGGCGCGACAACCTGGTGGCGCGACGCCATCGGCTGCAGCTGTGGTCGATGCGCTGGCGCGCGCAACGTCCCGATGCCAGCGCAGGGCAAGCGGAACTCGCCCGACTGGTGGTCCGCATGCAGGCCGCCAGCGAGCGTCAGCAGGAACGCGCGGCGCAGCGCCTGCATCGCGCCGCCGGCGCATTGGAACTGCTGGCGCCGCAGCGCACGCTCGAGCGCGGTTATGCGGTGCTGCTCGATCCGCGCGGCAAGGCGCTGCGGGCCCCGTCCGAGCTGCGCGCCGGCGGCCGCGTCGAGGTCCATCTGGCCGAGGGCGTGGCCGATGTCGGCATCGCCAGCGTGCAGGCCAAACTGCTCGATCTGTAGGGCTCTCGAGGGCTCTCGATGGGACCTGTCGATGGGCCCGCGGCCGCATACTGCCGCGCCCTGAAGGGGCTTTGCCGCTGGTTTGCGCCACTATGGCAAGTCACCTACAATCGGTGTCTCCCGTCCCACAACCCACAGAGACAGAACAATGGAACATACTCTCCCCCCGCTGCCGTACCCCCATGATGCGCTGGCCCCGCATATGTCCAAGGAGACCTTGGAGTTCCATCACGACAAGCATCATCAGAC
>MTEU01000287.1_pt3 | contig 10014 bp, 7 predicted proteins | sample 1042701 | NCBI WGS metagenome assembly MTEU01 (sample SAMN06185813, study PRJNA358809) | soil metagenome | isolation source: naturally attenuated soil | place: India | collected 2015-05-23
GTCGGCCTTGATCACCAGCGGGTTGACTTCCAGTAGGGCCAGGTCGTAGTCCTGGAACAGCTTGGCCAGGCCAACGAAGATGTGGGTGAACTGCTTGACCTGATCGCCTTCCAGGCCCAGCTGGAACGCCAGCTCGCGGCCCTGGTACGGCTGCGCGCCGACCAGCGGATCGACGGTGGCCTTGAGGATCTTCTCAGGGGTTTCGTGGGCCACTTTCTCGATGTCCACGCCACCTTCGGTGGACGCCATGAACACGATGCGACGGCTGGAGCGATCGACTACCGCGCCCAGGTACAGTTCCTTGGCGATGTCGGTGCAGGATTCGACCAGGATTTTGCTGACCGGCTGACCGTTGGCGTCGGTCTGGTAGGTCACCAGGCGCTTGCCCAACCAGTTGGCGGCGAAGGCCTTGGCGTCTTCTTTGCTCTTGACCAGCTTTACGCCACCGGCTTTGCCGCGGCCACCAGCGTGGACCTGAGCCTTGACGACCCACTCGCTGCCGCCGATTTTTTCGCAGGCTTCTGCGGCTTCTTCGGGGGTGTCTACCGCGAAGCCCTTGGATACGGGCAGGCCGTATTCAGCGAACAGCTGCTTACCCTGATACTCGTGAAGATTCATGCTTGTCTACCGTCTTCGTTTAGGTATTGCGCATTCGGCGCTGTACTTGTGATACCGCGCCACCTGTGACTGCCGAAGCAGTCCGCCGGGCTTTCCGCCGCGAGTCGAACTCGACGCGGGCCACCCGCCGTGGTTCTGCTTGCAAACACCACCGTGGCGATGAGGCGATTACGCGACGCCCCGCCTACCACGGCGGCTTACAACAACTTGCGTGGCCGGACGGGCCGGCCACCTCTGCCGCTTAGCGCTTCTTGCGGTTGGCGATATGAATGGCGCCGCCATTCACCGCCAGGGCTGCCTCGTGCAGCGCCTCGGACAGCGTCGGGTGGGAGAAGACCATCATGCCCAGGTCTTCGGCGCTGGTGCCGAACTCCATGCCGATCGCGCCCTGCTGCACCAGTTCGGCAGCGCTCGGGCCGATCACGTGAACGCCCAGCACGCGGTCGGTCTTGGCATCGGCGATGACCTTGACCAGACCACCGGTGTCGTTGGCGGCCATGGCGCGACCGCTGGCGGCGAACGGGAAGGTACCGACGTTGACGGCAACGCCTTCGGCCTTCAGCTGCTGCTCGGTCTTGCCGACCCAGGCGATTTCCGGGTGGGTGTAGATCACCGACGGGATCAGGTCGTAGTTCATCTGCGCCTTGTGGCCGGCGATGCGCTCGGCGACCATCACGCCTTCTTCCGATGCCTTGTGCGCCAGCATGGCACCACGCACCACGTCACCGATGGCGTAGACGCCCGGCACGCTGGTGGCGCACTGGTCGTCGACGTAGATGAAGCCGCGCTCGTCCAGGGTCACGCCGCTGTCGGCGGCCAGCAGATCGGTGGTCACCGGACGACGGCCCACGGCCACGATCAGCTTGTCGAAGGTCAGCTTCTGCTCGCCTTCGGCGTCGGTGAAGCTCACGGTGACCTGCTTCTTCTTCACTTCCGAACCGGTCACGCGGGCGCCCAGGCGAATCTGCAGGCCCTGCTTGGTCAGGGTCTTCAGGGCTTCCTTGGCGATCTGCTCGTCGGCGGCCGGGAGGAACTTGTCCAGCGCCTCGATCACGGTGACTTCCGCGCCCAGGCGCGACCACACCGAGCCCAGCTCCAGGCCGATGACGCCGGCGCCGATCACGCCCAGCTTCTTCGGCACGCTCTGGAACTCCAGGGCGCCGGTGGAATCGACGATCACGTCCTGATCGACCGGGGCCGGCGGGATGTCCACCGGACGCGAGCCGGATGCCAGGATCACGTTGCCGGCTTCGATGACCTGGGTCTTGCCGTCCTTGTCGGTGACTTCGACCTGCTTGTTCGCCAGCAGCTTGCCGTGGCCTTCCAGCAGGGTCACGCCGTTGGCCTTGAACAGGCCGGCAACGCCGCCGGTGAGGTTCTTGATGATGCTGTTCTTGCGCGCCACCATGGCCGGGACGTCGATGGTCACGCCCTTGGCTTCGATGCCGTGCACGGCGAAGCCGTCTTTGGCTTCGTGATACTTCCAGGAGCTGTCCAGCAGCGCCTTGGACGGGATGCAGCCGACGTTCAGGCAAGTACCGCCGAGGGCGACCTTACCCTCCTTGTCCTGGTACTTCTCGATGCAGGCGGTCTTCAGACCGAGCTGCGCTGCTTTGATGGCGGCTACGTAGCCACCAGGGCCGGCACCGATGACTACCACGTCGAATTTCTGGGTCATAACGTATTCCTTCTCGAATAAACCGGACGGCCCTGTGAACAGGGCCGCCGTGGGAGAGACTGGCTTTTAGATGTCCAGCAGCAGGCGCGCCGGGTCTTCCAGCAAGTTCTTGATGGTTACCAGGAAGGTCACGGCTTCCTTACCATCGATCAGGCGGTGGTCGTAAGACAGCGCCAGGTACATCATCGGGCGGATCACCACCTGACCGTTTACCGCCATCGGACGCTGGATGATGTTGTGCATCCCCAGGATGGCCGCTTGCGGCGGGTTGACGATCGGGGTCGACATCATCGAACCGAAGGTACCGCCATTGGTGATGGTGAAGGTACCGCCGGTCATCTCCTCGATCGACAGCTTGCCATCACGGGCCTTCTTGCCGAAGGTGGCGATGCCGCTTTCGATCTCGGCCAGGCTCATCAGCTCGGCGTTGCGCAGTACCGGCACCACCAGGCCGCGGTCGCTGGATACGGCCACGCCGATATCCTGGTAGCCGTGGTAGACGATGTCGTTGCCGTCGATCGAAGCATTGACCGCCGGCAGACGCTTGAGGGCCTCGACAGCGGCCTTGACGAAGAACGACATGAAGCCCAGGCGCACGCCGTTGTGGGTCTTCTCGAACAGTTCTTTGTACTTCGAGCGCAGGGCCATGACTTCGGTCATGTCGACTTCGTTGAAGGTGGTCAGCATGGCCATGGAGGACTGCGCTTCGACCAGACGCTCGGCGATCTTGGCGCGCAGGCGGGTCATCGGCACACGCTTCTCGGTGCGGTCGCCAGTGGCGACGACAGCGGCGGCAGCAGCCGGAGCAGCGGCCGGCTTGGCAGCAGCGGCAGGAGCGTTCTTCTTGGCTTCGACGGCAGCGACCACGTCTTCCTTGGTCACGCGGCCACCTTTACCAGTGCCGGCGATGCTGTTCGGGTCGATGCCGTTCTCTTCGGCCAGCTTGCGTGCGGCCGGCGAGAGGATGGCGTCGTCACCAGCGGCGGCAGCCGGAGCAGCAGCCTGGGCCGGAGCAGCGGCGGCGGCCGGAGCCGCAGCCGGGGCAGCGGCGGCAGCACCGCCTTCGCTCAGCTTGCCCAGCAGCTCGTTGGAGAGCACGGTGTCGCCTTCATTCTTGATGATCTCGGCCAGGACGCCGTCGGCCTCGGCCAGCACTTCGATCACCACCTTGTCGGTTTCGATGTCGACGATCAGCTCGTCGCGCTTGACCGCTTCGCCCGGCTTCTTGTGCCAGGTGGCGACGGTGCCATCGGCAACCGATTCCGGGAAGGTTGGGGCTTTGATCTCGATAGCCATTGTATGTGTTTCCTTAAATTCGGTTTTTACCAGGAGGCGGCACCCGCCGCCCCCCGGATGAAGGCGTTAAACAGTAAAGGCGTCCTGCAGCAGTTTTTCCTGCTGCTCGGCGTGCATCGAGGCGTAACCGCAAGCCGGCGCGGCCGAAGCCTCGCGACCGGCGTACTCGAGGAACAGGGCCTTCTTGTGCGCACTGGCAACCCGACGCATATGGTGCTGACTGCAGTACCAGGCACCCTGGTTCATCGGCTCTTCCTGGCACCAGACGATGTGCTTGAGGTTCTTGTAAGGTGCCAGCACCTCGGCCAGATCCTCTTCCGGGAACGGATAGAGCTGTTCGATACGGACGATGGCGATGTCCTCGCGGCCCTCGGCACGGCGCTTCTCCAGCAGGTCGTAATAGACCTTGCCGCTGCACAGGACCAGGCGCTCGACTTTCTTCGGATCGAGTGCATCGATCTCCGGAATCACGGTCTGGAAGGAACCTTCGGCCAGGTCTTCCAGGGTCGAGATGGCCAGCTTGTGGCGCAGCAGCGACTTCGGCGTCAGCACCACCAGCGGCTTGCGCAGCGGGCGGATCACCTGGCGGCGCAGCATGTGGTAGACCTGCGCCGGGGTGGTCGGTACGCAGACCTGCATGTTGTGCTCGGCGCACAGCTGCAGGTAGCGTTCCAGACGCGCCGAGCTGTGCTCGGGGCCCTGCCCTTCGTAGCCGTGCGGCAGCAGCATGGTCAGGCCGCAGAGACGCCCCCATTTGTGCTCGCCGCTGGAGATGAACTGGTCGAACACCACCTGGGCACCGTTGGCGAAATCGCCGAACTGGGCTTCCCAGATCACCAGCGCGTTCGGCACGGTGGTCGAGTAGCCGTATTCGAAGGCCAGTACCGCTTCCTCGGAGAGGAAGGAGTCGTACAGCTCGAACTTCGGCTGCCCTTCGTAGAGGTTCTTCAGCGCCACATAGGTGCTGGCGTCCTTCTGGTTGTGCAGCACCGCGTGACGGTGCGAGAAGGTGCCACGGCCGATGTCCTGGCCGGTCATGCGGATCGGGTGGCCTTCGAACAACAGGGTGGCGTAGGCCATGGTTTCGGCGTAGCCCCAGTTGATCGGCAGACCGCCTGCGCCCATCTTCTGGCGATCCTCGAGAATCTTCGCCACCTGGCGCTGAACCAGGAAACCCTCGGGGATTTCCAGCAGCTTGGCGGACAGATCCTGCAGGGTCTTCAGATCGAAGCGGGTGTCGTGACGCGCGGTCCAGGCGTGGCCCAGGTACGGACGCCAGTCGACGAACAGCTCCTTGTTCGGCTCCTTGACCAGGCTCTTGACCACGTGCTGGCCGTTGTCCAGCGCGGTGCGGTAGTCGTCGATCTTGGCCTGCACCTCGTCGCTGCTCTGCACGCCGGCGGCAACCAGGGCGTCGGCGTAGAGCTCGCGGGTGGTGCGCTGCTTGGCGATCTGCTGGTACATCAGCGGCTGGGTGCCGTTCGGCTCGTCGGCCTCGTTGTGGCCACGACGACGGTAGCAGACCAGGTCGATGACCACGTCGCGCTTGTACTGCATGCGGTAGTCGACGGCCAACTGGGTGACGAACAGCACGGCTTCCGGATCGTCGCCGTTCACGTGGAAGATCGGCGCCTGGATCATCTTCGCCACGTCGGTGGCGTATTCGGTCGAGCGCGAGTCTTCCGGACGGCTGGTGGTGAAGCCGACCTGGTTGTTGATCACGATGTGGATGGTGCCGCCCGTCTTGTAGCCACGGGTCTGCGACATCTGGAAGGTTTCCATGACCACGCCCTGGCCGGCGAAGGCCGCGTCGCCGTGGATGGAGATCGGCAGCACCTTGTCGCCAGCGGCGTCGTTGCGACGATCCTGGCGGGCACGCACCGAGCCCTCGACCACCGGGGAGACGATCTCCAGGTGCGAGGGGTTGAACGCCAGCGCCAGGTGCACTTCACCGCCGGCGGTCATGACGTTGGAGGAGAAGCCCTGGTGGTACTTCACGTCGCCGGAGGACAGACCCTCGGTCTTCTTGCCCTCGAACTCGTCGAACAGGTCGCGCGGGTTCTTGCCGAAGGTGTTGACCAGCACGTTGAGGCGGCCGCGGTGGGCCATGCCGATGACGATTTCCTTGGTGCCGTAGGAACCCGAGCGCTGGATGATCTCGTCCAGCATGGGGATCAGGCTTTCGCCGCCTTCCAGGCCGAAACGCTTGGTGCCCGGGTATTTGGTGCCCAGGTATTTTTCCAGGCCTTCGGCAGCGGTGACGCGCTCGAGCACGTGTGCCCGCACCTCGGCGGAGAACTGCGGACGACCGCGCACGCTTTCCAGGCGCTGGGCGAACCAGTGGCGCTGACCGGAGTCGACGATGTGCATGAACTCGGCGCCGATGGTGCGACAATATGTCTGCTGCAGCGCATCGCGAATTTCGCGTAGCGTTGCCTCCTCTTTGCCGATGTACAGTTCGCCGGTGCGGAAGGTGGTGTCCAGATCGGCGTCGGTCAGACCGTAGTGGGTGATCGACAAGTCGGACGGCGCAGTGCGCACCCACAGCCCCAGCGGGTCGAGCTGGGCGGCCTGATGGCCACGCACGCGATAGGCCTGGATCAGACGCAGCACTTCCACCTGCTTCTTCTCGTGCTCGCTGCTCACGGTTCCCGCGGAAACCGGCTGGGCACGACGCGAATTCTTGGCGAGCAGGACGAAGTGGTCGCGAATGGTCGAATGCGACACGTCCGTTGCGGCGCTGCCGTCGGTCGGCAACTTCTGGAAGTAAGTGCGCCACTCTTCTGGCACAGCGTTGGGATCGTGCAGGTAGAGCTCGTAGAGCTCTTCCACGTAGGCAGCGTTGCCACCGGATAGGTGGGCACTGTCCCACATGCGCTGCATCACGCTTTCTTGCATGCTTGGTCACCCTCGGTAAGGGGACACCACCGGCGTGGACACCGCATGGTCGTACCCGAGCCTTGGTGCTGCGACTCGGATAAAGCCACTTCGGTTCCCGCAGATAGTCCGGGTACCAGCCCGGATGCCCCTGCTGGTCGTCATATTTTTCGAGTAGGAACCGCGGCTTTGTGGGCTGCGGTTCTGGCTTTACTGCGAGACCGGCCGAAGCCGGGCTCGCAGGTGTTACGGGTACAGCAACTTGCTAATCAGGTACCGCTCTGCAGCAGCATGTTGCGTACGTGACCGATGGCCTTGGTCGGGTTCAGACCCTTGGGGCACACGTTCACGCAGTTCATGATGCCGCGGCAGCGGAACACGCTGAACGGATCGTCCAGCGAGGCCAGACGCTCGGCGGTCTTGGTGTCGCGGCTGTCGGCCAGGAAGCGATAGGCCTGCAGCAGCGCGGCCGGACCAAGGAACTTGTCCGGGTTCCACCAGAACGACGGGCAGCTGGTCGAGCAGCAGGCGCACAGGATGCACTCGTACAGGCCATCCAGCTTCTCGCGCTCTTCCGGGCTCTGCAGACGCTCGATGGCCGGAGCCGGGGTATCGTTCTGCAGGAACGGCTGCACCTTCTCGTACTGCTTGTAGAAGATGCTCATGTCGACGACCAGGTCACGAATGACCGGCAGACCCGGCAGCGGACGAATTACCAGCTTGCCACCTTTGAGCCCCGCCGCGGACAGCGGGGTGATGCAGGCCAGACCGTTCTTGCCGTTGATGTTCATGCCGTCGGAACCGCATACGCCTTCACGGCAGGAGCGACGGTAGGAGAAGCCTTCGTCCTGTTCCTTGATCAGCGCCAGCACGTCGAGAACCATGACGTCCTTGCCGCCGGTGTCGACCTGGAAGTCCTGCATGAACGGAGCGGCGTCTTTCTCCGGGTTGTAGCGATAAACACTGACTTGCAACATATCAGTCACCCTTAATAAGTCCGAACCTTGGGTTCAAATGCCGGAACGGTCTTCGGCGCGAAGTTGACCGCACGCTTGGCCACGCGCTTCTCACCCGGGAAGTACAGGGAGTGGCACAGCCAGTTCTGGTCATCGCGCTCCTCGAAGTCTTCGCGAGCGTGGGCGCCACGGGACTCTTTGCGAGCCTCGGCCGCCACCGCGGTCGCTTCGGCGACTTCGAGCAGGTTTTGCAGTTCCAGCGCTTCGATACGCGCAGTGTTGAACGCCTGGCTCTTGTCCGCGATCTTGACGTTCGCGATGCGCTCACGCAGGTCGGCCAGTTGTTGGATGCCCTTCTGCATGTATTCGCCGGTACGGAATACACCGAAGTAGTTCTGCATGCACTGTTGCAGCTCTTTGCGCAGCGGGGCGACGTCTTCGCCGGTGCTGCGCTGGTTGACGCCGGACAGGCGCGCCAGCGACTGCTCGATGTCGGTCTCGCTGGCACCGCGGACTTCCACGCCTTCTTTCAGCGCTTTTTCCAGGTGCAGGCCGGCGGCACGGCCGAATACCACCAGGTCGAGCAGCGAGTTGCCGCCCAGACGGTTGGCACCGTGCACCGATACGCAGGCCACTTCGCCCACGGCGAACAGACCTTCGATGATCTTGTCGTTGCCGTTGGCGTCCTGGGTGATGGCCTGGCCATGGATGTTGGTGGCCACGCCGCCCATCATGTAGTGGCAGGTCGGAATCACCGGAACCGGCGCGACCACCGGATCGACGTGAGCGAAGGTCTTGGACAGTTCGCAGATGCCCGGCAGGCGGCTGTGCAGCACTTCCTCGCCGAGGTGATCGAGCTTCAGCAGCACGTGGTCCTTGTCCGGGCCACAGCCGTTGCCGGCGATCACTTCCTTGACCATGGAACGGGCGACCACGTCGCGGCCGGCCAGGTCCTTGGCGTTCGGCGCATAGCGCTCCATGAAACGCTCGCCATGGGCGTTGATCAGATAACCACCCTCGCCACGGCAGCCCTCGGTGACCAGTACACCGGCGCCGGCGATGCCGGTCGGGTGGAACTGCCACATCTCGATGTCCTGCACCGGCACGCCGGCACGCAGGGCCATGCCCACGCCGTCGCCGGTGTTGATCAGGGCGTTGGTGGTGGAGGCGTAGATACGACCGGCACCGCCGGTGGCCAGGACCACGGCCTTGGAACGGATGTAGACGGCCTCGCCGGTCTCGATGCAGATGGCGATGATGCCGACGATGGCGCCGTCCTGGTTCTTCACCAGGTCGACGGCGTACCACTCGTTGAGGAACGAGGTGCCGGCCTTCAGGTTGGCCTGGTACAGGGTGTGCAGCAGGGCGTGACCGGTACGGTCGGCCGCGGCGCAGGTACGGGCTGCCTGGGTCGGATTGTCCGGGCCCTTGGACTGGCCACCGAACGGACGCTGGTAGATGCGGCCCTGCTCGGTACGGGAGAACGGCAGGCCCATGTGCTCGAGCTCGAACACGGCTTCCGGGCCGACGGAGCACATGTATTCGATGGCGTCCTGGTCACCGATGTAGTCGGAGCCCTTGACGGTGTCGTACATGTGCCAGCGCCAGTCGTCGTTCGGATCGGCCGAGGCGATGGCGCAGGTGATACCGCCCTGGGCGGACACGGTGTGCGAACGGGTCGGGAACACCTTGGTGACCACGGCAGTCTTGTGACCGCCCTGGGCCAGTTGCAGCGCAGCACGCATGCCGGCGCCGCCGCCACCCACGATGATGGCGTCATAGGAGAGAGTACGGATGCTAGCCATGAATCAGAAACCCCACAGAATCTGCACGCCCCAGACGAACATCGCGAACATGGCGATGCCGCACACGGCCTGGAACAGGAAACGCACACCGGTCGCCCACTTGCCCAGCGCCATCGGCGTCAGGTAGTCGGTGGAGATGGTCCACATGCCGACCCAGGCGTGCACGCTCAGTGCAACCAGGGCCAGCAGGCTGAAGATGCGCATTGCGGTATGCGAGAACAGGCCGTGCCATTCGGCGTAGCCCATGCCCGGATTGCAGATCACATAGCCCAGCAGAAACAGCGTGTAAGCCGCGAGAACGACCGCAGAAACGCGTTGCGCCATCCAGTCATAGAGGCCCGAACGCGAGAAATTCGTGACATTAGTTACCATATCCACACCCCCAGCAGCACGATCACGACCGCCGAGACGGCGATGACGATTTGCGAGCCCAGCTTGCCGCCTTCCAGCGTCTCGCCGATGCCCATGTCCATGATCAAGTGGCGTACACCGGCCACCAGGTGGTACAGCAGAGCGGACAGCAGACCCCAGATCACGAACTTGGCCAGCGGGCTGGCCAGACATTCTTTCACCTGGGCGAAGCCCTCTTCGGAGGTCAGCGACTTGTCGAGGCCGAACAGCAGGATGGCGATACCGACAAAGAGGATGACACCGGAGATGCGGTGCAGAATGGACGTGTAAGCGGTGATTGGGAGCTTGATAGTCCTAAGGTCTAGGTTTACAGGTCGTTGGCTATTCACGGCTTTTATCACACTGAGAGCCCCTAACTATCAGGGCAAAGTTG
>MTEU01004736.1_pt3 | contig 9974 bp, 7 predicted proteins | sample 1042701 | NCBI WGS metagenome assembly MTEU01 (sample SAMN06185813, study PRJNA358809) | soil metagenome | isolation source: naturally attenuated soil | place: India | collected 2015-05-23
TGAAGCCGATAAAATCGTCGCAGCCGCCGTTCAGGAAACGATATATTGGGGTCAAACTGAAGGGCGGAAACATTGCCTTGTATTCGCCGCCGGTGTTGATAACGCGGAAAAGATAGCGGATTGTTTCAGAACATACGGCGTAGATGCTAGGACGGTTCACAGCAAGAAAAGTGATGCCGAAAATGATGAAATTATGGAAGCGTTTGAAAGGGGTGAATTCCCCGTTCTCGTTTCCATGCAAAAACTGACTACAGGTTATGATTTCCCGGCAATTGACCTTATTGGAGATTTGCAGCCTAATAACAGCCCCGGCTTATTTGTGCAAAAGGCAGGGCGAGGTACACGTTTTTCGCCCGGTAAAATCAATTGTCGATACCTCGACTTTGCCGGAAACATCGAACGAAACGGGCCGATCAATGACCCGATCAAGCCAAAGAAGCCGGGCGAACGTAGTTCCGTTCCGCCGATAAAAATTTGCGGAAAGTGCGGAGCATACAATCACGCATCGTCCCGAATCTGCGGTGGCAAAGACTGGCAAAAGACCGGCGAAGGTTGTGGGCATGAATTCCCGCCACCAGATGTTGAAGAAAAGCTAAGACAGCAAGCATCGGAAGCTGCGATCATGCGCGAAGGCCCAAAGAAAGTGTTTGATTGGGTTCCTGTGCATCGTGTGCTATACTCTAAGTTCCAATCGACGCGAACTGGCAAACCGCCTTCGCTAAAAGTTCGATACATTTCCGGTGTGAAACAGTACGATGAATTGGTACGGCTTGAACACGGTGCGGCGCTGACGAAACAGGCTCAGACATGGTGGCATCGCCGAGCGACCGAACCTATGCCCACAAGCACTGATGCTGCGCTGGCGTATGCACCACAATTGGCGATTCCTAAGCGAATCATGATTGAAACAAGCGGTAAGTACCCGGAAGTTGTAGATTATGAATTCTAAGCTATGGTATCATCCCGAAAGTGATTGCTATTTTGTCGATGTAGTAGCCGACTACTATTTAGGTGTCGAAGATGTAAGCGACGTTCCCGAGCATATGGTCGAAGCAATACGCCGTGGAATTGATGTGTCCGAAGTCAACCGTAAGAGAAATCCCATGTATCAACAAATGCGAATTGAATTCCAAAAAGAAGCAGTTAAGAATGGTATGTGGACTACATGCCTTAACTGTTCCGCTTGGTGCAATGGGGAACCAACTGTAAACAAGCAATTTGGTGCACCTGACGGATGGATCGGTTGCAGTATGGCGAAGCAAACACCACCAGCCGAAATCATTGTGCATGGTTGCCAAGATCACTGTTTTGATATTCCGTTTTAATCATGGCTCGCGGTCGAAAATCCAATTCAAAAGATGCAGGGAATGCAGCAGCTACATTGCTGCAAGCCTTGCGATTTATCGCTCCCGTAATGAAGGACAAAGGTAATGTCCGCGAAACTCACGCCAAAATTGCATACGGATGGCTTGCGGCTAGTAATGACCTGCTTACAATCGGAACAAAAGTTTCAGACGATATCGACTCCGCCCCGCATTACTTTAAACTTGTGCATGCACTGTCTAACTGCGGAACAGAAGTCAGTATTACTCAATTTGATGCAGATACTGTAATTGTCAAGTCTGGTCGATTCCGCGCCAAAATTCCGTGTTTGCCGTCGCAAGATATCCCGATTTCAGGGCCGAATCCATTAATGGGCCCGGCAGGTGAAAGCATTGTTGAAGCAATCAAGGTTGTATCCACTCTGGCAGGGGACGCAGATCGGCCTGTGCTGAAAGCGGTTTGTCTCGGCCCCAATGTAGCCCTAGCAACGAATGGTTACGCCGCTATCGGGCATTGGCACGGGGTTCCCCTACCCTGTGACCTGTTGATGCCGCCTGAAGCGGTCAAGGCGGTCAGCCAGTGTGCTAAACAACTGGTAGGCATCGGCTTTTCGGATACAGCCATCACGTTTCATTATGAGGATGAATCGTTTATCAAATGTCAACGATTCCTCGATAAATATCCTGATGTATCACGCGTTCTGCGTCCGAACTTTCCATACGAATCTGCACCGGACAAGTTCTTTGAATCGATAAAGATTGTTCATCCTGCAAGTGAAACCGGGTACGTCTATTTTATCGATGGTGTGATTTCGTCGCACCGTGATATTGAAATGAAAGGCGCGGCGTCTGTAGAATTCTTGTTACCTTCAAACAGCGAAGGCCAAGCATTCAGAGCAGATACGCTATTGGATATTTCGAAGTTCTGTGATAAAATCGGATTCGATGATAAAGAAAGAAAAATGTACTTTTCATCGGATAAAACGACTGGCGTACTTATGGGTCTGCAACCATTTAAGAAACAGCCGAAATCAGACTTAGACGACGACATCCCGTTTTAAGCATGTTTTTTACTGACGATGATGCACCGCCGTTATATGCGGTCAAACAGAAGTTCGATATTACAAAAGCGGCCAAGATCAATTACGATCTTGAGCCGCTAATCGAGTTTAGCGATATTGAAATCGTTTCGATGCCATCGCAGACGTTGATATTCGACGTTGAATGCTATTGGAATTATTTTCTTATCATGTTCCGGTGTCCACAGACCCGTAAGGTTATTCTGTTCGAGGATACGCCGGAAAGCACGTTTAATCGTGAGAAATTAAAATACGTTATCGACAAGTTTGAAATTGTCGGATTCTTCAGCGCACATTACGATGTGCCTATGGTCTATTCATCTTTGATGTTTGCTGATTCCAGCAAGTTGAAAGAGATTACCAATTACATCATTGAAAAGAAATATGATGATTACGGGCGAGAAATAAAGATTCGGCCAGAAGATGTGTACGAACGGTACAATATTCCGGTTTTCATGCTCCCCCGGCTTAACCATATCGATATTAAAGAGGTTTGCCCATTAGACGGTTCGCTGAAGATTTACGGTGCACGTTTACATAGTCGCCGTCTGCAATCGTTACCGTACCATCCCGATATGCATTTGTCCCGCGATGAGGCGACGATTACGCGGCACTATTGCGGCAATGATTGCGATGTGACAATCCTTCTATGGGACAACCTAGAAGAACAGATCAAACTGCGACGCGATCTTAGCCAACAATACGAAATCGATTTGCGGTCGAAGTCGGATGCTCAGATCGCAGAGGCGGTTCTGTGCGCGGAGATTAAGAAACGCACCGGTCGGCGACCGCAGAAGCCTACGCTGCCCACAGGCTACACCTGCCGTTATTCTGTCCCCGATTTCATCCGGTTTGAAACGCCGGAAATGCAAGACGTTTTGCGGCGGATTACCGATGCCAAATTTGGTCTTGACGGCAATGGTTCTCCGCAAATGCCGGATGAACTTAAGACAGATAAAGGCGATGGAAAAGACGATAAGGACGCCGGATACAAGTTCTTCTTCAGAGGAACTTATTATAAGATCGGCATGGGCGGCTTACATAGCTGCGAAAAATCAATTGGATATACGACCGAAGGCGGGAAGTATATCATTGCCGATAATGACGTTGAATCGTACTATCCGCGAATCAAGATCAATCAACGTCTTTTCCCGAAACATATTGGACCTGCATACATTGACGTTTATGAAGAAATTGTAAACCGTCGAGTTAATGCGAAGGGTCAAGCCAAAGCATGTAAATTAGCTGGTGATAAAGTCGGTGCTAAGTTGTGGAAAGCCATCGCCGATTCGCTGAAGATTGTTATTAACGGTGCATTCGGTAAGCTAGGCTCCAAGTATAGCGCGCTCTATTCGCCCGATTTGATGTTGCAAGTAACATTGACCGGTCAACTGTTGTTGTTGATGCTTGTTGAACGTTTGGAACTTGCAGGTATTCACGTTATCAGCGCAAACACCGATGGCATCGTAAGCCGCTATCTAACCGATATGCATTTGACGATGCGCGGCATTATCGATCAATGGTGCAAGGACACTAACTTTAAGACGGAAGAAACACAATATCATGCCCTATATAGTCGAGACATTAACAATTATATCGCCGTCAAGAAGGGCGGTGACGAAAAGAATGGTTGGACTGATGAAATCGAGGGTTGTAAGGGCAAAGGCGCATACGCTAATCCGTGGAACGATCCTGACTTGGCAATCTTTCGATTCCACAAGAATCCAGAATCGGCGATATGCATTGAAGCTGTCACAGAACTACTTACGCGAGGGACCTCCATTCGTCAAACCGTCGAAGCGTGCAAGGACATCACGAAATTCGTTTCCGTTATGGCGGCGTCCGGAGGTGCACATAAGGATGGCGTCTATCTAGGTTCGCCGGTGCGATGGTACTACGGTAAGCGGTGTTACGGTCCAATTCGTAAGGTGAACGGCGACAAGGTGAACAAGTCCGAAGGTGCGAAACCTTGTATGGATTTACCTGTTGACTTCCCCGATGATATCGACTACGATAGATACATCAATGAGGCGGAACGAATTCTAAACCTCATCGGATACTACGAAAAACCTAAACCTTTGGAGTTATTCGAATGACCGCTACTGTACATACCATTCTGCTCGCCCTTGTGGGCATCACCCAAATCATTCTTCTGGTGAAGGTGTGGTAAGAAAAAAGCCCGGCATAGACCGGGCTTAATTTTTAGTAATTGGTTACATCAATCACTAAACAATCAGTTCTACCTCCGAAATGACCATATGTGTATTCCCCTACATTTTCTGCAATTAATTTAGTTATTGTGTTGAAATATATAGCGTTATTTATTTTGATTCCTTCGTAATATCCGAAGATGTTGCCTCGCGTTTGCGGCCCCCAAGGCGGCGGTTCTTGCGTAATCCACGCTTCTGAATAGAAATAACATCCTTGTAATACTGCGTAGGTTTTCCCCGGCGTCAAACCTTGGTTTCCATTAGCACTAGAATAGAAACCTTCAATTCTCATGTATTTATATCCGGAATCGAACGTAATTTCGTTATTCGCGTTTCTAACTCTTAAACCGTAACCTGATGTTGGGGTTATAGGTTTATCAAAAATGTAAATCCATACCGGGCCGCCAAGATCGGATCGCATTTGTACCGTATACGTCGATCCATTTTGTTGAATAGCAGCTACTACAGAATGCGAATCGGGACTACGAAATGCGAATACTGGTAACGATCCCGAAAAGCTAAAATTTAAAAAATAATCGGTCCCGCCTTGATCGAATTGAAACGTATATTGTCTTACTTCTTTTAAAGCAAGGTTTGCATACGTATCATCAATCTGTACAGTTCCCCAATCATTAATAACCCTAAACCCGTAAGTCATCGTACACCATAAAAGATTAAGGAATTGGCTGTAAATCCCATATTATTATCCCAATACCATCGCAACGTTTGCCCATCTACATCAACCATAGGGCAAAAATAGTTACTTCCGCCTAATGGTAGTGCAATTCCAAAACCTGCGCCTTGGGTTACAAACTCAGGAACGTGAATACTTCCGGGGGAAAGACCTGACATAAAAGACCCGATAATGCGTCCCGCGCGCACTGTCGGGTCCAGTATCACATTTCCGTTACCGTCACGAATAATTAAGCCGTATAAAGTAGCCATTATACGTTAAGGTTACCAAGTTGAACTCGAACAACGCTATTTCCATCAAATACTTTAATAGCGTTATAACGGATATCCATTCGGCCAGAACCGTCAAACGAATTAAGTTCTAATCCTGTATATTTGTCCAATTTCCAAATAGGTCTACCAGCACCGTCAACCGAAACAGATTGAATCGTGTTACCGATCTTAGCGTTATCAATTGTGCCATCCTTGATAAAAGCGACGTTCATATAAACAACGCCGTTATCAATAATAAATGGAAATTTTGCAGTACCTGCCAAACTCGGATTTAGCACAGCAAAACGATCTGCCGAGACAAGAACTTGCGATTCAATAATGCCGTTATTGTTCTCGACACCTACACCGATACCGGCAAGATATGTTCTGCCGTCAACCGTAAGCTGAGTTTTGATGGTGTACATAGCTGCAAGATCGTTTGTGATTTCTTGCACTTGTACAGCCGCAGCAGCACCAGTATTAATCTTTGTTTGCAATTCTTGAGCCAGCATCGATTCTTCGATCTGACCGCCAAGATAATCTATAATCTTGGATGCATCAGACGAAGATTGGCCTACAATAGCTACTCCATTATTAAACCAAGGGCCTGTACGACCGGCAGCATCAATAACGCGAATCCAATAGAAATGAGTCTCTCCCGGACCCATATCACCGTGCGTATATTGCGAAATAGGTAACGGGAATTCGCCCAACTTAACAGCATTCCCTAATTGGTTGTTAAGACCATGCCAAATTTCAACAGATTTAGCAATACCTCCGCTGTTGGTCTGAACAACCCAATTAAGAATAATGGACATCACTACATCCGTTGACGCGGTGAAAGCAGAGACCGATACTAGCGGCAATGTAGTAGCTTCAACGGCGACATCAATAGTAGTCCAAGCACCAACAGCAAAACCGATACCGCGAACACGAATGCGCCAATTTCCCGGATTTAATGAAACTGCTAACCAAGGATCGGTACTATTGCCGAAATTAATCCAAGTTTGACCACCATCGGGCGATGCTTGGAATTCATAGAATTGCGCACCGTTTGCAGGTGTAGCAACGATACGTTGTTGTCCAACTACAAACGAATATTCAAGGGTAACGCGATCAATTTTCGGTGTTACTGGCGGTTTCGGTAGATTGGACGGATTTTCAGGATTCGGAATGATACCGCCGGTTTCAGCCACAAATACTTGAGGCGCATAATTAACAAACGATAGCCCGATTTGTCCGCTGAAATCAGGTTGCGCACCCATGCAAAGAACTTTCAATCCTTCGCGGTTCGAAGGGCCGAATTGATAAAACGTGTAATCAGATCGAACGCCGTCCGAAATCCAAATAGCGTCGCGCTGTGCTTGGGATGTGCCCACAAGACGAACGTGATATTCGTCGGCGTCGGCAACGACTTGATAGGGGCCGTCAGCAGACCCGTTGCGCTTACGAAAGGCGATGTAGTGTGTTCCCCCTTCGGCAGAGAACGGGAATGGCTCCGAGCCTTCGATAACGCCTGTGGCACGGTCGAACGACAGCACCCGGCCAGAGTAGCCCCAAGCCGGAACATCGTGCGAGACTTGTACAAGATCGCCGTATTGCGGAATCAAACCGTCCAGTTCAGTGCTGAAATTGATTAGACGGCGTTGATACATATTCACTGCGGCAATCGTAATACCTTCACGCCATGCTTGATCGCGGTTCGAAACGCCAAACAGTTCGATGCGTGCCGGGGTATTTTCAGTTCCGCCCGGTAACACACATTTAACCTCATCCATTTGCCACGTTTCTTCATTCATGAAATCAACAATAACGTGATCTGGCGTATCGATTTCAGGAAACTGGTAAGTCGTATTGAATGAACCTGCAACGATATTCGCCGGTTGATACATGGCCACCGGTAATGATTTCGGTTCGTTACGAATAAAATCAATCAAGCCCGCGTAATACATCGGCATTGCGCGACCGGCTTTAGCGATCTTATTCAACGCTTCCCAAAATTGAATAGTCGTATCGAAGATTGCATTGAATGTATCACCTCGACTAGACCAAATTTGATCTAGTCGATAAAGTTCGTCAAGATTGAATCGGCTATCTGGCAAACCGCGACCGTATTCATTGTTCTTTATTGCATCGGCCAAAGCCCAAGCAATAGACCTTGTGGGTACTTCGGTAACAGACCATCCATTTACCGGGTCCCAAGTCTTGAGTTTGCGAGTAGCGATAACATTAATCTTTCGGCTGTTTTGTTGCGTAAGTTGATTGGTCGCTTTCATCGTTACGGCAAGCAGTGTGACATTGCCGTAATTGTTCGGTTCTTCTAAATATGCGCGTAGAGTATTCCAGTAAAGCGCGTCGGACGTTCGCGTATCAGTACCCGCATCATTCATACGATATCCGCGAACTTCGTATCGACCTAAAGCAACGTCAAATTTATACGCCTTTCTGATCGGATTGTTCTTGTCGCCTTTAAGTGTATCGTTTACAAAAGGGGTCCAAGGCCCGACAGCATTACCGTTATCATCAATTTGACGATAATCAAATTGCAATTTGACTTCTAAAGGTTGTGAATTACCGTTGTTGTCAATTCGATAGGCGCCATTCGGTAGGGATACATCAACACCAATAGCGTTACACTTCGTACCTGCACTGTTAATCACAAACGGACCTAACATGCCGTATTCAGGCTCGTTTGGACCGTACATGCGCTGTCCGTCAACGTTGATATTCGTTACGACGTTTGCGGGAAACAGCGTCAGGCGCTGATACGGTTGAACTACTTGATACTCGACATCGCTAAGGTTCGAAATAGGCGTATCGCCAACGCGAATTTGTTCAATATCGCAAGTGCCTTGTGTGATACAGAACAACTGATACAGGTATTGATCGTCGCCTCGAATCTCGCTATATGGAGTAGCTGCGAAATCGGGATAAAGCATATGCCGACCATACAGCACAGGAATTGCTTCCATTAAACGCGCGGAGTTTCCTTGCGCATTTAAACTGTATGTCGGACTAGCAGATTCTCTGGAAATGGACCCGATAGACGGTTGTGTTGGCGGGAACAGCATTTGCAACAGCATCGTACCGCCGATCATGACGCCAGCAGATACCATCGTACCTGCCATCGTGACGGACGTAACACCGTTTACAGTTTGCGTAAGACCCATTGCATACGGTGCGTAGATTGCAGCAACCATAATCGCAATTGTCGCCACGATACGAAGCACGTTCGAACCCTTACCGCCTCGTGGTAAGATCGATACAGAAATAACGTCAGTATCCCTTACACGTTGACGCCATTGCTTTTGCAATACAGGTTTGCCGTTTTTAAATACAACAAAAGGCTTAGTTCGTTTGCCTTTAACAAATAACTCGTTTTGTTGCAGTAATTTGGAAATGCGAATGCCGGGTTTAATCGACATTGCGTCCGTTTTTAAATTCGGTCGGAATGGGTCTTTGTGATATGCAAACGTCGCGTACATCAATTAACCTTGTAATAAATAATCCTACTGAATCCTAGCATTCTTAATTGTTTAATCGGTGTCCATACAACGCCAACACCTTCTAACGAATGCAGAATTCCGCCGCCATCAAAATCGAGATAAATTCCGACATGCGGCGATTCACCACCGCGTAATAACGCCGCGTCGCCGTGTTCTGGCTTGCCCACAGGCTGATATAGGCCGCATTGTAGCGCGTTTTCGTGGATTTCCCGCGTCCTGTGGGCATCGCCAATCGGAACAGCGGGTAGAGTTTTGTTAAAGTGTTTCGCTAAAATAAAGCGGAGAAATCCCCAACAATTAAAACCGTCTAAGGATTCTCCGCCTTCGACATAGCGAATTCCGATATATTGGATCGCTTCGTCTTTAGTCATCGTACTAGTGCCGGGAAACGTTGCGGCGTATACTTCTTATTCGGGAATGCGAAATTAAACACGTCGTTCATTGTTGCAGTCCCTGTTGCTTGGAACACATCAACCGATACTTTGGTCAGCGTCATATGCATCGGCGGGTTCATTTGGGGTCCCGTAGGATCGCTAATCAAATACGGCCTGTAGGTTACTCCGATTGGAATAAGCTGCTCTGCGGCCATTTCAAGATACTTAGTGATTTCGCGGCTGACATTGCTGATACGTAACTGCAATTCAGGTTTGGAACCTTCGGCAAATTCTGGTAGCTGGAATTCAAAAGGACACGGCAAAAATTCGACATATTGGCCGGCATTTTCAGGTGCGTCATTTTCTAACCTAAGAATGTAAGGATCGTCAGCAATCACAATACGTACTGCAATATGATTGCCGTTTTCGTCAAAGAAGTTAGGGTGGCGAAGTTCTAGAGTATCTAACGCCACTTCGTCAATTTCCGCAGTTGCGTATGCTTCTTTAATTGCTTCGGTATACGACATTAGCAATCCCC
>MTEU01000941.1_pt1 | contig 9922 bp, 9 predicted proteins | sample 1042701 | NCBI WGS metagenome assembly MTEU01 (sample SAMN06185813, study PRJNA358809) | soil metagenome | isolation source: naturally attenuated soil | place: India | collected 2015-05-23
GCCTGTTCCGCCGCCACGCGCGCGGCGCCGAACAGGGCGGCAGCGCGCTGGACCTCAGCGAGGCCGATGCGATGGCGGCGCCGCGCGCACTATAGTCGTGCTGTAGTCGTGCTGTAGGGCGTACTTGCGGCAGCCGCTATCCCGAACCCGCTATCCGCTATCCGCTATCCGCTGGACGATATCCGATACCGAATCAATCCCGAAGTCGGCCGGACCTGGCGTCCGGCCTCGACCGCCCGCATGCGAACTCGCCGGCGCGCGGTCAGACCAACAAGGACGGCACCGACCGTCCGATCCTGATCGATGGAGCAGACATGATCTATATCCTGATGGGCGTCTCCGGCAGCGGCAAGACCACGGTCGGCTCGCTGCTGGCGCAGGCGCTGCATTGCGGCTTCCATGATGCCGACGAATTCCACAGCGCCGCCAACAAGGCCAAGATGGCCGCGGGCATTCCGCTGACCGACGAGGACCGCTGGCCCTGGCTGGACGCGATGCGCGCGGCCATCGACCAGGCCCGCGCCGAGGGCCGCCCGCACGTGTTCACCTGCTCCGCGCTGCGCCAGATCTATCGCGACCGGCTGACGCCGCCCGACGGCGGGGTCAGCTTCATCTACCTGAAGGGCGATATCGACGTGCTGCGCACCCGCCTGGCCGGCCGCAGCGGGCATTTCTTCGACCCCAAGCTGCTGCAGAGCCAGCTCGATACGCTGGAGGAGCCGCGCGACGCGCTGGTGCTCGATATCCGCAAGCCGCCCGAGGAGCTGGTGCGCCAGATCCTGGCGGAGCGTCCGCCAGTCCGCGGCGGCCAGCCCGTGCACTGAAATGGTGTCCCGGGGCGGCCTGTTCCCGCGCCGCTCCGCGCCATTCCGTGACGTTTCCCGCCCCTGCGCGTCTTTCCGCCCCGTTTTGCGCAACCTTTCCACTGGCAGACATCTTGCTTGAATGTCTGCCAAGGCACCTGACCTCCTTCTCGGGGGCAGCGGCCGGACGTATGCTGTAGGAGTCAACGATGCGCGGCGGCCGGTCGGGCGCCCGGCACTGGGGAGGGCATCATGGCGGCGCGGTTTTTCGATGAAATGCTGGACTGGCGCGGCGATGTGCCCCCGAACATCGCCGCCGGGCAGGCCTTGTCGCCCGACGCGATCCGGCCGCACTACCGTCACTTCGCCGACTGGCTGGCGCGCCAGTCGGAGGCCACCATGGCCAACAAGCGTGCCGAGGCCGACCTGGTGTTCCGGCGCGTGGGCATCACCTTCGCCGTCTATGGCGACAAGGACGAGGACAACAGCGGCACCGAGCGCACCATCCCGTTCGACGTGATTCCGCGCATCTTCCCGGCCGGCGAATGGGCGCTGCTGGAGCGGGGCCTGCGCCAGCGGGTCGCCGCGCTGAACCGCTTCATCCATGACATCTATCACGGGCAGGACATCATCCGCGCCGGCGTGATTCCGCCCGAGCAGGTCTACGACAACGCGCAGTACCGTCCCGAGATGCTGGGCATCGACGTGCCGCGCGACATCTATGCGCATGTCGCCGGCATCGACGTGGTGCGCGCCGGCGAGGGCGAGTTCTATGTGCTCGAGGACAATCTGCGGGTGCCGTCCGGCGTTTCGTACATGCTCGAGAATCGCAAGATGATGATGCGGTTGTTCCCCGAGCTGTTTGCGCGCAACCGCGTCGCGCCGGTGGCCCACTATCCCGACCTGCTGCTGGACATGCTGCGCAGCGTGTCGCCGCAGGGGATGGCCGATCCGACCGTGGTGGTGCTGACGCCCGGCATGTACAACTCCGCCTATTTCGAACATGCGTTCCTGGCGCAGCAGATGGGCATCGAACTGGTCGAGGGCAGCGACCTGTTCGTGCAGGACGACTTTCTGTACATGCGCACCACGCAGGGCCCGCAGCGCGTCGACGTGATCTACCGCCGCGTCGACGACGACTTTCTCGATCCGCTGGTGTTCCGGCCCGATTCGACGCTGGGCGCGGCCGGCCTGCTGGCGGTCTATCGCGCCGGCAATGTCACGGTATGCAATGCGATCGGCACCGGCGTCGCCGACGACAAGTCGATCTATCCCTATGTGCCGGAGATGATCCGCTTCTATCTGGGCGAGGAGCCGCTGCTGGCCAACGTGCCGACCTATATGTGCCGGCGCCCGGACGATCTGCAGTACGTGCTCGACCACATGGACGAACTCGTGGTCAAGGAAACGCACGGCGCCGGCGGCTACGGCATGCTGGTCGGGCCGGCGGCGACGCGCGCGGAGATCGACGCGTTCCGCGAGGTGATCAAGGCGCGGCCGCATCAATACATCGCGCAACCGACGCTGGCGCTGTCGACCTGTCCGACCTATGTCGAGGCCGGTATCGCGCCGCGCCATATCGATCTGCGGCCGTTCGTGCTGTCGGGCAAGGAGGTGCGCATGGTGCCGGGCGGGCTGACGCGCGTGGCGCTGCGCGAGGGGTCGCTGGTGGTCAATTCCTCGCAGGGCGGCGGCACCAAGGACACCTGGGTGCTGGAGCGCTGAACCGCTGAACCGCCGAGCCATCGATACCTGGCAACCCCTGCCGACCCCCCGCGATCTTCGACCGGACCACGGAGAGCCATCATGCTGAGCCGCACCGCCGACCACCTGTTCTGGATGGCGCGCTACACCGAGCGCGCCGAGAATACCGCGCGCATGCTCGACGTCAACTACCAGACCTCGCTGCTGCCGCAATCGATCGAGGTGGCCGAGCAGGGCTGGTGGGCGATGCTCGATATCTCCGAGTTGACGCACGCGTTCGACCACAAGTACGGGCTGCTCTCGCGCGAGGACGTGATCGATTTCATGGTGCGCGACATGACCAACCCGTCATCGATCATGAGCTGCCTGCGCGCGGCGCGCGAGAACGCGCGGGCCGTGCGCGGTTCGCTGACGACCGAGGTGTGGGAGACGCTGAACACCACGTGGCTGGACGTGCAGCGGATGATCACGGACGGCGTGCTGCGCGACGATCCGTCGCAGTTCTTCGAATGGGTCAAGTTCCGCTCGCATCTGGCGCGCGGCGTGCAGTTCGGCACCATGCTGAAGGACGACGCCTTCCACTTCATGCGCCTGGGCACCTTCCTGGAGCGCGCCGACAATACCGCGCGGATCCTCGACGTCAAGTTCCAGGCCACCGGCAGCGAGAATGGCGGCAGCGAGCGGACCGAACAGGATTTCTATCACTGGGCCGCGGTGCTGCGCTCGGTCTCGGGCTTCGAGGTCTACCGCAAGATCTACCGCACCGTGATCACGCCGGTGCGCGTCGCCGAACTGCTGATCCTGCGGCCCGACATGCCGCGTTCGCTGGTGTCGAGCATGGACGAGGTGGTGGCGATCCTGGCGCTGGTGCGCAACCAGCAGTCCGCCGAGACCGAACGGCACGCTGGTAAACTGCATGCCGACCTCAAATACGCGCGCATCGACGACATCTTCGCGGTCGGGCTGCACGCGTTCCTGACCAGCTTCCTTGAACGCATCGGCGATCTGGGCAGCGGCATCAGCCGGGATTTCCTGGTGCCCCCGCTGGCAGCCTGAAAGCCTGAACCCGGCGTCGCGCGACAGGACCGTGAAATACCAGATCCACCACCGCACCGTTTATCGCTATACCGAGCCGGTGATCCGCAGCGTTCACGAGCTGCGGCTGGCGCCGCGCTCCGGCCCGCTGCAGCAGGTGCACCAATGGCAGCTGTCGGTGCCGGGCAATCTGTCCGAGGCGCTCGACGGCTTCGGCAATATCGTCCATCAGTTCACGCTGGCGCGGCCGGCCGACACCATCACCATCGCCGCCAGCGGCGAGGTCGAGATCACGCCCGCCGCCGATGCCGACGGCTGCTTCGGCGACGCCCCGCCGCCGGGCGAGGCGCGCGTGTCGCCGCTGTACTTTCGCAGCGGCACGCCGCTGACCAGCGCGCCGGCCGAGCTGAGCGCATTCGCCGCGCCGTATCTGGCCGCCGGCCATGACCCGGCCGCGCTGCTGGCGTTGGCCCAGGCGATTGGCGAACGCGTGCGCTACCAGCCCAATGCCACCGATGTCGGCACCAGCGCCGCCGAGGCCTTCGCACTCGGCGCCGGGGTCTGCCAGGACCAGGCGCAGGTGATGGTGGCCGCCTGCCGCGCCTTCGGTGTGCCGGCGCGCTACGTCAGCGGCTATTTCCACGACCCGGCCGCCACCGAGCTGGCCAGCCACGCCTGGGCCGACCTGTGCGTCGACACCGAGGGCGAGCGCTGGTGCAGCATCGACGTGACGCACGGCTGCTTCACCGACACCCGCCATATCCGCCTGGCGGTGGGGCGCGACTACCGCTCGGCGGCGCCGATCCGCGGCGTGCGCGAGGGCGGCGGCACCGAATCGCTGTCGGTGCAGATCCTGATCGAGCCGGTTTGAGCCTCCGGGGGTGCAGGGCGCGCGCGAGGAGGGCGCTAGAATGCCGGGATGCTCCCGCGCGTTCCGCCGCGCGCCATGTCACCACAATAAGACAAAGCCATGACGTACTGTGTAGCCATGCGGCTCGATGCCGGCCTGGTATTCCTGTCCGACTCGCGCACCAATGCGGGTGTCGACGCGATCTCGACCGCCCGCAAGCTGACGGTGTTCGAGGAGACCGGCGACCGCGTCATGGTGCTGATGACCGCCGGCAACCTGGCCATCAGCCAGTCGATCCGCCAGATCCTGATGGAGAGCCGCGACGGCAAGCGCTCGCTGTGGACCGCGCGCGATATGTTCGAAGCCGCCTCGATCGTCGGCGACGCGGTGCGCCAGGTGCATCGGCGCGATGCCGATGCGCTGCGCGATGCCGGCATCGAGTTCAACGTCAGCCTGATCTTCGGCGGCCAGATCGGCCGGGAACGGGCGCGCCTGTTCAATATCTATGCGGCCGGCAATTTCGTCGAGGCGACGCCGGAGAACTGCTACTTCCAGATCGGCGAGGCCAAGTACGGCAAGCCGATCATCGACCGCGTGGTGCATCCGGCGTTGCCGCTGGCCGAAGGGGCCAAGTGCGCGCTGATCTCGATGGACTCGACGCTCAAGTCCAATATCTCGGTGGGGCTGCCGCTGGACCTGCTGGTCTACGAGGCCGATTCGCTGCATGTGACGCGCTTTGCCACGATCGACGATCGCAATCCGTATTTCTGCATGATCCGCGAGACCTGGGGCGAGCGCCTGCGCCAGGTATTCCGCGAGATCGACAATCCGGAATGGGACGCCGCCGACCGGGTCGAGCACCCGCTGACGCGGCAGGGCGAGGGCGACCGCTGGGGGCAGCCGGTGCGGGCACGGCGCGAGCGTCCGCGCGAACCGCAGTGAACCGTGGTGGAGCTGGCTTCGAGGGCTTGCACGGTGCCGGGGCGCGCCGAATTCGACACGTGAGCGCACAGTCCGGCACGCCGATTCGGGCGGTCCATCCGGCCCCGCTCATGTATAATCCCGATTTCCCCGGCAAGCTCGGTTTATGACCAAATTCGTCTTCGTCACCGGTGGCGTCGTCTCTTCCCTCGGCAAGGGCATCGCTGCCGCCTCGCTCGCGGCTATTCTCGAGTCGCGCGGCCTCAAAGTCACCCTCCTCAAGCTCGATCCCTACATCAACGTCGACCCCGGCACGATGAGCCCCTTCCAGCATGGCGAAGTATTCGTCACGGAAGACGGCGCGGAGACCGACCTCGATCTTGGCCACTACGAGCGCTTCGTCTCGGCCAAGATGCGCAAGTCGAACAACTTCACCACGGGCCAGATCTACGAATCGGTGATCCGCAAGGAGCGGCGCGGCGAATACCTGGGCAAGACCGTGCAGGTGATCCCGCATATCACCAACGAGATCCAGGCGTTCATCGAGAAGGGCGCGGCCGCCTCGCACGAAGGCAAGGCCGACGTGGCGCTGGTCGAGATCGGCGGTACCGTCGGTGACATCGAATCGCTGCCCTTCCTGGAGGCCGCGCGCCAGATGAGCCTGCGCATGGGCCGCAACCACGCGGCCTTCGTCCATCTGACGCTGGTGCCGTTCATCGCCAGCGCCGGCGAGCTCAAGACCAAGCCCACGCAGCACTCGGTGCAGAAGCTGCGCGAAATCGGCATCTCGCCGACCGCGCTGCTGTGCCGCGCCGACCGGCCGATTCCGGACGACGAACGCGCCAAGATCTCGCTGTTCGCCAATATCCCGCAGGAAGCGGTGATTTCGGTGTGGGACGTCGACAGCATCTACAAGATCCCGCAGATGCTCAACGAGCAGGGCCTGGACCGGCTGATCTGCGAGGAGCTGCGCCTCGATCCGAAGCCGGCCGACCTGTCGATGTGGCAGAAGCTGGTCAACGCGCAGGAAAACCCCGAACACGAAGTGACGATCGGCATGGTCGGCAAGTATGTCGACCTGACCGAGTCGTACAAGTCGCTGATCGAGGCGCTGCGTCACGCGGGCATGCATACCGCGACGCGCGTCAATATCGAATACATCGATTCCGAGGAACTGGAATCGGGCCACCTCGAAGTGCTCAAGCCGCTGGACGCGATCCTGGTGCCGGGCGGCTTCGGCAAGCGCGGCACCGAGGGCAAGATCCGCGCGATCCAGTATGCGCGCGAGAACAAGGTGCCGTACCTGGGCATCTGCCTGGGCATGCAGCTGGCGGTGATCGAGTTCGCCCGCCATGTGGCCGGCATGCGCGACGCCAACTCGACCGAGTTCAGCCTCGAGACCGAACACCCGGTGGTCGCGCTGATCACCGAATGGGTGGACCGCGACGGCAAGGTCGAGCAGCGCTCGGCCGATTCCGATCTGGGCGGCACGATGCGCCTGGGCGCGCAGCGCGTGCCCGTCAAGGCGGACACCAAGGCCGCGCAGATCTACGGCGCCGAGGTCAACGAGCGGCACCGCCATCGCTACGAGGTCAACAATCACTATGTGCCGCAGCTGGAACAGGCCGGCATGGTGATCTCGGCCCGCACCCCGACCGAGAACCTGCCCGAGATGATGGAGCTGCCGGCGCAGATGCACCCCTGGTTCGTCGGCGTGCAGTTCCACCCGGAATTCACCTCGACGCCGCGCGCGGGCCATCCGCTGTTCAAGGCCTACGTGGAAGCCGCGCTGGCCGGCCAGCAGCGTCGCAAGGGCGCCTGAAGCGGCCGCATAGCAGGAGAGCAAGATGAAATTGTGTGGATTCGACGTCGGCCTGGACCAGCCGTTCTTCCTGATCGCCGGTCCCTGCGTGATCGAGTCGGAGCAGATGGCCCTCGATACGGCAGGCCAGCTGAAGACGATCACCGGCGAACTCGGCATCCCCTTCATCTACAAGTCCTCGTTCGACAAGGCGAACCGCTCGTCGGGCAAGTCCTTCCGCGGACTGGGCATGGAGAAGGGGCTGGAGATCCTGGCCACGGTCAAGCGCGAGATCGGCGTGCCGGTGCTGACCGACATCCACGAGGTCGACGAGATCGCGCCGGTGGCGGCGGTGGTCGACGTGCTGCAGACGCCGGCCTTCCTGTGCCGGCAGACCGATTTCATCCGCGCCTGCGCGCAGAGCGGCAAGCCGGTCAATATCAAGAAGGGCCAGTTCCTGGCCCCGCACGACATGAAGAACGTCATCGACAAGGCCCGCGACGCCGCCCGCGAAGCCGGCCTGCCCGAGGACAGCTTCATGGCCTGCGAGCGCGGCGTGTCGTTCGGCTATAACAACCTGGTCTCCGACATGCGCTCGCTGGCGATCATGCGCGAGACCGGCGCGCCGGTGGTGTTCGACGCGACCCACTCGGTGCAGCTGCCGGGCGGGCAGGGCACCAGCTCGGGCGGCCAGCGCGAGTTCGTGCCGGTGCTGGCGCGCGCCGCGGTGGCGGTCGGTATCGCGGGCCTGTTCATGGAAACCCATCCGGATCCGAGCAAGGCGATGTCCGACGGGCCCAACGCCGTGCCGCTGTCGCGCATGCGCGAACTGCTGGCGGTGCTGAAGGACCTGGACGCGCTCACCAAGCGCGCCGGCTTCCTCGAAGACAATTTCGGCTGGCCGGCCTGCGCCTGAGCGCGGCGCCAAGCGCCAGCCGTCAATCGTCAGCTGCAACGGCTTTCTCGCCGATCACCGATTCCGCACGTTGCCGCCGTCATCCGGCGGCAACGTTGACAACCATAAGATTCATCCTGGAGATACGCATGGCCGCCGGCTACATCATCGCCTACGTCGACGTCACCGATCCGCAGCAGTACGAGCAGTACAAGGTCCTGTCCAGCAAGGCCATGCAGGAGCACGGCGCCGAGGTGCTGGTGCGCGGCGGCCGCACGGTCCCGCTCGAAGGCGAATGGGCGCCGACCCGCGTGGTGCTGCTGAAATTCCCGAGCGTCGAGGCGGCCCAGGCCTTCCACGACGGCGAGACCTACCGCGCGGCCCGCAAGGCGCGCGAGCATGCGGCCCGGATGAACATGATCGTGGTCGAGGGCGTTTGAGCTTCGACCGGCGCGTCGCCTGACGCGGGTCTCCATCCGGAGCACGCGGGCAAGGCAGCGCGATCCCAGACGCGGTGCACAGTCGCAGTGCACGGACCCAAGCTTCATCAGATCTAGATCAAGAGGAATCCATGAGTGCAATCGTAGATATCATCGGTCGCGAGGTTCTCGACTCGCGCGGCAACCCGACCGTCGAATGCGACGTTCTGCTCGAATCGGGCGTGATGGGCCGCGCCGCGGTGCCGTCGGGCGCGTCGACCGGCTCGCGCGAGGCGATCGAACTGCGCGACGGCGACAAGTCGCGCTACCTGGGCAAGGGCGTGCTGAAGGCCGTCGAGCACATCAACACCGAGATCTCCGAAGCGATCATGGGCCTGGACGCCTCCGAGCAGGCCTTCCTGGACCGCACGCTGATCGATCTGGACGGCACCGAGAACAAGAGCCGCCTGGGCGCCAACGCGATGCTGGCCGTGTCGATGGCGGTCGCCAAGGCCGCCGCCGAGGAAGCCGGCCTGCCGCTGTACCGCTACTTCGGCGGTTCGGGCGCGATGCAGATGCCGGTGCCGATGATGAACATCGTCAACGGCGGCGCGCACGCCAACAACAGCCTGGACATCCAGGAATTCATGATCATGCCGGTGTCGCAGAAGAGCTTCCGTGAAGCGCTGCGCTGCGGCGCCGAGGTGTTCCACGCGCTGAAGAAAATCCTGGCCGACAAGGGCATGTCGACCGCGGTCGGCGACGAAGGCGGCTTCGCCCCGAACTTCGCCTCGAACGAGGAATGCCTGAACACGATCCTGCAGGCGATCGAGAAGGCCGGCTACCGTGCCGGCGAGGACGTGCTGCTGGCGCTGGACTGCGCCTCGAGCGAGTTCTTCCGCGAAGGCGAGGACCTGTATCACCTCGAAGGCGAAGGCCTGACGCTGAACTCGACCCAGTGGGCCGACTACCTGGCCAATCTGTGCGACAAGTTCCCGATCGTGTCGATCGAGGACGGCATGGCCGAGGGCGACTGGGACGGCTGGAAGGTGCTGACCGACAAGCTCGGCAAGCGTGTGCAGCTGGTCGGCGACGACCTGTTCGTCACCAACACCAAGATCCTGAAGGAAGGCATCGAGAAGGGCATCGGCAACTCGATCCTGATCAAGATCAACCAGATCGGCACGCTGACCGAAACCTTCGCCGCGATCGAGATGGCCAAGCGCGCCGGCTACACGGCCGTGATCTCGCACCGTTCGGGCGAGACCGAGGACAGCACGATCGCCGATATCGCGGTGGGCACCAACGCCGGCCAGATCAAGACCGGCTCGCTGTCCCGCTCGGACCGTATCGCCAAGTACAACCAGCTGCTGCGCATCGAGGAAGACCTGGGCGATATCGCCAGCTACCCCGGCAAGAGCGCGTTCTACAATCTGCGCTAAGCCCGGGAGTCGGCGGGTGTGCGGCGGCCCCGGCCGCCGCGCCCCTCGCGCA
>MTEU01000903.1_pt1 | contig 9911 bp, 7 predicted proteins | sample 1042701 | NCBI WGS metagenome assembly MTEU01 (sample SAMN06185813, study PRJNA358809) | soil metagenome | isolation source: naturally attenuated soil | place: India | collected 2015-05-23
CGCGCTGCAGGCCCAGGCCACCGCGGCGGCGCTGGTGCGCGCCGATGCGGCGGGCCTCGCCTCGCACGGCGTGTCGCGGGTGCCGATGTATGTCGCGCACCTGCGGCGCGATCGCGTCGATGGCGCGGCGGTGCCCGTGCTGCAGACGCGCAACGACGAAAAGCGTGCCGCGCTGCTGGTCGACGCCCGTTGCGGCTTCGCCTTCCCGGCCTGCGCGATGGCGATCGAGCAGGCGATCGTGCGCGCGCGCGAGCTCGGCGTCAGCGTGGCCGCGGTCACCAACAGCCATCACTTCGGCGCCGCCGCCTCGCATCTGGAGCCCGTCGCCGCCGCCGGCATGATCGGCATCGCGCTGGGCAACTCGCCGGCCGCGATGCCGGCCTGGGGCGGGCGCAAGCCGCTGTTCGGCACCAATCCGATCGCCGCGGTGTTTCCGCGCCGCGGCGCGGCGCCGGTGGTGATCGATCTGTCGCTGTCGGAGGTCGCGCGCGGCAAGATCATGGTCGCCGCCAAGGCGGGCCAGCCGATTCCGCTGGGCTGGGCGCTCGACGAAGCCGGCCAGCCGACCACCGACGCGGCGGCCGCGCTGCGCGGCTCGATGCTGCCCGCCGGCGGCGTCAAGGGCGCGATGCTGGCGCTGCTGGTCGAGCTGCTGGTGGTGTCGCTGGCCGGCGCGCAGTTCGGCGCGGAGGCCGATTCCTTTTTCGAGGACGCCGGCGGCCGGCCGCGCATCGGCCAGGTCTTTCTGGTGCTGGATCCGGCCGCGTTCAGCGGCGAGCAGGTCTACCACGATCGCGTCGAGGCGCTGCTGGCGGCGATGTTGGCCGACCCGGGCACGCGCCTGCCGGGCGCCCGCCGCGAGGCATCGCAACAACGCGCCAGCCGCGAGGGCATTGCCGTGCCTGCCGCGCTGCTGGCCGAACTGGAGGCGCTGGCCGGGGAGGGTAGTCCGGCCTAGCAAGCGTCAGCTCGGGCCTGCCTCCGCGCCGGCCCCCCAATACGCCGAGGTCCGCAAAGTACGGATGGCGGCAAACAAAGGAGACAAACCATGCATCGCCCGTTGATTCGCACCATGCTGCGGCATGTGGCCGCGTTGTCCGTTGCCTTGTCCGCCGTTACCGCCATTACCGCCGTTACCGTGGCCGCCCCCGCGGCGGCCCAGGGGCCCGCCGACTATCCGAGCAAGCCGATCCGCTACGTGGTGCCGTTTGCGCCCGGCGGCCTGACCGACATCATGGCGCGCATGGTCGGCCATCAGCTGTCGGAGGAGTGGGGCAAGCCGATCGTCATCGACAACAAGCCGGGCGGCAATGCCAATATCGGCGCCGACCAGGTGGCCAAGGCGCCGGCCGACGGTTACACCTGGCTCGCTGTCACGCTGACGCACGCGTCCAACGTCACGCTGTTTCCGAAGCTGCCCTTCAACATGCAGAAAGACCTGGTGCCGGTGGCGCGGATCGCCTCGTCGCCGATGACCGTGGTGGTGCCGGCCAACTCGCCGATCCAGTCGATGAAGGACCTGGTCGAGGCGGCGCGCAAGGGCAAGCTCAATGCCGGTTCCAGCGGCAACGGCACGCCGCCGCATCTGACGCTTGCCCTGTTCGAGAGCCTGACCGGCACCAAATTGACGCACGTGCCGTACAAGGGTGGTGCACCGTCGATGACGGACCTGATCGGCGGGCAGATCGACGTGGTGTTCTCCAACTTCCCCGAGTCGCTGGCCTACGTCAAGGGCGGCAAGCTGCGCGCGCTGGCGGTGACGACGCGCGAGCGCCATCCGCTGCTGCCCGATGTGCCGACGGTTGGCGAAGTCGGCTTCCCGGACCTGCTGGTCGAGAACTGGACCGGCCTGATGATGCCGGCCGGCACGCCGAAGCCGGTGATCGACAAGGTCGGCACCGCGGTGGCGAAGATGGTCGAGGTCAAGTCGGTGCGTGACCGCATCGTGGCGGCGGGCTTCTCGCCCGCTCCCCAGGCGAGCGCGCCCTTTACCGACTACTTCCAGGGCGAGGTCGCGCGCTGGGCGAGGCTGATCGACCAGAAGGGCATCCGCGCCGAGTAGATCGCAGCGCGCGGGGCGGGGCGCGAAGCCCAGGGTTCGAGACGATCTTCGACACGGCGGGCGCGGGCGGCGGCAGTCATCCATGTTATATAGACGTTCCGTTCCGACGCCGGGCAGCCGGCGGCGGTCCGGAACCGGCATCGTGCCAATCCATCCGTCAGGGAGATCGTTGAAGGTGGGCGCAGAATTCGAAGCAGGCGCGGCAATCGGCGGCGTGCTGTACAAGGACGTCAAGCGGGCGATCCTGGCGGCGCTGGCCGCCGGCGAGTGGAAGCCGGGCGAGGCGATTCCGGCCGAACGCAAGCTGGTGGAGCGCTTCGGCGTGTCGATCGGCACGCTGCGCAAGGCGATCGACGAACTGGTGGCGGAGAACATCATGATCCGCCATCAGGGGCGCGGCACCTTCGTCGCGACCCACCGCCAGGAGGATCACTTCTTCCGCTTCTTCCGCGTGGTGCGCGAGGACGGGCATCGCGCGTTTCCCAGCGTGCGGCTGGCGAAATTCCGGCGCGGCAAGGCCAGCAAGGAAGAGGCACTGGCGCTCGGCATCGCGCCGGGCGAGCGGGTCTTCCATTTCATCAACGTGCTGTCGCTGGACGGCAGGCCGGTGATGACCGATGCGATCACGGTTCCCGAGGCGCTGTTCGACGGGCTGACCGAGACGATGCTGCGCGAGCGGCCCAACACGCTGTACAACTTCTATCAGGACGCCTTCGGCATCAATGTGATCCGTACCGAGGAGCGCCTGCGCGCGGTGCTGGCCGACGAGGACGACCATCGGCTGCTGCCGGTGCCGGTGGGCGGGCCGCTGCTGCAGATCACGCGGATCGCCTCGTCCTATCACGACCGGCGCGTCGAGCGCCGCGTCTCGCGGCTCGACACCACCGCGCACGAGTTCGCGATCTCGCAGCCGTAACTCCGTCGCCGCTCGCGTCGTCATTCCCGCGCATGCGGGAACCCAGCGACTTTGAATGCCACTGGGTCCCCGCGTTCGCGGGGACGACGACATCCCTTCGTATCAGCTTGCCCGCCGTTTCCCCGCCTTCTTCGTCGCGCATTCGATGCAGCGGCCGCGCAGCGTCAGCTCGTGCTGCTCGACGACGAAGCCCGGCGGCGTGATCTCTTCCAGGTGCCCGGGGCACCCTTCCAGCGGAAACACGCGGTCGCAGCTCAGGCACTGGAAGTAGTGCTTGTGCACGACCGCGTCAGGTTCGTCCGCGACCTCGTAGCGGTCCGCCTGTCCCGGCAGCGGCACCGCCACCAGGCCACCTTCCTGCAGCATGGCGCGGATATTGCGGTAGACCGTCGCGAGTCCAAGCGTCGGCACCGTGCGTTGCGCGGCGGCCAGGATCTCGGCAGGGCTCAGCGGCCGGGCGGCCTCGCGCAGCGCGCCCAGCACGGCCTCGCGTTGACGGGTCATGCGTTCCATAGCTAGAATGATAATGAAAATTCGTTCTCAATAAGGCGCGCCGTCGCTCGGCAGCGTCGCCGCAGCCCGTATTGTCGCCGCTATTGTCGTTGCCTGCGGCTTCCATTGCCGGCCCGCACACGCGGTACGGCATGACGGTGGCGGTGATCGCCTGTCTTCGCTCACTCTTCGTCCACATGTCCACGCCGATTTCATCGCCCGCGCGGGTACCCGCGCGCCGCGCTGCGCGACCCTTGCGCGCGGTTCATCCGCTGTCGCCGCTTGCCGCCGCGCTGTTCGCCGCTGCCGCGCTCGCCGAACCCACCGAGGCCGCGGAGCAGGAGGAGGCCGTGCTGCCCGAGGTCGCGGTGGTGACGTCCGGCGCCGCATCGTACAACCCGGATGAAGCCAGCGGCGCGACGCGCACCGACACGCCGCTGCGCGAAGTCCCGCAGGCGGTGCGCGTGGTGCCGCGCGCGATGATCGACGATATCGGCGCGACCCGGCTCGAGCAGACCTTCGACTATGTCAGCGGCATCGCGCGCCAGGACAGCTTCGGCGGCCTGTGGGACAACTTCGCGGTGCGCGGCTTCGCCGGCAACGAAAACACCGGCACCGGCTACCTGGTCAACGGCTTCGTCGCCAACCGCGGCTTCACCGCGCCGCGCGACGTCGCCACCATCGAGCGCGTCGAGGTGCTCAAGGGTCCCACCTCGTCGCTGTACGGCAGCGGCGAGCCGGGCGGCACGCTGAACCTGGTCACGAAGCAGCCGCAGTTCCAGCCGGCGCAGAACTACGAGCTGGAAGTCGGCAATCGCGACCGTTATCGTGTCGCCGCCGATGTCACCGGGCCGCTGGGCGAGAACGTCGCCGGCCGCCTGATCGCGGTGGGCGACCATCAGGGCAGCCAGCGTGCGTTCGTCGACAGCCAGCGCTATCTGCTGGCGCCCTCGCTGACGTGGACGCTCGGCGCCGATACGGTGATCCAGTACGCCGGCGAATGGCAGCGCTTCTCGACGCCGCTGGACCGCGGCATCGTCGCGGTCGACGGCCGACTCGACGCGATGGGCCGCAAGACGTTCCTCGGCGAGCCGGCCGACGGCGATATCCGCCTGGACAGCCAGTCGCACCAGCTCGGCGTCGAGCATCAGTTCTCCCCCGCGTGGAAGGGCCGGCTGTCGCTGGCCTATCGCGGCGGCTCGCTGGAAGGATATTCGACCGAGCCCTTCGCGCTGGCCGCCGACGACCGCACGCTGCGGCGCCAGCGGCGATACCGCGACTACCAGTCAGACGATACCGCGCTGCAGGCTGACCTGAACGGCCGCTTCGACACCGGCGCGCTGTCGCACACACTGCTGGTGGGCCTGGACGCCTATCGCTTCAGCAGCAGCCAGCTGCAGTTGCGCGGCAATCCGACCGCCGCGACGCCGTATCCGATCGACATCTACGAGCCGGTCTACGGATCGACGCCGCCGCCGCTGCTGCCGAACACCGATACGCACGAGCGGCAGACCAATCTCGGCCTGTACGCGCAGGACCAGATCGCCTTTGGCGAGCGCTGGCGCCTGCTCGGCGGGCTGCGCGTCGACTCGTATCGGCAGACGCTGGACAACCGCCTGCGCGGCACGCGCGTCGAGCAGGACCAGACCGCGGTGTCGCCGCGGCTGGGCCTCGCCTATCTGGCCAGCAACAACGTGACGCTGTTCGCCAATGCCAGCCGCTCCTTCCGTCCCAACCCGGGCAGCAACGCCGCCGGCGAGCCCTTCACGCCCGAGCGCGGCCGCGCGGTCGAGGCGGGCCTGAAGTTCGAGACCGACGATCGCCGCCTCGGCGCGACGCTGAGCGCGTTCACGATCCACAAGCGCAATGTGCTGACCGCCGATCCGGCCGATCCCTCGTTCTCGACCACCGCAGGCGAGGCGCGCAGCCGCGGCCTCGAACTCGATGTGGCGGGCCGCCTCGGCCAGCATTGGCGCGTGTCGGGCAGCGTCGCGCTGACCGATGCCGAGATCACCGCCGATACCCGGCTGCCGGCCGGCACGCCGCTGCGCAATATTCCGCGCACCAGCGCCAGCGCGCTGGCGGTCTACGAGGATGCGGCGCCGGTCGGGCAACGCTATGGGCTCGGCGCCGGCGTGCGCTACGTCGGCAAGCGCCCGGGGGACGCAGCCGACAGCTTCACGCTGCCGTCGTACACGCTGGTCGATCTGCTCGCCTACTGGCAGCTCAGCAAGCAGGCCCGGCTGACGCTGAACGTGCACAACCTGTTCGACCGGGACTACTACGCCAGTTCCTACAGCGCGCTGTGGATCGCGCCGGGAGCGGGGCGCACGGTCCGGCTCGGGCTGCGGCTCAGCTATTGACGCGATGAAACGGTCCGCTGCCATGCCCCCGCCTGCATCGATGCCAGCCGATTCACCGGATTCGCCGCGTTCGCCACGCCGCCGGCGCCTGCTGGGAGCCGGCGCCGCCGCGCTGCTGTCGCCGGCGCTGGCGCAAGGCAAGGGGACGGACACGGACGCGGACAAGAGAGCCGCAGCCGACCGCACCGTGCGCGTGATCGGCCCGTGGGAGCTGTCGAGCCTGGATCCGCTGCGCGGCGGCTATCTGTTCGCTCGCATGCACGTCGCCGAGACGCTGGTCGACTATGACGCCCAGGCCCGGCCCGTCGCCGGACTGGCGTCGCGCTGGCAGGTGTCCGGCGACGGGCTGGTTTGGCGCTTTGCGTTGCGCCAGGGCGCGCGCTTTCATGACGGCTCGCCGGTGCGCGCGGCCGACGTCGTGCAGGCGCTGCGGCGCGCGCTGCATCCGGCCGGCGTGCTCGGCCAGGCGCCGATCGCCGCGATTGATGTCGCGACCGATGCCGCGACCGACGCCGCGATCGACACCGAGCCTGGCGCGGTCGTCCGGATCCGTTTGCGCCAACCGTTTCCCGCGCTGCCGGCGCTGCTGTCGCACAGCAGCACGCAGATCCTCGCGCCCGCGTCCTTTGGCGCCGATGGCGCGGTCCGCGCGATCGTCGGCTCGGGCCCGTACCGCATCGTCACGCTGGAGCCGCCGCAGCGCTTCTCGGTGGCGGCTTTCGATGGCTGGCAGGGGCCAGTCCCGGCGGTGCGCCGGGCCAGCTATCTGGCGGTCGGACGCGCCGAGATGCGCGCGCTGATGGCCGAGGCGGGCCAGGCCGAACTGGCCTACGGCCTCGATCCCGGCAGCGTCGCGCGGCTGCGGCGCGGCGACGCGGTCCGCGTGCTGCAGCAGCCGATCCCGCGCACCACCGCGCTGAAGCTCAATGCCCGCCATCCGCTGCTCGCCGATCCGCGCGCGCGGCAGGCGCTGTCGCTGGCACTGGACCGGCGCGGCATCGCGCAGGCGGTGCTGCGAGAGCCGTCGCTGGCCGCGACGCAGCTGTTCCCGCCCGCGCTGGCCGGCTGGCACCGCGCCGAGTTGCCGGGACTCGCGCACGACCCCGTACGCGCCCGAGCGCTGCTCGCCGAACTGGGCTGGCGGCCCGGCACCGACGGCGTGCTGGCACGCGGCGGCAAGCGTTTCGCGCTGACGCTGCAGACCTTTCCCGATCGCCCCGAACTGCCGGTGATCGCCGCCGCGATCCAGGAGCAGCTGCGCCTGATCGGCATGCAGGTCCGCGTGGCGATCGGCAATTCCAGCGAGATCCCGCTGGGCCATCGCGACGGCACGCTGCAGATGGCGCTGATTGCGCGCAACTATGGCGCGGTGCCCGATGCCTTGGGCACGATTGCGCAGGACTTCGGCACGGCCGATGGCACCGGCGGCGATTGGGGCGCGATGGGCTGGTCGTCGGCGACGCTGACGCGCGCGCTGGCGGCGATGTCGTCGACCACGGACGCGACCCGTACGCAGGCGCTGCGCGCGCAGATCGCCGGCGCGCTGCACGAGGGCCTGCCACTGGTGCCCGTGCTCTGGTATCAGCAGACGCTCGCGGCCAGCCCGCATCTGGCCGGCGTGTCGATCGACCCGTTCGAACGCAGCTACCGGCTCACCGAATTGCAATGGACCCGATGACGCCACCGAATCCTCAGGCCACAGCGCTGGCCGCCACACCGGCCGCGGCAAGCGTCGCCGAATCCGCATCGGCACCGCACGATGCCGTGCTCCGGCGGCGCGCCACACCGGCCGCCCGGCTGATCGCTCGCGTGCTGCTGCAGCGCGGGGTGCAGGCCGCGGTCGTCGCCGCGCTGGTCGGCAGCCTCAGCTTCCTGATGATGCGGCTGCTGCCGGGCGACATGGCGTTCCGCATCGCCGCCGGCCGCTATGGCTACGACATGGTGACCGCGCAGGCCGCCGACGCGGTGCGGGCCGAACTGGCGCTTGACCAGCCGTGGTTCGACGGCCTGCTGGCGTGGTGGTCGCGGTTGCTGCACCTGGACCTTGGCACCTCGACGGTGACCGGCGCGCCGGTCGCCGCCGAGATCGCGCATCAGCTCGGCCATACGCTGGGGCTGGCGCTGGCCGCGCTGGCGGTGTCGACGCTGATTGCGCTACCGCTGGGCTTTGCCGCAGGCAGTCGCGCCGGCGGCCACACCGACCGCATCACGCTGGCGTTGTCGGTGCTGCTGCGTGCGCTGCCGCCATTCGTGCTGGGCATGCTGCTGGTGCTGGCGTTCGCGGTCGAGCTCGATTGGCTGCCGGCCGGGGGCCACGGCGAGCACGGCAGCTGGATCGCGCCGGCGCTGACGCTGGGGCTGGGCCTGGCCGCCACCGCGATGCGCGTCGCGCGCGATGCGATGGCCGGCGTGGTGGCGGCGCCGTACTGGCTGTTCGCGCGGACCAAGGGGCTGACGGACCGGGTCGCGATGGCGCGGCACGGCGTGCGCAATGCCGCGGTGCCGGTGGTCGCCTATCTCGGCGTGCAGCTGGTCTATCTGCTCGAGGGCGTGGTGGTGGTCGAGACGCTGTTCGCGTGGCCCGGCATCGGCCATGCGCTGGTGCATGCGATCTTCGGCCGCGATGTGCCGATGACCCAGGGCACCGCGTTGACGATGGGACTGCTGTTCGTGGTGTTGAACGCCGCGGTCGACCTCGCCTGCATGGCGATCGATCCGAGGCTGCGAGCGAGGGCGGCACGATGAGCGGAATGGCAAGCCTGAGCTTGAATGGCGTATCGGCGGCTGCCACGCCGCGGCGGCGAATCGCCTTGCTGCTGATCGTGCTGCTGGCCCTGTTCGCCGTGGTCGGCCCGTGGGCCACGCCACGCGAACCGTTCGAACAGGATCTGTACCGCGTACTGCAGGCGCCGACGATGGCCGAGCCGCTCGGCACCGATCATCTGGGCCGCAGCGTGCTGGCCCGCACCGCGCACGCCACGCGGCTGTCGCTGGGGCTCGCGCTGCTGTGCGTGCTGTCGGCCGCGCTGCCGGGCACGTTGCTTGGGCTGCTTGCCGCGTGGCGCGGCGGCTGGGTCGATCGCGTGGCGGGCGCACTGGCCGACGCGGTGCTGGCGCTGCCGGGACTGCTGCTGGTGCTGCTGCTGTCCGCGGTGGCGCCGGGCGCGATGTGGCCGTTGTATCTGGGGCTGTCGCTGGTGCTGTGGGTCGAGTATTTCCGCGTCGCGCGCGCCAGCGCGCGGATCGTGCTGCAGAGCCACCATGTCGAGGCCGCGCGCCTGCTCGGCTTCGGACCGCTGCATATCGTGCGCCGGCACCTGCTGCCCGAGCTGGCACCGGTGCTCGGCACGTTGAGCAGCTTCGGGCTTGGCGCGGCGGTGCTGGCGCTGGCCGCGATGGGCTTCGTCGGCATGGGCGTGCAGCCGCCGATGGCCGAGCTCGGCCTGATGATGACCGAGTTGCTGCCCTATGCGGCCGAGGCGCCGTGGGCCATCGCCAGCCCGATCGCGGTGCTGGCATTGGCGATTCTGGCGTTGGCACTGCTCAACGACCGCACGCGTGCCGGGGTGTCGTCATGAACGCGCGGAACGACATCCTCATCGAGGACTTGCACGGCGACCGCGCCGGACGCCTGCTCGGCGTGACGGACCTGTCGGTCGCGAGTGCTGCCGGCGTGCTGCTGCAGCGGGTGTCGTTCGAACTGCAGGCCGGCCGCGCGCTGACGCTGCTGGGCGAGACCGGTTCCGGCAAGAGCCTGCTGGCCCATGCCGTGATGGGCTCGCTGCCCTCCGGCCTGCGCGCGAGCGGGCGCCTCGCCGGCGATGGCTGGCAATGCGAGGCCGGCGATAGGCGGGCGCGGCGGCCGCTATGGGGCCGCGAGCTGGCGCTGCTGCCGCAGGAGCCGTGGTTTGCGCTGGACCCGCTGATGCGCGTCGATGCGCAACTGGCGGAGACCTATCGCTGGGTCGCCGGGCAGTCGCGACAGCGCGCCGCGCACCACGCCGCGCAGGCGCTGCGCGCGGTCGGGCTCGGGCATGCGGCGCGCGCCTGGCCGACCGCCTTGTCGGGCGGCATGGCG
>MTEU01005177.1_pt4 | contig 9883 bp, 6 predicted proteins | sample 1042701 | NCBI WGS metagenome assembly MTEU01 (sample SAMN06185813, study PRJNA358809) | soil metagenome | isolation source: naturally attenuated soil | place: India | collected 2015-05-23
CAGTACTTTCTAAGGCGAAACAAAGCCACTATCTCATCGAGGGTCTCATGAAGGATATCTACGTCAAGTTCGGTAATCCCGCCATCAAGGGTGAATCCCAGGACAAGGACCACAAGGACTGGATCGAAGTCCTCAGCTGGGAGCACAACATCAAGCAGCCGCGTTCGGCGACCGCTTCGACCGCTGGCGGTCACACCGCCGAGCGCTGCGAGCACGGCGAAATGATCTTTACCAAGGACATGGACGTGGTGAGCCCGCTGCTGTATCAGCACGCGTCGGGCGGCACGACCTTCGACGAGGTCACGATCGACTTCATGCGCGCTGACGGCGAAGGCAAGCGCGTCAAGTATCTGGAAATCAAGCTGAAGAACGCGATCCTGGGCGCGGTGGATGCGAAGGTCGCGGCCGAAGGCCTGCCGACCGACAAGTTCTCGCTGAAGTACGCCGCGGTGCAGTGGAAGTACACCCAGCAGAAGATCGGCGGCAACCAGGGCGGCAACTCGCAGGGCGCCTGGAGCCTGACCAAGAACGACAAGACCTACTCGGTCTGATGCCGTTCCTTGGGGGCGATGCTGGCCGATGATCGGTTGAAGCGGATGCCGGCATCCTGGCGATTCGGCGCGGCAACGCGCGGGTTGCCGGGGTGCCGGCGCTTGCCATGAAAGGTTTCGAACCGAGTCTGCTCGACAAGCTGTTCGACGACGAGCCCCACGCGCCTCTGCCCACCGCGATGCGGCAGCTGACGCTCGAGGAGCTGAAGTCGACGGTGGCGCGCGACATCGAGGCGTTGCTCAATACGCGCATCGTGATCGACGAAGCGCAGTTGAGCGGCCTGCCGGAGTGCAAGCGTTCGCTGCTGACGTACGGGCTCAATGATTTCGCCGGGCTCAGTCTGGCCAGCTACTACGACCGCAACTACATCTGCCAGTCGCTGACCAAGGCCATCGAGCGCCACGAGCCGCGGCTGCGCAATGTCACCGTGTCGCTGGATGTCAGCGAGCGCAACACCAATGCGTTGTGCTTCGGCATCACCGCCATGCTGCTGGTGGGGCCGGCGCGGGAGCCAGTGAGCTTCGATGCGTTGCTGCAGCCGTCGACGCTGCAGTACTCGGTGACGCGCGGACGAACCTGACAAGGCGGGCGCATGGCCCCTGATCCATGAACGGGTCATTGTCCCAAGCCATGCCCGAGCCAATCCGACCCGCCACCGCCACGCACCGACCGCCGAGCAGCCATGGAAGAGCTACTGCCTTACTACGAGCGTGAACTGGCCTACCTGCGCCGGTATTCGCGCGACTTCGCCGAGCGATATCCGAAGATCGCGGGGCGGCTCGCCATGTCGGCCGACGGTTGCGACGATCCGCACGTCGAGCGGATGGTCGAGTCCTTCGCCTTCCTGACGGCGCGCATCAGCAAGAAGCTCGACGACGACTACCCGGAACTGACCGAAGCGCTGCTGGAGGTCATGTATCCGCATTACCTGCGGCCGTTTCCGTCCTGCTCCATCGCGCACTTCGACGTCCGTGGCGCGGCCGCGCAGTTGTCCGCGCCGATGACGGTGCCGCGCGGCACGATGCTGAGCACGCGGCCGGTCAACCGGGTCGAATGCCGCTTTCGTACCGCGTACGACGTGACGTTTGCCCCGGTCCGCATTGCCGAGGCCAGCTATCGGGGCGCGGCGGTGGCGCCGGCCGCCACCGTGCTGCCCAAGGGCGCAACCGGTGCATTGACGGTCTCGCTCGAATACCAGGGCGAGCGGGGCGGTTTCGACACGCTGGCGCTCGATACGCTGCGGGTCTATCTGGACGGCGAGCCGTCCTTCGTCGCCGCGCTCGGCGACGCGCTGTTCCTGCATACCGCGGCAGCGTATCTGGAAGGCCCGAGGCCCGGCGTCTGGCAGCGGCTGTCCGCCGTGCCGCTGCGCGAGGTGGGTTTTGCCGCCGACGAGGCGCTGATCGACACGCCGGCGCGCTCGCATCCCGCCTACCGGCTGCTGTCCGAACACTTCGCCTTCGCCGAGAAATTCAATTTCCTCGACATCGACCTGGCGGCACTGTGGCGCGCGCTGGGGCCGGCCGGCGGCAACACCCGGCGCCTGCAGCTGCATCTGGTGATGACGGACATCCGCAGCGACTCGCACACCGCGCGCCTGCTGGAGAGCCTGCAGGCCGAGCATCTGCGGCTGCATTGCACACCGGTGGTCAACCTGTTCGCACAGAAGGCCGACCCGATCCGCATCGAGCATACGGCCAGCGCCTATCCGGTGGTGGCCGACGGCCGCCGCGCGCACGGCTACGACATCTATTCGATCGACCGCGTTCATCTGGTGCGCGAGACCGCCAATGGCAACGACGTGATCGAATTCCGGCCGTTCTATTCGCTGCACCACGCCGACGATCCGAACCGCGCTGGCCATTTCTGGCTGGCGCGGCGCGACGAGCTGGTGGCGCGCCGCAGTCCCGGCTACGAAACCGAGATCTCGATCGTCGACCTGGATTTCGATCCGGCGCAGCCGCAGACCGATACGCTGAGCATCGACGTCACCTGCACCAATCGCGATCTGCCGGCCAGCCTGTCGTTCGGCCATGCCGACGGCGATCTGACGATGGAAGGTACGTCGATCGCGCGGCAGATCACGTTCCTGCGCAAGCCGACGCCGTCGCTGCGGCTGCCGGGCGGCCGCGCGGCGCAATGGCGCCTGATCTCGCTGCTGGCGCTGAACCATCTGTCGCTGGTGCAGGACGGCCTGCCGGCGCTCAAGGAGATGCTGCGCCTGCATGACCTGGCCCGCAGCGGCATCTCGGCGCGGCAGATCGAAGGCATCGTCGGACTGGACTATCAGCCTACCACCCAGTGGCTGGCCGGCAAGCCGTTCGCGACGTTCGTGCGCGGCCTGCAAGTCCGCCTGACGCTGGACGAGGAAGCCTTTGTCGGCACCGGCCTGCACCGCTTCATCCGCGTGATGGACCATTTCTTCGGTCTGTACGTCCATCTGAACAGCTTCGTGCAGCTCGTCGCCGTCTCGCGCCGCACCGGCAAGGAATTGATCCAATGCGTTCCCCGAAGCGGCGAATCGATCCTGGTGTGATACGGCGGCTGCTGCGGCAGCCGTATCGCTTCCAGTTCTTCCAGGCGGTGCGGCTGCTGCAGATCCAGTTCGCCCGCCAGGGCCGGGCGCAGGGCGATGCCAATGGCGCCGTGCATGGCGCGGCCAACGGCGTGGCGAATCGCGCGGTGAACGGGGCAGTGAACGGGGCAGTGAACGGCAACGCCATCGCGCGCGTCGCCGACACGCCCGAGCATCAGCTCGCCACGCGCGTGCGCTTTCCCAACGCGCTGTCGCTGTCGTTCCCGGCCAGCGAAATCGTGCACATCGAGGCGGGCAACCTCGCCAAGGAGGCGCTCGACAGCGATGCCGGCTTCGCCGAGGCGCTGGCACAACGCCCGCTCGACGACGTGGCCGTGACGCCGGCCTTCTTCGGCATGCTGGGCGGGCAGGGCGCGCTGCCGCTGCACTACACCGAAGTGGTCGCCGAGCGCGAGACGATGCGTCGCGACGGGGCCGCGCGCGCCTTCTTCGATATCTTCTCGAACCGCGCCGCCGCGCTGTTCTATCTGGCGTGGAAGAAATATCGGCTGCCGTTCCAGCACGAGGTCGACCGCACGCGCCACTACCTGCCGCTGCTGCTGTCGCTGGCCGGCGTCGCGGATGCGGGCGTCCGCCGCGGCCTGCGCGAGACGCCGGGGACCATCCACGACGAAGCGGTCGCCGGCTATGCGACGGCAGTGCGGCATCGGCCGATGTCGGCGTCGTATCTGCAGCAGGTGCTGGCCGATTATTTCCGCGTGCCCTTCCGCGTCGAGCAGTTCGTCGGCGGCTGGTATCGGGTGCCGCCGTCGCAGTGGTCGCGGCTGGGCGGCGTCAACAACGTGCTCGGCGCCACCGCGCTGGCGGGCCAGCGGGTCTGGCAGCGCGATCTGCGCGTGCGCGTGTGGATCGGGCCGCTGGCGCGCGAGCAGTACCGCGCCTTCCTGCCCGGCGCCGAGGGCGCGCTGGCGCTGCGCAAGATGCTGACCGTGCTGGGCGGCGCCACGCTCGAATACGAAGTCAAACCGATCCTGCGCCGGCAGGACGTGACCGGGTCCCGGCTCGGCGCCGCAGGCAGCGGCCATGTCGGCTGGGACACCTTCCTCGTTTCGCGACCCGCCACGCAGGATCGCAGCGACGCGCATTACACGCTGTCGCCCATTCATTGATAGACCGGAGCCGAGCCATCATGGCCACCCCCTTGAAGACGCTGATCGCCAAGCTCAATGCCACCAGCCGGCAGGCCGCCGAACGGGCCGCCTCGCTGTGCATGGCGCGCGGCCACTATGAGGTCGACCTGGAGCATCTGTTCCTGGCGCTGCTGGAGAATCCCCGCAGCGACGTGTCGGTCGCGGCCAGGGCGAGCGGCATCGATCCGGCCGCGCTGCAAAGCGACCTGGACAGGGAGCTGGGCCGCTTCCAGACCGGCAATGGACGCACGCCGGCGTTCTCGCCGTGGCTGCCGAAGCTGTTCGAGCATGCCTGGCTGATCGCCTCGCTCGATTCGCAGACCACGCGCATCCGCTCCGCTCATCTGTTGCTGGCGCTGCTGACCGAGCCGAGCCTGGCGCCGCTGGCCGAGCGCGGCTCCAAACGTTTCGGCCAGTTCCCGGTCGAGCGCCTCAAGCATGAACTGGCCGCCTTGACCAAGGGCTCGGAAGAGGCCGAGCAGGCCGTGGCATTCGCGGACGCGGGCGCCGCGGCGGCCGAGGAGCCCTCGGGGCAGGGCGCGCTGTCGAAGACCCCGGCGCTCGACCAGTACACCGTCGACCTGACCGCGGCGGCACGCGACGGCCGCATCGATCCGGTGATCGGCCGCGACGCCGAGATCCGCCAGATGATCGACATCCTGATGCGCCGCCGGCAGAACAACCCGATCCTGACCGGCGAGGCCGGCGTCGGCAAGACCGCGGTGGTCGAAGGGCTGGCCTTGCGCATCGCCGCCGACGACGTGCCGCCGCCGCTGCGCGGCGTCGCACTGCGTACGCTTGACATGGGCCTGCTGCAGGCGGGCGCAAGCGTCAAGGGCGAATTCGAGAACCGTCTGCGCAACGTGATCGACGAGGTCAAGCGCAGCCCGCAGCCGATCATCCTGTTCATCGACGAGGCGCACACCATCATCGGCGCGGGCGGCCAGGCGGGCCAGAACGACGCCGCCAATCTGCTGAAGCCCGCGCTGGCGCGCGGCGAGCTGCGTACGATCGCGGCCACGACCTGGGCCGAATACAAGAAGTACTTCGAGAAGGATGCCGCGCTGGCGCGGCGCTTCCAGGTCGTCAAGGTCGAGGAACCGGACGAGGCGCTGGCCTCGGCGATGCTGCGCGGCATGGTCGGCCTGATGGAGCGGCACTTCGACGTGCGCGTGCTCGACGAGGCGATCACCGAGGCGGTGCGGCTGTCGCACCGCTATATCAGCGGCCGGCAGTTGCCGGACAAGGCCGTCAGCGTGCTCGACACCGCCTGCGCCAAGGTGGCGCTGGCGCAGAGCGCGACGCCGGCCGAAATCGAGCAGGACCAGAAGGCGCTGGAGCGCCTGACCGTCGAGATCGGCGCGCTGCAGCGCGAGCTGACGACCGGCGGACAGCATCAGGCGCGGCTGGCGGAACTGCAGAAGCAGGAGCAGGCGCTGCGCGAGCGCATTGCCACGGGTAACGAACGGCTCGCACGCGAACGGGAGCTGGTCGAACGGATTGTCGCGCTGCTGCGCTCGAGGGATGCAGGTACGGCGGAGGCCGCTAATGCTGCTGATGCTGCTGATGCCGCTGCGACGGGCCATGACGCCGCCGTTGACGAAGCCGAGCCGGTCGCTGCCAACAGCGATATCGCGCCCGCCGCTGGGCGCCGTCGCAAGGCCGCCGCGCCGGCGGCCCCGGCCGACGAACTGTCGCGCCTGAAGGCCGAACTGCGCGAACTGCAGGGCGAAACGCCGCTGGTGCCGATCCAGGTCGACGGCCAGGTCGTTTCCGAGATCGTCTCGGCCTGGACCGGCATTCCGCTGGGCCGCATGGTCAAGGACGAGCTGCACACGGTGATGAACCTGAAGCCGCTGCTCGAGGAGCGCGTGGTCGGCCAGCCGCACGCGCTCGAAGCGGTGGCGCAGCGCGTGCGTACCGCGGCGGCCAATCTGGAGGACCCGCACAAGCCGCGCGGCGTGTTCCTGTTCGTCGGCCCGTCCGGCGTTGGCAAGACCGAGACCGCGCTGGCGCTGGCCGACATCCTGTACGGGGGCGAGCGCAAGCTGATCACCATCAATATGAGCGAGTACCAGGAGGCCCACAGCGTGTCGGGACTCAAGGGCTCGCCGCCGGGCTATGTTGGCTATGGCGAGGGCGGGGTGCTGACCGAGGCGGTGCGGCGCAACCCGTACAGCGTGGTGCTGCTCGACGAAATCGAGAAGGCGCATCCGGACGTGCTGGAGATGTTCTTCCAGGTCTTCGACAAGGGCTGGATGGAGGACGCCGAGGGCCGGACCATCGACTTCCGCAACACCATCATCATCCTGACCTCGAACGCGGGCTCGACCTCGATCATGCAGGCCTGCCTCAACAAGTCGGCCGAAGAACTGCCGGACGCCGACGCGCTGACCGAGGCGCTGCGCCCGACGCTGTACAAGGCCTTCAAGCCCGCATTTATCGGGCGGACCAAGGTGGTGCCGTACTACCCGATCAGCGACGACACGCTGGTCGAGATCATCGAGCTGAAGCTGCGCCGCATCGGCGAGCGCGTTCAGCAGAACCACCGCGCCGTCTTCGAATGGGATGACGCCGTGACCGAGGCGGTGCTGCAGCGCTGCACCGAGGTCGATACCGGCGCGCGCGCGGTCGACCATATCCTGAACGGCACGCTGCTGCCCGAGATCGCGCAGTCCGTGCTGGCGAAGATGGCGCAGGGCGAGGCGATCCAGAAGATCAAGGTCGGCGTCAACAAGAACGGCGGCTTCCGCTACAAGATCAATTGAGGCCAATTGAGTCAATTGAGTCAATTGAGTCAATTGAGTCAATTGAGTCAATTGAGTCAATTGAGTCGATTGACACCGTAATTCACAGTCGAGGCAGCGATGGGCGTACTGACCGATATGGCGCATGAACTGGCGGCGCAACTGCGCGCCGCCTTCCGCCAGCACGACCGGCTGCTGCGGCTAGCGACGCCGCTGGGCGAGGACGTGCTGCTGGCCGAGCGTCTGCTCGCGCGCGAACAGCTCGATGGCGGCGGTTTTCGTATCGAGCTGTCGGCGCTGTCGGACGACGCGAAGCTCGATCCGGCCGCCTTGCTCGGCCAGCCGGTGCGCATCGATCTGCTGACGCAGCTCAGCCGCGACAAGCCGCGCGCGTTGCACGGCCATGTGACGGTGTTCGAGCGCGTCGGCGCCAATGGCGGCCTGGCGCGCTACCGGCTCGTGATCGAGCCGTGGCTGGCCTTCCTGCGGCATCGGCGCGACAGCTTCCTGTTCCAGGACATGTCGGTGATCGAGGTCGTCGACAGCGTGCTCGGCGACTACCGCGGGCAGGGCAAGCTGGTGCCGGAATGGCGCTGGGCGGTGGCCGAGGCCGCGATCTATCCGAAGCGCAGCGTGGTGACGCAGTACGACGAGTCGGATTTCGATTTCGTGACGCGGTTGCTGGCCGAGGAAGGGCTGTTCTACTACTTCGAGCACGAGGCTGCCGATGGCGACGCCCTCGGCCTGCATCGGATGGTGATCGCCGATCGCAACGACGTATTCAAGGACAACACTCAGGCCAGCATCCGCTTCGGCCGTGCCGATGCGACCGCTTCGGAGGACGTGATCACCGAATGGCAGGGCGAGCGCCAGTGGCAGACCAATGCGGTCGAACTGGCGACCTGGGACTATCGCACCGCGTCACTGCGCAGCGCCACGCTGACCACCCACCACGACAACGGCGAGCAGGCCACCGCGCTGACCGATACCGACTATGTCGGCCAGTACGCGTTCGAGGACGCCGAGCAGGCGCAGCGCATCGCGCGCATCGCGATGGAATCGCTCGAGGTCCGCAACAAGGCATTCCATGGCGGCGGCACGGTCCGCACGCTGGCGCCGGCGACCACGTTCTCGCTGCTGGACCATTACGAGCACGATGGTGACGAGGAAGACGGCCGCCGCTTCGTGCTGCTTTCGGTCACGCACGAGGCCCGCAACAACTTCAACGAGGGATTCGGCCAGGCCTTGCTGGCGATGACGGGCCTGGCCGCGGCCGGGGACAACGAGACGCTGCCGCTGTACCGCAACCGCTTCACCGCCGTGCGCGCGAGCGTGCCATACCGACCGGCGCTGCGCGGCGAGGACGGCCGACTGCTGCATCCGCGTCCCACCGTGCGCGGCAGCCAGACTGCGCTGGTCGTCGGCGACGGCGGACCGGTTCACACCGACCGCGATCACCGCGTCAAGGTCCAGTTCCACTGGCAACGCGGCGGCCGTTCGGCCAGCCGCCAATCCCACCCGGCCGGCGACGACAACGCCCGGGCCGAGTCCGCACTGGGCTGCTGGCTGCGCGTTGCCACGCCGGTGGCCGGCGACAACTGGGGCGGCGTCGCGCTGCCGCGCGTTGGCCAGGAAGTGGTGGTCGAGTTCGTCAACGGCGATATCGACCGGCCGGTGGTCGTCGGCGCGGCCTACAACGGCGCCGGCGAGCCCGACGCGCAGATCAACAAGCAACAGGCCGGCGCCGCCAACGCGACCGGCAATGCGCCCGCCTGGTTCGCCGGTGACGGCAAGAACGACAAGGCGCACGCACACAACGCCGTAATGTCCGGCATCAAGACGCAGGCGCTGTCCGCGAGCCAGACCGGCAACGGCGGCTACAACCAGCTGGTGTTCGACGACACCGAGGGCCAGAGCCGCACGCTGCTGTCGACCACGCAGGCCGCGACGTCGCTGACGCTGGGCCACCACCTGTTCCAGCGCGACAACGCCCGCGAGGCGGACCTGGGCCACGGCGCGGCGCTCGCCACCGACGCTTCCGGCAGCGTCCGCGCCGGCTCCGGGCTGCTGATCGCCGCCGAAGATGGCAGCGTCACGCAACCGCTGCTGCAAAGCGAACAGGCCGCGACGCAGGTCGAAGACAGCCTGGAGCTCGCCCGCACGCTGGCGCAGCAGGCGTCCAAGCAGAAGGCCGCGCTGCCCGGTGAGCAGGCCGCCGATACGCTGCCGGCGCTCGAATCGCTGAAGCAGAGCGCCGAAGTCCTGCGCACTGAAGCGAAGGCTGAGGATGGCGGCTCGACGATCGCCTACAGCAAGCCGCATCTCGTGGTGTCTGGCCCGAAGGGCGTGGCGCTGTCGACGCCGGCCGATGCGGTGCTCGTCGCGGGCACCAATGCCACGCTGGTGGCCGGGGAACATTTCAATCTGGCGGCAGGCGGCAATCTCGCCGTCGCGGTGGCCGATGGCCTTAGCCTGTTTACCGATGGGCAGGGGGGCTCGGGCTCCGGCTCAAGCTCTGGTTCCACCGGCCAAGGTACGCAGACCGGGCAAAAGGGCGGCGACGCGAAAGGCATGGCCTTGCACGCGGCCGCCGGCAAGGTCGAAGTCGCCAGCCTGACCGGCGCCAGCCGCTACGCCGCCGAACGCACGGTGACGATCGCCTCGACGCAGGCCACTGTCACGGTCGAGGGCAAGCAGCACGTGCTGCTGAACGCCGCCGGGGCGCAGATTCGCGTGCTGGGCGGCAAGATCGAGCTGCATGCGCCGGGGAAGGTGGAGTTCAAGGGGGCGGGGCATCGGTTTGTGGGGCCGGGCGGTGCCGAGGCGAACAATTCGCTGGCCAAGGGCGACCTGGGGCT
>MTEU01004892.1_pt2 | contig 9875 bp, 9 predicted proteins | sample 1042701 | NCBI WGS metagenome assembly MTEU01 (sample SAMN06185813, study PRJNA358809) | soil metagenome | isolation source: naturally attenuated soil | place: India | collected 2015-05-23
GCGGACCATGGCAGCACTCTGGCCGGCCAGGTCGCCCGCGAGCTGGTGCTGTTTCTGCGCCGCCCCGGCGGGCAGTCGCAGTTCAGTGAGGTGTTGCGCAGTCAGAACCGCGCCCAAGGGGCGCTGCGCAAACTGCTCGACCGCCTCCACGCCGACCCCGGCGCGCCCCACCGCCTGGAAGGCATGGCCGAGTCGATCGGGGTCACGCCGCGCCACCTGTCGCGGCTGTTCCGCCAGCAGCTCGCCACCACGCCCGGCGCCTACCTGACCCGACTGCGCCTGGAGCAGGCCCGCCTGGCGCTGGTGGCCAGCGAGCGGTCGCCGCCGCTGGAACCACTGGCACGGCAGTGGCGACTGGGCGGCGCGGAGCAGCTGAGACGCCTGTTCCAGCGCCACTACGGCATTTCGCCCAGCCTCTACTACCAGCGCTTCGGCCCCAAGGGCCCGGTCGCGACATCGACAGCCACCACACCCCGACTCTCGAACGATGGATGAGCGCCCCCAGGAGGCCACCATGCCCTTCAACGTCATGCTGCTGTCGCTGTGCCAGGCCCTGCTGGTGAGTGGCAACATTCTGCTGATCGCGGTTTCGCCGCTGATCGGCGCACGTCTCGCTCCCGACCCGGCCTGGTCCACGGCACCGGTCGCCACCCAGTGGCTGGGGCTGATGTGCGCCACCATCCCCGCCTCGCTGATCATGGCGCGACTGGGGCGCAAGCGCGGCTTCCTGCTCGGCAACCTGCTGGGACTGGCCGGTGTGGTCGTGGCCGCCCAGGCCCTGGTAACCGAGGCCTTTACGCTGTTCATGCTGGGCACCTGGCTGATCGGCATCGGCATCGGCTTCGGTCAGCTGTATCGCTTTGCCGCGGTGGAAGCCGCGCCGCTGGCCCTGCGCGACCGGGCCATCGGCCTGGTCATGGGCGGCGGCGTGCTGGCCGCCTTCTTCGGCCCGTGGCTGGCCCGCATCAGTCGCGAAGCGGCCGTCACGCCTTTCCTCGGCAGCTTCATCGGTCTGGGTGTGCTCTACCTGGTGGCCCTGCTGGTGCTGCTGGCGACCCGGCTGCCACCGGCCGAGCAAACCCATGGTGACGGCCAGCCGCGGCCGCTCGGCGACATCCTGCGCCAGCCGGTGTTCGTGGTGGCGGTGCTCTCGGCGCTGATCGGTTACGGCGTGATGAACCTGGCGATGACCGCCACGCCGCTGGCCATGGCCGGCGCCGGCCACCACTTCGATCACGTCGCCACCACGATCCAGTGGCACGTGCTGGCGATGTTCCTGCCCTCGTTCTTCACCGGGCATCTGACCGCACGCTTCGGCGCACCGCGCATGATCGTCGCCGGCTGCGTGCTGCTGGCGGCGAGCGGCCTGGCCGCCCAGGTCGAGGCCGGCGTGGCGGGCTTCCACTTCGCCTTGATCCTGCTCGGGCTGGGCTGGAACTTCACCTTCCTGCCCGCCACCGGGCTGCTCACCGAGACGTACCGGCCGGTGGAGAAGGCCCGTACCCAGGCTGCCAATGAATTCCTGGTGTTCTCCACCGTGGCCGTCACCGCGCTGCTGGCCGGGCCGCTGGTCAACCAGCTCGGCTGGGCGCTGCTCAACGCCCTGCTGGTGCCGCTGTCGCTGGTTCCCATCGCGCTGCTCGGCTGGCAACGCCTTGCCAGACGCCGCCAAGACCCTCACATTAGCGGCTGACACTGCTGTGAAGGGATTCCTCGCCAATGCGCAAGTCGCTCACCCGGGAGCTGACCAACCTGATCGAACGTGGCCGCGACCGCCAGCTGCGGCTGGCGGTCACCGGGCTTTCGCGTTCGGGCAAGACCGCCTTTCTCACTTCGCTGGTCAATCAGCTGCGTCATGCCGGGCTCGAGGCACGGCTCGACCTGATGCCGGCCGCCCGTGAAGGGCGTCTGCTGGGGGCCCGCCGGGTCAGTCAACCCGACCTGGGCGTGCCGCGCTTTCCCTACGACCAGGCCATGGCGGCGCTGGATGCCGAGCCGCCGCGCTGGCCCGAGCCCACCCGCGGCATCAGCGAACTGCGCCTGTCGATCCGCTATCGCCCGGCCAGACGCGCGCTGCTGCGCGCCGACACCGCCGAGCTCAATCTCGATCTGTTCGACTACCCCGGTGAGTGGTTGCTCGACCTGCCGCTGCTGGGTCACGACTATCTGAGCTGGAGCCGCGCCATGCTGGCCGGTGCCGGCGAGCAGCGCCGCGCCCTGCTGGCCGAATGGGAGCGCGTCGCCGCCGGGCTCGACCCCGCCGCCGAGGCCAACGAGGCCGAACTGGCCGAGGTGGCCGCACTCTACGCCCACAGCCTGCAGGCGGCCCGCGAGGCGGGCTTCGCCAACCTGCAGCCGGGCCGCTTCCTGCTGCCGGGCGACCTGGAAGGCGCTCCGGTGCTGCAGTTCTTTCCGTTGCCGGCACTGGCAGATGCCGACGATTCAGCGCTGGCCAAACTGCCCCCGGAGAGCGTCTACGCCACCCTCGCCGCCCGTTTTCGCCACTATCAGCAGCATATCGTGCGCCCCTTCTATCGCGACCACTTCCGCCGCTTCGACCGTCAGATCGTGCTGGTGGACGTGCTCGGCGCGCTGAATGCCGGCCCGGAGCGCTTCGAGGATCTCTCCCAGGCACTCGCCACGCTGATGCAGAGCTTCGATTACGGCAAGCGCAGTCTGCTCTCGCGACTGTTCTCGCCGCGTATCGACAGGCTGGCCATCGCCGCCACCAAGGCCGATCACGTCACCCCGGAGCAGCATGCCAACCTGACCACCCTGCTCGAGGCCCTGCTGGCCGAACCGCTGCAGGACCTGCGCTACGCCAACGTGCCGGTCAAGGCGCTGTCATTGGCGGCGATACGGGCCACCGAAGCGCACGAGGTGAGCCACAGGAACGAGCGCAGCCCGGCGCTGCGCGGTACTACCCTGGCGGGAGAAGAGGTGCTGGTGTTTCCCGGCGAGGTGCCGGCGAAGCTGCCCGAGCCCGGGTTCTGGGCTCGCCAAGGGTTCGACTTCCGCGCCTTTCGCCCCGCCCCGCGGGAGGGCGGCGCCCTGCCCCACATCCGGCTCGATGCCGCCCTGGACTGGTTGATCGGAGACAAGCTGCAATGAGCGATCGTCGTCACGAGCCGCCGGGGGACGACCCGCGTCCGGCTCGCCGTTTCACGCTCGACGAGCCGGCCACGCCGGGCCCGGAGATACCGCGGCCGCGGCTCGACTTCGACAGCCATCTGCCCTCCCGGCCGTTGGAAGAAGAGGCTCCCGTCAGCCGCGCCGAGCGCGACCTGGAGGCCAGCCTCGGACGCCCGCGCAAGCGCCGCTGGGGGCTGCTGACGCTGCTCGGCGGCGGCATCGTACTGGGCAGCGTCGAACTGGCCTTGCGCCTGCCGGAGGCCCTGCTCGGCGGCGACTGGCTCAGCGGCGGCTGGCATCTGCTGGGGCTCGGTGCCATCGCCCTGGGTGCCGGAGCGCTGCTGCGTGAGGCATGGCGGCTGCGTCGGCTGAAACGCCACGATGCCCTGCGCAGCCGCCTGGCCCGGCTGCCCGAGGCCGACGCGGCGGAAGCGCTGAGCCTGGCCAAGGTGCTCAAGCAGCAGCTCGGGCTCGACGACGATCATCCCCACTGGCAGGCCTTCCTTGCCGCCCGGGAGCCGCATCACGGCGGCGCGGAAATTCAGCAGCTGCTGGCCCACCATCTGCTCGCGCCCCGCGACCGCCAGGCCCGGCGCCTGATCTCGCGCATGTCAGGCGAAACGGCGGTAATGGTGGCGGTCAGCCCGCTGACGCTGGTCGACATGTTCCTGGTGGCGTGGCGCAACCTGGCGATGATCGATCGCCTGTGCCGCCTCTACGGGCTGGAACTGGGCTATGCCAGCCGCCTGCGCCTGCTGCGCAACGTGCTCTACAACATGGCCTTCGCCGGGGCCACCGAGATGGCCAGCGATGCGGGGGTGGAGCTGCTCTCGCTCAATCTGGCCGGGCGCCTCTCGGCGCGGGCCGGCCAGGGCATGGGGGTGGGGCTGCTCACCGCCCGCCTCGGCCTGCGCACCCAGCGCCTGACCCGCCCACTGGTGTTCGGCGAGAGTGAGGCGCCGCGCATGGCCGATCTGCGCAGCGAGCTGTGGCAGCAGTTGAGACGGCTGGAAAAGCAGGAGTGATGCCGGGATCCGACCCTCCCTTGACCCGGATCATGACACTCTCTGCTCAAGGGTCTAGGCTCTTGAATATGGACAGCTCAACAACATAAGGAAACCACCATGTTCAAATCGATCCTGGTTCCCGTCGATGGCTCCGAGGGCGCCAAGAAAGCGCTCGACGTCGCCTGCCAATTGGCCACTCAGGCCGACGCCACACTACATCTCCTGCATATCCCCGAGGAGCTCTCCCACGAGACGACGCTGGTCTGGGGCATCGGTGCCATCGCCATCGAGGCCTCCCGCACGGAGCGGGAAGACATCGGCCGGCAGGTCGTCGAAAAGGCAGCCGAAGCCGCGCGTGCCAATGGCGTGTCCCAGGTAGAGACCGTCGTCGGCCAGGGCGATCCGGCACGTACCATCGTCAGCGAGGCGCGGCGGCGCGGCGTCGAAGCCATCGTCATGGGCAGTCGCGGCCTGAGCGACCTGCGCGGGCTGGTGGTGGGCAGCGTGTCGCACAAGGTCAGCCATGTGGCCGAGTGCACGGTGATCACCGTACGCTGAAGCCGTAACGTCGGCATGCACACAGGTCGCCTGCCTGGGCAGGCGACCTGTGTCTTTAACGGAACAGGCGGCTCAGGCCAGGCGCTTCTCCGTCTCGCGGTCGAACATGACCGCCCGCCCCATGTCGATACGCAGCGTGAGCCGCTCGCCCGCCTTCACCCGACACTTGGGCCCGACCCGGGCCGTGGCCTCGCCGTCACCCAGCTTCAGCTGCAGCAGGATGTCCGCCCCGGTGGGTTCCACCACCGTGATGCGCGGCGTGAGTGCCACCCCCTCGGCGTACTCGCCGAGCCGCGCGTCGTCCTCGGTGAAGTGCTCGGGGCGCAGCCCCAGGATCACGCGCTCGCCGACCTTTTCGCCCAGCGCCGGGGTTTCACGCTCCTGCGGCCAGGGCAGCTCCAGCGTCTCTTCTCCCGGCGTCTCCACGCGCAGCCGGTACGCCCCGCTCCCGCCCACCAGCGTGGCGCTGATGAAGTTCATCGACGGCGAGCCCATGAAGCCGGCGACGAACAGGTCGACAGGATCGTTGTAGACCTCGTCGGGCGAGCCGAGCTGGAGGATGCGACCGTCGCGCATCACTGCGATGCAGTCGGCCAACGTCATCGCCTCGATCTGGTCGTGGGTGACGTAAACGATGGTGGTGCCCAGGCGCTGGTGCAGCTTCTTGATCTCGGTGCGCATGTCCACGCGCAGCTTGGCATCCAGGTTGGAGAGCGGCTCGTCGAACAGATAGACCTTGGGCTCGCGCGCCAGTGCGCGGCCCATGGCGACTCGCTGGCGCTGGCCGCCGGAGAGCTGCGAGGGCTTGCGCTCGAGCAGATGCCCGATCTGCAACAGGTCGGCGACCCGCTCCACCGCCGCCTCGCGCTCGGCCTTGGGCACCTTGCGCATCTCCAGGCCGAAGCTGATGTTCTGACGCACGGTCATGCTCGGGTAGAGCGCATAGGACTGGAACACCATGGCGATGTCGCGCTCCGCCGGGGTCTGCCAGGTTACGCTCTCGCCGGCGATGCGGATTTCGCCGGAGGTGACCGGCTCGAGCCCGGCAATGGCGTTCATCAGCGTCGACTTGCCGCAGCCCGAGGGCCCCACCAGGATCAGAAACTCCCCCGAGTCGATTGCCAGACTGACGTCCTTGAGTACCTGCTCGCTGCCGAAGTCCTTGCATACGTTGTTGATTTCAAGCGCTGCCATGTCGAAAACCTCTTGTTATTCGGTGGTACAGAGGGTCTCAGCCCTTGACCGAGCCTGCCGTAAGCCCACGGACGAAATATTTTCCCGCCAGCACGTAGACGATCAGCGTGGGCAGCGCGGCAATCATTGCCGCCGCCATGTCGACGTTGTATTCGCGTGCCCCGGTGGAGGTGTTGACCAGATTGTTGAGCGCCACCGTGACCGGCTGGGTGTTGTGGGCCGAGAAGGCCACGCCGAACAGGAAATCGTTCCAGATCTGAGTGAACTGCCAGATCACCGAGACCACGATGATCGGCGCCGATACGGGCAGCAGGATGCGCCAGAAGATGCGGAAGAAGCCGGCGCCGTCGAGCTTGGCCGCCGATACCAGCTCGGTGGGTACCGCCACGTAGAAATTGCGGAAGAACAGCGTGGTGAAGGCGATGCCGAAGATCACGTGGACCAGGATCAGCCCCGCCCGCGAACTCGACAGCCCCAGCCAGCCCAGCGTCTGCGCCATGGGCAGCAGCACCACCTGAAACGGGATGAAGCAGCCGAACAGCATCAGCGCGAAGAGCAGCTCCGAGCCCTTGAAGCGCCACTTGGTCAGGGCGTAGCCGTTGAGCGCGCCGATGGCGGTGGAGATCAAGACCGCGGGCACCACGATGGCAATCGAGTTGAAGAAGTAGACCCCGATGCCCTCGCAGCGCATGCCGGTACAGGCCTCGCCCCAGGCCTTGACCCAGGGCACCAGGGTCGGCTCCCGGGGCAGCGAGAGCAGCGTGCCGGGGGTGATTTCGGCCAACGGCTTGACCGAGGTGATCAGCATCACCGCCAGCGGCAGCAGATAGAACAGCGCGGCCAGCAGCAGCACGGCGTAGAGCATGGCCCGACCGAGCCGTGCGCCCAGCGTACGGCGGCGAATCACGTTATCCATGACGGCGGCTCCTCAACTCCGAGTAGAGATAGGGAATCAGGATCGCCAGCACGCCACCCAGCATCAGCATGGCGCTGGCCGAGCCCAGACCGATCTGCGCCCGGGTGAAGGCGTGGGCGTACATGAAGGTGGCCGGCAGATCGGAGGCGTAGCCGGGCCCGCCGCCGGTGAGCGCCACCACCAGGTCGAAGCTCTTGATGGCGATGTGCGAAAGGATCATCACCGCGCTGAACACCACCGGACGCAGGCAGGGAATCACCACCCGCCAGTAGATGCGCGGCAGGCTGGCGCCATCGAGCTGGGCGGCCTTGAGAATGCTGTCGTCGATGCCGCGCAGCCCGGCGAGAAACAGCGCCATGACGAAGCCGGAAGCCTGCCACACCGCGGCGATCACCAGGGTGTAGACGGCCATGTCCGGGTCGACCAGCCAGTCGAAGCGGAAATTCTCGAAGCCCCAGCTGCGCACCATGGCCTGGATGCCGAGACCGGGGTTGAGCAGCCACTTCCACACCACGCCGGTGACGATGAACGACAGCGCCATGGGATAGAGATAGATCGTACGCAGCGCGCCCTCCTGCCGAATGCGCTGGTCGAGCAGGATGGCGAGCACGAGGCCCAATGCCAGGCAGATGGCCACGAACAGACCGCCGAACACCACCAGGTTGGTGGAAGCCACCCACCAGCGGTCGTTGGCCATCAGCCGCGCGTACTGGGCGAAACCGACGAACTCGTAGCTGGGCAGCATGCGCGAGTTGGTCAGCGAGAGAACGAAGGTCCACAGCATGAAGCCATAGACGAAGAACAGCGAGATGGCGGCAGAGGGTGCCAACACCAGCTTGGGCAGCCAGGCCTGGAGCAGGCCTGAGTGGCTGCGCCGGGCAGTGGAACCGGCGGTCGGGCGTGCCGCCGAACTTGACAGGGACATAGCGGGAGACCTCGGGCTTGAGCGGCGTACCACCAGGGCGAACCTGGATTGCAGGTTCGCCCTATCGGTTGGCTACGGTCAGAGCGCGGCCTGGGCGGCGTTGACCATCCGACGAGCGGCTTCTTCGGCGGCCATGTCACGCGAGTTGAAGTAGTTGGTCACCACGTCGAAGATGGCGCCCTGGACGTCGGCACGTACCGCCATGCCGTGGGCCATGCTGGGTACCAGGCCGCCCTCTTCGGCGGTGCGCTGGAAGTCGTCCATCGACTGTTGTGCACACACGTCGAAGCCGCTCATGTCGAGATCGGGCCGGGCGGGGATCGAGCCCTTGGCCAGATTGAAGGCCTCCTGGAAGGTCGGTTCCAGCACCAGCCGTGCCAGGGCCTGCTGCGCTTCGCGCTCCTCGCCCTCGACGCGGAACATGGCCAGGCTGTCGATGTTGAAGGTGAAGGCGTCCTGAGTGCCCGGCGCCGCGGCGCAGAGATACTCCTCGCCGGCGGTGAGACCGGCAGCGGTGAACTCGCCCTTGGCCCAGTCACCCATCAGTTGCATGCCGGCGCTGCCCTCGATCACCATGGAGGTGGCGATGTTCCAGTCGCGACCCGACATGTCGGCGTCCATCAGCTCGCGCAGACGCTTGAAGGTCTCCAGCGCCTCGATCATCCGCTCGCTGCCCAGCGCCTCGGGGTCGAGCTCGACCAGCGCCTGCTGGTAGAACTCGGTGCCGCCGCTTGCCAGCAGCACGCTCTCGAACACGGTGGCGTCCTGCCAGGCCTGGCCGCCGTGGGCCAGCGGAATGTAGCCCGCCTCGCGGATCGCCTCACCGGCCGCGAACAGTTCGTCGAGAGTGGTGGGCATCTCCACGCCGGCGGCGGCGAGCACTTGGGGGTTGGCCCACAGCCAGTTGACCCGGTGCACGTTGACCGGCACCGCCACATAGCTGCCGTTGTGACGCATGACGTCGGCCACCGTAGGCGGCAGCAGCTCGTCCCAGCCTTCGGTCTCGGCCACCTCGTCGAGCTCGCCGAGCAGACCCAGCTCACCCCACTCCTGAATCTCCGGCCCCTTGATCTGGGCGGCCGACGGCGGGTTGCCGGACATGGCCCGTGACTTGAGCACGGTCATGGCCGTTTCGCCGCCGCCACCGGCCACGGCAAAGTCTTCCCAACCGTAGCCTTCGGCTTCCATCAGCTCCTTGAGTACGTTGGCCGCACGGGCCTCGCCGCCCGAAGTCCACCAGTGAAGGACCTCCACCTCGGCGGCCTGAATGCTGAACGTCAGTGACGCCGCTGCGGCGGTGGCCAGCGCCAGGGCCGTCTTGCGGAAGGGATTCGCGAGAAGGGTCATCGGCATGCTCCTGCTGTTGTTATTGACTGCTGTTGAAACCGGTCATGGCCGGCATGCCAGTAACGTTAACCGAGAGCGGGTGTGAGCAGGGTTACCTAGTCCTGCAAAGCATTGCAGCCCTATTACAGCGGCGTAACATCCTGCGGACGCGGCAGCGTGAGCGTCACCACCAGCCCGCCCTCGGGGTGGTTGGCCAGCGCGATGTCGCCGCCCATGGCGCGGGCGATGTGCCGGGCGATGCCCAACCCCAGACCGCTACCGCCGGTGTTGCGACTGCGTGAGGGTTCGAGACGCACGAAGGGAGCGAATACCCGCTCGTGCTGGGCCTCGGGGATGCCCGGCCCGTGATCGCGGATGGCGATCGTCAGGCGCTGCGGCGAATCGACCAGCGTCACCTCGGCACGCCGGCCGTAGAACACCGCGTTCTCCAGCAGATTCGCCAGGCAGCGCTTGAACGCCAGCGGCTTCGCCGGCAGCGCAGCGGCATGCCCCTGAAGCGTCACCACTCCGCCCTGCAACGTCAGCTCGTCGGCCAGCTCGGCCAGCAGTGCGCCAGGCTCTACCTCCGCCATCTCCTCGTGCAGGTCGAAGCCCTTCACCGAGGCCAGCGCCCCCTTGACCAGCAGATCGAGCTCGTCGAGCGAGGCACAGAAGCGCTCGCGCTGTATCGGATCGTCGAGCATCTCGGCCCGCAGGCGCAGCCGGGTGATGGGAGTCTTGAGATCGTGGGAGATCGCCGAGAACAGACGCTCGCGCTCGTCGACCTGGTCGCGAATGCGCTCCTGCATGCGGTTGA
>MTEU01004248.1_pt4 | contig 9873 bp, 7 predicted proteins | sample 1042701 | NCBI WGS metagenome assembly MTEU01 (sample SAMN06185813, study PRJNA358809) | soil metagenome | isolation source: naturally attenuated soil | place: India | collected 2015-05-23
CGATCCACAGCCGCGCGTAGATCGGTCCGGGCCGCACCGCGCCGGCGCGCAGCTCGCCGCCGTAGTTCTTGACCCACGGCCACCAGGCCGTATAGACGTACTGCGTCGGCAGCCAGATATACGGGGCCTGCGCGACGATCTCGCGCGTCAGCGCGCGCAGCGCCTCCTGCCGCTTGCCGACGTCGCGCAGCTCGAAGGCCTCCTCGACCTTCTTGTCGAACTTCGGGTCGTTCCATTGCGAGGCGTTCCACACCTGGCCGCTGACGAAGCTCTTGCGAATCGTCGTGGTCGGATTGGTATGGCCGTTGTTCATCATGTAGCCGGGCGCATTGGTCTTGGTCGTCATCGCCGACAGGAAGGCGCCGTACTCCATCGGCTGGATCTGGATGCGCACGCCTACCTGTTCGAGATAGGCGGCGATCAGCGGCAGCAGCTCCATATGGTCCGGGCTGCAGGCGCAGACCTGCACCTTGAAGGTAAATCCCTTTGGATAGCCGGCCTCGGCGAGCAGCTTGCGCGCCTTGTCGGGGTTGTAGGTGAACAGCTCCTTGACGTTGTCCGGCATCGCGCTGAGCGGCTCGTAGTAGCCGCCGTAGTCGGGATGCTGCGGATAGGCGAACAGCTCCGCATTGCCGCCGTAGTACTGCTTGACGATCTCCTGCTTGTTGACCGCCATGTTCAGCGCGCGCCGGACCCGGATGTCGTTGAACGGCTTGGTATCGACGCGCATCGCCAGATACTGGCCGGTGTACGACAGCCAGCGCGACCATTGCAGCTGCGGGGCGCTGCGCTTGAGCTCGTCGACCGCGGTCCAGCGCAGCCCCTCCATGATGTCGATCTTGCCGGTGCGCAGCATCGTGTTGCGCGTGGCCTCGTCCTTGATCGTGCGCAACACCACCTTGTCGACGAAGGGCAGCTTGTAGTCCTTGTTGCCGATGCGCTCGCTGTCCCAGTACTGCGCGTTCTTCGTGTAGGTGCTCGCATTGCCCTGCACGAACTGCGTCAGCGTGAACGGGCCCGTGCCGTTGACGTTCTTCCAGTTGGCGGCGCCGGCGGTGGCGACTTCCTTGGGCATGATCCCCGAGTAGTAGCCCCAGCCGAAGCGGTAGTCCCACTCGGCGTTGAACTCCTTGAAGCGGAACAACACGGTGTGCTTGTCGCGCGCCTCGACCTTGCTGACGTGATCGAAATAGGTCGGGATCTTCTTGGCGCTGGCCTCCTGCCGGCCGTAGCTGAACACCACGTCCTCGGCGACCAGCTCGCGCTCCTCCATCACGCCGGGCTTGGCCGGGAACTTGACGCCCTTGCGCAGCTTGACCTCCAGCGTCAGCGGATCGGTCCATTTCCATGACTCGGCCAGCTCGCCGCGGATCGCATCTTCCGGCAGCCAGGCGTCGGCCTGGAAGGCGTACTTGCCGCCGTTGCGCTTGGCCTTGCTCAGGTCGGCGACGAACAGCTGCTCGTAGACCTGGCCGGTGTCGTAGTTCTGCTTCCAGTTCCAGTCGGCCAGATCCCACGACAGGGCCGAGATGGTCGGGTAGACCGAGCCGATCTCCACGGTGCCGCCATACTTCGGCGCCTCGGCCTGCGCGAGGGCGCTGCCGGCAGCCATGGCAAGCGCGACACCCGCGGCGATCGCCGCTCCTCGTCTTGCCGCGCGGCGGATCGCCTTGTCGTTGTCGATCATCGCTGTCTCCTGTCTCTGTTCTTGTATGGGATGGGTCGTGCCGCCCCGCCGACTGGCGTGCTGTCGGCTGCCGCGATACCGGGTGCCGCCGCTACCGCGTGCCGCGCATGCGCGGATCGAGCAGGTCGCGCAGCGCGTCGCCGTAGACGTTGATCGCGTAGACGACCACGGTCAGGCAGGCGCCGGGCGCCAGCGCGAGCCAGGGGCCCTGGAACATGAAGGTGCGGCCGTCGCCGGACAGCATGCCGCCCCAGGTCGGCGCGGGCGGCGGCACGCCCAGGCCGAGGAAGGACAGTCCCGACTCGGCCAGGATCGCGGTGCCGACGCGCGTGGTGAACAGCACGATGACCGGCGGCAGCACGTTGGGCAGGATGTGGCGCCACAGGATGCGCGGCGTCGACGCGCCCATCGACTGCGCGGCGTGCACATACATGTTCTCGCGCACCGAGACCACCGCGCTGCGCACGATGCGCGAGCCGCCGATGCCGAGCAGCAGGCCCAGCGTCACGACGATCTGCCAGCTGCCCGGGCCGAGCACCGATACCACGACGATCAGGATCACCAGGTCGGGAAAGCTCATCCACGCATCGACGAAGCGCTGCACCACCAGGTCGAACTTGCCGCCGAGATAGCCCGTCAGGATGCCGAGCAGCACCGATACCGCGGTGGCCAGCGTCGCGGCCGACAGGCCGATCACCACCGACAGCTGCGCGCCGTAGAGGCAGCGAGACAGCATGTCGCGGCCCAGATTGTCGGTGCCGAACGGATGCGCCCACGACGGCGGCTGCAGCCGATGCAGCATGTTGATCTCGTTGACGCCGTACGGGGCCAGCACATCGGCGAACACGCCGCAGAACAGGAAGATCGCGCAGATCACCGCGCCTGCTGCACCGAGCGGCTTGTCGCGGAACAGCCGCCGCAGCAGGCCGAAGCCGGGCCAGTGTCGGGGCGCCGCCGACGCCGATGCCGCGGTCGCTGCTGCGGTGGCCGCGGCTGCATCGGCAGCCACCGGCGTGACAGGAGTCAAGGGAGTCGCGGAACGTGCCATCAGCGATGCCTCACTTTCGGATCGAACAATCCGTAGCTCAGGTCGACCAGCAGGTTGATAAGCATCACCGCCACGCCGACCACCAGGAAGACGCCGGTGATCACCGGATAGTCGCGTTGATGCACCGCGTCGAGCAGCAGCAGACCCATGCCCGGCAGCGCGAAGATCTGCTCGATGATCACCGCGCCGCCGATCAGCAGCGGCGCCTGCAGGCCGACCAGCGTCACCACCGGAATCAGCGCGTTGCGCAGCGCATGCCGCAGGATCACCATCCGTTCGTTCAGCCCCTTGGCCCAGGCGGTGCGGATATAGTCCTGGCGCAGTACCTCCAGCATCATCGTGCGCGTCATCCGCATCGTGATCGCCGACAGCGCCATGCCGAGCACGATCGCCGGCACCAGCATCTGCTCAATGTGCTGCAGCGGGTTCTCGCGGAAGGGGACGTAGCGAACCTCGGGCGACCAGCCCCACCAGACCGACGGAAACACCATCACCATCGTGCCCAGCCAGAAGCTCGGCACCGCCAGCATCAGGATCGAGAACGAGCGCGCCACGTAGTCGGCTGCGCTGTCCTGCCGGATCGCCGACAGCACCCCGATCGGCAGCGCCACCGACAGCGCCACCACCAGCGCGATGACGCCGAGCGACAGCGTCACCGGGATGCGCGCCATTACCATCTTCAGCACCGGCTCGCCCTGCCACAGCGACACGCCAAGGTCGCCGTGCAGCACGATGTTGCCGACCCAGTGCAGGTATTGCTGCCACATCGGCCGATCGAGGCCGAGCAGCTGCATCAGTTCCTCGCGGCTGCGCACATCGGCGCTGATGTCGTTCTGGCTCAGCATCAGGTCGACCACGTCGCCCGGCACCAGCCGCACGATCGAGAACACGATGATGCTGGCAAACAGCAGCGTGGGCAGCAGCGCCAGCAGCCGGCGCATCAGGTAGGCGCTCATGGGCGCCTCGCGCGACGGATGGCACCGCTTGCAGCGGCCGCCAGCGCCGGCGGGGATACCGGCAACACGATTTCTGCTGATGCTCCGGCCATGCTGTCTCCTGTTTCCGCCTACAGGTCATTGCCTGTGGCGGTATTTCGGCACGCGGAATGCAGTTTTTTGTGCGGGGCAATGCAGCGATCAGCCTTGCGCCGATCGCGATCCCAGCATACTCATCGTTCGAAGCGATGACAACCCGAAGGCACGCCCCTTGGTCTAGTGAATTTCCCGGGGGCGGGCCGCCGCGCGGCCCAAGCTGTCTCCTCGGTACCGGGCTAGTAGCCGCGCAGCCGTGCCCAGCGATCGGCGTGGAAGTTGGCGTCGCCCAGCCACTCCTGCGCGGTGCGCGCCCGCTTCATGAAGAAGCCGATTTCGAACTCGTCGGTCATGCCGATGCCGCCGTGCATCTGCACGCCTTCCTGCACCGCGAGCGTCGCGGTCTCGCCCGCCTTGGCCTTGGCGGCCGATACCAGCGCCTCGGGGCCGTCCGGCACCGACTCGTCCAGCCGTTGCTGGCAGCGCAGCACGATGGCGCGCGTCAGCTCGAGTTCGGTGAACAGATGGGCGGCGCGATGCTGCAGCGCCTGGAATTCGCCGATGATCTTGCCGAACTGTCGGCGCTCCTTCAGATAGGCCAGCGTGCGGGCGAAGGCCTCGTCCGCGATGCCCAGCAGCTCGGACGACAGCACCGCGCGGCCGATGTCGAGCGCGCGCTCGAGGATCGCACCACCGCCATCGACGTCGCCGAGTACCGCATCGGCGGGCACCTGCACCCCTTCGAAGACGATGCGCGCGGCCTGCGTGGCGTCGGCCAATACCACCCGTTCGATTCGCACGCCAGCACTGGTGCGGGGTACCAGCAGCAGCGTGATGCCGTGCGTGTCCTCGCTCTGTCCCGCCTGGGGATCGGCGGTGCGCGCCGCCACGATTAGCGTGTCCGCCACGTGGCCGTCGACGACCAGCTGCTTGCTGCCGTCGAGCCGATAGCCGCCGGCATCGGGCGTCGCGCGGGTGGACAGGCGGAACGGCCGATGCTTGCCGGCCTCGTCCAGCGCCAGTGCGGTCAGGTGCCGGCCGGCCGCGATGGCGGGCAGCAGCGCGTCGCGTTGTGCGTCGGTGCCGAAGTGGGTCAGCAGCGAGGCGCCGAGCACCGAGGTGGAGAGGAAGGGCGACGGCGCCAGCGTGCGGCCGATCGCCTCCATGATGACGCCCGCTTCCACCACGCCGAGCCCGCTGCCGCCGTACGCCTCGGGCACGAGCACGCCGGCGAGGCCGAGATCGGCAAAGCGTTGCCACAGCTCGCGCGAGAAGCCGGTCGGGTCGCCGCTGTCGCGCATCGCGCGCAGCGCCGAGATCGGTGCGTTCTCGCGCAGGAAGGTCAGCGCGCTGTCGCGCAGCATGTCCTGGGTGTCGTTCAGTACGATGGCCATGTCGATGTCCGCGAAGGTAGCCGCCGAGCCGCGCGATCCCGCGGTCCCGGCACGGTGAGGGGAAGGAGGGGCGTCAGGCCCCGGGCAGGCCGAGGATCCGCTTGGCGACGATGTTCAGCTGGACCTCGCTGGTGCCGCCTTCGATCGAATTGGCCTTGGTGCGCAGCCAGGCGCGCGCGGTGGCGCCCTGGTGGCTGCGCTCGCTTTCCCATTCGAGCGCATCGCTGCCGCCGATCGACATCAGCAGCTCGTAGCGCCGCTTGTTCAGCTCGGCGCCGTAGTACTTCAGCACCGACGAGAACGCGGCGATACCTTCGCCTTGTTTGGCCAGGTCGCGCACCCGTTCGCCGGCGAAGCCGAACGCGGCCTCGTCGATCTCGAAGCGGGCCAGTTGCGCGCGCAGCATCGGCTCGTCGAGCCGGCCCGCCGCATCGGTGCCGATGGCCTTGGCGGCATGGCGCCCCAATGGCTGCCGGAAGCCGCGGCTGCCGATCGCGCTGATCATGTCGCGCTCGTGGGTCAGCAGATACTTGGCAATCTCCCAGCCGCCGTTGAGCTCGCCGACCAGCTGGTCCCGCGGCACCACCACGTCGTCAAAGAAGGTCTCGCAGAACGGCGACTTGCCGGAGATCAGCACGATCGGGCGAGTGGTGACGCCCGGCGTTTCCATGTCGAACAGCAGGAAGCTGATGCCGGTGTGCTTCTGCGCCGAGAAATCGGTGCGCACCAGGCAGAAGATCCAGTCGGCCTTGTCGGCATACGAGGTCCAGATCTTCTGGCCGTTGACGACGAAGTGGTCGCCGCGGTCCTCGGCGCGGGTCTGCAGCGCCGCCAGGTCGGAGCCGGCGTTCGGCTCGGAATAGCCCTGGCACCAGCGGATCTCGCCGCGCGCGATCTTCGGCAGGTGCTCGCGCTTCTGGGCCTCGGTGCCGTACTTGAGCAGGGCCGGCCCGAGCATCGAGATGCCGAAGCTCTGCAGCGGAACGCGGCAGCCGAGCCGCTGCATTTCCTCGCGCAGCACCTTGGCCTGTTCGCGGCTGAGGCCCCCGCCGCCGTATTCGCGCGGCCACTCGGGCACGGTCCAACCGCGCTCGGCCATCCGCTCGAGCCACTGGCGCTGCGCCTCGGAGCGGAAGCGGAACTTGCGTCCGCCCCAGCAGATGTCCTCGTCATCCTGCACCGGCTGCCGCATCTCGGGCGGGCAATTGTCCTGCAGCCAGGCGTGCGCCTGCTGCCGGAACGTTTCCAGGTCTTCCACGGTGGTCTCCTGTCGCGGTGGCCGGCCTCTGCGGGCCGTCGTCCTTGCTGTCGTCGTTTTTTTAACCGTGCGCCGCGTCATGCCGATTGCGGCGATCAGAGGCGTGCAGGGCCGTTATACAAGCGTGCGCCGGACATCGTCAATACGCCATTTACGAAAACGGTATCGGCCATGCAAACAGCGCATACAGGCTATGCCGCACACGGCGCCTCGAAAAAGGCAATATGGCTCGGTGGCGGCCTTGTGCTAGGATCGTCGGGAAACATACCAAGATCACGAAACAGGCCGGCGGCACGGTGACGCCAGCGCGGCCCGAGGTGGAGACATGCAGACCAGCGAGCCTTCGACGGAAGAAGCGGTGTGGACCTTCCCCGGCGCGCGGGCGCCAGACCGCCGCCGCTGGGTCGATGCCAGCGGGCTGCGGCTGGCCGTCTACGAATGGGGCGAGCCGGATGCCACGCCGCTGCTGCTCGTCCATGGCGCGCTCGATTTCGCCCGGACCTTCGATGGTTTTGCGCCGCTGCTGGCCGATGCGGGCTATCGCGTGGTCTCGTACGACCACCGGGGCCACGGCGATTCCGATCACGCCGATCTGTACAACTGGATCGCCGACGTGCGCGACATGCTCGCGGTGGCGGATTCGATCACGCGGGAACCCTGCCTGGCGGTCGGCCACAGCAAGGGCGGCTCGCTGCTGGTGCAGGCGATCCAGGCGCTGCCGCACCGGTTCACGCGTTTCGCCGCCATCGACGGCCTGCCGTTCCGCAGCCCGCATGCCGACAGCGCCGTACGCGAACGCAAGTCCTGGCTGACCGGGCCGGTCATCGCCCGCTGGCTCGACGCGCGCCGGCGCAGCGGCGAGCTCGAACGGCGCCCCGGCACGCTGGAGGAGCTGGCGCAGCGCCGCGCCAGGATGAACCCGCGTCTGAGCCACGAATGGCTGTGCTACATCGCCTCGCACGGCGCGCGCCGCGACGAGCAGGGCTGGCGCTGGAAGCTGGACCCGGCGATCGGCGTGGGCGGATTCGGACCGATGCGGGTGCGCTGGATGACCGACAGGCTGCCCGGTTTTCCGATCCCGATGTTGGCGATCTTCGGCTCCGAGAAGGAGCCGATGGGCTGGGACGCGACCGCCGACGACCTGATGCCGTTCTTCCCGGCAACTACCGAGGTCCATCGCATGCAGGACGTCGGCCATTTCATCCATATCGAACGGCCGCAGGAGACGGCGCGCCGCATCCTGCAGTTCTTCGAGGCGTGACCATGTTGTCGACCCAATACCTGCGTCACCATCGTCTGCGGCTTGCGCTGCATCGGCTCAAGGACGGCGACGGCCACCCGCTGCTGTTGCTGCACGGGCTGGGCGAGCGCTCGCCGGCCGCGCTGCCGGCCGAATACGCCAGCTGGCCCGGCCCCGTTCATGCGCTCGACTTTACCGGCCACGGCGGATCCGACCTGCCGCGCGGGGGCGGCTACAGCTGCGAATTCCTGATGGCGGACGCCGATATCGCGTTGGCGCATCTGGGCCCGTGCACGGTCGCGGGCCGCGGCATCGGCGGCTATGTCGCGCTGCTGCTGGCCGGGGCGCGGCCCGGCGACGTGCGTGGTGCCATCGTCCGTGACGGACCGGGGCTGTCCGGCGGCGGCAGCGCGGCGCGCAGCCCCTATATTCCTGTGCCCGACCTGAACCAGCTGGCGCCGCCCGATCCGTTCGCGATTGCGGAGCTGGCCAATGACGTCCGTCCGCCGAGCTACGCGTCCGGCTTCGCGATGCTGGCCTCGCAGCATTCCGATCTCGACACGCCCATCTCGGTCTGTTGCTGCGAGCGTCCGCCCTGGTTGGTCGCGGTGATGGAATTGTTGTCGCTGGAGCCGGTCGCGCTGGACCAGGCGCTGCAGCAATACGCCGCGGTGCCGGCAACCGGCCGGCGTTCGGAGCCGGAGTCGGCATGAGCCCGGCGCTGTCTTCCGTGCAGGAGGCCGCGCATGAGTCCGCGCATTCGTCTGCGCATTCGTCCGCTGACGCGGACGACGATGCCGAGCGTGGCTATCTGGATCATGTGTCCCGGCATTTTCGCCGCAATGCGATGGCCTTCCTGGCCCACGGCATGCTGGGGATGACGGGCTTCCGGCTGGTTACCGCGCCGACCTTCGTGCCGGCCTATCTCTATCTGCTGTCCGGCTCGAAGCTGACCGTCGGCCTGGTGCTGTCGGCGCAGTACGCCGGCATGGCGGCGTCGTCGCTGTGGGGCGCGACGCTGATCGAGCATCGACAACAGGTGATGCCGATGCTGTACCGCGTCGGCTGGCTGGTACGACTGCAGGTGCTGGGGCTCGCGCTGTCGGCGCTGTGGCTTTCTGGCGCGGCCGCGCTGACGGCGGCAGCCGTCTTCCTGCTGCTGTTCGGGCTGCTCAACGGCGTGCAGAACGTCGCCTTTCAATACCTGACCTCGAAGATCATTCCGCTGCATCGCCGCGGCGGCCTCAGCGCGCTGCGCAACTTCTTCGGCGGGCTGACCGCGGCGGCGGTGGCCTGGCTTGGCGGACGCTATCTGGTCGGTCACGACGTGCTGGGCAACGGCTATGCCGCGACCTTCCTGGCCGCCTTCGTGCTGACCAGCCTCGGCATTTCGGCACTGGCCGGCATGCGCGAGCCCGCGTTGCAGGATGTGCGCCTGCCGGTCGGCTTCCGGCGCCGCATCCGCGAAGTGCCGGCGCTGCTGCGGGCGCAGCCCGACTTCGTGCGCTTCTTCGTCGCCCGCGCGCTGGTGGCGCTGGGCATGATGGCGATGCCGTTCTATGCGATCTATGCGGGCCAGCATATCGACCTGTCCGGTGCCACGCTCGGTTATCTGAGCCTGGCCTATCTGCTTGCGCAGACCGCGAGCAATCTGCTGTGGGGCCGGCTGGCCGACCGCCATGGCTACCGGCTCGTGTTCCTCGCCAGCATCGCGTTATGGATCGCCGCTACCGCGCTGTTGCTGGGCTGCGGCTCGCTGGGCTGGTTCGTGCTGGCCTTCTGCGGACTCGGTGCGGGCTTCGGCGGCTTCTTTATTTCCGCCGACAACCTGGTGATGGAATTCGGCGCGCGCAAGGACCGGCCGATGCTGCTGGCCGTCGCGGGTACCGGCACCTACGCGATGATGGCGATCGGCCCGGTGCTCGGCGGCATGCTGGCCCAGGGCGTCCGCTTCTGGCTGGTGTTCGCACTGGCCATCGCGGTCAAGTGCCTGGCGTTCGCGATGGCTCTGGCGATGAAAGATCCGCGACGGCGGCCCAGCCCGTTGCCGCCGAACCAGGGCGATCCGATGACGTCTTGACGGGCGGCTGCGATGCGAGAACGCCGACGCCCACGCTGACGCTTGCGCGAGTGTTTGCTCCCCTCTCCCGCCTGCGGGAGAGGGGCTGGGGGAGAGGGAAAAGGGCGGCTGTCGTGCCACCGATGCATGCCATGG